>Ga0081540_1001829_pt1 | contig 17871 bp, 15 predicted proteins | sample TabmetS2T1R1_FD_71024 | JGI IMG/M metagenome (GOLD analysis project Ga0081540, IMG submission 71024) | Tabebuia heterophylla rhizosphere microbial communities from the University of Puerto Rico - S2T1R1 | ecosystem: Host-associated > Plants > Roots > Rhizosphere ... | reverse complement strand
GAGCACCTGCACGTCACCCTGGCCTTCCTCGGGCACCGTCCGGCCGGCGAGCTGGAGGCGATCGTCGGCGCCCTGCGCGAGTCCGCCGCCCGGGCCGAGCCGCCGAGGCTGTCCGTGCGCGGCTACCGGGAGACGCGCAGCGTGGGCATGCTCACCTGCGACGACGAGAACGGCCGCGCCGCCGCGCTGGCCGCGGATCTCCAGCAGGGGCTCGAGTCGCTCGGCGTCTATGAGCCCGAGCGCCGAAGGTGGCTGCCGCACGTGACCGTCGCGCGCTTCAGGGAACGCCCACGGCTGCGGCCGCCGCTACCGGCGCTGGAGCCGTTCGTGCCGTCCGACGCGGCTGCTTACCTGTCACGGCTACGCCCCGGTGGGGCGCGATACGAAGTCCTCGAATCCGTGGAAGTGGGAGGGAGATAAGAGTGGACCGCGAGCAGGCTCTCGACACCGCGCTCGGCCAGATCGAGCGCCAGTTCGGCAAGGGCTCCGTGATGCGCATGAACGACCGGGCCCAGGTCGCGATCGGAGCGGTCTCGACCGGCTCGCTCTCGCTCGACCTCGCGCTCGGCATCGGCGGGCTGCCGCGCGGCCGCATCGTGGAGGTCTTCGGCCCGGAGTCGTCGGGCAAGACGACCCTCGTCTACCACGTGATCGCCGAGGCCCAGCGCCGCGGCGGCATCTGCGCCTTCATCGACGCCGAGCATGCGATGGACCCGGCGTACGCCAAGCGGATCGGCGTCAACATCGACGAGCTGCTCGTCTCCCAGCCCGACACCGGCGAGCAGGCGCTCGAGATCGCCGAGCTGCTGATCCGCTCCGGCGCGCTCGACGTGGTCGCGGTCGACTCGGTCGCGGCGCTGACGCCGAAGGCGGAGATCGAGGGCGAGATGGGCGACTCCCACGTCGGCCTGCAGGCACGGCTGATGAGCCAGGCCCTGCGCAAGCTGGCGGGCACGCTCAACCGCACCGACACGATCTGCCTGTTCACGAACCAGCTGCGCGAGAAGATCGGCGTCATGTTCGGCAACCCGGAGACGACGCCGGGCGGGCGGGCGCTGAAGTTCTACTCGTCGGTGCGGCTCGACATCCGGCGGATCGAGACGCTCAAGGACGGCGTCGAGGCCTACGGCAACCGCGTGCGCGTGAAGGTGGTGAAGAACAAGGTCGCGCCGCCGTTCAAGCAGGCCGAGTTCGACATCATCTACGGCGCCGGGATCTCCTGGGAGGGCACGGTCCTCGACGCGGCGCTCGAGCGCAAGGTCGTCCAGAAGTCGGGCTCGCACTTCAGCTTCGAGGAGGAGCGGCTCGGCCAGGGCCGGCAGAACGCGACCGCGTTCTTGCGCGAGCACCCGGACGTGACGCAGCAGGTGCTGCTGCGGCTCCAGGCGCTCGCCGGCCCCGACCAGGTCGTCTCGGCCCGCCTGCTGCCCGAGGTCGGCGCGGTCGAGCCGAACGGCAAGCCCGCCCCGGAGGAAGCCGACGAGACCGAGGCCGAGGCGCCCGGGGCAAAGGTCGCCTCGAAGACGTAGGTGGCGCCCGACTCGTCGCGCAGGGAAGCGCTCGCCATTGCGACGCGAGCACTGGCCCGGCGCGAGCATTCGCGGCGAGGCCTCCGGGAGCGCCTGCTGCGCGGGGGTGTCGCTGCCGACGACGCCGAGTCGGTGCTCGAGGAGCTCGCCCAGGCGTCGCTCCTCGACGACGGACGCTTCGCGCGGGAGAAGGCGCGCGTGCTCGCCGAGCGGGGCAAGGGCGACGGCGCGATCCGCTTCGAGCTCGAACGGGCGGGCGTCTCTGCGGCCGAGATCGAGCGGGCGTTGGGGAGCCTCGAGCCCGAGCGGGAGCGGGCGGAGGCGCTCGTCTCGCGGCGCGGAGCGAGCGTGGCGACCGCCCGCCTGCTGGCCGGCCGGGGCTTCGACGAGGAGCTCGTCGCCGCCCTCGTTGCGCCGGAGTAGCGGCGGGCGTTAGGATAGGAGGGCTTCATTCGACGTTTTGCCTGCATCTAACGCGTTTCCGAATCGGACCCCATGACCTTCCACCAGACCACCACGAGCGCGAGAGAGGGGAACTGACGGCGGCGACCGATCGACGCTGAGCCGCCCTGGCCGAGGCACGCGCGCCTCGCCGCCCCCGATTCGAGCACGTCCCGGTGCAAGCGGTGCCGGATGAGCACCGCGTTCCGGCGCGGACAACGGTTCCCGGCCGAGCCCCAGGCCCGGCCCGACAGTGGGAGCGCGCATGGTCGTCGTCATCGGGATCGTCATCGGGCTCGCGGTGGGAGCCGGCGTGGCCTTCCTGTCGCTCTACGCTTTCGCAGGCTCGCGTCTCGCAGCGGCACGCCGGACCCGCCAGCTGCTCGTCACCGAGGCGAAGCGCGAGGCCGACGTCATGCGCCGCGAGGCGCAAGGAGAGGCCGACGCGCTGCGCCGCGAGGGCCAGATCGAGGCGCGCGAGGCTTCAGTCAAGCTGCGCGGCGAGATCGAGCAGGAGGTCTCGGAGCGGCGAGCCGAGATGCTCAAGCTCGAGGAACGGGTGCTGGCGAAGGAAGAGGACATCGACCGCAAGTTGACGGAGCTCACGCGGCGCGAGCAGGGCGTCTCCGACCGCGAGGTGCACACGAAGCAGCTCCAGGACGACCTCAAGGACGCGCGCGACTCGCAGCTGACGGAGCTCGAGCGCATCTCCGGCATGACCGTCAACGAGGCGAAGGCGCACCTGCTGGAGCGCTCCGAGGAGCTCGTCCGGCACGAGCTGGCCCGCCGAGTGCGGCAGGCCGAGGAAGAGGCCCGCGGCGAGGCCAAGCGCCGCGCCCGCAACCTCGTCGCCGACGCCCTGCAGCGCGTCGCGGCGAATCACGCCTCCGAGACCACCGTCTCGCTGATCGAGCTCCCCTCGGACGACATGAAGGGCCGCATCATCGGCCGGGAGGGGCGCAACATCCGCGCGCTCGAGCACCTGACCGGGGTCGACGTGATCATCGACGATACGCCTCAGGCGGTCGTGCTCTCGTCCTTCGACGGCATCCGACGCGAGGTGGCCAAGCTGACGCTCTCGAAGCTGATTGAGGACGGGCGGATCCACCCGGCCCGGATCGAGGAGACCTATTACCAGTCGAAGGCGGAGATCGACGACACGATCCGCCAGGCCGGCGAGCAGGCGGTCTTCGAGGCCAACTGCGGTGAGGTGCACGAGGAGCTCGTGAAGATCCTCGGCCGGCTCCGCTTCCGCACGAGCTACGGGCAGAACGTGCTCAAGCACACGCTCGAGGTCGTCCACCTGGCCGGGATCATGGCCGCCGAGCTGCAGGCGAGCGTGAAGACGGCGCGCCGCGCCGCGCTGCTGCACGACCTCGGCAAGGCGCTCACGCACGAGGTCGAAGGCTCACACGCGCTGCTCTCGGCGCAGTACGCGCGCCGCTACGGCGAATCGCCGGCCGTCGTGCACGCGATCGAGGCGCACCACTACGAGGTCGAGCCCCAGACGGTCGAGGCAGTGCTGCTGATCGCCGCCGACGCGATCTCGGCCTCCCGGCCGGGCGCGCGCGGCGAGAGCCTCGAGCACTACATCAAGCGGCTCGAGGCGCTCGAAGGCGTCGCCGCCCAGCACGACGGCGTGGAGAAGGTCTACGCGCTCCAGGCCGGCCGCGAGATCCGCGTGATCGTCAGGCCGAAGGAGGTCGACGACGACGCGGCCGTGCTGCTCTCACACGAGATCGCGCGCGAGATCGAGGACCAGCTCGAGTACCCCGGCCAGATCAAGGTGACCGTGATCCGGGAGTCGCGCGCGATCGAATTCGCGAAGTGAAGACGCGGGAGCGCTCGGCGGCGCGAGCGCTCCCGAGCCGTTACGCCGCTGGGAAGTACCGATCGTCGAGCCGCTGTGCCAGTCGCGCCAGCGTGGCGGCCTGAGTTGCTGTGAGACCGGCGCCGACCGCGTCGTTGACCTGCTTCACGTAGCGGTTGAGGTACTCGTTCGCCGGTTTGCGAGGTGGGTTCTTCGGCTTCGGCTTCACGCCGTTGTTCGCGTCGGCCTCCGCGCTCGCGAGCAGCCCGCAGAGGCGGTCGGCCAGCATCACCTTGGTCGAGTACTGCCGCGTCAGGTTGCAGAGGCTCGTGAAGGTGACCGTCACCTGCACGGTGGCGCTGTACTCCGTCACGTCGCCGTCCTTGTCGCGGATCTTGCCGTGCACGGTGCGCGTCCCGGTGTCGTCGGTCGGGCACGAGGCCGAGGTGGCCGACCCGAACGAGCCGTAGCCTGTGCCGCAGTCGAAGGCGTACCGGAACCCGGCCGCGGTGTCGGCCGCCGACGGGTCGTGCGGGCTCGACAGCGAGAGGGTGAAGCCGAAGCCCGCGAAGCTCGAGGCCGGCGCCGAGAAGGTCGCCGTGGGCGCCACGTTCTGCACGCCCACACTCGACTGAGAGGTCGCCGTCTGGCCGACGTCGTCTGTCACCTGCACGCGCACCACGCGTGTCACGGGCCCGTCGTCGGCGGAGAAGCTGACGCTCTGCCCGGGTGTCTCGTAGGTGCCGTTGTCGTCGAGATCCCAGGCGTACGTGAGCGCGCCGCCCTCGGGATCGCTGCCCGTTGCCGTCAGCGTGGTGGTCGAGCCTTCGGAGACCGTGTACGGGCCGCCGGCCGAGACGGTCGGCGCTGCGTTCAGCTTCACGCGCATCACCGACGGGTCGTGGTCGGAGGCCTGGTCGAAGAACTCGGCGTTGACGTGCACCGGGTCGAAGACCAGCGACGGGTCGGAGAACAGCGAGCCGCTGACCAGCGTGTGGTCGAGCACCTGCGCGTTGCCCTCGAACTCGTAGCTGAAGCGCTGGTTGAGCGGGAGGGTCTCGATCAGGTCGTGCAGCCCTACCCCCTTGAGGATCTGCACGGTCTCCGAGAACTCGAAGTCGTTCAGGTCGCCGAGCACGATCACGTTCGCGTTCGGGTCGGCGCTGCCGATCTGCGAGACGAAGTTCGCGACGAGCGTCGCCTGCTGGTGCCGCTGCACCTCGGAGCTTCGCGTCGGCGGCTGGAAGCGCCCACGGAGCGGGTCGTCGCCGCCCTTCGAGTTGAAGTGGTTCACGATCACGAACAGCTTGTGGCCCCGGTAGGTCAGCTCGGCGGCCAGCGGCTTGCGCGAGGTGCTCCAGGCGCCGTCAGCCGGGGCGATGCGGCCCGGGCTGAACTGCAGCTGGGTCCCGCCACCCGTGCCCACCACCGCGTTCGGGGTGGTCGAGCCGCCGCCCGGCCGGTCGACGAACGAGACGCCGCGGTCGGTGCGGAAGAGGATCACCTGGCGGATGTTCCCGCCCGGCTCGCCGCCGTCCTGGTCGTTGACCGGGTCGATCTGGCGCCAGGCGTAGGTCGGCCCGCCCTTGGCGACGATCGCGTCGACGAGCCGCTGCAGAGTCTGGCTCGCGTCGACGACGCCGTTGTCCGTCGCGCCGTTGTTGTCCTGCACCTCCTCGCCGGCGAGCACGTCGGGCGAGCGCAGGTTGTTCACGATCAGGCCGGCAAGGGAGTCGAACTTCGACTGCGCGTTCGTGAACGCGAGGTTCTCGAAGTTGAACGTCGAGACCGCGAGCTCGCCGGGAGCGACGTCGGCGGTCGTCTCACGCGTGACGCCGTCGTGGACCGCCGTCAGGCCGGGCGTCGTGACGTTCAGGAACGGGTTGCCGAAGTTGTAGTCCATGATCCCGACGATCGAGGCGCTGTAGTGATCGCCGACGTTGACGTCCGGCAGCGGCGCGAGCGCGTCGTCGAGCGTGATGCGCTCCGGATTGCCGTCGTCGGGACGCAGCAGCAGGCCGCCGCGGTAGGTGCGGACGGAGGCGTTCGCCCCGTCGTCGCCGATCACCGGCGTCTCCCCGAAGGCGGTTGCCGTCGGGCCGACCGCGACGGCGTTGTTCAACTGGACGCGCATGCCTTCCAGGCTCTCGTAGAAGTCGAGCCCGTCCTGATCGGGATCGAAGACGCCGCTCGTCTCGGCGCTCCCGGTCGAGTCGTTGTCGATGATCATGTCCGGCGGGATCCGGCCGCCCGTGCCGATCACCGTCGGCGCCGGCAGCGGGTTCCCGCTCGAGAGCACCGAGACCGACGGCGAGGCGAGCTCGGTCGTCGTCAGGTTGCCGTTCGTCGCGCTGCCGGGACGGAACTCCTGCACGCGGGCGCTCACGCTGACCGAGTCGCCGACGTTGACCGTCGGGGCCGAGGAGGTGAAGACGAAAATGCCTTCCGAGGTCGCCGTGTCGGCGTCGGGGTTCGGGTCCTGCATCCAGAACCCGTTCGAGCTCTTCGCGGTCACGATCCCCGGGACACTCGAGACCGTCTGCCCGGCCTTGGGCGAGATGTGGGCCAGGCCCTGGATCTCGTGGATGAAGGCGGGTGTCGCGGGCGCCGCGGTCGTGAACGTCCACGAGTAGTCGGCGATCGGGTGATCCGGCGGATCGTTCGTGTCCTGGTCGGACACCTGCGCCGCGAACACCGTCACCGTGCAGCTCTCGTTCGGAGCGAAGTCCGAGTCCGGGTCGAGCGTGAAGGTCGTCGGGCCGCCGCTCGTAACCGCGCTGTGCGAGCCGCTCGTGTCACAGGAGATCGAATCCCAGGCCGCCCCGAGGGTGACCGGCTCATTGAAGGTGACGGAGATGTTCGCGGCGACCGCGACGCCGGTGGCGCCCGCGCTCGGAGTGGTCGTGGAGACTGCGGGCGCGGCGTCTGCGGCCGCGTGATTCTGCGGGTTGCCGGGCTTCGGACCGCTGAAGTCGCTCGCGTTGTCGTTCGTGTCCTGCGTGCCGCCGTTCTTGCGCTCGTAGGACTGGTCGCCGTTCGTGGTCGGCATGCCGGAGATGCCTGCGCCTTCGCGACAGTCGGAGGCGGCGGTGAGCGTTCCGCTCACGCCGTCGACCACGTTGCTGGCCGCGTCCACGATGCGCGCTCCGGCGCCGTCCGTGAACCCTGTGCCGTAGGTGGTGTCGCCCGGCACGCTGCCGGAGTAGCCGCCGCTCGAGTTGTTGTTGACGAAGAGGTAGTGCTCGCCGGCCTGCAGCGTGACCCCGGCCGGGACCGTGGCGCGCCCCGAGGCGACACCAGTCGTGGACGAGCAGCCCTGCAGCTGCCAGGAGCCGATCGAGACCGGCCCGGAGCTCGTGTTCATCAGCTCGACGTACTCGTCGTTGCCGCCCACTGGGCCGCGGAAGCGAAACTCGGAGATGACGACGCCGTTCGACGACGTGAGCGCGGGCGTCGCACCCGCGAGGACGACCACGGCCAAGGCAAGGCCGACGATGCACCGACGGATAGGCACCTGGAACTCTCCCCTCATTGCGTGCAGTGAGCGCCACCCGGAGTCGGCGCGGCACGATCATAGCGCCGCTTTCGGCGAAACCAAGGACGGGTTCCAGACGGTTACACGAGCTAGCCTGTGGCCGTGCTCAGCTACCACGTCACGACCTTCGGCTGTCAGATGAACGCCCACGATTCCGAGCGGATCAAGGGCATGCTCGAGGAGCTCGGGCTCGGCGAAGCACGTGACCAGGACGACGCCGACGTGCTCGTCTTCAACACCTGCACTATCCGGGAGAAGCCCGACCAGCGCTTCGCCGCGCACCTCGCGCAGGCGCGGGCGCTGAAGGAGCGCGACCCGGAGAAGGTGATCGCAGTCGGCGGGTGCTACGCGGAGGCGCAGCGCGAGCGGCTCTTCTCGCTCTACCCGTACGTCGACGTCGCGTTCGGCCCCGGCTCGATCCCGCACCTGGGCGAGTGGCTGGGCGCAGGCGGCCAGGGAGTCGCACGCGGCGCGTTCGGGATCGCCGGCGAGCGGGCCTTCGCGGGCCGGCTGCCGCTCCACCGCGAGCGCCCGTTCCAGGCCTGGGTGCAGATCTCGATGGGCTGCAACTCGGTCTGCTCGTACTGCATCGTGCCGTCGGTTCGCGGCCGTGAGGTCTCCCGCCGCCCGGGCGAGATCCTGGCCGAGGTCGAGGGCCTCGCGCGCGCGGGCGTGAAGGAGCTGACGCTGCTCGGCCAGAACGTCAACTCGTACGGCCGGGACGTCGGCAGCAACTTCGCGGAGCTGCTGCGAGCGTGCGACGCGGTCGAGGGCATCGAGCGGATCCGCTTCACGAGCCCGCACCCGAAGGACTTCCGCGCGCCGGTGATCGCCGCACTGGCGGAGTGCGCCTCCGTCTGCGAGCACGCGCACCTGCCGCTTCAGTCCGGCTCGACCCGCGTGCTGAAGGCGATGCGCCGCACCTACTCGCGGGAGCGGTACCTGCGGCTGGTGGAGGTGCTGCGCGCCGCGATCCCTGACCTCGCCCTGACGACCGACCTGATCGCCGGCTTCCCCGGCGAGACGGAGGCGGAGTTCGAGCAGACGGTGAGCGCGGTCGAGGAGGTCGGCTACGACGGGGCGTTCACGTTCGTCTACTCGCCGCGCCAGGGCACCGAGGCGGCGGTGATGGACGGCCAGCTGAGCGAGGAGGTCAAGCGCGAACGCATCGAGCGCCTGATCGAGGTCGTCCAGCGCGTCGCCGAGGCCCGAAACCGCGAGCGCCTCGGCCGCGTCGAGGAGGTCCTGGTCGAGGGTCCGAGTCGCACCGACCCGGCGCTCCTGCGCGGGCGGACGCGCCGCAACACGACGGTCAACTTCACCGGCACGGCCGAGCCGGGAGAGCTCGTCCCGGTCACGATCGAGGCCGCGACCTCGACGACGCTCAAGGGCACGCAGCTAGCCGCCGTTGCCGCGTAACCGCGACCTCACCTGGGACGGCTGTCTCAACGTCCGCGAGCTCGGCGGCCTGCCGACGGCGGACGGTGGCGAGACCCGCTTCGGCTCGATCGTGCGGGCCGACAGCGTCACGCAGCTGAGCGCGGCCGGCTGGCAGGCCCTGGTCGACCACGGCATCCGGTCCGTGATCGACCTACGCGGCGACCACGAGCGCGAGGACGATCCGCCGGCCGAGCTGCCGGTCGAGGTCGCGCACGTCCCGTTCATGGAGGCGAGCGAGGCCGAGTGGGAGGAGATCACCGAGGAGATCGAGGCGGCCGTCGCCGCCGCGCCGGACGTCGCCATCTCCACGCGCGACGTCTACCTGATCTTCCTCGAGCGCTTCCGGGACAACGTGGCGGCGGCCGTGCGCGCCGTCGCCCGCGCGCCCGAGGGCGGCATCGTCATCCACTGCGTCGGCGGCAAGGACCGAACGGGCCTGCTGGCCGCCTTCCTGCTGCACCTGGCGGGCGTGCCCGACGACGAGATCGCCGCCGACTACGCGCTGAGCGAGGAGCGGCTGCTGCCCCGCCACGATGCCTGGTTCGCCTCCGCGGACAGCGAGGAGGAGCTCGAGCGGCTGAGGCGGATCGCGCAGACGCCGGCCGCCTCGATGACCGGGGTCTTCGAGGAGCTCGAGCGGCGTCACGGCGGCATCGAGGGGTACCTCCGCCGGGCAGGCGTGAGCGACGAGGAGCTCGAGCAGGCGCGCGCGCGGCTGCGTGGCGAATAGAACGAAGCCGTCTGGGGAAGGCGTCAGGTAGCCCAGTTCCCCAGGGAGGAGGAGACCTCATGAGCAAGCTGCGCTACGCGCTGCTCGCGGTCACGTGCGCAGCCGCACTGGCAGCGGCGGCGACGCTGGCGTTCGCGACGAGCGCCGCGAGCGGGGGCCCGAGACACCACCATGGCCCGCCGGTCTCGAAGGACGTACGGCACATGCTGAACGACGTCAGCTCGCACAACATCCAGCGGACGATCGAGAAGCTGGCGTCGTTCGGGACGCGCCACACGCTCTCGTCGCAGACCGACCCGAACCGCGGGATCGGCGCCGCTACCCAGTGGGTGTACGAGCAGTTGCAGGCGACCGCCGCGACGTCGGGCGGCCGCATGACCGTCGAGAAGCAGACCTTCGTCCAGCCGGCCGGGACTCGCATCCCGGTGCCGACGCAGATCACGAACGTCATCGCCACCCTCCACGGCTCGCAGCCCGAGTCGGCCAGCCGCATGTACGTGATCAGCGGGCACCTCGACTCCCGGGTCACCGACGTCCTGAACGGGACGTCCGACGCCCCGGGTGCCGACGACGACGCCTCGGGCGTCGCCGCCGTGCTCGAGCTCGCGCGTGTGATGGCGACCCACAAGTTCGACGCGACGATCGTCTACGCCGTGTTCTCCGGCGAGGAGCAAGGCACGTTCGGGTCGATCAACTACGCCGGCCGCCTCAAGGCCGCCGGTGCCAACGTCGCCGGGATGTTCTCGAACGACATCATCGGCAACACGCTCGGCCAGAACGGCGTGCGCGACCGTCACAACCTGCGCGTCTTCGCCGAGGGCCCGTCACCACAGGAGACACCCCAGCAGGCCGCGACCCGGCGGACGATGGGCGGCGAGAACGACTCGCCTCCGCGCGAGCTCGCCCGCTTCGTCCGCGAGGCCGCCCAGGCGGCGGTGCCGAAGATGAACGTCTGGATCATCTACCGGCGCGACCGCTTCCTGCGAGGCACCGACGACGGGCCGTTCCTCGACCAGGGCTACCCGGGGCTCCGGATGACCGAGCCCAACGAGGACTACCGGCACGAACACCAGGACGTGCGGGACGAGAACGGCGTCGAGTTCGGCGACCGGCTGAAGTTCGTCGACTTCGACTACGTCGCGGACGTGGCGCAGGTCAACCTGGCGGCACTGGCCGGGCTGGCCGACGGGCCGGCTGCGCCGTCGGGAGTCAAGGTCGAGGCCGGAACGCTGACGGTCGACACCAGCCTCGAATGGCAGCCGAACACCGAGCCCGATCTGGCGGGCTACGAGATCGTCTACCGCGAGACGAACATGCCGTACTGGCAGCACACGATCCCGGTCGGGAACGTGACGAGCTTCACCGTGAAGGGGATCACGAAGGACAACTTCCTCTTCGGCGTGCGGGCCGTGGACACAGACGGCAACCGCAGCGTCGTCACTTTCCCCGTCCCGAAGTAACGCACGAGGCCGCCCGCCCTCGCGGCGGGCGGCCTCGTCACAATTCACGCCGTGCGCGTGCTGGCGATCTTCGGGCCGACCGCCTCGGGCAAGAGCGCGATCGCCGAGGAGGTCGCGCGCCTGATCCCGGCCGAGCTCGTCTCGGCCGACGCGATGCAGGTCTACCGCGGGCTGCCGATCCTCACCAACCAGTCCGCGGCACGACTCGTGGGGTACCTGGGGCTCGACGAGGAGAGCTCGGTCGCCGACTACGAGCGGCTCGCGCACGCGGCGGTGGACGAGATCCTCGCCGCGGGCCGGACGCCGGTCGTCGTCGGCGGCACGGGCCTCTACCTGCGCGCGGCGCTGGCCGAGCTCGAGCTGCCGCCGCCGCCCGCCCCCGGCGCGCGAGAGCGGCTGGAGGGCCTCTACGACGAGCTCGGGCCGGAGGGAGCGCACGAGCTGCTCGCCGAGCGCGACCCCGCGGCGGCGGCGGCCGTGCATCCGAACGACCGCCGGCGGGTCGTGCGCGCGCTCGAGCTGGCGGAGGCCGGCTCGAGCCTGCGCCCCGGCGAGGACCGGCTGTGGGGCGGGCAGACGCGGCACCCGACGCTGATCGTCGGTCTCGAGGTCCCCGCCGAGGAGCTCGAGCGGCGGATCGTAGAGCGCACGCGGTCGATGCTCGAGCGCGGGGTGGAGGAGGAGGTCCGCCGCGCTCTTGCCGGCGGCCCGATCTCGGCGACCGCCCGCACCGTCCACGGCCTGAGCGACGTCGCCGGGCTCCCGCGTGACGAGGCCGTCGAGTCGATCGTGACCAGGACGCGCCGCTATGCGGCCTACCAGCGCAAGTGGATGCGGCGCATCCCCGGCCTGGTGCCGGTCGACGCCGACCGCCCGCCCGCCGAGACGGCGCAGGAGATCGTCGACCGGCTTGGTAGCGTGGCCCGATGAAGCTCTCCAAGTGGCACGGGCTCGGCAACGACTACCTGCTCGTCGAGCAGGCCGAGCTGCCGGTTCCGCTCACGCCCGAGCGGGTGCAGCGCATCTGCGACTACCACTTCGGCGTCGGCTCCGACGGGATCCTCGAGGTCGTCACGGCGGACGGCGACACGGCCGAGGTGGTGATCTGGAACCCTGACGGCTCGGTCGCGGAGCTCTCCGGCAACGGCACGCGGATCGCGGCCCGCTGGCTGGCTCGCCGCGGCGGCGCCGACCGGGTGCGCATCCTCGTCGGCCCGCGCCTGGTCGGCGCGACCATGCGTGGCGAGCGCGAGGTCGAACAGGAGATGGGCGCGGTCGAGGTCGGCGAGACGGAGACGATCGACGTCAACGGCGAGCACGTCGAGCTGACGCCGGTCTCGGTCGGCAACCCGCACGCCGTCATCCGCCGCCTACCCGACCGCGCGGAGCTGCTCCGGCTCGGCCCGCTGGTCGAGAGTCACGAGCGCTTCCCGGAACGGACGAACGTCCAGCTCGTGCGCGTGGACGGCGAGCACGACATCACCGTTGGCGTCTGGGAGCGCGGGGCGGGGGAGACGCTCTCGTCCGGCACGAGCGCGGTGGCGGCGAGCGCGGCCTGCGTCGCGAACGGCTGGTGCGAGAGCCCGGTGACCGTGCACCTCGCCGGCGGCAACCTGCTGGTCGAGCTGCGCGACGGCCAGGCGACGCTGACCGGGCCGGCGGAGGAGATCTGCACCGTCGAGCTCGCCGAGGAGTTCGGATTGTGAGGTTCGCCAGGCGTCTCGACGCGGTGCCGCCGTACCTGTTCGCCGAGCTCGAGCGGAAGATCGCCGAGCGGCGCCGCGCGGGAGTGGACGTGATCAGCCTCGGGATCGGCGATCCCGACCTGCCCACGGCGGACGTGGTGGTCGACGCCCTCGCCGAGGCCGCGCGCGACCCGAGCACGCACCAGTACCCGACGAACCACGGCTCGGACGAGTTCCGCGAGGCCGGGGCCCGGTTCTACCGCGAGCGCTTCGGCGTCGAGCTCGACCCGGCCTTGGAGGTGGTGCCCGCCCTCGGCGGCAAGGAGGCCGTAGGCCACATCGCGTTGGCCCTGCTCGATCCCGGCGACGTCTGCCTCTCGCCCGACCCCGGCTACCCGCCGTACACGTCGGGGCCGCTCTTCGCTGGCGCCGAGGTGCACTACCTGCCGCTGCTGGCCGAGCAGGGGTTCCTGCCCGACCTCGAGGCGATCCCGTCCGAGGCGCTCACGCGCGCCAACCTGCTCTTCCTCGACTACCCGAACAACCCGACCGGCGCCGTCGTCGAGCCCGGCTACTTCGAGCGCGCGGTCGAGCTCGCGCGCGCTGCCGACCTGGTGGTCGTCCACGACAACGCCTACTCCGAGCTCTGCTACGACGGCTACCGCGCGCCGAGCTTCCTCGAGACGCCGGGCGCGAAGGAGGTCGGCGTCGAGATCTTCTCCCTCTCGAAGGGCTGGAACATGACCGGCTGGCGCGCCGGCCTCGTCGCCGGCAACGCGGACGTGGTCGAGCGCTACCGGCAGCTCAAGACGAACCTCGACTCCGGCATGTTCGAGGCCGTCCAGCACGCGACCGCCGTCGCCCTCACGGAGGCGCGCGAGTTCCCGCGCGAGATGTCGGCCGTCTACGAACGGCGGCGCGACCTGCTTGTCGGGGCGCTCACGGCGATCGGGCTCGAGGTCGCGCCGCCGCAGGCGACGCCCTACCTGTGGGTGCCGGTCCCGGACGGGCACGACTCCGCCTCGTTCACGCAGCTCGTGCTGGAGCAGGCCGGCGTCGTGGTCTCGCCGGGCCCGTCGTTCGGCCCGAGCGGCGAGGGGTTCGTGCGGCTGTCGCTGACCGTGCCGGACGATCGGCTGGAAGAGGCGGCGGGGCGGATCGAATCCTCGCTGCGGAGCGGCATAATTCAGGCGTGACGACCCGTCAGCCCGATCCTGCGCCGGGCGCCGAGCCGGAGCGCGGGTTCGTCCTCGCGGCACCGCCCAAAGGCGTCGACCCCGTCCTCGCCGAGCTGCGCGAGCTCGCGCGCACGGCCGGGGTCGAGCCGGTGGCCGAGCTCGTCCAGCACCGGGAGCGGCCCGACCCGCGCACGTACGTCGGGAAGGGAAAGCTTGACGAGCTGCAGGAGGCCTTCAAGCGCTCGGGGGCGGAGTCGTTGATCGTCGACGACGAGCTCTCGCCCGTGCAGCAGCGGAGGCTCGAGGACACGTTGCAGGCGCGCGTCGTCGACCGCACGCAGCTGATCCTCGACATCTTTGCCCAGCACGCCGTCAGCGCCGAGGGCAAGCTCCAGGTCGAGCTCGCCCAGCTCGAGTACAACCTCCCTCGCATGCGCGGCCTTTGGCAGCATCTCGAGCGGCTCGGCGGCGGGGTCGGCACGAGAGGCCCCGGCGAGAGCCAGCTCGAGACCGACCGCCGCCTGGCGCGACGGCGGGTCACGCTCCTCCGCCAGCGGCTGCGGCAGCTGGCGAAGCAGCGGTCGACCAGGCGCAAGGCCCGGCAGCGCTCCGAGACCCCGACGATCGCGCTCGCCGGCTACACGAATGTCGGCAAGTCGACGCTGCTGAACGCGCTGACCGGCGCGGATGCCTCGGTCGACGACCGCCTCTTCGAGACGCTCGACCCGACGACGCGCGGTTTCGAGGTCGAGGGCCGTCGCTACCTCGTGACCGACACCGTCGGCTTCATTCGGCGCCTGCCGCACCAGCTGGTCGAAGGCTTCGCCGCGACGCTCGAGGAGACGCTGGTCGCCGACCTGGTGCTGCACGTCGCCGACGCGTCGGCGAGCGACGAGGAGCTCGACGAGATGCTCGACGCGGTCGAGTCCGTGCTCGGCGAGATCGGCGCCGGCGAACTGCCGATCGAGCTGGTGCTGAACAAGGTGGACGCGATCGACCCGTTGGGCCGGCGCCGGCTGGCGAACCGTTTCCCCGGGGCCCTGCAGGTCTCTGCGCGCACGGGCGAAGGGCTCGACGAGCTGCGCGAGCGGATTGCGGAGCGCTTCGGCGAGCGCTTCGAGGCCGTCCGGCTGCTGATCCCGTACGACGAGGGCGCGCGGCTGGCCGAGTTGTACGCGCTCGGGACCCCGGTGGACGAGCGCGCCGACCGCCCCGAGGGGGTCTTCGTCCGCGCGCGGCTGCCGCGCCGGGAGGTGCGTCGCTTCGCGCCGTTCCTGATCGCCGAGGCCGAGGCGCGGTCGAGCGCGTGATCGAGCTGCCGATCCGGCGGCTGCACGACGACGCCGTGCTGCCCGAGCGCGCGTATGCCGGCGACGCCGGCCTCGACCTCGCCGCCTGCGAGCGGCGCGAGCTCGGGCCGGGGGAGCGCGCGGTCGTCGGCACCGGCCTTGCCGTCGCGATCCCGGAGGGTCACGCCGGCTTCGTCCAGCCGCGGTCGGGCCTGGCGGCGAAGCACGGCCTCACAGTCGTCAACTCGCCCGGCCTGATCGACGAGGGCTACCGCGGCGAGATTCGCGTCGTGCTCCTGAACACCGACGCGCGCGAGCCCTTCGTGGTCGAGCCCGGGATGCGGATCGCGCAGCTCGTCGTGCTCCCGTTGCCGGGCCTCGACCCGGTCGAGGTCGACGAGCTCCCGGAGAGCGTGCGCGGCGTGCGCGGCTTCGGCTCGTCGAAGGCATGAGCGAGCCGCGGATCCGCGTCTCGGCGATCCTGCGCTGGCAGGCGAGCCTGCTGCTCTGCCGGCACGAGAAGAACGGCCGCGAGTACTGGCTGCTGCCGGGCGGCGGCGTCGACTCGGGCGAGAGCCTCGTGGACGCCCTCCACCGGGAGCTGGCGGAGGAGGTGGGGGTCGGCGCGGAGGTGCCGGTCGAGGGCCCGGTGGCGATCGTCGACTCGATCGCGCCGGTGCGCAGCTTCGCGGCCAAGCACGTCGTGCACATCATCTTCGCGGGCGACCTCACCGGGCAGTCGCTCGAGCGGGTCACGTCGCACGACGCCGCCGTGCGCGGCCACCGCCTGTTCAGCGCCGAGGAGCTGGAGGAGATCGTCCTGCACCCGCCGATCCACCGCTTCCTGCAGCGCTGGACGCCGGGCGACCCGGCCGTCTACCTCGGCGCCCTCTGGGTCCCGTAGCCGCTGCGGTTCCAAGTAACAGACTGTTACTTGTCGGTTTGGCGAGGTGGACAGAACCGCCTACTTTCCAGGGGCTTCTTCTCCGACGAACCGGCGGGCCGGGCCGAAAAATCCTTGCAACAGACTGTTACTTGCGTCAGAAACGCCCGCCTCGCGTTCTCGCTCGCTCGGCGCTGACCTCGTGGGCATCGGCCTCGAGCTCGTCCGGGAGCGGCTCGAGCTGCGCAGGCTCGCCGCCCGTTCGGTGCGCGAGCGCCTGGGCGAGCAGCCAGTCGGCCAGCCACGGGTTGCGGGGGAGGAGAGGCCCGTGCAGATACGTGCCGATCACCCGGCCTGCGTGACAGCCCTCGTAGCCGCTCTCGCCGTCGTTGCCGAAGCCTGCGAGGACGCGGCCGAGCGGCTCGGCGCCGTCGTCGAGGTACGTGCGGCCGGCGTGGTTCTCGAATCCCGCCAGGGTCCGCCGCTCGCCCGGCTCGAGCTCGCACTCGAGCAGGACGTCGCCGATCATCCGCCGCCCGCCGGCCACCGTGCGCAGCGGCAGCAGGCCGGCTCCCGTCAGCTCGTCCCCGCTCTGGTCGCGGTAAAAGCGCCCGAACAGCTGGTACCCGCCGCAGACCGCCAGGGCGGCGGCGCCACCCTCGATCGCCTCGGCCAGCGCGGGCCCCATGGCGGCGAGCGCAGGCGCAATCAGCTCCTGCTCACGGTCCTGGCCGCCACCGACGTAGTAGAGGTCGTGCTCGCCAGGCCGGATGACGTCGCCGGGCCCGAGCGCCCGCACCTCGAGCTCGTGCCCGCGCCAGCCCGCGCGGCGCTCCAGCACCGCCATGTTGCCCCGGTCGGCGTAGATGTTGAGGTAGTCCGGAAAGAGATGGCCGACGACGATCTTCACGCGGCCGCCTCCCAGTACGGCCGCGCGAACCCGCGGCGGGCAACGAGGTCGCGCAGTGCCAGCATCGCCGTGTAGGTCGGCAGCGCCGCGAGCTCGCCTCCCGCGGGAGTGAGCTCCAGCGCCCGGTCGAGCGCGTCCTCCAGCGACGGCACGACCTCGATCGTGTCCGCATCCAGACCCGCGTACTTGAACCGCAGCGCGAGCTCGGCGGCCCGCTCCCCGGTCGCGACCAGCCGCTCGAGCCCGCCGAGCAGCGGCTCGAAGTCCACGTCCCAGATCCACGACACGTCGCGGCCGTCCGCGATCTCGTCGTTGAGCGCGATCAGGAGCAGCGAGGGCGCTCCCGCGGCGACGAGCGTGCGCACGACCTCGTTCGCGCCGGCCGGGTTCTTGATCAGCAGCACGAGCAGCGAGCGGTTGCCCACAGCGATGCGCTCGAAGCGTCCAAACGCCGCGGAAAATCCCTGCAAACCGGCCTGTATCTCGTCGAGCGACGCGCCGAGCGCGCGGGACAACCCCGCCGCCGCGAGTGCGTTGTAGACATTGTAGAGCCCGGGCACGCGCAGCTCGACCGGCCGCGATCCCTCGGGCGTCACGAGCTCGAACGAGACGCTCTCGAGACCGTTCAGCTCGATCATCCGCGCCGAAACGTCCAGCGGTAGCCGCGCGTGGCCGCACGACGGGCAGCGGAAGTCACCCAGGTGCCCGATGTAGACGGCCGCGTACTCGTACGGCGTGCCGCAGCGGACACACCATTTCGAGTCGGCGGCGTGCTGGAGCTCCGTCGAGCCGTGACGTGGATCGTCGAGCCCGAACACCACGCGAGCCGCCTGCGGGCGTTCGGACGCGATCTCACCGAGCTGCGGATCGTCGGCATTTGCCACCAAGACAGCGTCCGTCGGCAGCTCGAGCGCCATCGCACGCCACCGCTCGGCCAGCAGCTCGAGCTCCCCCTAGCGGTCGAGCTGGTCGCGAAACAGG
>Ga0081540_1001828_pt1 | contig 17872 bp, 14 predicted proteins | sample TabmetS2T1R1_FD_71024 | JGI IMG/M metagenome (GOLD analysis project Ga0081540, IMG submission 71024) | Tabebuia heterophylla rhizosphere microbial communities from the University of Puerto Rico - S2T1R1 | ecosystem: Host-associated > Plants > Roots > Rhizosphere ... | reverse complement strand
ACGTAGCATCTCGCACTGGAAGCAGACCTATTTGCCCGCATGCGATGGCTGCTCGGTGCGCGAACAATGTGCGGGAGTGTTTGGGTGGACGAGCCCTCAATGGGAGAGTCGTGCGATACAGCCGATAAAGGAGGACGTCACATGCGCGACGCACTAAACATCGCAGGAGTCATGCTTTCGACCCTTCAGGGCGCGTCGCCGGGAAGTGGGGTTGCCATTCACGACAATCCACTTCACGTTCTGGCCAGCCACGACGCGCGTTTCGGTGTGACCCTACCCGTGCCGTTGAACTCCAATGTTCGTAACATGTTTGCCGGCCACCGCTCCCACAGCAGTCATTCGTCACACAGTTCGCACAGCTCTCACTATTCGGGCAGCGGTGGTACTTATCGAACACCCGCAACACCCGCCACGCCGCCCGCATCGGGAACCTCAAACCTCAACGACTCGACACCGTCGACACCGTCGAGCACGGCGCCGACCCGAACGCCACAGACCGCCCCCTATGCGCAAAGGCCGACCGCCGATCAACTGACCATGATGATCATGCGAGTCCAAGCAGCCTTGTACTCCAAGGGCTACAACCCCGGTGCGATCGACGGCCAGCTGAGTGAATCCACGAAGTCTGCCTTACGCAAGTTCCAAGCCGCTCGGGGTCTCGCATCTACCGGAACGATGACGACCGAGACGTTAAGCGCACTCGGAATAGCACTTCAATGAGTGAGGTTCGCCGCTTGTGCTTGCGGATCGACATATCCCTGTCCCGTTAGGAAAAGTGGCCTATAGAGGCTATGTGCGAGATTTTGCAAACGATGGACTCGCTTTTCGCCAAATGGCTCGATCGCATGTCTGGCATAGGCATTTGGGCTATCAAGGGTTGGTCGCTTATTTAGCCCTTCCATATTGCAGTCGGGCATGCCCGCGGCGATGAGGTCGACGGCGCGATGCAGCATGCGCCGCAGCCGACCCGGCATTCCATCGTCAGGCTCCTACGATCGCGAGCGGGCGCTCGCGGCGCAGCGCATCGAAAACGCGCGCGGTATCGGGTGCGCGGCCGTGCCAAATGAAGAACGATTCCGCGGCCTGCTCGACCAGCATGCCGAGACCGTCGGCAAGATAGCCCGCGCCGGCGGCTTTTGCCCAGCGCAGGAACGGCAGCGCTGCCTCGCCGTACGAGAGGTCGTAGCAGAGGGAACGGTCAGTGATGATGGAACGCGGCAACGACAGCGAAGCATCGCCGTGTCCCGCGGAAGTCGCATGCAGGACGATATCGAACGCACCGGCATCGCCGAGCGCGCGCCAATCGACGGCTTCGACGTTAGCCGCGCCGATCGCCGCGGCGAGCTCGCGTGCGCGCTCGTGCGTGCGATTCGCGATCACGAGCGCCTCCAGGACGCCGGGGTCGGCAAGCGCAAACGCGACCGCCCGCGCTGCTCCGCCTGCGCCGAGCAGCAAGCATCGCCAGTTTCGCCCACAACCCGTTGCCTCGAACCCATGCCGCAAGTCGAGATCAATCAGAAGGCCTGCGCCGTCGGTGCTGTCACCGCGCCACGCGGCACCGTCGCGGATCAGCGTGTTCACGCTGCCGCATCGCAGCGCGTGATCGCTGACTGCCGCGCAAAGCGCCAGCGCATCCCGCTTCAGCGGCAGCGTGACGTTCGCGCCGCAGCCGCCGTCGCGCGCGAACGCTTCGAGTCTCGCCGAAAATTCCTCACGCCCTGCTTCGATCGCACGGTAGTCGATCGCGATGCCGAGTTGCGCGCCGAACATCGCATGGATGCGCGGCGACAGCGAATGCGCGATGGGTTGACCGAAGACAGCGTAGCGAGGTGCGGGCATTGAGCGTGGTGCGGAAGCTCAGTGGCTTTCGCGCAGCCACTTTGCCGCGTCGATCGCGAAATACGTCAGCACGGCGTCGGCGCCGGCGCGGCGAATGCCGGTCAGCGCTTCGATGACGCACGCACGCTCGTCGAGCCAGCCGTTCCGGAATGCCGCCTTCAGCATCGCGTATTCGCCGCTGACCTGATACGCGAGCGTCGGCACGCCGAAGCGCTCCTTCACGCGACGCACGATGTCGAGATACGGCATCGCGGGCTTCACCATGACCATGTCGGCGCCTTCGTCGAGGTCGAGCGCGATCTCGCGCAGCGCCTCGTCGGCGTTGGCTGGATCCATCTGGTAGGTGTACTTGTTGCCCTTGCCGAGATTCGCGGCGGAGCCCACCGCGTCGCGGAACGGTCCGTAGAACGCGGAGGCGTACTTCGCGGAATAGGCGAGGATGCGCGTGTGCACGTGTCCGGCCGCTTCGAGCGCGTTGCGGACCGCACCGATGCGGCCGTCCATCATGTCCGACGGGGCGACGACGTCGGCGCCGGCTTGTGCGTGCGAGACGGCCTGCCTAACCAGCGCCTCGACGGTCGCGTCGTTGACGACGTATCCGGTGTCGTCGATGAGCCCGTCCTGGCCGTGCGTCGTGAACGGATCGAGCGCGACGTCGGTGATGACGCCGAGCTCCGGAAATTCCCGCTTGAGCGCCTGCACGGCGCGCTGCGCGAGGCCGTCCGGATTCCAAGCCTCGCGTGCATCGAGGCTCTTCGCCTCGGGCGGCGTCACCGGGAACAGCGCGAGCGCCGGAATGCCGAGCCGGTGCGCCTCGCCGGCAACGCGCAGGAGCTCGTCGATCGAGAGCCGCTCGACGCCCGGCATCGACGGCACCGGCTCGCGCGTCGCGCGGCCCTCGCGCACGAAGACCGGCAGGATCAGGTCGGCCGGCAGGAGATCGGTCTCGCGCATCAGCGCGCGCGAGAAGGCGTCGCGGCGCATGCGGCGCGGTCGGGTCTGCGGGTACGGCATGGCCAGCAGCGCGGAAGTTCGAAACGTTCATTGTACGCGCGCCGGCCTGGATTATGCTTGTCGACACACCGCCCGCCGACGCGCGAAAGACGTCGGCAACGGTTTTCGAGCAGGGGGCTCGACGGTCCATGACATCCAGAGCCGCGCCAGGAGCGAGGACGCTTCGGCTCACGCGCATCGTCGCGGCAGTCGCCTTTGTCGCGCTCGGCTGCCCTGTTCGAGCCGACGACAGGACGCTGCAGGCCGGTGCGTCGCGCAGCGAAAGCGCGGCGGCCGGCGAGACGCGCACGTACCGGCTGACGCTCGGTGCGGGACAGGCCGCCGCGCTTTCGCTGAAGCAGGAAGCGGCGGCCGGTGTCGTGCTCCGCTGGAGCGCGGGCGCGAAGGAAGCGTCGCTCGGGACGGAAGCCGGTCGCGGCTCGACGCTGCGCACGACGCTCGTCGCCCATACGCCGACGACGTGGACGATCGCGGTCGCGCCGGCGAAGCCGGACACGCCCTTCGGCTTCGCAATCGCGATCACGCCTTCGCACGCAGCGACGAAGGCTGACCGCGATCGCGCGGCCGCGTCTCTGGCGCTCGCGCAGGCGCAAGCGCTGCGCGCGAAAGGCGACAAGGCGCTCGCGGCCGACGCACGCGCGCTCTATCAGGCATCGATCCTCGCGTCGAAGGCGGCGAACGACGCGTGCGGCCAGCGGCACGCCTACGTCGCGCTCTCCGGGCTCGAGCACGAAATCGTCGACGCCGCCGCGCAGAAGGCGGCCGCGCAAGCCGCGCTCGATCAGCCGTGCGAAAACGACGTCGCCGAGCGCGCGTTCGCCGAGCGATTGCTCGGCAGCGCGTCGATCAATCAGGGTGATTTCGCCGCCGGCACGCGCGAAACCGAGCGCGCCGTCGCCTCGTTCAAGGAAACCGGCGACGTCTATCAGCAAGGCGTCGCGCTTCGGAATCTCGGGCTCGCCTACGCCGAATCGGGCGAGGTCGAGAAGGCGCTCGCGACGACGCACGCGGCGCTCGAGGCCGCTGAAAAAACCGGCGACGGCAAGCTGCTTGCGCTGGTGCGCAACGATCTTGCGTTCATGCACAACGCGCGCGGCGAGTTTGCGCTCGCGATCGACGCGTATCGCCAGACGCTCGACGCGCTTCGCGCGAATCCGTATCCGATGGCCGAGGCCGTCGCGTGGATCAATCTCGGCATCGCCTACGGCCAGCTCGGCGATGTCGAGCAGGCGATGGCGGCGTATTCGAAAGGCGAAAGCGTCGCGGCGTCGGTCGACTGCTGGTCGTGCCTCGCCGAGATCGAGGTCGATCGCGGCGACGACTGGCTCGACGGCGGCGACGTCGCGAGCGCGGAAGCGGCGTACAACCGCGCGCTGGCGATCGCCGGCGCGCACGAGCTCGTGCGCCAGCGCGCCGAGGCGCTGCGCGGCCTCGGGCGCTGCGCGATGGCGAAGCAGGACTGGACGCGCGCGCGCTCGCTGTTCGAAAGCGCTCGCGAGGAGTTGCACCGCACGGGCGGCGTCGTCAACGAATCGGTCGTCTACGCGATGCTCGGCGATCTCGAGAGCCGGCTCGGCCGTCTTGCGCAGGCGCGAGCCGCCTACGAGCAGGGCCTCGTGCTGGCGAAGCAGGCCGACAATGAAGCGTGGCAGGCCATCGCGCACGCGAGCCTCGCGCGCGTCGCACGCGACGGCGGCGATCTCGATGCGGCGAAGCGCGAGATCGAGCAGGCGATCGCGCTGATCGAATCCGAGCGCACGCGGATCGGCGCGCCGGACCTTCGCACGAGCTACTTCGGCACGAAGCGCGCCTATTACGCGCTCGAGATCGACGTGCTGATGCAGCTCGACCGCAAGCATCCGGACCAGGGCCACGCGGCAGCCGCGCTGGAAGCCGCCGAGCGCGCGCGGGCGCGGCAACTGCAGGAGCAGCTCGCCGAGCGCGCGATCGATCTCGCGCACGACGTCGATCCCGCGCTGATCGCGGCGCAAGGCGCCGCCGAGGACCGGCTGCACGCGCTCGCCTACCGGCTTTCGCAAGTCGATGCGAAGGACACCGCGCACCGCGATGCGCTGCGCGCCGAGATCGACGAAGCCAGCCGCGGCCTCGACGATGCGCGCGGCCGCATCCGGCTCGCGCACCCGCGCTACGCGGAGCTGACGCATCCATCGAAACTCGGGCTCGACGAGATGCAGCAGACGCTCATCGATGCCGACGTCGACGTCGTCGAATACTGGCTCGGCGACGCGCAGAGCTACGCATGGCTCGTCACGCGCGGCACGCTGCGCGCGTTCGCGCTGCCCGGTCGCGCGCAGATCGAGCGCTCCGTCGCCGAGCTGCGCGAGAACGTGCTCGCGCCGTCGCGCGCAGCGCCTTCGATCCCGATGGAGCAGCGCGCCGCTGCCGATGCGGCCCAACTCAAAGCGACGCGCGCGAGCGCATCAGCCCTCGCAGTGGCGTTGCTGCCGGCCGAGCTGCGCAGCGCACTGCGTCGCGACGTCGCGATCGTCGCCGACGGCGAACTGCAGGCGATCCCGTTCGCCGTGCTCGACGACTCGGCGCGCGCGTACGTCTACCTCCCTTCGATCGGCACGCTGCGCGGACTGCGCTCGCTGTCGCGCTCGACGGCGCCGGCGCGTTCGGTCGCCGTGCTCGCCGACCCGGTGTTTCAGGCCGACGATGCGCGGCTCCGGCGCAACGGCGCCGCACCGGCCGATGGCGGCGGCGGCGTGCTCCTTCGCGCAGCAAGCCAGGTCGGCATTGCGGGCCTGCCGCGGCTTCCGCATACGCGCGACGAAGCCGAGGCGATCGCGGCGCTCGCCGATGCGAACGCGCGCTGGGTCGCGCTCGACTTCGCGGCGAACCGCGACGCGTCGCTCGGCGCGCGCTGGCAGGACTACGCGATCGCGCACTTCGCGACGCACGCGCTGCTCAACGCGCAGCATCCGGAGCTTTCGGGCATCGTGCTCTCGCTTTACGACGCGAACGGCCGCGCCGAGGACGGCTTCCTGCGCGCCAACGACATCTACCGCCTGCACATTCCGGCCGATCTCGTCGTGCTGAGCGTGTGCGATTCGGCGACCGGCAAGAACGTCGGCGCCGAAGGCGCGGCGACGCTGGCGCGCGCATTCTTCTATGCCGGCTCGCGTCGCGTCGTCGCGAGTCTCTGGCCGGTCGACGATCGCGCCAGCGTCGCGTTCATGCGCGCGTTCTATCGCGCGTTGCTCGCCGACGACCGTCGCCCGCAGGATGCGCTCGTCGACGCCGAGCGCGAGATGCAGCGCGATCCGCGCTGGCGCGCGCCGTACTATTGGAGCGGCTACGTGCTGCAGGGCGACTGGCGATGAACGAGGCGCGCGCCGAAGCCGGCGGCGCCTTCGAAGCGCTGCTTGCGCGGCTTCGCGCCGACGGTGGCGAAGCGCTCGCCTACGAGGCGCTGCGGCGGCGGCTGATCCAGTTCTTCCGCCTGCACGTGCCGGCCGAGGCCGACGATCTCGCCGACGTGTCGCTCGATCGCCTGGCGCGGAAGATCCACGAAGGCACCGAGGTCGCCAGCGTGCCGTCGTACGCGCTCGGCATCGCGCGGATGGTGCTGCACGAATCGCACGCGCGCAGCGCACGACGGCGCGCCGCCGCAGACGATCCGACGTGGATTGCCGTCGACGACGAAACCGACGGCGAGACCGAAGCCGCGCTCGCCGCGTTGTCGGCATGCCTCGATGCGTCGGGCGGCGAGTCGCGCGGTCTCATGCTCGCGTACTACGGCGCCGACGGCGCCGCGCGGATCGCCGAGCGCCAGCGCCTCGCGGCCGAGCGCGGCATCTCGCTCAACGCGCTGCGCAACCGGGCGCTGCGATTGCGCGAAGCGCTGGAGGAATGCGTGAAGGCGCGCATGGGCTGGGGCGAGGCGTCGTGATGAATCGCGCGCGCGGCTCACCTGCCACAGAAGCGGCGCGATCGTGCGCCCGGCCGGAGCCCCGATGACCGAGCCCACCGACGACATCCTGCGCCGCTGGCTGCTGCAACGCCTGCCGCCGCACGACGCCGAGCCGCTCGAACAGCGGCTGCTCGCCGATGCGGCGTTCGGCGAGCGCCTGCGCGAGGCGGAAACCGATCTGCTCGACGATCTCGTGCGCGGGCATCTCGACGAAACCGATCGCGCCGTCGCGACGCGGCGCTTCACGGCGACCGCGCGCGATCGGTTGCGGCTCCGCATCGCCGCTGCGCTCGCGCGTGTCGCAGTCCGGCGGTCGGGTGCGCATCGGCATGCGCCGGCCGCGCAACGTTCCGCGGGATCCTCGCGCCGCCGACGCGCCGCCGCGCTCGGCACGTTCGCCGCGGCATGTGCGCTGGTCATCGCCGTGATCGGAATCAGGCAGCGACCCGACGCGGGCATCGCCGCGCCGACGATCACCTTGATGGCGAGCCAGCAGCGCGGCGCAGCCGCGACCGAAATTGCGATCCCGCGCGGCGCCGCTGCGGTGACGCTGCAGGCCGAGGTCGATGCAGCCGATCCGGGGACGCGCTACACGCTCAGTGTCGAAGGTTCGACGGCGCCGTTCACCGTGCATGGCATGGCGGTCCGCGACGCCGGGCCGTATCGCTTCGTCGAGGCGCGTGTGCCGGCCGCGGCACTGGCCGACGGCGAGCACCGCGTGCGGGTGGCTGCCGAGCGCGGCGATCGCGCGTCGATGTGGGAGATCCGCACGCGCAGCGAATAGCGTCGCGTGATGTTTCGCTCGAAATGCGCACCCTTCTCTGGCGGCCCGTGGCGCGCCGCAGGAGGGGAGTCCATGGCGTCGTTCGGTTTTCGTGCCGCGCTGCGGCGGGTCGTCGGCAGCGGCGCGCTGCTGATCTTCGTGGGGTGGCTGCTGCTGGGTAGCGGCGCGACGATCGCGCTTGCCGTCGAGAACGTCCCGCTGCAGGGCCACCGGCTTGATGCGCTGTCGCGAGCGGAACGGATCGCGGCGAAGAGCGGCGCGAACGATGCGCTGACGCTGACTCTCGTGCTGCGCCGCTCCGACGAGACGGGCTTCCAGCATTTTCTCGCCGACGTTTACGATCCGTCGTCGCCGTCGTTCCGGCGCTTTGCGACCTCGCACGATCTCGCCGACAGCTTCGGCCCGAGCGCGGACGACTACGCAGTCGTGCGCAACTACTTCGCGGGATCGGGTTTCGGCGTTGTCGAAGACTCCGGCAACCGCATGACGCTGACGGTTCGCGCGCCGCGCGATCGCGTCGAGTCGACGCTCGCCGTGCGGATCGGCGATTTCCGCCTCGACGGGAAGGAGTTCTACGCGAACGAAGGCGATCCTGCGCTGCCGGCCGACATCGCCGCGCGCGTGCAGGCGATCGCCGGCCTCTCGAACCTCGCGAGCGCGGAGCCGCTGCGCGAGTTCCACATCGTGATTTTCTCGACGGTGTGTCTTCTGATCGCGCAGTTCGACTTCGACTACCTGCTCGCCGCGCCCGGCAGTGTCGACGCGCAGGCGGCCTACCTTCGCGCCGTCGCCAAGTGCATCAACTGGAACAGCATCGCAGCGGGTTACGGCAAGCTGATCGGCGTGGACCCGCCGCCGCCGGCGTGGCAAGGCGTCGACGGCACCGGACAGACCGTCGGGCTCCTCGAGTTCGACAACTACCTCGCGAGCGACGTCGCCGACTACATCCAGCTCATCGGACTTCCCGCGAACCAGATCGACAAGGTCACGCGGGTCGACGTCGGCGGCGGCACGGCGCGCGGCGCGAACCAGGACGAAGTGCTGCTCGACATCGCCGACGTGCTGTCGATCGCGCCCGGGGCCGACATCAAGGTCTACGACGCGCCGTTCAACGGCGGCGCGAGCTTCCAGGCGCTCTTCAATGCGATGGTCGACGACGGCGTCACGATCATCAGCAACAGTTGGGCGTATTGCGAGGATCAGACGACGCTCGCCGACGTCGCGAGCATCGATGCGATCCTGCAGACCGCCGCGGCATCGGGGATCTCGGTCTTCTCCGGCGCAGGCGACAGCGGCAGCACGTGCCTCGACGGCAGCGCGAACACGATTGCGGTGCCGGCGGGCTCGCCGAATCTGACGGCGGTCGGCGGCACGTCGCTCGTGCTCGGTCCCGGCTACACGTACGGCGGCGAAACCTGGTGGAACGGCAGCGGCGACACGCCACCGACCGGTCAGGGCGGCTTCGGCACGAGCCGCTTCTTCGCGCGGCCTGCGTACCAGAACGGGCTCAATCCTTCGGCGATGCGCTCGATTCCCGACGTGTCGGCGAACGCCGATCCCGCGCATGGCGTGCAGATCTGCGCGGCGAGTCTCGGCGGCTGCCCGACCGGCGGCCTCTACGGCGGCACCAGCAGCTCGACGCCGGTCTGGGCCGCGTTCACCGCGCTGCTCAATCAATCGCAGGGCGAGAACCTCGGCCATCTCAACGCCATGATGTATACGCTCGCGGGAAGCGACGCGTTCCACACGCCGGCGGCGATGGGCAGCGATTTCACGCACGTCGGGCTCGGCTCGCCGAATCTCGCGCGGCTGCACCAGCATCTGACGAGTCAGTCGTTCGGTTCCGTCAACGCGTCGGTGTCCGAGGTTCACGCCTATGCCGACGGCAACTTCACGTTCCCGGCCGAGCTCGACCTGCCGATCTACATCTCGGCCGACGGCACGACCGAAGGCTACGTCGTCGTGCGCGTCGCCGACGGCAACGGCAACCTCGGCGGCGGCATCGCGGTCTCGCTTGCCGCAAGCGCAGGCAGCCACGCGACGATCACGCCGCCGAGCGGCGCGACCGATGCGAACACCGGCACGATCGTGTTCCGCATCACCGACGAGACGCCCGAAGCGCTGACGTTCACGGCGACCGCGGGCGGCGTCGCGCTCGCCTTGTCGCCGCGCATTACGTTCGTTTCGCCGCCGGCCGCCTCGGCCGGCATCATGGCGTTCCCGACGACGGTCCCGGCCGACGGCATCAGCACGACAACGATCACGGTCACGCTGCGCGACGCGGACAGCCACCCCTCGTCGGGCAAGCACGTCACGCTGTCGCAGGATGGCCACTCGGTGGTCACCGGTCCCGATCCGCCGGTGAGCGATGCGAACGGCGAAGTCGTGTTCACGGCGACCGACACGCTCGAGGAAACGGTGACCTATACGGCGGTCGACGACACCGATGGCGGCCTGCCGGTTCCGGGCACAGCGGTCGTCACGTTCTCGGGCTCCGTCGCGGGCTCGTGCGTGATCGCGCCGAGCGCCGGCGACAACTACGTGCTCACGCCGTTCGCGAACGGCTTCGCGGCGGCGCCGTTCTTCTACGGGAACGTGAACTGGGGTTGCCGCGGTGCGACCGACGCCGCGTTCGACGCGAACGGCAATGCGTACGTCGCGCACTTCCAGACCGGCTCGCTGTACAAGTTCGGGCCGGACGGCGGGTCGGCGACGACGCCGCTCGCGACGAATCTCGGCCCCACGCTGAGCAAGCCGACGTTCGGCAACGACGGTCGCCTCTACGCGACGCACGGCGCGACGACGGGCGACTTCTTCACCGGCGACGTCGTCGAGCTGGACCCCGCGACCGGCGAGACGCTGCGCGTCGTCGCTTCGAACCTGACCTGCCCGACCGGCCTCGCGACCGATCCGCTGAGCGGCGATCTCTTCTTCGACGACAGCTGCTTCGGCGCGGGCTCGGACAACCCCGGTCTTTTCCGCATCACCGATCCCGCCGGCACGGATTCGACGCGGCCGACCGAAGTCGTTCTCTACGCAACGCTGCCGGAAACGCCGAACGGCGTGCTCGCTTTCTCGCCCGACGGGACGCTGTACGCGGAGTCGGGTTATCTCGATCCACAGCCCGTCGTGCTGCGCGTCACCGGCACGAATCAGCCGCAGCCCGCGATCGTGACGCCGATACCGGATATCTGGTCGATCTACTGGGTCAACGTCGGCGCGACGCAGGCGGACGGCTCGGCGCGCTCGCTGATCATCTTCCAGACGACGCCGACGAGCCTCGATCTCAACCTCGTCGACATCACGACGAGTCCCGTGCAGGTGACGACGCTCGCGCACGACATCGGCTCGGGCACGATCGGTCCGGACGGCTGTCTCTACACGTCGCTGCCGGATGCGATCTACAAGCTGGAGCCTGCCGCGGGCGCCTGCGACTTCGCGGCGACGAATCCTTCGCCGACGCTTGCGCTGACGCCGCGCACGGTGTCGCCGAATCCGACGCAGGGCGGCTCGCAGACGCTGAGCGCGGCGTTCCGCAACATCGACGTGCCGGCCGGCACCGCGGTGTATTTCCAGATCCGCGGCGCGAATGCGCAGACGCGGCTCGCGCGCACGAACGCGAGCGGCGCGGCGACGCTCGAATATCAGGGCGCGTTCGCCGGCAACGATGTCGTCACCGCGGTCGCGACGTTGGACGGGCTGGCGCTGACGTCGAACGTCGCGCGCGTCACGTGGGACACCGGGCCGCATGCGACGTACGTCAGCTTCCCGGGACCGGTGGCGGCGGTCGCGGGTCAGACGGTCACGTTGACCGCGTCGCTCGTCGACGTCGCCGTCGATCCGCAGGAGGCGATTGCGGGCGCGTCGATTCACTTCGGCGTCGGCGGGCAGTCGTGCAACGCCAGCACGGGTGCGAACGGGCTCGCGTCGTGCGCAGTCACGCTCGCGCATCCGGGCGCGTACACGCTGACCGCAAGCTATGCCGGCACGGCGCAATACCTTGCCGCGAGCGCCTCGACCGTGTTCGTGATTCCGACCGACGGCATCGATCTCATCTTCGCCGATGGCTTCGACGGCGACTGAGCGTTCCCGATTGCGGCCGGGCCTCGCGCCCGGTCGCAACGGCTCCGCCGCAGTCAGTTCCTGACAACGAAGGGCGGCGGCAGCCGTGGCGATGCGCTGCCCAGGATTGGCGGATTTCGCGGTTTTCAGCCGCTTCTTCTAGTGAAAGCAGCCGAAAAAGGGCCTCGAACGTCGCCGATGCGTCGATCGCGTCCCAGTTTCGCACCGGCGACGGACCAAAGCGTCCGATTCGGCGGCCGGAGGGCACCTTTTTTGCTTTTCTCGACTCGATTCTGCTGAAGGCGTTCCGGCTGTGGCCGGTTCAGCAGAGGTTGGCGGCCTCGGGATCACAATGTTAACCACTTGTTATTTGCAGTCATCTGTGATCTGATTAAGGTCCGACCTTAGGTTTGTTTCGTAAGTGCTTGTAGAGAGATAAGAAAATGCTGTCCCCGATGATATGGTTAGGGCTTACCGCCCTGGGTGTCCTCGCTGTCACCTCGATCCGCCGTATTCCCGAAGGCCAGGTCTACACGCTGCGCCGACTCGGAGGTCATACGCGTGTGATGCACCCGGGCATGCACCTGATGCTGCCGTTCGTGGAGCGTATCGCGCACAAGATCAGCCTCACGGGCGCCCACGTGCCGGTCGACGGCCTCGTCGCGGCCGATCAGCACTACCACGGGATCGTCTACTTCCAGGTGCTCGACCCCGCGCGCGCCGATCGCGTCATCGACGGTGTCGACGGCCTCCTTCGGGACCGCACGCGCTCGCTGTTCGCGGACGCCGCGCTGCCGGAATCGGCCGACGGTCGCCGCCTGTGGCTGAAGCAGTCGCTGAACTCGGACGTTCGCGAGCGCGGTCTCCTCGTCACGCGCGTCGATCTCAACGCGACTCACTGAGCACGACGCAGCGCGGTAGCGCGGGCTCGCTTACGGCCCGATACTGGCTGCCTGTTTTTTCCGTGCCGTTCCCATGTCCGACCGCGACTTGCTGCGGCAGCGCCTCAGCGCCGGCATTTCGGAGCTCCACCTGGAATTCGATGCGGCCGCGATCGAGCGGCTGCTCGACTACGTCGACCTCCTCGCGCGCTGGAACGCGGCCTACAACCTCACGGCGGTGCGCGATCCGGGCGAGATGGTGACGCGGCACCTGCTCGATTCGCTCGCGGTCGCGCCGCACGTCACCGGCGCGACGCTCGCCGATCTCGGCAGCGGCGCCGGGCTGCCGGGTATTCCGCTCGCGATCGCGGCACCCGAGCGCGAGGTTCTGGTCGTCGATTCGAACGGCAAGAAGGCGCGCTTCCTGCGCGAGGCCGTGCGCAAGCTCGCGCTCGCGAACGCGCGCGTCGCCGAGAGTCGCGTGGAGAACGTCGAGGGCCCGTTCGACTGCATCACCGCGCGCGCGTTCGCAAGCCTCGGCGAGATGCTGCGCTGGGGCGGTCACCTTCTTGCGAGCGACGGGCGCTGGCTCGCGCTCAAGGGCCGGCGCCCGGACGACGAGCTCGCCGCGATGCCCGACGGATTCGGCGTCGAGGACGTCGTAACGCTCCGCGTGCCGGGGCTCGATGCCGAGCGCCACCTCGTCATCGTACGGCGGGCCGGGACTAAGGTCCGTCCCGGCAGCTAGAATCGACAGTCCCGGCATCCCGCGCGCAATCGTGCGGACGCCGGCGACTTTCCCGGGGACGGCTGCTCGACGCATGACGCGCATCATCGCCATCGCGAACCAGAAAGGCGGAGTCGGCAAGACGACCACGGCGGTCAACCTCGCCGCGGCGCTGGCCGAGACCCGGCGCCGCATCCTGCTCGTCGATCTCGACCCGCAAGGCAACGCGACGATGGCGTCGGGCGTCGACAAGCGCAGCGCGAAGCCGAACGGCTGCGACGTGCTGCTCGAGGAGGCGCCGATCGAGAGCGCGATCGTCGCGACCGAAGGCGGCTTCGATCTTTTGCCCGGCAGTCTCGATCTCACGGCGGCAGAATTGAAATTGATGGACACGCTGGCGCGCGAGTCGCGGCTGAAGGAGCAGCTCGTCAAGCTCGGCGATCGCTATCACACGATCCTGATCGACTGCCCGCCGACGCTGCACCTGCTCACGATCAACGCGCTGACCGCCGCGCACGGCGTGCTGATCCCGGTGCAGTGCGAGTACTTCGCGCTCGAAGGCCTGTCGAGCCTGCTCGACACGATCAAGGCCGTGCGCCAGCGCCTGAATCCGAAACTCGAAGTCGAAGGCCTGCTGCGCACGATGTACGACGTGCGCAACAACCTCGGCAACGAGGTGTCCTCGCAGCTCACCAAGCATTTCGGCGAGAAGGTGCTGCGCTCGATCATCCCGCGCAACATCCGGCTCGCCGAGGCGCCGAGCCACGGCAAGCCGATCAATCTCTACGATCGCGAGTCGCGCGGCGCGATCGCGTATCTCGGTCTCGCCGGCGAAATGTTGCGCCGCGAGCGCACGCCGGTCGCCGTCGCGCCGAATCACTGAAACAGAGGAACCCATGGCGGCCAAGAAGCGCGGACTCGGACGAGGGCTCGATGCCCTGCTCGGCGGCGATGCGGAGCCGGTGCCTTCGAACGAGGCCGACGGCGATTTGCGCACGCTGGAAATCGCGACGATCCAGCCCGGCCGCTACCAGCCGCGGCACGCGATGGATCCCGAGCGGCTCGACGATCTCGCCGCGTCGATCAAGGCGCAGGGCGTGATCCAGCCGATCGTCGTGCGCGAGATCAGCCGCGGCCGCTACGAGCTCATCGCCGGCGAGCGTCGCTGGCGCGCCGCGCAGAAGGCGGGCCTCGCCGACATTCCCGCGCTGGTCAAGACGGTGCCGGACCAAGCCGTCGTCGCGATGGCGCTGATCGAGAACATCCAGCGCGAGAACCTCTCGCCGCTCGAAGAGGCGCAGGCGCTGTCGCGGCTGATCGACGAGTTCCATCTGACGCACCAGCAGACGGCCGACGCGATCGGCCGATCGCGCGCGGCCGTGTCGAATCTCCTGCGCCTGCTGGAGCTTCCGGCCGAGATCAAGCGCCTGCTCGACGAGCGCAAGCTCGACATGGGCCACGCGCGTGCGCTCGCGACACTTCCCGAAGAGCGGGCCACTGCGCTCGCGCTCGAAGCGGCCGAGCACGGCTGGTCCGTGCGCGAGCTCGAAGAAGCCGCGCGGCGCAGCGAGACGCGCGGGCGCGGCAAGCCTAAGAAGGGCGCGGGCGCGCGCGATCCGAACATCGCGGCGCTCGAACGCGAGCTCGCCGAGAAGCTCGCGACGCGCGTCGTCATCGCGCACGCGAAGACCGGACGCGGCAAGCTCGTGATCCACTATCACAGCGTCGACGAGCTGGACGGCATCCTCGAACGCCTGCACTAGCGGAAAACCGCGGATCGGGAGCTCACCCCAGCACGCGGCTGGGGGTTTTCACTCTCGTTTTTCATGAACGGGCGGCAGCATGCTCCGGACGCTGTGCCGGCGGCAGGCGGCACGGCGACTCAGCCATCGGAGGAGCCATGAAACGCATCAGCCTATTCACGGGGGGCGCGCTCGCGCTTTTCGCAGTGTCCGCGCACGCCCTAGACCATTCGGTCGTCGCAAAAAACGGTCCGCGCCGCTTCGATCCGCCGACGCTCGAAATCAACGTCGGCGACACGGTGACATTCACCAATGATCCCGCCGATCCGGGATTGCACAACGTCAAGTCCGATGCGGATTCCGTCACCGAATTCCGCTGCGCCAACGGTTGCGATGAAACGGGAGGCAACGGCACGGCGGACGACAACGCCTGGACGGCGACCGTCACGTTCCCGACCGCCGGCGTCGCGGGCTACTACTGCCAGATCCATGGCGGCGACGGCGGCATCGGCATGTCCGGCGTCATCACGGTGGTCGGCACCGGCGGCTCGGCCACGCTCGATCTCAACCCGACCGCGCTGATCGGCGCGGCCGACGAAGGGGCCTCGACGTCGGTGCCGCTCTCGATCGGCAACACCGGCGACGCCGACCTCACCTGGAACGCCGACACGGCGCTCGCCGATTGCGCCACGCCCGAGGTGATCCCGTGGCTCGCGCTCGCACCGAGCGACGGCACGGTCGTCGTCGGCGATCCGGCGACAAACGTCGACGTCACGCTCGACGCGACCGCGTTGACCCCGGGCGTTTACAACGCCAACGTCTGCGTCCACAGTAACGATGCGGCGAACGACCTGGTCAGCGTTCCGGTCGAATTCACCGTCAACGTCAGCGCCGCCGATCAGATCTTCTTGAACGGCTTCGACCCGTAGAGAGGTCGGCGATGCATGGCAACCCTGCGTGAACGTGGAGTAGAGGACGCGGCCGCGCGCGGCCGCAGAGCCCCGATCATGCCGCCGACTGCAAGCCAAGGCGCCGCGCCCCGGTCCTCGACTGCTGTGAGCACCCGCCAGCAGCAGTTCGAGGCCCTTGTGCGTGCGCATTCCGGCGAGCTTTATCGATACGCGTACTGGCTCTCGGGCGAAAGCGCGCTGGCGCAGGATCTCGTCCAGGAGACCTTCATGCGCGCGTGGCGCTCGCTCGATTCGCTGCGCGAGACCGTCGCTGCGAAGTCGTGGCTCACGACGATCCTCCGCCGCGAGCACGCCCGACTTTTCGAACGCAAGCCCATGCCGACAACCGACCTGGCCGACCTCGACCTCACCGACACCGGGCCCGGCCCCGAGCGCATCGGCGAGGACGCGGTGATGCGCTCGGCGATCGCGAAGCTCGAGCCGAAGTACCGCGATCCGCTCGTGCTGCAGGTGCTCGGCGGGTTCTCGTGCGACGAGATCGCGCGCGAGCTCGGCATCACCGAAGCCGCCGTGATGACGCAGGTGTTCCGCGCGCGGCAGAAGCTCAAGGCCATGCTGGACGGCGAGGAACGCGAGGCGGAGGTCTATGGACTGCCTTGAGTTCCGGCGCCTTGTCGGCATCGATCCGCGCGTCACGGATCCGGCCGCGCGCGCACACCTCGAGGCGTGCCCCCGTTGCCAGGACGCCTATGCGCGCGCGCAGGCGTTCGAGGCGCGCATTGCGCAAGCGCTCGCGGTCGCGGTGCCCGAGGGGCTCGCCGATCGGGTGCTGCTGACGCAGCTCACCGGGGAGCGCCGTCGGCGCGCGACGGGTTTGCGCTACGGCTGGATCGCGCTCGCCGCGGCCGCCGCGATCGTCCTCGCGGTCGGCTTCATCCGCCGCGAAGGCGCGCTCGGGCGCACGCTGCCGGATCTCGTCGTCGAGCACATCACCGGCGACGAGCGCGACGCGCTGAAACTTCGCGACGCCGTGCCGGCCGAGCAGGTCGACAAGGCGTTCGCCGATCGCGGCGTGCATCTCGCGTCGGTGCCGGCCGGCATCAGCTATGTCCACAAGTGCCCCGTCGGCGACTACCGCACCGTGCACATGGTGATGCCGCGCGACGACCGCGCGGTCACCGTCATCTACGTCACCCGCTACCGCGCGCCCGGCGTCGCCACGTTCGAGCGCGGCGCGCTGCGCGGGCGCGAGGTGCCGATCGCCGACGGCACGCTGGTCATGGTCGGTGAATCGACGTCGAGCTTCGATTCGCTCGAGCACGCCTGGCGAGATGCGCTGCTCGGCCCGGCGCAGACGGCGGCTGGGAGTCCGTAGCCCCTCAGCGAGCCCGCGGCCGGCGAGATCGGCGATAATCCGCGCCCCGCTCCGCTCCCATCGTGCCATGCCCCAGCTTTCGGTCGTCGTGCCGGTCTTCAACGAGCGCGACAACATCCCGCCGCTGCTCGCCGAGATCGCCGCCGCGCTGCGCGGACGCGTCGATTTCGAGATCGTCTACGTCGACGATGCGAGCAAGGACGATTCGCTGGCCGTGCTGACGCAGGCGAAGGCGCAGTATCCCGAGCTTCGCGTGATCCGCCACGTGACGCAGAGCGGGCAGAGCACCGCGATCCGCAACGGCGTCAAGGCGGCCCGCGGCACGTGGATCGCGACGCTCGATGGCGACGGCCAGAACGATCCGGCCGATATCCCGAAGCTGATCGCGATGCGTGGGGAATCGCCGGTGTCGATCAAGCTCTTTGCCGGGTGGCGCGTGAATCGCCGGGACACGGCCAGCAAGCGCTTCGGCTCGAAATTCGCGAACGCGATCCGCCGCCGCCTGCTGCGCGACGACACGCCGGACACCGGCTGCGGCACGAAGCTGTTCGAGCGCGCGGCGTTCCTCGCCCTCCCGTACTTCGACCACATGCACCCCTA
>Ga0081540_1001827_pt1 | contig 17874 bp, 16 predicted proteins | sample TabmetS2T1R1_FD_71024 | JGI IMG/M metagenome (GOLD analysis project Ga0081540, IMG submission 71024) | Tabebuia heterophylla rhizosphere microbial communities from the University of Puerto Rico - S2T1R1 | ecosystem: Host-associated > Plants > Roots > Rhizosphere ... | reverse complement strand
AGCCCGTCCGGAGTACGGGTCGACACGGCCGCACGGGCGGCGAGCTGCACCGCCACGTAGAGCACCTCGTCCGGCGCCCGGGCCACGGTGGCGAGCCGGCGAACATCCGCCACTCGCCAGGCCGCGACGAGGTTCAGACGCAGCGACACGCGGTCGCGGGTCATGACCTCCTGCCCGTTCACCGCGAGCTGCTTCTCGCGGAGCTCGATCACCGAGAGCTGGACCTTCCGGCGCACGTTCCAGGCCGCGTGACGCCCAGGGCCGAGCACGGCCTCGAGCGCGCCATCCACGTACCGGAGGATGGTGGTCCCCTCGGCCGCGGTGGCCTCGACGTAGTCGGTGGCCGGAACGAGCGCCTTGACCTCGTCGCGCAGCGGCGAGGCCTCGACACCCGACACGTCCAGCACCTCGACGGTCACGCTCGGGTCGACGCTCCACACGAGGTGGACGCCGGCCGCGAGCCACCGGACCGGACGGCCCCGGCGGTACACGACCGCCCGCTGATCCGGGGTCAGGACGAGCCGAGCGAGGTCACGCTCCGGCACCAGCGCCAGCTCCTCCGGGCGCAGCTCCGCCAGGAGGCGCTCGGTGTCGTGCGTACGCACCTCGACCTGACGCCACGGCGCGACCGGCATCCGGTGGCGGCCCGGGCCGAGGTAACGCAGCGGGAGCTGGTCGACGAGGACCAGGGCCCGCTCGTTGAGGTTGATGGTGATTCGCATGGTGATCGACCTCCTTTGAGTGCTGCGACGACAGCTTCGAAAACAAAAAGTGAGACGCCGGACGCTCACTGGCGTCCTCGTCCGCCCCCCTCCGCACGACCTCGACCGGCGTGCTCCGGCGCGACCCACCGGCGGTCCGGGGGAGGGCCGTCACCGGGCTATGGCGACGCGCGCTCTTGGGATGACCGGAGGGTGGCGGGCGGTGCTGGCCAGCCGCCTCGTGCGGCCGGAGTCGGACCCCGGCTCGCGCCGGCGCCTCGGGTGACGTGACCAACGTCGATGGAGGGAGTCGAACCCTTTGGCTTGGATTATCAGTCCAGTGCTCGCCATGAGCGGTTGAAGACCGTCAGCGGCCGTCCTCTCGCCGAGCGGAGCCCGATGTGCAGCAAACCGCTGGGTGCGATCCGGGACGAGACGCCCGCGCTGTGGACGCGGGTGCCCGCCTGGGAGCACTGCGGCGCCGCTGGGGCGCACCGCCATATGTCTGGAAGCTCGAAGGCCGGATTCCCTCGCGAGAACCCGGCCTCCGGGAGCAGCGCTCAGCCGTTCAGGCCTGAGCCGGGCTCTCCCGGAAGTCGGAGATATGCGCGAAGGACGCGACCGGACACATGCCCGGGCGCGCTGGGCACCTCGAAGCTGCATTCGGTCAAGCGTTGCGTTCTCACGACGGACCTCACGGAAAGGGGCGCGAAATAAACCTCAAATAAATTCTTGTCAACTGCCCGGCCAACTCTCCGGAACCACGCGGCTTCGGAGATCCTCAGAGCCCGGCGTCGGTGGGCAACAAGAGCGGCTGGAGCGGCGTCTGGGAGAAGTCGAAGTCCGCCCGGAGGTCGCCGAGGATGGGAATCGTCTCCCGCACCGAGATGCGTGGATCGGCCCGGCCGTCCGTCGCCGGATCGAGCCGCTCTCCTCCCAGGAACACGTCCTCGATGAACTTGACGTAGGCGTCGAAGCTGAGCGTCTGGTGATCGATGAATCCGGCGCGGGCGTAGGGGCTGATCACCAGGCCCGGGACGCGCAGTCCGTACCCGTTCTCGTCGACCACCGGCGGAGGCACGTGGTCGTAGAAGCCGCCCCAGTCGTCCCAGGTGAGGAAGATGGCCATGCTCGACCATTCGGGACTCTGCATCAGCGTGTTGATGATGGCAGTGACGTAGGCCTGGCCGGTGCTGACGCGCGCCGGGGGATGCTCGCTGACCTCCTGGTCCGGGATGATCCAGGCCACCGCGGGCAGCCTCCCGTTCTTCACGTCGAGGTAGAACTGGTCGAAGGGAACGATGTTCCCCAGCTGGCCGTTCTCGATGACGGTGTCGAAGTTCGGCAGTGGGTTCCAGATGCTCGGCACGGTGGCGAGCTGGGCCACCGGCGGGCAGGTCTCCTCACCATCGTCGCGGCAGTCGGGTTCGGTGCCCTCGGCCAGGTAGTAGCGCCAGCTCACCCCGGCGCGGTCGAGGAGGTAGGTGAGATCGGTCCAGGCGAACGGGCCGAGCCCTGCGGTGCCCGGGCTCTCGAGGGCATTCACGCAGCTCGTCGGGTCTCCGGCCCGCGCGCACCGGGCTGACCACTCCGAGACGAGGTAGAGGTGCGCCGGCTGGCTCCACGACGCGTTGGATTCGAACATCCTGTCCTGAAGCACGAAGGCTCGCGCGTAGGCCCAGTAGTTGGGGAGCTCCCGCTGGTCGTGCCAGCCGACGGCGTCGATGGGCCTCCCGTTGAGGCAGGCAGGGTCCTGGAGGTTGGTGCAGTGGGTCCTGCCGGCCTGGGCGGCGACGAGGAAGCCGTCCATCGCGCCGCCGTCGATGTCCTCGATGGCCGCGGCCTCGCCATGTGGGCCGCCGCCGTTCACGTCGCTGGGATCGTGGAACGGGCGGACGCAGGTTCCGCCGTCGCGTTGCGGGAGGCAGGCGAGCGGAACGCCTGCATCGTCCATCGGGATCCCGTCCGCGCCGGGGTAGGTCCCGAAGTAGTGATCGAACGAGCGGTTCTCCTGCATGATGATGACGACGTGCTTGATGCGGGAGAGCTCGTTCGTCCCGGAGTCGCTCGTCCCTGCGTCGCCGCCGGCCGGACGACGCGAGCACGCCGCCGCCAGCGTGAGGAGGGAGAGACACCGGAGACCGCGCACGAAGACTCCTTCCGCCGAGCGCTCGAACACGCGCCGCGGCGGAAAGTCTCCCTTTCACCGGGCGCGGCTGCTCGACTTGCAAGCGCGCCACTCGTGCCACGGCGTACGCCCTACCCTCTCCGGGGCGCCGTCAACCTGGAGTGAACGTGGAGCCGCTCACGGTCGCGCAGATGCTCTGCGCGGAGCTCGTGCTGTAGTTCGGCGGGTAGTAGCGCTCGAGGAGGATCGCCGTCGACGAGCAGCTGATTCCCGTCCGCGGCCCGAGCGGGGGCGTCTGGCAGGTCCCGACGCGATTCGCCGTCGGGCAGGGCGAGGTCCCCCACTGACCTCCCAGCTGGGCGCAGTAGGTGACGAGGGCATCGCGATCCGAGGTGCCGAGCCCCGAGAAGTCGACGCACTGACCTGCCGAGTGGATCGTGCAGGTGCCGGTCAGGCTGGCCGGCGCCGGATCGCACACCTGGACGGGCGTCGTACCCGTGGCGGTGCCTCCGGGTCCGTTCGCGGTCAGGGTGAAGGTGGTGTCGCCCGCGACGTGGGTGGAGACACTCCCGCTCGCCGGCGTCGCCACCTGCCCGACTCCGGGCGCGATGCTCACGGTGTCCGCCTGCGAGACGGACCAGCTCAGGTCCACCGTCCCGCCGTCGCCGATGACCAGCGTCGGAGTCGCGGTGAAGCTCTGGACGACCGGTTTCGCGGCCCCACCCGAGGTGCTTCCGCACGCGGCGAGGACGAGGGCTGCAGCGAGGACGCAGCGGGACATGACACACCCCCTGCGGCACAGCCTGCGCTCTCCAGGGGCGGGGGGTGAGATCCAGTTCCGTTCGGATCCGGTGAATTCCGGTCGTCCAGTGCGGGATTTCAGCGCTTCGAGCCACCCGGGGCGACGAGGGCGACCGCACGCAGAGGCCCACCCGAGCCACCGGCGATCTTCATCGGCAAGGCGACGATCCACGCACCGACCGGTGGCAGCTGGTCGACGTTGGCCAGGTTCTCCAGCCCGGGAACTCCGGCCGCGCTGGCGATCCGGTGGACGATGAAATCCTTCGACGCGCCGTGGTCGATCGAGGCGGTGTCGAGGCCGAGCGCGGCAACGTGCCGCTCGTTCACGAGGTACTCGGCCGATTCCTTCCCGTAGCTGGGGAAGTGGAGCTTCGACGCATCCCCCGGCGTGTCGTCGCCCAGGTACTGCTTCCGGTCGGGCCAGCGCTTCGCCCAGCCGGTGCGGAGCACGACGATGGCGCCTGACGGGACGTTGCCGTGCTGCTTCTCCCAGCTGCGCACGTCTTCCCGCGTCAGCCGGTAGTCGGGGTCGGCCGCGGCCTTCGCGCTGACGTCGATCACCACCGCCGGCGCGATGAGCTGGCGGACCGGGATCTGATCGATCGTCTTCCCGTCCTTCGAGAAGTGGATCGGCGCATCCAGGTGCGTTCCGCCGTGCTCCGGGGTGCAGAGGGTGTTCGCGGCGTAGAACCACCCGCCGGGTGTCTGCCCGTAGGAGAGCTTCTTCAGCTCGAAGCTCGAGGGCGACGTCGGCCAGTAGAGGGTCTTCTCGTCGAAGGGATGGGAGAGATCGACCACGGTCGCCTTGCTCAGGTCCGGTGCCCCGAGCGCGACACCCGCGGCGAACAAGGCGATCCACCCGCCGGCTCTCGCTGCTTCACCGCATCCGTCCATCCAGGCCATGTGGCGTCCCTCCCGAGGCCCCCAGGGCCCGTGACAGCCGCGCCTCCAAGTTGCCACGGTTCCGGCACAGAAGGCGCGTGGCCAGGATCTACTTTTCGGCTCCATGCCAGACGCCCTGAACGAATGGTTCGCTGCGCATCCCCGCTTCCCGGAGATCGCCGAGGAGCTGTCCCGGCTGGCACGCGACCCGAAGTGGCGTCGCATGGTCGACCTCGAGGAGCGGTTCGTCGGCGTGGTCGGCGCGCTGCGGGCGGATGCCGAGCTCCCCTACAGCTGGATGCAGCTCGAGCCGGAGGAGCGCCTGAAGCGGAACCTGCTCCTCTCCGCGGAGGAGCACGACGAGCTGGACGCGCTGCGGAAGTGGTACTGCGTCGCCCGGGACGCGCTGCTGAACAAGTACGGCTGGAAGCACACGATCCCGTCGCCGCCGAGCTGAGTGCCCGGGGGGGCCTAGTCGGAACGCAGGCGGCGATATTCCGCCACGGCCTCTTTGTACAGCGGCAGGTCGTCGTCCGCGTCCTTCCAGAGACCCAAGAACTCTTCGTAGGACACGAGTGCAGCGGCGTCCTGCCCGCTCAGATGCTCCGCTCGGGCCAATTGAACACGCGCCATCGCTCCAATGGCCAGACGTCCGACGAGCCCGGGGTGAGCGAGCACCTTCCCGAACTCCGTCGCAGCAGCCTTGCCGTCGCCGACTTCTAGCCAGGCGAGGCCACTCAGATAGGCGACGTAGAGGCTCGGGAAGCCCGACGATCCGGTCAGTTCGTACTTCGCCGCAGGCCGCAAGACGTCGATGGCACCGGCAGGGTCGTGCGACTGGAGCTTCACCGCGCCTTCGATCACCGGCAGGTAGTACTTCTGAAGGAGGGTGCGCGATGGAAACTCCCGACGAAGCGAGTCCGCGACTCTCTGAGCCTGGTCGAGCTTTCCGGCGCGGGCGAGCAGGAGCGCCGCCAACACCCGGCTCTCGAAGGACCGATCGGCCGCGCCCAACGCCGGGGGCGGATCCGCTCGCGCACCAGCCTCTGCTCGGATGAGCTGAACAGTCATGGTGATCCATTCGTCAGGTCGGACCGCCCCATCGGGCGCACCCAGATCCGCGGCCCCCTTCGCAATTTGAAGCGCCGCTCTGAGACGACCGTGGAACGCCTCGCCCATCGCGTGTCCGTTCACGAGGGCCGCCTTGGCGCCGGGCTTCCCTTCAGCCCACTTCCACTGGGCCCGCATCGTCTCCTCGTCCTTCTGCAGAAAAGCAAGCAGCGCTCGTTGAGCCCTGAGATATGGCGTGTCGAAGCCCCGACGAAGAGCCTCCTCGTACGCGGTCCTGGCTTCGTCCAGGCGATCCGCGCTGAGAGCGAGTGCGACCCAGTTCGCATAGGTGAACGGCGCAGGCAAGAGTCGGACCGCCTCGCGAGCTTCGCCGAGCGCTCGATCAAGCTCTCCGAGGGCCCACAGACACCCAGAGAAGTTTTGCCGCGCCACGAGGTCGTGGGGAAAGGTCTGGACCCATTGATCAATCACTTCGCACGCCGAGTCCTCCTCACCCGTGACGTGTAGATAGTAGGCGCTCTCGACGTTGAACCGCGCCGGGAGGGTCAATCGTTCTCTCAGCTCGAAGGCACGACGCGCAGATGTCGCGGCGAGCGTGTCTTGTTTGAATACGACGTGGGCCACGGCGAGTGCTGCATGCGCGAGCGCGAAGTTCGGATCTGCCCTGATGGCTCGCTCGTAGTACGAAATCGCGTCCCGCAAATTGCCCGAAAGGTGCCGACGGTACCCCAGCGTCAGAAGCTCCACGGCCTCCGGGGACGCGCTCGTCGCCTGATCGAGCGGGGAGTTGAATCTGGCGAGGGACGCCGGGGGTTCACCCAGACGCGTGCGCAACTCTGCAGCCGCTCGGCCGAGATCATGAATCACGGATTCCCGGCTCGCAGCCTCATGTTCGACGTGAGCAATCTTCGCTCCCGAGTGGCACTCGAGGGCGGTGAGCTCGAGGTGAAGACGGTTACCGGCATCCGCAATCAAGGGCGCCACGAGGATCTTGCTGCCCGTGCGGCGGCAGATCTCGAGCCCTACCTGCGGACTGACCCGAGTGCTCTCTGCGAGACTCAATGCCTTGAGCTCGCCGTAAACCTTCGAGTCCGCCAGCACATTGAGGTACGGCGTCTGCTCCAGCGCGACACGCAACCCGGTGTACAGGGCTTCGTCGAAGACCTGATTGCTCGTCTCGTTGGTGAGGTGGGCGATGACGATTGTATCGTCCGGAGCGAGCGTCACGGCCGAGCGGGAACGCCAGAACCAGGCGCCCGACACTGTCAGGGCGACGAGAGCTGCACCGGCGAGCGCGTACTGGATTCGCCGTCGTTCAGGTCCCCCGTCGCGGATTCGCTCGAGATCCCTGCGCATCTGCGCGGCCGTCTGGTAGCGACTGGAAGGATCGGCCTCCAGCGCCCGGCCCACGGATACTTCGAGCGCGCGCGGAATGCGTGAGTTCACCGCTCGGAGCCGAGTCGGGGGCGCGGCGACGTTCGGGTCGGGGATGCCCGTCGGGCTTTCTTCGACCAATGCCCTCCGGCCGGTCACCATTTCGTAAAGGACCAGGCCCAGAGAGAACAGATCGGAGCGCGCATCGAGCGGCTGCTTGCGTCTCTGCTCCGGGGACATGTAGCCCCTGGTGCCCACCGACGCGCCGGTGCGCGTCAGCCCGGGTTGAATCGCCGGGCTCGAGGCACGCGCGGGGTCCTGCTCAGGGTCGGTCTCGCTCGGCCCGTCGCCCGGCGCGACCAGCTTGGCCACACCGAAGTCCAGGATCTTCACCGCTCCCTGCCGGGTGAGAAAGATGTTCCCCGGCTTCACGTCGCGATGAACGACACCCCTCGTGTGTGCCGCTTCCAGGCCAGCGCAGACCTGGATCGCGATGTTCAGGGCTTCCGACGGGGGAATTGGGGCCGGGGCCGACGCGGCGATTCGCTCTAGGAGCGTCTCGCCCTCGAGCAACTCCATCGCGATGAACTTCTGACCCGCATACTCTTCGATATCGAAGATTGTGCAGATGTTCGGGTGGTTGAGTGCCGAGGCGGTCCGAGCTTCGCCCTCCAGCCGCGCCAGAGCGATCGGGTCGCTGGCGAGCTCCTGCGGCAGAAACTTCAGCGCGACCTGGCGTCCGAGCTTGAGATCCTCGGCCTTGTAGACCATCCCCATCCCACCGCCGCCGAGGACTTCGATGACGCGGTACTGAGCAACCTTCCGGCCGATCAGATCTCCGCCAGCCCGCGGGGGTGACTCGGGAACCGCCACCGTGACCCCGTTGCCTGCGGATCCCGTCCGGGCCCATTCGACGGAGGGAAGCAGCCGATACCCTCGGCGGCCGAGTGTTTCGATGTAGCGAGGGTTCGCCGCGGAATCGCCCAGCGCCCGACGGAGCACGCCTATTGCAACGTTGATGCTGTGATCGAAGTCGACGATGGTGTCGTTGGGCCAGAGCGCCTTCTTGATCTCGTCGCGGGTGACGAGCTTTCCCCCGCGGACGATCAACATCCGCAGAATCTGGAACGGCTGCTCTCTGAGCAGGACCGTGCCGGCCGACGAACCCTGCTCGAGCAGGCGCAACTCACCGGATCGGAGGTCGACCTCGAACGATCCCAGGCGAGCGCGAGCTGAAGGTTCGCCCACGATGAGTCCCATCCCGGTCGGTCCCCGTCAACGAGCCGCGGAATGACTACCAAATGAGCGGCTGTGAATCGAACTGCCCGGTACCGCCCGCTACACGCCGGGCATGAGCACAGTCCCGCGCCCGAAGCCATGTGTTGAACGCCAGATTCCCCGGTCGAACCTCCCCCGCTCGTCGAGAACGAGCGAAGTCGCACTCATCGAAGGGCTGCGAGCTGGAGATGCTGTGGCGTGGACGGCCGTGGTCCGCCGTTATCACGCCACGCTCTTGCATCATGCATGTCGGATTCTCCGTGACAGGGGCCTTGCCGAGGACGTGGTCCAGGAAGCCTGGGTGGCTGCCTTCGCCGGCATCAACGGCTTCAACCCTCGATCCAGTCTGTTCGCCTGGCTCGTCACGATCGTGATCAACAGGGCAACGGGTCTACGACGTCGCGAAGTGCGCTCGCTCACCCTCTCGACATGGACGACAGGGATGTCCGGAGCGGCCGGGGAGGAGGAGCTCGTGCCCGCGGTCCTCGGGTGCAACGAGCTTTCCCCGGAGCGGCTTCTCCTCGAGCACGAAGTTCTCCGGCGATTCAACGACGCGATCCAGGCATTGCCCGAGCGTCAAAGATCGGTCCTGCTCCTCCGAGACTTCGAGGCGGCCAGTCCGGCAGAGGCCTGTCGGGCTCTCCGGATCAATGATCTCACGCTGCGCGTGCGCTTGTGTCGCGCACGCGCGTCGATCCGGCGCGCACTCTCGGATATCGCTCCGGGCCCTGTTCCGACTGTCATTCGACCGACGCGTCCCAGTCACGGAGACGTCTGCCCGACGCACGCTCGATCTCGGCTCAAGCCAATTCGACGTTTGTCTAATGCGGCGATTGGCCTCGCCGCTGCAGTGGCGACCTGAGGCAACACCTTCAAAGGAGCATCCATCATGAAGACGAAGACTTCGTCGGTCAGCAGACCGGTGAACGAACTGCGGTATGGCCCAACCGGCATCTCAGATGGCGTGCACGGCGAGCTGCAGGCCGCCCCGGCCTACGGCGATCTTTCACAAGGGCCGCATGGCACATTCATCAAGATGCCTCCTGGTTACGTGAGTCGAGTTCATTCGCACTCGGACGACTACTGGGGTGTCGTCGTCTCGGGCATCATGGTCAACAAAAAGCCCGAGGGTGCCGATGTCCTCTTGCCGGCTGGCTCCTATTACTTCCAAAAGGGAGGCGAGCCCCACGTCACCAAGTGCCTCTCTCCGGAAGGGTGCGTCTTCTTCGCGAGCCAGGATGGCAAGTTCGACTACCGCGAGTAGCGGCACTGGAGGCTCGACGCCGCCTCACTCGCCCACCAGAGCAGCGCCTTACACACGAGCTATTGACAGACTTGCACCACCGGAGAAACAGATATGATCAACGGGGCATTTCCTTACAAGAAGCAGCGGCGGCGGGTTCTAGACCACGAGATGGCTTATGTGGAGGTGGGACAGGGCGACCCCATCGTGCTGCTGCATGGCAATCCAACTTCCTCCTATCTCTGGCGCAACGTGTTGCCGCACTTGCAGCCACGAGGCCGTTGCATTGCTCCCGACCTGATCGGCATGGGCGACTCCGACAAGCTGCGCGGGAGCGGCCCGGGCTCGTATCGCTTCGTCGAGCAGCGCCGCTACCTCGACGCCCTGCTCGACGCGCTGGGTGTACGCGAGCGAGTCACCCTCGTCATCCATGACTGGGGCTCGGCCCTCGGCTTCGACTGGGCGAACCGTCACCGCAAAGCCGTGAAGGGCATCGCGTACATGGAGGCGATCATCCGGCCCCAGGGATGGGACCACTGGGACATCATCGGGCCAGAGATGCGATCTATCCTGGAGGCGCTTCGGTCCAAGCAGGGCGAGACGATGGTCCTGCGCGACAACTTCTTCGTCGAGCAAGTCCTTCCGAAGGCCGTCTTACGCACCCTTTCCGATGAAGAGATGGCGCAGTACCGACGGCCCTTCGCCGAACCAGGCGAGGGGCGACGGCCAATGCTGACCTGGGTCCGGCAGATCCCCATCGAGGGCGAGCCTCCCGACGTGGCCGCGATCGTCGCCGACTACGCGGAGTGGCTGAAGACGAGCGATGTGCCGAAGCTGTTCCTGAGGGCCGAGCCCGGCGCTCTCCTCGGCGGCGGCACGAATCTGGCCTTCGCCCGCGAGTTACCGAACCAGGTCGAGGTCAGTGTCGCCGGCGTCCACTACCTCCAGGAAGATTCGCCGGATGAGATCGGGCGGGCCATCGCGGCCTGGATGCAGCCGCTGCGCTAAGAAGGGGCTTGGATGATTGTGTCTAGGACGACCGTCGACGCGTTCTGCGTCGACGGCGGTGGGCTGACTGCTTCGCACGGTTGCCACAGGTCGCCATGCTGCACCACCGCCGGACGTGACCGCGCGTGTGATCGGCAAAGAGCAAGGTACAGGCACGTCCCTCGCAAGCCTTGACCCAGGAGAAATCCTCGGTGGAAACGAGGCGAGCCAGGGCCTCCCCGACCGGCAGGAGCAGCATCTCGGGGTCGCGCCAGCGGCGGACGGTCTGAAGCTCGAGGCGCGACTCCTTCCCTGCGCCGGTGACGATTCGCTGAAAGCTCTCGTCGCGCTCGAGTAGACGATTGAGCGGTTTCAGCTCGGCGAGCGCTCGAGTCGTCAAAGAGTGTCCCATTCGCTGGCGCACGAATGCTCTGAACCATTCTCTCAGCCTCCGTGCCTGATCGGCGACCGTGTCCAGCTCGCCCGGCAGGGCGAGTTTCCTCGCCTCCCGGAGAACGTCGGTCGGCACGAGCCGGGCCTCCTCGAGCCAGCTCAGAAAACCCTCGCCGTCTTCGAGCCAGTCAACGGGGGTATCGCCCGGCGTTGCGACCGAGTTCAGAAAATCAAGCCCGGGCGAATCACCGACGAAGAGCGCGGGCGGGCGGGCGGCCATCAAGGATCCTCTCGCGCCCGGGAATCAGGACTCCGGGGTAGCTTGATTCAATTCAGCTTGGTAGCTCTCTCGAGCGCGCTCAACAAGTTACCGGCTGGACAGTGATTCGAGCAAGGCGCCCACGGCAAACCCGCGTCGACCTCGAAGGGCCACTAGCCGCTCGTTGCCACTGGCAGGATCTCGTCGAATGGAACGGGTCGCTCGGCTTCCTCGTCCTTCTCCGGATCGTCGGGCCACTGCTTGGCACCGCCGCATCGCTCCATCTCTCGCGCTGACTCACGCGAGAGGCCGAGCTTCTGCATCTTCGCGATGAGCGTCGTCCGCTTGAGTCCGAGCCTGATTGCAGCACCGCTGACGCCACCGACAACCCAGTTCGTCTTCTCGAGGGTCTTGATGATGTGGGCCCGGTCCGCATCGGCCAGCGTCCGGGGCACCGCGCGTGCGCTCTGTGTGCTGGCCAGCTCGGCGATCGGGGCTTCCAGCTCTGCCCCCCTACTCAGGATGACCGAGCGCTCGATGAAGTTTTGAAGCTCTCGGATGTTGCCCGGCCACGTGTATCGCTCGAGAGCCTCCAGGACGTGGCTTGGGATGACGTCGATCGACTTGCCCTGCCGCTCGGCGAACGTCCGGACGAAGTGAGCGACCAGCAGCGGAATATCGCCTTCTCGTTCACGCAACGGCGGCAGGGCGATGGCAAAGACGTTCAACCGGTAATAGAGATCGGCTCTAAATCTGTTTCGCTTGACCATTCCAGCCAGATCCTGATTGGTCGCCGCCACGATCCGCACATCGACGCGCGTCGTTCGTGAGCTTCCGACCCGTTCGAACTCCTGTTGCTGAAGCGCACGCAAGAGCTTCGGCTGAAGCTCGAGGGGCAGGTCGCCGATCTCATCGAGGAAGAGCGTTCCACGATCGGCGACCTCCAGGCGTCCGACCCGCTGATGGAGCGCTCCGGTGAATGCTCCCCGCTCGTGACCAAAGAGCTCGCTCTCCAGCAGCGCTCCAGGAATCGCTGCGCAGTTGATTGCCACGAACCGATTCTGACTGCGCCGACTGGCATGGTGGATGGCCTGCGCGACGACCTCCTTGCCAGTACCGGTCTCGCCGTGGATGACCACCGAGCAATCCACGGGTGCGACCAGCTCGATCTTGTCCAGAACCGAGCGGAACTGCGGGCTCGCCGCGATCACGTTCGAGGCGATCGACCCGATCCCCGTTTCCATGACTCAGATGACGACGCAGGGGCCCGATCGTTTCGCGGCGTGCAGGGGATGCCGCCAGTGTAGCGCAGCCCGAGGTCGACTCGTCACTCGGCCCCGAGCCTCCTGTAACAAGCGGCGAACCACACACTTTATCACCTCAGGGGAGCGAGAACCGCTACCCCATGGAGGACGAATGTGTGCTCTCGGCTCAGCCGATCATTGGCACGCCGAACGTGGAGCCCAGGTTGCGACGGCCACGACCGAGAGCGCTGCCGGGATGCTCCACGCCCACGCCCCGAGCCTCGATGCACTCGTGGCACCGGTGAGGCATCCGGCCACGAAACCAAGCACCAGAGGCGCGGTCGTCCGGAGCTTGCGGAGTGACTCCTCTCGCGTCCAGGGGCCGGGCCGGAGAAGTCCGACGAGGGCAACGATCGACGTCGCAACATTTCCGGTCATCACCGAGGTCACCCAGTCCTCGTGGAGGGATGCTCGGATGAATGCATTTTGGAAGGCCACGGCCGCGACCGCCGTCATCGCCGTCACGACCACGAGCGACGGCCCCTCTGCTCGCTCCTTCAGCGCGAGCGCGAGCACGAGGAAGAGGAGAAGCGCGTGTGCAATCAGGAGCTCCCGACCGGGGCAAGGGCCTGAACGTCGAGCAACCAGGTATGCCGCGGCCACGGAAACGGCGAAGACGGGAATGGAGAGGAGCTGCGCCAGAGGCGTCTGGCCTGCCCCGACCGGGCCCGCAAGTAGCAGAACGAGGTTCCCCGTGATGTGCGCCGTGAAGACATGTCCCAGCCGGAGAAAGCCGATCACATCGACCAGTCCGGCGATCGTGCTGAGAAGCGCCAGAAGCTTGAGGGCGCCCGCCGTGCGCAGACGGTTCGTCATCGAGCTCCGCGACCCTGTGGCGGGCGAGACGAGGTCTTTCGCGGTCATCTGGCCAGCTGATGAGGAACTGGGGCCGTGCGATGCCATGAAGCCTGTCCCCTCCCACGCGCAGCGCAGCTGCAAGGTGCATACCGGCGCCCGCCGCGTCAGATGCCAGGGCGCTCGGCACGCGACGACGAGTTCCCCCAGCGAGAGACTGATGAACGCCGACGACAGGGCGTCGCCCCGTGTCTGCCGGACGTCGCGTGAGCCTTAGCAATTCGTGGATAACCTCTCTCATGCCTTTGGTCCAGTTACCAAGACGACACTCTCCGCGGGAAGACCAGGCCCGCTTCCCGCTGGTTCCGTTAGAGGAAGGCCATGACGATCTCGAGAGATGTCGGAGTCGTGCTCGTGCACGGCGCCTGGGCCGATGGGTCGAGCTGGTCGAAGGTGATCCAGCCGCTGGTCTCCGAGGGGCTCGGAGTCTCGGCGCCGCCGCTACCGCTGACCACGTTCGAGGAAGACGTCGCAGCCCTCGAGCGCGCCCTGGAGCGGATGCCGGGCCGTGTCGTCCTCGCTGGCCACGCCTACGCTGGCGCCGTCGTTGGTGGCACGCGCAGCGAGAAGGTGAAGGCGCTCGTCTATGTCGCGGCGCTGGCTCCCGATGAGGGCGAGACGGTCGCGGATGTGTTCTACCGGACCGAGGCACACCCGCAGGCTCCAAAGCTCGCACCCGACGGCCACGGACGGATCTACCTGCCCGACGCAGCCTTCGGCGCTGCCTTCGCGCAGAACGCCGGCACGGACGAGCTGGCGGTGCTCGCTGCCGTCCAGAAGCCGATCTCCCCCGCCTGCATCACCGTCGCCGTACCGCGCCCACTCTGGAGGGATCGGCCAGCCTGGTTCCTGGTTGCCGAGCAGGACCGGATGATCGCTCGAGAGAATCAGCTCTTCATGGCTCAGCGAATGCAGGCCCGTGTGCGGTCACATGCCGTCGATCACACGGCCATGGTCACTGCACCCAGCGTCGTCCTCGAGGTGCTCCACGAGGCGATCGCCGCCGTCTCCTGACCCCACCCGGCCCGCCGACCAGGTTCTCACTCGAGAGGAGAGACGCACCTTGACCGCCATCAACTATCGGACCGTCGACGTGGACGGTTCCAAGGTCTTCTACCGAGAAGCCGTCGCCACGGGCGCGCCGAAGCTCCTGCTGCTGCACGGCTTCCCGACCGCCGGACACATGTTTCGCGACCTGATTCCGCGCTTGAGTGACCGCTTCCACCTCATCGCCCCGGACCTCCCGGGCTTTGGAAACTCCGAGATTCCCTCCGGTGGTCACACCTTCGACCGCATCGCAGGCGTGATCGACCGCTTCACCGAGGTGGTCGGCTTCGATCGCTACGCCGTCTACGTCTTCGACTACGGAGCGCCTGTCGGATTCCGCCTCGCGGTGAAGCATCCGGAGAGGATCACGGCGATCATCTCCCAGAACGGCAACGCCTACGAGGAAGGCCTGAGCGACGGCTGGAACCCGATCCGGTCCTACTGGCAGAACCCATCGAACGCGAGCCGCACGGCGTTGCGCACGTTCCTCCAGCCCGAGACGACCCTCTATCAGTACACGCACGGGGTGCCCGACCCCACGAGGGTCTCGCCGGACGGGTACTCGCTCGACAACTACTACCTGTCCCGACCCGGGATGGCCGAGCTCCAGCTCGATCTGCTCGGCGACTACAAGAGCAACGTCGCACTCTACCCGGTCTTCCAGCAGTACTTTCGCACCTACCGGCCGCGGTTCCTCGCGGTGTGGGGCAGGAACGATCCGTTCTTCCTGCCGCGGGGCGCCGAGGCATTCAAGCGCGACATCCCGAGCGCCGTCGTCCAGTTCCTCGACACCGGCCACTTCGCGCTCGAGACCCACGCCGCGGAGATCGCGGCTGCGATCCGCGAATTTCTTTCACCATGACCGGGGGTCGAGATGACGAAGTCAGTCGCCATCGTCACGGGGGCTAGCCAGGGTATCGGGCGGGCCACCGCCATCCGTCTGGCCCGCGACTTCTCCGCGCTGGTGCTGGTGGCGCGCAGCCGGTCCAATCTGGAGCAGACCGCAGAGGCTGTCCGAGGCGCCGGCGCGGAGCCACTCATCATCGATGCCGACCTGAGTATTCCCGAGGCGGCAGCGACGGTCGTTGACCGGGCCCTGACGGCCTTCGACCGGATCGATGCCCTTCTCAACATCGCCGGGGCTGTCCCTCAGATCGACCTCTTCGAGATGACCGACGCGCAGTGGGAAGCGGGGCTGGCGCTCAAGCTCCACGGGGCGAGGCGCATGACCATCGCCGCCTGGCCGGCGCTGAAGGCGGCCAAGGGCGCCGTGGTGCTCATGTCCGGCAACTCGGCCCTGTTTCCCAAGGCGCCCTACGCAGCCGTCGGCACGATCAACGGCGCCATCGTCGCCCTGGCCAAGGCGTTCTCCGATCGGGGCATCGCCGACGGAGTGCAGGTCAACAGCGTCCTGCCTGGGCCGGTGATGACCGGGCGCCGGCAGTCGTACCTCCAGCACTGGGCCCCGTTGCACGGCATGACGGTCGAGGAGGCAACCGCCAGATTTCCTCAGGAAGCCGGCATCGCCCGGTATGGCGACCCGGGGGAGATCGCGGAGCTGATGGCCTTCCTGGTGTCCCCTGGCGCCCGCTGGATGACCGGTTCGATGCTCCGTATGGACGGCGGGGAGGTGAAGTCGATCTGAACGACTTCTCGGGGCAGCTGTGCTCGTCCGCTCACGTCGCGCCCCGTCTCGCCTTCGTTCTGGTCTGCATCGCCCTGCTCCCTCCACTTGCGGCCGGAAGGGTTCAGGAGGAGAAGCTGGGCTCGAGGGTCTTCCGATGATGCTCGCGCTGGAAGTGGTCCCCTTGCCCGTCACGAACGTCGACCGGGCGCTCGCCTTCTACACGGAGCGGGCGGGCTTCAACCTCGACGTGGACTACCGCCCGACTCCCGAGTTCAGGGTCGTGCAGCTGACTCCACCCGGATCGAGGTGCTCGGTTCACCTCGTCACGTCTGACGCACCTGACCGGGTGCGCAACCTCTGCCTGGTCACGCCGGACCTCGCGACGGAGAGGGCGGCGCTCATCGCCCGCGGTATCGTGGTCGGCGAGGTCCGCCACAAGGACCCGGTCGAGACCTGGGCCGGTGGATGGAGTCAGGGGCTGGATCCCCAGCGTCGCGACTACGCCAGCTTCGCCGACTTCACCGATCCGGATGGCAACACCTGGACATTGCAGGAACGCGGTCATCGCGCTCCCTGAGCCCATTCGAAGAGAGGTCACACGATCATGGGTCTTTCCTGGCAACAAGGGCCTCTCAGCGGCGTTTCCCTGGGCCGCTTCCTCACCGCGGAGCCGCTACCCAAGCGGCTCCTCTTCGCCGAGCCCCTGCGTCGGCGCCTCCGGGTCAAGCTCGCCGGGGAATGGATCGCCGACAGCGAGAACGTGCTCCTGCTTCACGAGCCCGCGCGCTACCCTGTCGCGTACTTCCCGCTGGGCGACGTCCGAGGGGGTGTCCTCGTCGAGGAGAACCGAACGACACAGCATCCCGACCTTGGCGCGGTCACATGGTTCACAGTCGTCGTCGGAGAACGACGAGCGACCCACGCAGCGTGGGCTTACGCCGCACTGCCGGATCATTTCGGTCCGCTGCGGGGTCGCGTCGCCTTCGCCTGGACGGCGATGGAAGGATTCTTCGAGGAAGACGAGCGAATCGTCGGTCACGCCGCCGACGCGTACCACCGCATCGACATCCGCCAGAGCTCACGTCACCTGGTGGTCAAGGACGGCGCCAGAAGGATCGCGGAGACCGTGAAGCCCCTCGTGCTGTTCGAGTCCGGATTCGCGCCGCGCTGGTACGTGCCCCGGGAGGACGTCGACGAGACCGCCCTGGTTCCGGCCGCAGGACAGACCTTCTGTCCGTACAAGGGGCTCTGTAGCTACTACGACATCGGCGAGCACCGGAAAGCAGGCTGGTCGTACCTGCGCGCGTGGCCGGAGGTCGCCCGGATCTCCAAGTTCGTTTCCTTCGAGCCCGACGAGGTCGCCGTCTTCCTCGATGACAAGCAGCTTGCTCTCGAACCGGGCCAGGCGGTGCTCCCTCACGGAATCGACCGCGGCCTCGACCCTGACGAGATCCTCGGGCGGGGCTAGTGAAAGCGCCCCAGGCGAAACATGTCGACCGGGTGCCGCGTCTCTCCGTCGCACACCAGATCCGCGAGGACCTCCCCGATGACCGAGGCAAACTTGAATCCGTGTCCCGAGCACGGGCTGGCGAGGATCACGTTCGGATGATGGGGATGCCGATCGACGATGAAGTGTCCATCCGGCGTGTTCGTGTACATGCACGTCGTCGCCGATAAGAGATCTCCGTTGGCCGTCGGGAGATGGCGCTCGAGGATCGAGCGAGCCTCGTTGATCTCCTCCTGCTCGATTTCGCGGCGGATGTCGGTGGGCGAGCAAGACACGCCGGTGTGGTGACGCGCCACCTTGACCCCGTCCTCTCCGAGCGCCGGGAACCCGTAGAACAGCTTCCCCGGCTCGTACTCGATGAGGAAGACCGGGAACCTCCCCGGCGAAAACAGCGAGAGGTCCGTCGTCGGCCGGAAC
>Ga0081540_1001826_pt1 | contig 17877 bp, 14 predicted proteins | sample TabmetS2T1R1_FD_71024 | JGI IMG/M metagenome (GOLD analysis project Ga0081540, IMG submission 71024) | Tabebuia heterophylla rhizosphere microbial communities from the University of Puerto Rico - S2T1R1 | ecosystem: Host-associated > Plants > Roots > Rhizosphere ... | reverse complement strand
TCAACGCCGGCGGGGAATCCTCCGCGCAGGTCAACGTCACCGAGGACGGCAACGTCGTCGTCACCACGGGCCATCCTGACATCGGCGGCTCGCGCGCCGGCATCGCCAATATCTGCGCCGAGCTGCTCGGCATCGACTACAAGCGCGTCTCCGTCATCATCGGCGACACCCAAACCGTCGGCTTCTCCAACCTCACCGGCGGCAGCCGCGTGCTGTTTGCCTCCGCGATGGTGGTGACGCAGTCGGCGGAAAAGGTGATCCAGACGCTGCGCGAGCGCGCGGCGAAAATCTGGAACATCGACCCCGAAGCGGTGAAGTGGGAGCAGGGTGCCGCGCATCCGGTCAGCCCGAACGCGGGCCAGTTCGAGCCGCTGACCTTGAAGGAACTTGCCGACAAGGCGCCGGCGATGGGCGGCCCCATCGGGGCCGGTGTGCAGCTCAACACGCAAGGAGCGGACGGCGGCTTCGGCACCCATGTCTGCGACGTCGAGATCGACACCGAGCTCGGCATCGCGCGCGTGATCCGCTACACCGCCGTGCAGGACGTCGGCCGCGCCATCCACCCCGGCTATGTCGAAGGACAGTTGCAGGGTGGCGTCGCGCAGGGCATCGGCTGGGCGCTCAACGAGGAGTACATCTATACGAAGGAAGGCAAGGTCGATAACCCCGGCTTCCTCGACTATCGCATGCCGGTCTGCTCCGACCTGCCGATGCTCGACTGCATCATGGTCGAGGTGCCGAACCCGAAGCACCCGCAGGGCGTCAAGGGCGTCGGCGAAGTTCCGCTGGTGCCCGTCATGGCCGCGGTCGCCAACGCCATCTACAACGCGTTGGGGCTGCGCTTCTACAGCCTGCCGATGTCACCGCCGAAAGTGAGCGCGGCGCTGGATGCCGGCGTGAAGCAGGCGGCGGAGTAAGAAAACGTAGGGCGGATTAGCGCAAGCGCAATCCGCCATTCCTCCGCGGATGCGGTGTCGGCGGGTTACGCCTTGCGGCTAACCCGCCCTACGACCACGAGCCATCCATGAAGCGCACCTGGACGATTATTGGCGTGGCTGACGTGCCGCGGAGCTTCAAGTGGTATCAGTCGTTGCTTGGCCTTGCGGAGACCACGCCTGCCCACGACTATTTCGGGCAAATCGTCGACACGGACGGAACGGTCCTGCTCTGCCTTCACGCCTGGGGCGCCCACGACCATCCCTCCCTGACAAGTCCCCACACAGCCGCGCCCGGCAATGGCCTGCTGCTGTTCTTCCGGGTGGACGATGTAGACGCCGCCTTGCCAAGGGGGCGCGCGCTCGTGCGCGTTCTGGAAGAAGAGCCGCATGTGAACCCCAACACCGGAACGACGGAATTTTCGCTCCGGGATCCCGACGGATATTACGTCACCATCAGCGCGATTGAACCGTAGGGCGTATTGTTCCCCAAGGCTCGCCGGCCAGAGGATGCCGTTGAATTGGCAATCCGCCCGCAATAGCCTTCCCCGATCCGGGGAACATTTTCATGAAGCCGCCTGGTTACGGGCTCAAGCTTCTCATCACCATCCTGCTGCCCTTCGTCGTCATCTTCGGCGCGATCGAGCTTGCCATCCGCACCTCCCCCAGCGAGCTTGCCTTCTTCCGCTCGGTCGTGGGCGAGGTGCCCCCGCATGTTGCGATCTTCCAGAATCCGGCGACGCGGATCAGGAAGTTCCAGTTTCCGGTCAATCCACACACCGCCGATCCCGTCCTTGCCTGGAGGAACCAGGACAACCTCCGGCAGGAGCCTTACCTCACCACGTCGCACGGCATCTATTCGCCGCACGAGATTCCCTACGAGCGCGACGGCAACCGCTACCGCCTGCTCATCCTCGGCGACTCCTCCACGGCGGGCCTTGGCATCGACAGGCAAGCCGACACCTGGCCGCAGGTGCTGCAGCGCCTGCTCGGCGACTCCGTCGAAATCGTCAATGCCGCTGTCATCGGCTATTCCACCGAACAGGCGCGCGCCGCGCTCTTTCGCGAGCACTACAAGTACAAGCCTGACGGCGTCCTGCTCTATCTCGGCAACAACGATGGCTTCGGCTCGAGCGTGCCGGACCGTCGCCTGCTCGACGTGACGCAAGCCGGGAAATCATTCCTTGCCCGTCTCGACAACTGGCTTGTCGAACACTGGGCAACCTATGTGTTCCTGAAGGCGGGAGCGAAGTACGTTAATCAGGTCGCGTTCGACACCGACCTCGGCGACGAGGCGCTCAAATTGCCGCGTGTTCCCCTGGGCGAATTCCGCGAGAACATGGATGCGATGGTGCGGTGGGGCGAAGGCACGGGCGCGGACATCTATCTCGTCATTCCGCCGGCGCCGCTGGAATACCCGCCGCGGATCCTCGAATATGATTTTCGCCGCGCGTATGAACCGCAGTTCGGCTGGAAAAAAGGGTGCATCGAGCCGGGCAAGCCGTTGAGCAACTTGCTGCCGGCGCTGCTCAACACCGACATCACGACACCCCGCTATCCCAAATACGATTTGCCGATCGGACGATACGCCAACCAGGTGGTGCGCTGCTTTGACGGCCGTCTCGACGAGCAGCGCGAGCGCTTTTCGAAACTTGTCGAGGGCGGCGCGAAACATCCTGACGTCTACAACAATTACGGTTACGTGCTGGCGCAGTCGGGCGATGCGAAGTCGGCGCTCGCCGCCTTCCTCAAGGCGATCGACCTTGCGCCAAAGGTCCCGCATTTTCATTACAACGCCGGCCTGACGTACCGCCGGCTCGGCGACGAGGAGAGGGCGCTGGCGCAGTTGCAGGCCGCCATCGATCTCGACTTCACCTCCGCCCGCATCCAGTCGCCCTATGTGGCTGAACTGATGAAGATCGCAGGCAGCGATAGCCGCATCGTTCTGATCGACGCCGGCACGATCTTCCGTACCTGCGACAATGAATTGCTGTTCGCCGACCACGTCCATCCCAATGAGAAGGGCCAGGCGCTGGTCGCCCGCATCGTCGCGCGTGCGGTCGCCGCGCATCGTCCGAACGTGTGCACCGGGAGCCCGGGCTGCGCTGCGCCGGAGGGCAGGGCGATCTGCGCCAACTAGAGCATGATCCGGAAAAGTGTGTAGCGGTTTTCCCTGCGACAAACGCAAGCGTTTGCGCGGAGATCATGATCAAACAAAAAGATAGAGCGGGATGACGATTCGAAGAAAAGTCATCTCGCTCTAGGACGCGGGCTCATTTGACAGGAAATGCCGTCGACATGCTGCGATCTGCGTGCCCAGCCCTCAGGCTTCCGCCATCTTCGCCAGCACGCGTTCGATCAGCTTGGGATCGCGATAGACGCTGCGTGGCTTTAAGAGATGCTGGACCTCGATGGTCAGGCGGTGCACGGCCGGATCCTCGGCGGCGAGCCGGTTCAGGGCGATACCGAATTTGAGCGTGGCCGCAAAATCCGCGGGGCGCTGCCCGCGCGTGTCGGGAAAGACGAAGTCGAGCATGGCGACCGACCATGGCGTCTCGAGCAAGGCCTGCACCTCGGCAAAGAAGCGCGGCGCCAGCTCGGCAATTGGATCGCCCTCTTGCCCCGCTCCATCAAGCAGCCGCTTGAGCAGGCAGGCCTCCAGCGCGGCCACGCTCATGCCTTGGCCGTAGACCGGATTAAAGCGGCAGATGGCATCGCCTATGGGGAGCAGGCCGCGGGGAAAGCCGTCGAGCCGCTCGAAATGGCGGCGCACGCTTTCCGCAAAGCCATAGCGCGCGACCCCGTCGAGCGGCTTGGCGCGGCAGATCGCGTCGTGGATCGTCGGCGTGCGCAGGGAGCGGGCGAACGCCAGGAATCCCTCCATATCGCCGGGCAACGCGTCACCGCGCCGGGCCAGGGTCAGCATCCAGCGATTGCCCTCGAGCGGCAACAACAGGCCACCATGGCTGTCCCGCGGCGCCTCGCCGAAGGTCATGACGCCTTTCCAGTCGCGCGCAGCGCCGTCCGGGACGGCAAAGATGGAGGTGGCATAGGACAGATCGATGCCGATGGTAGTCTCTTCGGGCAGGGGGCGCCCGATTGACCGCAGCAGCGCGAGCGTAGGGGCACCGCGTCCGGATGCATCGACGACGAGGTCCGCCGCCACCGTCTCGCTGGTGCCGTCCTCGTCCTCACAGCGCACGCCGGTGACGACAGCTCCATCCGGCGATGCCAATACTTCGCTGACCCGGCAGCGCTGGCGCACGGTGATATTGGCCTGGCCCTCGACCCGCCGTCGCAGGGCGCGCTCGATCGCGGGCCGTGACGCCGCGTAGCCGCACCAGCCGAGGTCGCGTTGCGGAAACGGGTCGTAACCCGGACGTTCGACGCGAACATCGAGGCCGGCCCTGAGCGGGACGGCTCCGGAGCGCGCCAGATCCTGCTCAAACCCGGGGAACAGCTCGCTCAGCGACCGCTGGCCACTGAGCAGCAGTGCATGGACGTGCCGCGCCTGCGGCGTGCCGGCTCTGTGGGTGGGCTGCGCGGGAAGGCTGTCGCGCTCGAGGACGACGACGTGCTCGAAACGGTGGGCGAGGGCACCGGCGGCCGTCAGTCCGGCCATTCCGGCGCCGATCACGAGCGCTTGGCCGCCGATCAGAGTTGACGCCATCGCCACCTCCCAAGCTTCGTGCTCGCCGATCAGTTGTCTCGCGTAAGATAGTTCGACCAGCTGCAGGGGAGTGTGAGCCGGTTAACAATTCCGGTGCCTTAACTGCGGTCAGACATGGCCATGATTGTTGCAAGTCATGGAAGAACGTGGCCCCTTGTGGGCCTTATCAGACATCGCGCAGGCTCCCATCAATGTCTGTCGGCTTTTGCCCGAAGCCACGTTTCGGACCTTGGGCGGAACGTTGATCTAGATCAACAGCCGCGTTGCGGCATTGTGTCCCGACGACGAAAGGCAGCAAGACTTCCCGCAATATAGCGACTGCAACGACGACCGCCGTCAATACCGCAATCCGGAATGCAAAGGGCCGAGTGAGGTTCATGGTTCAAACTTACATCCCGGCCGCGGGGATATCCTGCGCAGGTGTATGACCTGCGGTCGGAGATTTTCGACCGGTCTGGCACGGAGATCATACCTTGGCACAGAAGTATTACTTTGTCAGTGATCTGCACATGGGTGGCGACGGTCAATTGCAGCATTGCGATTACGCCGCCGAGTTCATCGAATTCCTGAAGGAGTTGGAAAAGGAAGGCCCCGACACCGAGTTTCTGATCGTGGGCGACACGTTTGGCTTCTGGGAGCTCACGCTTGTGCGCGGGGTCGAAAGGCTTGCGCACATCATACAGGCGCACCAGGCGATTTTCGATCAACTCAGGGCCACCGGAGCGCGCATCAAGGTGACCATGATGGTCGGGAATCACGACTATGATCTCGCTTGCGATCCGGTCTTTGTGGAGAAACTGCAGGCATACAACATCCATCTGGACCCGAGCCTGGTCCTGATCCGCCCGGTGGGCGACAAGAGGATATGGATCGAACACGGACAGCAGCGCGATCAGTTCAACAGCTTCCCCGAATATGGCAACGCTTACGCTCTCCCGGTGGGCTACTTCATCACGGAAACCTTCGTCAGCGGAGCCAGCCGGTATTCGGACTTTGGCCGGGGAGACTGGCTCAAGGACATCCGCTCCGTAGGCACGATGCAGATTCCCGAGTGGATGCTGTCGAACTACTTCTACCGCGAGATGAGTATGGCGCTACGCTGGGTGCTGCTGCCCTTCCTGCTGCTGTCCGGCGTCACGGTGATCGCGATTCTCGGGGAAATCCTTCGGGTCGCGGGCATCTTTGATTACAACATCATATTTCACAACCCGCTGATGAGCAGGCTGGGGATCGTCGACAACGTCCTTCAGGTCGTGATCGCGATCAATTCCCTATTCTTGATTTTGTTCGGTATCCCTGCGTTGTTCGTTGAACGTGACCTCATGCGAACGTTGCGTCGCTTTCGTCTGCAGACGAGCCACGGAGTGACCCCGAACCTCGATTCGGAAGCGCCCTACCTGAAAGGGGCCCAGGAGGTCTTCCAGGGGGACGACAAGGTAGCGGTGTTCATTTTCGGACACACGCATGCGGCGTTCCTGCGGCGACTGGGTCCCGCCGGTCAAGTCGTCATCAATACCGGTACGTGGCTGAAGCTATTGTCCCGTGTTCCGGTGCGCTTTGGCTTGTTGCCCGCGGTCTACTATCCTTCGTATCGCCTGAATTACTTCCGGATCGAGAAGGAAAACGACCAGCTTGTGATCGACTATGTCGAAATTCCCAAGACGCCCGAGCGCGAACTGACTTGGCTGCAGCGGCTCGTGATCCTGGGGAATGTGCCGAAGTCACCAGAAGCAATCCCCGCAAGGACGATTATCGATCTGTAATGCGTTGCTCAGCGATCGTGCGCCCAGCGTCCTTAAGGATGCCGCTTTCGGTCGAGGCCAGCGCCGTCTGACCCGCAATCTCGTCGGCGCGCCAGCACCGGACCGAGTGTCCGTCGGGACGCGTTTCAAGCGATGGCCCCGGCGCGCGATGGCAGACGGCTTCGGCGTAGCGACAGCGCGGGCTGAACGCGCATCCCGCCGGCGGATCGAGCGGGTTGGGGAGCTCGCCCCCCGTCGTCGCCAGCGGCGCCCGCCGCAGCGGATCGGGAATGGCCGCGATCAGGGTTTGTGTATACGGGTGCGCCGGCCGTTCGAAGATTTCGCGCCAGCCGCCTGTCTCCACAATCCGGCCGAGATACATGACAGCGACCCTGTCGCTCATGTGCTCGACAACGCCGAGGTCGTGGCTGATCATGATGTAGGAGAGGCCGAGAGTTTCCTTCAATTCCAGCAGCAGATTGATGATCTGGGCACGGATCGAGACATCCAGCGCCGATACGGGTTCATCACAGATGACGATCCTGGGATTGAGGATCAGCGCGCGCGCAATGCCGATGCGCTGGCGCTGACCGCCCGAGAATTCATGCGGATAGCGGCCGGCCTGTTCGGGCCGCAGGCCTACCTGCCTGAGCATGACAGCGACACGTTCGTCGATCTCGCTTTTGGCCGTCACGCCATGCAGACGCAGCGGGTCTTCAAGCGTGCGACGAACGGTCTGGCGTGGATTGAGCGAGGCGTAGGGATCCTGAAACACCATTTGAACGATACGGGCCAGTGCCTTTCGATCGCCCGATTGCCGGCCGGTCACCACTTGCCCGTCCAGCACGATGCGGCCTTGCGTCGGCGTCTGCAGGCCGAGGATCGAAAGCGCGACGGTCGACTTGCCGGAACCGGACTCGCCGACGAGGCCGAGGCATTCGCCGCGCTTCAGTTCGAGATTGACACCATCGACCGCATGCAGCGTTCGCCAGCCGCGGCCCAGCAAGCCACCCCCCAAGCGAAAGTGGACCGCAAGATCCTCCACGCTGAGGATGACATCGTCACCCGGCCTGTCCTGAGCTTCATGCATGGTGATGGCACCTGACGAGCCCGCCTGCGTCGAGCAACGTCGTCTCCGGCGCGGTGGTCCGGCAAATCTCGGTCGCCCGCGCGCAACGCGGGTTGAACCGGCAGCCGTCAGGGAAATCCGCGATCGCCGGCACGACGCCCGCGATCTCCTGCAGCCGCGAGCGACCGAGCGCGGCGCGACTGCCGAGCCGCGGCAGCGAGTCGATCAACCCTTGGGTATAGGGATGCGAGGAGGCGCGGAAGATATCGGCCGAGCCGCGCTCCTCGACAATGCGACCGGCATACATCACGGCGACGCGGCGGCAGACATTGGCGACCAGGCCGAGATCGTGGCTGATCATCAGAATGGCCGTGCCTCGCTCGGCGCATAGATTGCGCATCAGCTCGATGATCTCCGCCTGCACCGTCACGTCGAGCGCGGTCGTCGGCTCGTCGGCGATCAGCAGATCGGGCCCGCATGCGAGCGCGATGGCGATCATCACGCGTTGACGCATGCCGCCCGAAAGCTGGTGCGGGTAATCCTTCACCCGTCGCTCCGGCGCGGGGACGCGGACGCTCGCCAGAGCTTCGACCGCCAGCCGGTTTGCTTCCCGCCAGCTCTTGCCCTTGTGCAGCACGAACATTTCCGCGATCTGCCGGCCGACCGGCGAGACGGGATTGAGCGCCGTCATCGGCTCCTGGAAGATCATGGCGATGCGATTGCCGCGCAGCGCGCGTTGCTCGGCAGCGGCAAGTTTCTGGATCTCGCGGCCGTCAAATCGGATGACGCCGGCGCCGATCGAAAGCGGATGGCGCAACAGGCCGATCAGGGCAAGCGCCGTAATACTCTTGCCGCAGCCGGATTCGCCGACAAGGCCGAATGTCTCGCCACGATCGATGCGGAATGAAACGTCCTCGACCGCCGCAACGCAGGCGGATCGATCATGGAGATCGATGCGCAAATTCTCGACTTCGATCAGGGGAGGGCCCGTCATGTGCGCCGGCTCCGCGACTGTGGATCGAGAATGTCACGCAAGCCGTCGCCGAGCAAATTGAGGCCGAGCACCGTGAGGAATATGGCAAGGCCGGGGAATACCGAGAGCCACGGCGCCGTCGTGATCTGGTCGCGGGCTTCCGACAGCATGCTGCCCCAGCTTGGAAAAGGCGGGCGGATTCCAAGGCCAAGGAACGAAAGTGCGGCTTCAGCCAGGACCGCGCCGCCCATGCCGAGCGTGCCGATGACGATGATGGGTCCGATCATGTTCGGCAGGAGCTGCGTGATCATGATACGCAAATCGCCGTAGCCGAGCACTCTCGCGGCCTGCACATAGCCCTGGCTCTTGAGCGACAGGGTCGAGGCCCGTGCAATGCGGCAGGTAAAGGACCAGTTGGTCAAGCCGAGCGCAATCAACAGGCTCGTCAACCCCGGTCCAAGCACCGCCATGATGGCAAGCGCGAAGATCAGCGAGGGGATCGCGAGCATGAGATTGGTCAAGGCGTTGACGAAATCGTCCCACCAGCCGCCCCAGTAGCCTGCGGTCAGGCCCAGCGTCACGCCGATGACGCTGTTGACGAGTTGCGAGACGATGCCGACCGTCAGCGAGATGCGCGCCCCGTACACGACGCGGGAGTAGATGTCGCGGCCCTGCGCGTCGGTGCCGAACCACCACGTCCAGCCCGGTGGTTCCTCCGCATACATGAGGTTGGCATCCATCACCGGATCGGTATGCGCCAGCCAGGGCGCGAACAGGCCGACGAAGATCGCAAGCGCGAACAACGCCCCGCCGATGATGAGACTGGTTCCGAGCTTCATCGCAGCCGCCCCGCTGCGGCGGGCGGCACGGTCGATCGAGCATGGACGAAACAAAGCCAACCGGCGCTCATGCGTATCTGATCCTGGGATCGATCACGGCATAGAGCATGTCAATCAGCGTATTGACCGCCAGGAAGAACAGCACCACGACGAGAATGCAGCCCTGGACGGCGGGAATGTCGCGCTGCAGGACACTGTCGACGAGCAGCGAGCCGATGCCGGGCCAGGAGAATAATTTCTCGACAACGACCGCCTGGCCCATCAGCGCGCCGAATTGCAGGCCGATCGTCGTGAGAATGATGACGAGCGCATTGCGCATCACATGCCATTCCACGACCCGGGTCTCGCTCATGCCCTTCGAGCGCGCCGTCCGGACGAAATCCGCGGTCATGATCTCGAGCACCGCGGCGCGCGACGTCCGTGCCAGCAGGGCCATCGGCGAGACACCGAGCGTCACCGCAGGCAGCAGCAGGTATTTGAGTCCGCCATCGCCATAGCCAAAACTCGGCAGCCAGCCGAGTTTCAAGGCAAACAGGTACATCAGCAACAGTCCGAGCCAGAATTTGGCCATTGAGAGGCCCGACACCGCCACGACCATCGAGATGGTGTCGACGATGCCGCCCGGCCGCAGCGCTGCGATGAAACCGAGCGGTACGCCGATTACAATTGCAAACATCATGGCTGCGAATATCAGTTGCAGCGTCGGCCACATCCGCTTGGCGATCATGGCCGTGACCGGCTCGCGCGTCCGGAACGAGGTTCCGAAATCACCGATTGCGAGCCTGGAAACGTAGGCGCCGAAGCGAACGTAGACGGGATCGTCGAGGCCGAGCTGCTTCTTCATCCGCTCCACGACCTGCGGGTCGGTCGGCCCCCGGCCGTCATCGCTCATGCTCGAGGCGATGCTGCCCGGAACGACGCTGAACAGCACAAAGATCACCAGCACGACGGCCAGCACGGTCGGAACGGTCTGCAGGATTCGACGGATCAGGAAGGCGAGCATTGGAACTGTTCCTCCCTCCCTCCGTCACTTTCGCGATGGAGGGAGGCGGGAGCGCGGGTCACTTGGCGGGAGAGGTCTCGTCGACCCAGAGCTCTTCGACATTCTGATGCGTCAGTTCCGTCGCGTTCTTTTGGACCCCCTTGAGCCACGGCTGCACCGCCATGACCGCCTTGTTGTAGTTGAAGAACCAGATCGGCGCTTCCTCATAGAGCAGGGCATTGGCCTTTTGCAGCAGTTGGTCGCGCCTGGCGGAATCGTCGGTCTGCCCGGCGTCATCGATCAACTTGTCGAAATCCGCGTTCTTGAAGGTCGTGTAGTTGCAGGCCGATTGCGGTGTCGATGAGTAGAAGCATTTCAGCGCGGCTTGCGGATCCGGGCCGGTCGCCATCGAATAGACATAGGCCTGGTAATCGCCCTTGCGAAGCACCTCCGCCAGCACCGCGGTCTCGACCTGCTTGACCTTCACCTTGATGCCAACTTTGTCCAGCATCGGAATGATGGCCTCGACGATCGGCAGGCCCCAGCTTTCATTCTGGCTGGTCGTCCACTCGAATTCGAAGCCGGTGGGATAGCCGGCGTCCGCAAGCAACTGCTTCGCTTTCGCGGGATCGAAGGCGTAGGGCTTCATCGTCTTGTCGTAGAGCGGCGAGGTCAGCGGCAGCCAGCTCGTGGCGCGATAGGCCTTGCCCTTGACCAGCTTGCTGATGATCAGGTCGGTATCGATCGCATGGTTGATGGCCTGCCGGACCCGCTTGTCGGCGAACGGCTTGAAGGTGGGGTTCATCCCCATGTGACGGGTGAAGACCTCGGCGACTTCGACGATGGTGCCCTTGAGGTTGGGGTCGGCCTGATAGGCGAGATACTGCGCAGGTCCCAGCACCGAGGTGTCGATCTCCTTGTTACGGAAAGCGACGTCGCGCGCGGCTGCCTCGCCCATCAGCGACACGACGATCTTGTCGGCGTACGGCTTGCCTGGCTTGTAGAACCTGTCCCACCGTTCCATGACGACGCGCGATCCCGGCACATGCTCGACAAACTTGAAGGGGCCGAGACCGATCGGTTTCTGGATGAAGCTTTCCTTAGCAGCCTCATCGGCGGGATAGATCGAGGTCAGCGCGTTGAAGAAATAGAAACCCGGATCGACTTTCTCGGTCAGCTTCATTTCGAGCGTGAAGTCGTCGATCTTCTTCAGCCCGGAGATCTCCTTTGCCTCGCCCTTCTCGACCGCGGCAGCGCCCTCGATCACGCGGACGAAACGCGCGCCCGGGTACGCCTTGGAGCCGTCCATGATGCGATTGAGGCTCCAGATGACGTCGTCGGCCGTCATCTTGCGGCCGTGATGGAAATAGGCGTCGTCGCGCAGCTTGAAGGTGTAAACGAGACCTCCGCCCGAGACGGTAACCTCTTTGGCAAGCTCCGGAACCGGCTTGCCCTCGGCGGAATCCCAGATGTAGAGCGAGCGATGCAGGCCTTTGGCGACTATCTCGTCCTGGGCGCGCTGTGTCGTATGAATGTCCATGCTGGAGAAACTGGAGCCATAGGGCGCCGTCATGCGAATGGTTCCGCCCTTGCGCGGCGTCTGGGCCTCCGCCGTGGCCGCGAGAGCCAGTCCCAAACCGGCCACGATCGCAATCTTCTTGAACATCATGTTTTCTCCAGCAGGACAGCGGTATTCCGATCAGCGAGTTGACCACTCGCAGCATGCCAAGCGCAAGCTCCTCTTTTCGTGTTGATGGCGATCGGGAGACCAATACTTGTGCAGCGCGGCGCAAGCGGTGGGACACCCATAGAAAGGCAGCACACTGAATTCGTGAAGCCAGGGGGCCGGAGACAAATAACCGCCGTAATCAAGGTCAAGCCGGGGACTACCCGTTGGCGAGAGACCTTCGGCGGTCGATCGCGCGAGAAATGTGTTTCGACATATAGAGCGTTTCAGAAGGATATTCCCCAAACAGCGATCGGTAGTAGTGCGCGAAGCGCCCGAGTTCGAGGAAGCCATGTTGCATGGCGATCTCGCCGATGGTGGTGGTCGCGGGGTTGCTCTCCCGTAGCGCGGAGTGGATCGCGCAGAGCCGCTTGTGACGGAGGAAGGTGGCCGGCCCCAAACCCAGCACATCGTCGAACGCCCGATGCAGACTGCGCCGCGAGACGTTGAACTGGGCGCAGATTTCCGAAATGTGCACCGGCCGCGAACCAGCCGTGTCGAGATAGTGTTCGACGTTTCGAACCAGATGCATCGCCGACGGTACGGGACCTCGGGTGTCCACGGGCAGGGCATCGACAATCGTCGCGGCCATCGCGTCGATGATGGACCGTTTCCAGAAGTCGGCCACTTGGTCGGACATGCCGGCCTGCTGCCGCGCCAGGCCGGGGACGATCTGCCGCAATCGCTGCGTCGCGAACAGGCCCGTCAGTGAATCCGCCCGATAGCGGTTTTTCCGGTACCAGGTCGCGGGATCGCTCAATCTGGGCTCGCTCCTGAACAAGGAGGTCACCTCGGCAAGGTCGAGGCGGATGGCGGCATAGGCGGCGGCGCCGTGGAAGCTGCCGTCATGTTCGGTGCTCGGCGGCATCACCAGCACGTCGGTGGGCAGCATGTCGAAAGACCAATGGGTCACGCGCTCGCTGGCGTTGAGGAGCATGCCGATGACCAGCTTGTCGTCGGTCGCGACGCGTTGCGTCCGCACGCCGACCGAAAATGAACCGATGCTGAGCGAAAAATCCCCGATGCCGACATGGCTCAGCGAACCGCGGAATCGCCCGCGCCCGAGTTGCATCACCTCGACATGGGATCCCTGGATCGCCTGGTGCAGGCCTTCGAAACTGTCGAGGCGGCACGTATTGATCGAGATGGCCCGCCCCATCGTCGGCATCCCTGTTGTCAGAACCTGGCCTTGATCACCTTGCCCTCGGCAATTTGGCTGCCGGTATCGACCCTGAGCGGAAACACTACCGTGAAATAACCTGCAGTACCGGGCACGCGGTTCTGGACGTCGAGTTCGCGAAAAACCTTGACCCAGGTCATTGCGCTGACATTTGCGGCGAAGAGGCCGCCGAAGACGCCGGGCGGCGGCGCCAGGAGGAGAATCGCAATCGCGATCAGTGACGCACACAAGCCATAGGGCATCGGCCACCTCCCCAAGGAAGCGATTCCCCGTGCCCCGAATCGATCTAGGCACAACTATAGCGCGATCACAATGAAATTAAATCTGCGGCTGGCATGGACCGCGTGCCGTGAGCTTGCATGCGAAGCGTGAGGCGAGAATTGTCGTCGAATTTTCCGAGACAGGCTCAATTTGGATCAAGTCTGGATACTGCACGGTCATGTTGGCACAAACTGCACATCACATCGGCTCGCGAATGGATTAGCTTGTGAAATAGCCTAGCTGGCCGCAGCACATCTCTGCTGCCCGGAGCCAGGAAGCAATTGTGCCCGCGAGGCACCAACATGGAAGAGGGGCTGATTGTTTGCTTTTCTCTGCTGCGCGCCGCGTGCAGCGAGGGCGAGGGCCTGTGAATGCGCTTTACTTCCGCCTCTTCTGCACGTCGAAGCCATCCGGTTGCGAGAGTCTGGAGCGCATGCCATGACGCTGCTGCGGGCTGAGTTTGAGCGGAGCGACCGCCTATCGCATGATGGCCTGACCGGCGACATGGTCTGGATTGCCGGCGGCACCTTTCGCATGGGATCGGATCATCACTATCGGGAAGAAGCGCCGGCGCACCGGGTGACGGTGGATGGCTTCTGGATCGACCGGACGCCCGTTACGAACCGCCAGTTCAAGGCGTTTGTGAGGGCGACCGGCTACGTCACGACGGCGGAAATCACGCCAGATCCCGAGGACTATCCGGGCGCGTTGCCCGAGATGATCTATGCCGGCTCGCTCGTGTTCGTGCATCCACGCTCGACGTTCGATCTCCGCGACTGGAGCCAGTGGTGGTCGTTCATGAAGGGCGCGGACTGGCGGCATCCCTATGGTCCGAAAAGCAGCATCAACAATCTGGACAGCCATCCGGTCGTACACGTGTCCTATCGGGATGTGCGCGCCTATGCACACTGGGCCGGAAAGGACTTGCCGACCGAAGCCGAATGGGAATTCGCAGCGCGCGGCGGACTCGATGGCGCCGAGTATGCCTGGGGTGATGAATTTACGCCCGGCGGCTCGCATATGGCCAACACCTGGCAGGGCGACTTCCCGCTGCACAATCTCCATCAGGACGGATACGAGCGCACCTCGCCGGTCACGGCCTTTCCGCCGAACGGCTATGGCCTGCACGACATGATCGGCAATGTCTGGGAATGGACGGCCGACTGGTATTCGCCGAAGCACGAGGCCGACGCGCCGAAGGCGTGCTGCATTCCGGAAAACCCGCGCGGCGGCCGCCAGGAGGACAGCTATGATCCTCGCCAGCCGAACATCAAGATCCCGCGCAAGGTCATCAAGGGTGGCTCGCACCTGTGCGCGCCGAATTATTGCCGCCGCTATCGTCCGGCGGCGCGTCATGCAGAGGCGATCGATACCTCAACCAGTCACCTCGGATTCCGCTGCATCAGGAGGAACCCCATCGTGAAATAGTTCTCGGTCTCGATAGTAACAGGGAGGAGCGTAAAATGCCGGGAGAAAGCAAGGAGAACGGAACAAGTCGCTCGAACTCATCGGACAATAGCGCGTTCAGCCGCCGGAACATTTTGCTCGGGGGCACGTCGCTCGCAGCCGCCACGGCCATCAATGCCGTCGATCATACCCAGCTCGCACAAGCCCAGCAGCCACAGCAGCCTCCGGCAGGCGGCGCACGCAGACCCAATATCCTCGTGATTTGGGGTGACGATGTCGGCATCGCCAACATCAGCGCCTACTCGTTCGGCGTGATGGGCTACAAGACGCCGAACATCGATCGCATCGCCCGCGAAGGCATGATGTTCACCGACTATTATGCCGAGCAAAGCTGCACCGCGGGGCGGGCGTCGTTCATAACAGGGCAGGCCGGCTTGCGAACCGGCATGACCAAGGTCGGATTGCCGGGCGCCCCGCTCGGCCTGCGCGCCGAGGACATCACGATCGCCGAAGCGCTGAAGCCCCTCGGCTATGCCACCGGACAATTCGGCAAGAACCATCTTGGCGACCGTAACGAATTCCTGCCAACTGTGCACGGCTTCGACGAGTTCTTCGGAAACCTCTACCATCTCAACGCCGAGGAAGAACCCGAACATCCCGACTATCCGAAGGATCCGGGCTTCAAGGCGAAATTCGGCCCGCGCGGCGTGCTCAAGTGCAAGGCAACCGACCGGGACGATCCGACGGTCGATCCGCGTTTTGGCAGGGTTGGAAAGCAGACCATCGAGGATACCGGCTCGCTCACCAGGAAGCGGATGGAGACGGTCGACGACGAAACCTCCAACGCCGCGATCGACTTCATCAAGCGGCAGACCCAGGCCAACAAGCCGTTCTTCTGCTGGTGGAACGGCACCCGAATGCATCTCTACACCCATGTGCGTCCGGAATATAAGGGCCGCAGCGGGCTCAGCGAATACATGGACGGCATGCTCGAGCACGACGGTCAGGTCGGGAATCTGCTCAAGACCCTCGACGACCTCGGCATCGCCAACGACACCATCGTGATCTACGGCACCGACAACGGCGTCCACATGAACTCCTGGCCGGACGGCGGCATGACGCCGTTCCGCAGCGAGAAAAACACCAACTGGGAAGGCGCCTACCGCGTGCCGGCGATGATCCGCTGGCCGGGTCGTATCAAGCCGGGACAGGCCAGCAATGAAATCTTCGCGGCACTCGACTGGTTCCCGACGTTGCTGGCCGCCGCCGGGGAGCCCGACATCAAGAACAAACTGCTCACCGGCTACAGCTCCGGCGGCAAGACGTACAAGGTACACCTTGATGGCTACAACCAGTTGGCGCTCCTTACCGGCCAGCAGGAGAAGTCGGCACGCAAGGAGTTCTTCTACATCAACGACGATGCGCAGCTCGTGGCGATGCGCTACGAGAACTGGAAGATGGTGTTCTGCGAACAACGTGCCCCAGGCACGCTGCGAATATGGGCGGAGCCGTTCGTCTGCCTGCGCTTGCCAAAATTGATCAACCTGCGCCTGGACCCCTACGAGCGGGCCGACGTCACGTCAAATACGTACTACGACTGGGCCATCCAGCGGGCCTTCCTGATTGTGCCAGCTCAGGCGATGGTTGCGCAATTCGTCGAGACGTTCAAGGACTTCCCGCCACGGCAAAAGCCTTCCAGCTTCAGCGTCGACGAGGTTATGGCGGCCATGGAGAGGAGCCCCGGCTGACGAGCGAAGCGTGGCGCGCCGGTTGGCGGCGCGTCACGCCGAAGCCGCCGATACGCGGGCCAGTCGTCGAACTGATTGCTGGGCTCGATCAGGGTGTCGAAAGTCACATTCACTGCAAATCAATGATGCTTCTGTGGAACGGCGTCTGCCAGAGATTGCAACTGACGTTTGTTGTCCAACAAGGAGCAACACCATGAAGCTCAATACCATGAAGCTCAATACCATGAAGATTGCCGGCGCTGCCGCAGTCGCGCTCATAGCCTTTGCGTCGTCGGGCGCGGCGTTCGCGGGCAGTTCACCGTTCTGCTACGGCGGCAGTCCAACACCGAAACATGTCTGCGACGTGATCAAGGCCAATCAGAAGCCGAAGCATGTTGTCGCAGGTTCTGGCTTCAGAGCCCAACGCAGCAATCGCGTGGGGCTAAACGCCCATGCAATTGGCCGCTGATGGTCCGGTAGCGCAGCGAACGCCGCGATCAGGCGTCTCGATGCCGGCACACCTGGCATCGAAGCGCCTGACTGCCGCGACGCGCTCCAATAGCAGGGTTGAGTAACAGCCGCTCGACATCGCATAATCTCCGGATCGGTCGGAGGGAACAGCGATGCAATTGCGGGTCTTTGGGCGCACGGGAATGCGGCTCTCGGTGCTGGGCTTCGGCTGCGGTGCGGTGGGCGGATTGATGGTGCGCGGCGATGCTGCCGATCAGGAGCGCACCATCGCGCGGGCGATTGCCGCCGGCGTCAACTACTTCGACACCGCCGTGCAGTATGGTGACGGCGAATCGGAAAAGAACCTCGGCCGCGTCCTGCAGAAGCTGAAACCGGCCGACGTCGTCGTCGGCACCAAGGTCCGGTTGCCGGGCAGCGAGCTTGGCCGCGTGGCGGACGCGGTCAGGACATCGCTCGAAGGCAGTCTGGCGCGGCTGCGGCTTGACCGGGTCGATATCCTTCATCTGCATAATCCGGTCACCGGGCAAGGCGGCGGGCCGGCGCTGAGCGTCCGGCAGGTGCTTGACGACGTGGTGCCGGCGTTCGAGCGACTGCGCGAGCAGGGGAAGATTCGTTTCCTCGGGATGACGGCGCTCGGCGATACGGCGGCGCTGCATCAGGTGATGGATGCGCGTGTCTTCGACAGCGCGCAGGTCGTCTACAATATGCTCAATCCATCTGCCGCGAGCGAATTGCCGCCGAGCTATCCGGCGCAGGATTATGGACGATTGTTCGATTCGACTGAGGCCGCCGGCGTCGGCGTCGTGGGCATCCGCGTGCTGGCGGGCGGCGGCCGCGGCGGGCCCGGGCGGGCGCCCCCCCGCGCCCGGCGCGGCCCCCCGCCCCCCCCCCGGGC
>Ga0081540_1000862_pt2 | contig 17881 bp, 16 predicted proteins | sample TabmetS2T1R1_FD_71024 | JGI IMG/M metagenome (GOLD analysis project Ga0081540, IMG submission 71024) | Tabebuia heterophylla rhizosphere microbial communities from the University of Puerto Rico - S2T1R1 | ecosystem: Host-associated > Plants > Roots > Rhizosphere ... | reverse complement strand
GAACAGGTCGAGCTTCTTCTCGAGCAGCAGCGCGTTGGTGCAGAGCGAGACGAACTTCTTGCGCGCCACGAGGCCGCGCACGATCTCGCCGATCTCCTTGTGGATCAGCGGCTCGCCGCCGGGAATCGCCACCATCGGCGCGCCGCATTCATCGGCCGCGTCCCAGCATTCCTGCGCCGTCATGCGGCGGTTGAGGATGGCATCCGGATAGTCGATCTTGCCGCAGCCGACGCAGGCGAGGTTGCAGCGGAACAACGGCTCCAGCATCAGCACGAGGGGGTAGCGTTTGCGGCCAAGCAGTTTCTGCTTGATCAAATAACCGCCGATACGCAGTTCCTTGAAGAAGGGTATAGCCATTTCGAAGCGTTCTTTCTTGCCTTAAGTCAGAGTTGGATCAGCCCGCAGTCAGTTCGGCCGGCAGCCGGAACTCGATATTCTCTTCCCGCCCGGGCAGCACCGACACCGTCACCGGCCCGATGCGCCGCAAGGCTTCGATCACGTCGTCCACCAACACTTCCGGCGCCGAGGCGCCGGCGGTGATGCCGACGGCCTTGGCATCCTTCAGCCACTCCTCGTTGAGCTCGCTGCCGTCAGCAATGAGGTAACTCGGAACACCGACCTCGGTGCCGATCTCGCGCAGGCGGTTGGAATTGGAACTATTGGCGGCGCCCACCACCAAGATAACGTCGACGAGCTTGCTCAGGTCCCTTACCGCCGATTGGCGGTTCTGAGTGGCATAGCAGATATCCCGGATATCAGGGCCTTGAATGTCTGTAAAACGACCGTGAAGGGCCGCGATGATGTCCTTTGTGTCGTCCACGCTGAGGGTGGTCTGGGTGATGTAGGCAACCGGGGTGTCGGTTGGCAGGGTCAGGGAGGCGACATCGTCGACGTTCTGCACCAAAAGGACGGGGCCGGGAACCTGGCCCATGGTTCCCTCGACCTCAGGATGGCCGGCATGGCCAACCAGGATCAGCGAGCGGCCCTTGGCCACGTAGCGCTTGCCCTGATTGTGAACTTTCGTGACCAGCGGGCAGGTGGCGTTCAGCACCGGCAGGTTCCGCGCGGCGGCCTCTTCCTCGACACTGCGGGCAACGCCATGGGCGGAAAACACCGTCACTGCCAGCGGTGGCACTTCGGTAAGATCCTCGACGAAGATCGCGCCTTTGCTCTTCAGGCTCTCGACCACGTACTTGTTATGCACGATCTCGTGCCGAACATAGACGGGCGGGCCATACTTCTGGAGCGCGCGCTCCACGATCTCAATGGCGCGCACGACCCCGGCGCAAAAGCCGCGGGGCTGCGCGAGATACACTTCCATAGGTCGGCCGTTATGCAAGCTGCACCACATTCATTTTCCGAGGCCTCCATGCGGGGCGGATATCTGCCGTACAGGCAATCTCCGCACCATAAGGTTCCTGCGCGCCCAGTCCCCGGAATCCAAGCGCATGGAAGCACCGGGCTTTGTGTCAAAAAATACGGCCGGGGGAAAGGGCAGGATTTGCGAAATGGTCGCAGATGGAACATCCGTTCTGCGGTATAAAGATACCCTAAAATTGGTTCTACGCTCGCTGAATCGTCACTTTTTTGCCGGGCGGGGCGGGATATACCAACGCCTTCAACTTCCTTTTGGGTCGGCTGCGGTCCTTCGGCGAGCGTCCCGGAAAGTAACCAAAACAAGCATTAGGTGGGCCCACGGAACTCCGCTAGACAGCGGGCGTTTTCGGCAGGCTCCCTAGGATCAGAAAGAAACGAAGTGCTGACAAACACCGTCGTCTGGATTGTTAAGGCTTGCACGCGCTTTGCACCTTTGGTCCTGATCCTTTCGCTCGCCTTGTCGGTGGCCTCGACCATCTATGCCGCGCGCCATTTCGCCATCAACACCGACATCAACACGCTGATTTCGCCCGATCTCGACTGGCGCAAGCGCGACATCCAGTTCGAGCGGGCATTCGATCGCGAAAAGCTGATCCTTGCGGTGGTCGAGGCGCCGACACCGGAACTCGCAGGCGCCGCCGCCAATGCGCTTGCCGAAAAGCTCAAGCAAGACACCACGAATTTCGAGGCGGTGCAGCCGCTCGGTTCGGGTGAGTTCTTTGCCCGCAACGGCCTGTTGTTCCTGCCGACCGAGGAGGTCGCCAAGACCACGGGTCAGCTCGAGGCATCCGCACCGCTGATCGAAATCATGGCGGGCGATCCCTCGATCCGCGGCCTCACCGGCGCCCTGGAGACGGGCCTTGCCGGCGTCAAGCGCGGTCAGGTGAATCTGGAAAATACGACGCGGCCCTTCACCTACATTTCCGAGACGGTCGAGAAGGTCCTGGCCAAGGACAATCCGACCTTCTCCTGGCGCGAGCTGGTGAGCCCGAAGCCGCTCACCGACGCCGACAAACGCTCCTTTATCGAGATCAAGCCGATCATCGACTATGAGGCGCTGGAGCCCGGCAAGGACGCCACCGATGCGATCCGCAAAGCGGCGGCCGATCTGAAGTTCGCCGAGGACTTTCATGCCCGCGTCCGGCTCACCGGACCGATCCCGATCGCCAATGAAGAATACTCGACCGTCCAGGAGGGCGCGATCATCAATGGCCTGGCCACGATCGTCATCGTGCTCATGATCCTGTGGCTGGCGCTGCATTCGGCGAAAATCATCTTCGCCGTGTTCGTGAACCTGTTCATCGGGCTTACAATCACCACGGCCGTCGGTCTGTGGCTGGTGGGATCGCTGAACCTGCTGTCGATTGCGTTCGCGGTGCTGTTCGTCGGCCTCGGCGTCGACTTCGGCATCCAGTTCAGCGTGCGCTACCGGTCGGAGCGCTTCAAGAACGACGATCTGCGCGAAGCGCTGGCGGAAGCCGCGCGGCGTTGCGCGATCCCGCTGTCGCTGGCCGCGATGGCGACCGCCGCCGGCTTCCTCTGCTTCCTGCCCACCGACTACAGGGGCATCGCCGAGCTCGGCAAGATCGCCGGCGCCGGCATGGTGGTTGCGTTCCTCTCCAGCATCACGGCGCTGCCGGCGCTGCTGACCCTGCTCAATCCGCCTGGCGAAAGCGAGCCGGTCGGCTACGCCTTCCTGGCGCCGGTCGACAAATTCCTGGAGGATTATCGCGTGCCGATCATCGTCGGCACGCTGCTGGTGGCGATCGCAGGCCTGCCGCTGCTCTACTTCATGAAGTTCGACTTCAACCCGATCAACCTGCGCAATCCCCACGCCGAGTCGATCGCCACCTTCCTCGATCTTCGCAAGGATCCCAACACCGGCGCCAACGCCATCAACGTGCTGACCAATTCGGAAGCCGACGCCAGGAAGATCGAGGCCAAGCTGGAGAAGTTGCCGGAAGTGGCGAGCGTGCGTTCGCTCGACGGTTTCGTGCCGGCAGACCAGCCGGCGAAGCTGAAGCTGATCGAGAAGGCGGCAAAGGTCCTGATGCCTGTGCTCAATCCGGAGGCCGTCGATCCGGCGCCGTCGGATGCGGAAAATATCGAGTCGCTGAAGAGCTCGGTGGACGCCCTGCGAAGGACCGCCGGTGACGGCAAGGGGCCGGGCGCGGTGGCTTCGCGCCGGCTTGCAGACGCGCTGCAAAAGCTCGCCGATGCCGATCAGGCGACGCGCGACAAGGCGCAGCGCGTGTTCGTGGCACCGCTGAGGACGACGCTGGACGGTTTGAAGGCCTTGCTGTCGGCACAGCCGGTCACGGCGAAAAACCTGCCGCACGAACTGGTGGACGCCTGGAAGTCCAAGGACGGCCTGATCCGCGTCGAGGCGCTGCCGAAGGGCGATCCCAACGACAACGACAATCTGCGCAAGTTCGCCGACGCAGTGCTGGCCGCCGAGCCGACCGCGATCGGCGGCCCGGTGTCGATCCTGAAATCGGGCGATACCATCGTAAAGGCGTTCATCCACGCCGGCTTCTGGGCGCTGGTCGTGATCAGTTTGCTGCTCTGGATCACGCTGCGCCGCTTCACCGACGTGCTGATGACGCTGGTGCCGCTGCTGGTGGCCGGCGCCGTGACGCTGGAGATCTGCGTGCTGATCGGACTACCGCTCAACTTCGCCAACATCGTCGCGCTGCCGCTGCTGCTCGGCATCGGCGTCGCCTTCAAGATCTATTATGTGGTGGCGTGGCGCGAGGGCAGGACGAACCTGCTGCAGACCTCGCTGACGCGCGCGATCTTCTTCAGCGCGCTGACCACGGCGACCGCGTTCGGCAGCCTGTGGCTCTCAAGTCATCCGGGCACCGCGAGCATGGGCAAGCTGCTTGCGCTTTCGCTCGTGACCACGCTCGCGGCGGTGCTGTTGTTCCAGCCGGCGCTGATGGGCAAGCCGCGTCACATCAGCGAGTAGATCGCCCCACATCGGCGAGCAGGCAGATGTCGCCGACGGCGTCCTTGCTCTGATCCTTGGGCTGACCGGCCGCCTGCTTCTGCGCTGGCGCGGCCGAGCCGGTGGTCTTCGCAGCAGGGGCGGGCGCTGTAGCCTGCGGCTGTCCCGGTCCCTTGGCCATGCTGTTGACGGGACTCGAGGCGATCGGCGGACCGACGCGGGTCCAGGTTTCACCGCCACAGAGGAAGCCGAGCACGCAGCCCTGAATCTCCAACTGATCGGTGCCGACAGGCTTGATGGTCGAGCTGTAGGTCTGGCCGTCCTTGGCGTTATAGACTTGGCCTTCCCAGGCATCGACGCCGGTCTTCTTCTTCATGGCAAGCAGGATCGGCATGCCCAGCGTCGGGCGGCCCTGCTTGGCCGGATCGGGATTGCGCGAATCCTTTCCGCCGGGAACCTTCTCCCAGGCGACCACACCCCACATGTTGCCATTGCATTGGGCAACCCGGATGTTGGCGACGCCGTCAGCAACCCGCCAGTCTCCTGTCGGATCGGCGGCAAGGGCCGAGCATGAGCCTGTCGCGAGAATTAATCCCGTATAAGCTATTGTGCGCGCGGATGATCTTAGGCAGTGCAACATGATCCGAACCTGTGCTTAAGTGGCGGGTCAAAGTGGGGGTCAAAACGCCGCATTGGGCGTTTTCAGTTGACGAAGCAGCCATCAACCGAAGTAAGTAGCTTATGGCCTTAGATTCGAATTTTGACGTTTCCGAGATGTTTGCGGCGCGCGAATCCCAGCGCAGTTCCATGCATACGCGCTACCTGAACGAGCAATTCGTGCGCGTGCTGAAGACCATCGGTTACGACGTCGGATTCCAGAAGGGCCAAGGCCAGTACCTCTACGACCGTGCCGGCGACAAATATCTCGATTTGCTGAGCGGTTTCGGCGTTTTTGCGATCGGCCGGAACCACCCCGCGGTGCGCCAGGCGCTGAAAAGCGTGCTCGATGCCGACATGCCGAATCTGGTGCAGTTCGACGTGTCCACGCTCGCCGGCATTCTGGCCGAGCGGCTGTTGGAACATGTGCCATATCTGGACAAGGTGTTTTTCGCCAATTCCGGCGCCGAGACGGTGGAGGCGGCCATCAAGTTCGCGCGCGGCGCGACGGGACGCCCGGGCATCGTCTATTGCAGCCATGCGTTCCATGGTCTGTCCTATGGCGCGCTGTCGCTGACGGACGATCCGAATTTCCGCCTCGGCTTCGAGCCGCTGCTGCCGGGCTGCACGCCGATCCCCTTCAACGATCTTGCGGCGCTCGAGCGCGCGCTGTCGTCGAAGCAGGTGGCCGCTTTCATCGTCGAGCCGATCCAGGGCAAGGGCGTCAATCTGCCGACCGACGAATTCCTGCCGGGCGCGCTGGCGCTGTGCCGCAAATACGGCACGCTGCTCATTGCCGACGAGATCCAGACCGGCATCGGCCGCACCGGCAAGTTCCTCGCGGTGGAACACTGGAACGTTGAGCCCGACATGGTGCTGCTCGCCAAGGCGCTGTCGGGCGGCCACGTGCCGGTAGGCGCGCTGCTGACGCGGAAGAACATCTTCGACAAGATCTTCAACCAGATGGACCGCGCCGTCGTGCACGGCTCGACCTTCGCCAAGAACGATCTGGCGATGGCCGCCGGCATCGCCACGCTCGAAGTGATCAAGGCGGACAATCTGATCGAGAAGGCCGCCAGGCGCGGCGCAGAGCTGCAGATGGCGCTGACGCGGCTGGTGCCGGGCTACGAGCTGATGAAGGAAGTGCGCGGCAAGGGGTTGATGCTCGGCGTCGAGTTCGGTCCGCCGAAATCGCTGCGGCTGCGCGCGTCGTGGAACGTGCTGGAGACCGCCAACAAGGGCCTGTTCTGCCAGCTCATCACCGTGCCGCTGTTCAAGGACCACAAGATCCTGACGCAGGTCGCCGGTCACGGCAGCCACACCATCAAGCTGCTGCCGCCGCTCGTCATCACGGAAGAGGACTGCAACTGGATTGCGAACTCGTTCGATGAAGTGATTGCAGGCAGCCACAAGGTCCCCGGCGCGATCTGGTCGCTCGGCAAGACGCTGGTCGACAACGCCGTGCGCAAGTCGGCTTAAGCTTTTCGTCGGGCGGATTAGCGAAGCGTAATCCGCCGCTCTCACATTCGAACAGTCATCGGCGGATTAGGCCTTCCGCCTTCGCTCGTTGGGCTACCGAGCATGGGGGTCGGCTAATCCGCCCTACGGCGCTTGCGACTACCGACAGGAGACACCGATGCGCATTACCGGCGGCTGTCATTGCGGCGCGATCCGTTACCAGGTGGAGGGCGACCTGATCGTCCACACGCTGTGTCATTGCAGCGATTGCAGGCGGCACGCCGGCGCGCCGATGGTGGGCTGGGCGATGTATCCCGAGAACGCGGTCAAGGTCACGCAAGGCGAGCCGAAGATCTACGCGTCGTCCGAAGACGGCCGCCGGCATTTTTGCGCCAATTGCAGCAGCGGACTTTTCTTCATCAATGAGAAGGTGCTGCCCGGCATCATCGACGTGCAGAGCGGCACCTTCGACGATCCCGGCGCCGTTCCCGTCGTGATGCATATCCAGACCGCCGAGCGCATCAGCTGGATGGAGCGCGCGCACGAATTGCCGGCGTTTGAGCGGTTTCCGCCGCAGGAGTAGCGTCCGCTGCGATGAACCGGCTTTTTTCTAAAGAGCAGGTTTTGCATCAAGAAAAGTACAATTGCAGCAACCCTGTACTTTGCCCTGCTGGGCCGGGGGTTAAATTTTTGCGCGGCGCGCGCGCTTCCTCAAATGGCGGTGATGTCAGCGGTATGTCGCGCCGCAAGTACCCACATAGATGGTGCTCTCGCCCCTTGGAGGATTTGACCATGACAATATCGATTCCAGCCGTCGCGGCCGCTCTTCTGCTCACGGCCATTGCCACGCCGGTGTTCGCGCAGGCCGCCATCCAGGAGCCCGGCGCCTACGCATTCTATCATCCCAACGCCGATGTGCTTGCGGGAAGGGGCGGAGGCGGATATCGCCCGTACGACGCCAACGCGTACTATGGCGGTCCGAATGCGTACTACAATGAAGTCACGCCCGGGCCGCAACTGCGTGCTCCGTCACCGCGCCATCGCGCCGTCCGCAGGGCGCAATGATCACAACCGTCATTGCGAGGTTACTCCTCGCAATGACGGCGCTCTATCCTGCCGCGCGCGTTGCGGCTTCGAACTTCTCGCCGAAATTCGCCAGCTCTTCTTTCGAAAGATCGCTGACAGCCCAATAGGCCAGCCCGCGATCGCTCCAGCGGCGGATATTGAAGCCCTGTACCGTTTCCATCTTAGCCGCGCGCGGTTCCGTGCCCGCGCCCTGCGCCACGAACAGGTTGATGACGTGCTGCCGCCGGCCGTAGATCACCGAGCCGACCGGGCGGCCGTCGATGTAATCGAGCCGGCCGCCGATCAGCGCAAAGCCCTGCGATCCAAGATCGACCACGGGCGGGGCGATATCGATCCTGCCGTTGAACCAAGGCTTGACCGTGTGCTGGTCGGTGGAGACGACATCGGTGAGGTGATTGGCCTGCAGAGAACGCAGATGCGCCGAGACGAATTCAGTCTGCAGGCGCGCCTCATCGTCGCTGCGCAGGATGACGGCGAACAAGCCGGTCGCCGCCATCGCCGACACGGCGGAGCCCATCGCAAATCCCTTCAGCAGCGCACGACGCGTCGGCGCCGCTGTCTGCGGCAGCGAGGCCTCGATGCGGCGGCGCAGCTCCGGCGGCGCCGTATAACGCAGGCCGCCTTGCGCAACCGCCTTCTTCATCTCGCGATAATCGCGCGCAGCAGCAGCGCATTTGGCGCAGGTGGCAAGATGCGCTTCGACCTCGCGCGCGTGTCCGGCGTCGAGTTCGCCGTCGATCAGCGCATGCAGCAGAATTTCAGCCTCATCGCAGGTCATTTCTTCGGCTCCTGTTCCGCGAGCCATGCCGACCGCAGCATGGCCCGGGCGCGCGCCAGGCGCGACATCACGGTCCCAACAGGCACTGCCGCGACATCAGCGATCTCGCGGTAGGAAAGGTTTTGTATCTCCCTGAGCACGAAGGTTTCCCGGAACGGCTCGGCAAGGCCCGCGATCAGCCGCCGGACCGTCCCGGCATCGTGCTGCTTCACCATTGCCGCTTCCGGCGTCTCCTGGGTCTCGTGCCAGATCGGCGTGCGTTCGGCGTCCTCGGGCAGTTCATCTGCGCCGGTGCTCGGGGCACTGGCGCGGCGCGCATATTCGGCGTGGCAGACGTTGCGCAGGATCGCGAACAGCCACGGCTTGATCGAGGGTCCCTGATAGGTGTGAAAATGCTTAAGCGCGCGCAGATAGCATTCCTGCACCGCGTCGTCGGCATCAGCCGCGTCGCGCAGCAGATAGCGCGCCAGCGTATAGACGTCGTCGAGATGCGGCAGCGCCAGCTCGCGGAAACGCCGCGTCTGCTCGGGGTCGTTGTCGACAATTTTAACCGGCATCGCCCTCGGTCCGGCGCTCGCGGATGGCTGTGCCCGGCCGGTGGCAAGCCACAGGGCGGGCAGGGCTGTGATGCCTTGGTTCGCTGCGTTACTCAACCTTGATCGTTCCGGTCCTCGTCATCGCCCGATCGGGGGCCTCGAACACCTGATCCGCCATAGCTGCGTTTTATTCCCGTCATCCCGCTGTCACGGTCGAATTTTCGGCTGTGCGCCTAACGCGATCGTGATCGGCCGCCTTGCCCGGCGGAGCGGGGCCGGGAATAACGGCGCCTGTTCCCCAATCAATGCCTCGTCGCAACAAGCCAAGCCGCCCCCGGCGCAAGGCCATTGGAAAGGGACCACCTCATGTTCAACATGTCACGTCGTGACGTTATGCGTGCCGCCGGCTTTGCCGCCGCGCTCGGCATCAATTCCCGTCTCGCCATCGTCGGCTCCGCGCAGGCCCAGCCCGCGCCCGACACCGGCAAGGGCTTTTACAAGTACAAGATCGGCTCCGTGGAAGTGACGGCGCTCTATGACGGCGTCTGGAAGAAGCCGCACGATCCCGCCTTCATCAAGAACGCCAGCGTCGAGGAAACCAAGGAGGCTTTGGCGAAGGCCGGCATGACCACCGACTATGTGCCGATCCCGCTGACCGTCCTCGTGCTCAAGATCGGCGACAAGCTCGTGATGGTCGACTCCGGCTCCGGTGCCGGCCAGTGGCAGCCCACCGCGGTCAGCCTGCCCGACAATCTGAAGGGCGCCGGAATCGATCCTGAGAAAATCTCTACCGTGCTGATCTCGCATTTCCATCCCGACCACATCTTCGGCCTGATGCAGAAGGGCACCAACGCAGCCAACTATCCCAATGCCGAGCTGATCGTCAGCGCCACCGAGTACAAGTGGTGGACCGAGCCGGGCCGCGTCGAAAAGCTGCCCGAGGCACGCAAGGCCCTCGGCAACCGCATTCAGACGGTGTTTCCGACCTGGAAGAATTTCCGGCTCGTCGAGACTGAAACGGAAGTCGTCCCGGGCGTTCGGCTGGTGAATGCTCCCGGACACACGCCGGGTCATTCGGCCTTCCTGCTGGCGTCGGGCAATCAGCAGCTGATGATCTCCAACGACGTTGCCTATGTTCCGGCGCTGCTCGCGCCGCATCCGGAATGGCAGGGCGCCTACGACCAGGACGGCCCGCTTGCGGTGGAGACCCGCCGCAAGCTGCTCGACCGCGTCATATCAGACAAGATCGCGATTTGCGGCGCCCATTTCCCGTTCCCCGGCGCCGGCACTTTCGCCAAGGACGGCGCGGGCTACGCGTTCACGCCGGTGCAGGCGTAGCCGGCGCGCTGCATCAACTCTTCTCGCAACACAGGAGGCTTCCATGCGAGTTACTCGAAACCACATCTGCGCCGCGCTGCTGCTGACGCTCTGTCTTGGCGGCTCGCCGGCGCTCGCCGTCGACAACATGAATTCAAAGGATGCGCCCGACCTCACTTCCGTGCGGACAAAGATCAAGGCGGCGGACTACAAGGGGGCACTCACTGAGCTGAAGGTTCTTGCCGACACCAACCAGCACGCCGACGTCTACAATCTGATGGGCTTCAGCCTGCGCAAGCTCGGCGACTACCCCACGGCACTGACCTTCTACAAGAAGGCGCTCGACTTCGACGCTGACCACAAGGGCGCCCGCGAATATCTCGGCGAGCTCTATGTCGAGACGGGCGACTTGCCGAAGGCCCGCGAGCAGCTCGCGGTGTTGACCAGGCTGTGCCCGCAAGGCTGCGAGGAACGCGAGGACCTTGAAAAGGCGCTCGCGAAGTCCGCGAAGGTCAACTGATGTCCCGCACGGCGGAAGACGCAATAAGGGATGCCGGCCTGCTTGCAGGCCGGCTTCTCCTCGTCTTCATTTTCCTGCATGAAAGCATCGGCCTTCTCGGCAACTACGCCGGCGCGGCCGCCTACATGCAGAAGTCCGGCGTACCGCCGTTGTTGCTGCCCGCCGCTATTGCGCTCCAGCTCGGCGGTGGGTTGCTCGTCGCGACCGGCATTTTCTCGCGCTGCGCTGCGCTGGCGTTTGCCGTGTTCTGTGTATGCACGGCGATCATGTTTCACTGGCAGTTCGCCGACCGCAATCAGCTCCTCCATTTCCAGAAGGACCTTGCCATCGCGGGGGGCTTCCTCGTCCTGGCCTGCTGCGGGCCCGGTAACTGGTCACTCCGCCGCTTCCTGTCGCGAGCGAAGCAAGGCTGACGGCTATTTTATCCGCGTCTCGGCTGCGATCAGCTCCTTGCCGTCGGAAGTCTTGATGGTCAGCTGGACCCGCTCGCCGCTCTTGCCGTCCGCTATCGCGGCGGAAATGCGGTTTCCCTTTGCCGGATCGGCCTGCGCTTCGGTATCGAGCAGCATCATCTCGCCGCGCTTCAAGGTGATGCGCAGCGGCGTGGCGGGTTCGATGCTGTAGAACTGCAGGTTCGCCGCCGAGGTATCCGCGGAGAAATTGATCAGGATATTGTCGTTCGCATGCGTGACGTTGCTCATGCCGACGGTCGGACTGTAGGTCTCCGCAACAGACACCTCGCTCGACGCGGGGAAACGGGCGGGGTGGAAGAACTGGTCGGACATCCCAGCCCATAATTCGACGTAGGGCTGGTCCGGACGCGGACTTCTGCGGGCGTCGGTCTGACCGGTGAATGAAGGAAAGCCCCAGGTCCACATTTTCAGGCCGCGCGTGACCTTGTTGTCGGCGATGCGGATGATGCCTTCCTCGTTGTCGTGGTTGATCGCGCCCCAGAAGTTGGCGGCCCCCAGGTCTGGCGCGGCATAGGCAATGCCCATGGCCGGCCAGTTCCGGAAGAAGCGCAGTTTCTCGAAGCGGTACTTGCCCGCGCCGGCGCTCTCGTCGCCGGCAGCGATGTTGGCCGACCAGCGCGGCGTGGTGTAGGCCGCAATCGGCGCGATGATCTCGGCGCCGCCAGTTGCCCTGGGGCTTTTGGGGTCCGATCCCGGTGCCAGCGTCGCGCAGGTCCAGTACTCGTAGTCGATGGCTTCGCTGTGCGGATTGTTCAGCACGAGGCGCGCGTCAAGCGCGGCGCGGCCGGCCTTGAGCGTGACGTGGTAGGCCGCCTCGATGCCCGTGGAGCCGCTTCTGAACTGCGCCGGTGCCGCTGAATAGGCAAAGTCGTCGGTGATCGACATCGCGACCGTGACTTCCTCGGCGGTCTCTTTCACCACCCGAAAATTCCAGGGCTTCAGCCAGGTCTTGCCGTGCTCGGCATCCGGGAAAGTCGGAAAGATGCCGCCATAGACCATCATCCAGTCATAGTAGAAGGTGCCGCCCTTCATCCCGTAGGGCACGCCGACTTCCGTCCGATAGAGCTGTTCGTGGCCGGTCGGCTTGTAGATGATCGAGAGAATGCGGCCGCCGAATTCAGGCAGCAGCGTCACCTTGAGATAGCGGTTTTCGAGCACGTAGGTCTTGAACGTGCGATCCACGATCTTCCTGGTGTCGAGCGACCCGTCGACGAAACCATTGTCCGCAGCCGTGGCGTACGCGACGGTGCTCCACGTCATCGTGGATTCACTGAGCGACACCCTGTCTGCCGGCTCGGCCGTCACGGCATGGGATGCAAGCAGCGTCAGCGCTGCAATCGCGAAAAGGCAGCGAAGCCCTGGTGCCGTCGCGCCCACTACCGCGCATCCTGCAAAATCATGGTCGCCGCCTTTTCCGCAATCATGGCCGTCGGCGTGTTGGTATTGCCCGAGGTGATGGTCGGCATCACGGATGCATCGGCAATGCGCAGGCCGCCGAGCCCGAAGAAGCGCAGCCGCTCGTCGACGACGGCTGAGGGATCGCTCGCGATCCCCATCTTAGCGGTGCCGACGGGATGGAAGATGGTGGTGCCGATGTCACCGGCGGCCTTGGCGAGCGAAGCATCGTCGTCCCCGACGGACGGGCCGGGGAGGTATTCGCTTGGGCGGTATTTTTGCAGCACCGGTTGCTGCATCAGTCTTCGCGTGGTGCGGATCGCGTCCGCGGCGACGCGGCGATCCTCGTCGGTGGCAAGATAATTCGGCGCGATGATCGGTGCCTCGTCCAGCTTCGATGACCTGAGGCGCACGGTGCCGCGCGAAGTCGGCCGCAGGTTGCAGGCGCTGACGGTAATGGCCGGGAAGCGGTGCAGCGGATCGCCGAACTTGTCGAGCGACAGCGGCTGCACGTGAAACTGGATGTTGGCGCGCTCGCGGCTGGAATCGGAGCGCGTGAAGATGCCGAGCTGCGACGGCGCCATGGTGAGGGGTCCGCGGCGGCGGAAGGCATAGTCGAGACCCATCAGGCCGCGGCGGAGCAGCGACCAGTAGGTTTCGTTCAGCGTGCGCACACCAGAGACCTTGTAGATCGCACGCTGCTGCAAATGGTCCTGCAGATTGCGGCCGACGCCGTGCTTGTCGATGATGACGTCAATGCCGAGCGATGACAGCCAATCGGCAGGCCCGATGCCGGAGCGGTGCAGCACCTGGATCGATCCGATCGATCCGGCTGTGAGGATGACCTCGCCCCTGGTGCGCGCCTCACACATCTCGCCATTCTGCATGAAGCGCACGCCGACCGCGCGGCCCTGGTCGATCACGAGGCGATCGACCAGCACGTTTTTTTCCAGCCGCAAATTCGGCCGCGTCAGCGCAGGCTTGAGAAAACCGCGCGCGGCGGACCAGCGCCGTCCGCGCTTCTGGTTGACGTGGAAATAGCTGATGCCCTCGTTGTCGCCGGTGTTGAAATCAGGGATTTTCCGGACGCCCATCTCTTCGGCCGCATCGCCCACCGCATCCAGAATGGTCCAGGACAGCCGCGGCGCCTCGATGCGCCAGCCGCCGCCGACACCGTGGTGCTCGCTGGCCCCGAGGAAATGATCCTCCAGCCGCTTGAACGCCGGCAGCACGTCGTCATAGCCCCAGCCGGTGAGGCCGAGTTGCCGCCAGTGATCGTAATCGGCAGCCTGCCCGCGCATCGAGATCATCGCATTGATGGCGGAGCAGCCGCCGATCACCTTGCCGCGGGGATAGGCGAGCGAGCGGCCGTTGAGGCCGGGCTCGGCCTCGGTGCGAAACATCCAGTCGGAGCGGCGATTGCCGATGGCAAAGAGATAGCCGACGGGAATGTGGAACCAGATCCAGTTGTCGTCGCCGCCGGCTTCCAGCACCAGCACGCGCTTGGTCGGATCGGCCGACAGGCGGTTGGCCATGATGCAGCCCGCGGTGCCCGCACCGACCACGATATAGTCGAAATCGCCCTCGAGGCGTCGCATGTTTCTTCCCTTGCCGAGCCCGCGTCTGGGCATCTGCCGAAGAGCTTTAAGCCCTTACGGCAAGGAAGCCAACATTACCAAGGGAAGGCAACAAGCTGATCTGCTGCGCGTGCGCGGGATGGCGAAGTCCGCGTGCAACAAAAGGCGGACATCGACGGCGTTTGGGCGAATGTCCGCTAAAGACCAGAAGCTGACATCAGCCTGAGGCGTGGAGTTGAGGCAAGCGGCGCTGGTTTGGCTCAACCGCGCTCTTGCGGGATTGGTACTGTCGCAGAACGTTCCGAGATGCTTCGATGTCGAGCCGGGCGTACTGTTCCTTCATGTCCTCGAGACGGCCTGCGGATATTCGGTGATCCTTCGCACCAAGAAACAGCAGCGCCATCGCGGTCTCCCAGCCGAATCCGAGCGCTTTAGCCAGGATCAGCGCCAATTCTCGGCCGGCATCAACCAAGGCTCGCTCTACAACTTCAACGGATATGGAGCACAACAAGGAAAGTCCTACTGCGGTTTCCTCGATCTTGTGAGCGCGTGCGTACTCCAGAATGCTGCTCTCATTCAAACCACCATATTGAAGCTTGGCGGTTACGACCTTCTTTGCGTCGAAATAGGCCTTCGACGACGGACCAAACTTGGAGTGCAGCACGCCTGTAATATCGGCCACCGAATTCTGAATCTGGTCCGCTAACTCAGGGCGCTCTCGCCCAAGCTTGAGCCTTACGTCGTCCGAAGCCTTTGCAATCAGCTGGTGGAACATATGTCTTGGAATTTCTTTCCGAAGACCGAGGTGTTCAGCGAGGATCGAATCACCTTCAGATCGCTTGATCATGTGCAGGAAGCCGAAATCCGAGATGCGAGCCCCGTTATTCGACGCAACCGACCGCACTACTTCCCGGTTGCCGCGCGTCACAAGTTCGTCGGTCAGCACGGCGGGAATATTACGTCGCTTGGCGATCGCGAGAAGATGCGCCTGGCTCTTCGCCCTCGCATTGGCGACCAGTGTCTTGGTATCGATTCGCTCGGAGTGCTGAAGTACCGGGCCCGCGACATCTATCGAATCATCAAAGGCGAATTTCTTGACGACGTTGATCGGCGCCTTGTTCGTATGCGCCAACCTCTTGGCGAGCTCGCTTCGGGCTGCCAACTCAATTTCGTCGGCCAGTCGCCCGATCACCTCGCCGAAAGTCCAGATCTGATCTTCGGTGTAGCGGCCAGCTATCAACAGATCTGTCGCATGCCATACGGCGCGTGCACAACTTTCGGGAGACCCCTGCGAAATGGCCTCGTTCATTTCCTGCAATAATGATTTGGTTTCAGTCATGGGGACAAACTAATCCAACGCTCCGACGATCATCCGTAAGCATAAATTTTTAAGGACCCGGCTGCCGATTAGTTCGAAATTGAATCCAATTTTCTTCCAGGCGTTAACCTGGAAATTCCCGCTGTTCCGCGGGCGGACGCGACGTCCGGTCGACCGCCCGGCGACTACTCCGATGGTCTGACGCCAAGGTCGCGCAAGATACGGAGCATCACGGCACTGTCGCGCTTGAAAATATGCGCCGTCGTTTCAAGGTCGGCCGGCGAAGACAGCAGAAAGTTGTTCAGCATCTGTTGGACCTTGGGGTCCGATCCGGCCTGTATCAGCATCGGCGCGAGCCGCTCCACGATCTCTTTTGGCGTGCCGCTCGGTACCGCGAAGGTGGTGAACGCGCGCAGGTCGTAGAAGTCGCCGACAGCGCCTTGCTCGGTCATTGTCGGCGTGTCCGGATAGGGTGGCAGCCGGCTGCCGACCACGCCGATCAGGTTTCCAGTTCCGGCCTGGATGACGGGTGCTGCTGCGGCATAGCTTCCCGCAGCCCCATCCAGCGTCTGTCCCGCGATGTCAGTCCACATCGGCGCCTCGCCGCGGTACTGGATGACTTGAAACTTGATGCCGTATTGCTTCGCGATCGTCTCTATGAGGACGTGCGGCGTCGAGCCCACGCCGTAGGATCCCCAGTTCAGGCTGCCGACCTTCTTCCCATATTCGATGAACTCCCGAAGATTCGTTGCTCCCGTCTTCTTCGCCGCCACCACCGGACCGCCGGCACCGCTGACCATCGTTAGATAGATGAAGTCCTTTTCGGGATCGTAGGGAAGGTCCTTCACCGTCACGCGGTTCTGGATGAGTGACGACGAGATCGTGCACAGGATGGTGGTGCCATCCGGTTCTGCGCGTTTCACTTCCGTCACGCCGATGACGCCGCCTGCGCCGGCCTTGTTTTCGATGATGACCGGCTTTCCCACTTGCCGCGCCAGGTAGTCACCGAACGCCCGCGCTATGCCGTCTGTCTGGCCGCCCGCCGGGTACGGCACGACAATGCGAATCTGGCGCGCAGGCCACGCCGATTGCGCCCAGGTCTTCCCGGGCAGCGCGCACAAGGCCGCCGCCGAGCTGGTCACGAAGGTTCGCCGTGTCAGCTTTTTCATTTCGCGCCCGCTCTTCATGAGCATGATCTCCGCGCAAACGCTTCGCGTTTGTCGCAGGGAAAACCGCGTCACACTTTTCCGGATCATGCGCTAGTGAAAGATGCGCCCGGAATCGATGACGACGGTCTGGCCGGTCATAGTCTCGGTGCGGCACATGGCGACGACCATGTCGGCGCAGTCGTCCTTGTCGGCAGGCTTCTTCAGGAGCGAGCTAGAAGCGGAGCGCTCGACCTGCTCGGGCCGGAGATTGGCTGTCGCACGCGTGCCGTCCAGCAGACCCGGCGCCACGCAGTTGACGAGCGTCTCGGGCGCCAGCGCCACCGCCATGCAACGCGTCAGATGAATGAGCCCCGCTTTCGACACCGCATAGGCGATGGAAGAGCCGGTCGGGCTGAGCCCTGCGACCGAAGCGATGTTGACGATGCGGCCTCGCCCCTGGGCCTTCATGACCGGGGCTACCGCTTTGGTCAGGCGCATCGGCCCCGTCAGGTTGGTGGCCATGATCCTGTTCCATACTTCCAGCGTCAGACTGTCGAGATCGCCGAAGGGGATCGAGATGTTGTAGGCGGCATCGTTGATCAGAATATCAAGGCGGCCGAAGGTCTGGGTTACTTCGCCGATCAGCCGATCCACAGCCGCGTCATCGGTGATGTCGCAGCCGAATGCGTGAGCGTTGATCTGATAACGCGACGTCAGTTCGCCGGCGACGCTTTCCGCCTGGTCGCGGCTGCGCGCGTACATGACGGCGACATGTACGCCCTCCTGCGCGAGCGCGTGGCAGATGCGCTGCCCCAGCCCGCCATTGCCGCCCGTCACCAGTGCAACCATGCCCTTCAGATCCATCGCTTCTCTCCCTGCGCCCTAATCAATCGCGAGATTGTTCTTGCGGCCGATCTCGCTGACGTTGTTGATGTAAGCGTTCATCGCCTTTGCAAATATCTCAGGCGGTCCGCCGACGATTTCGAACCCGTTGGCTTGGAGCGCCTTGATCACATCCTGATCGGCAAGCGCGATATTGGCAGACTTGTTGATGCGGTCGACGACCACTTGCGGCGTTCCGGCCGGAGCGACGAAGCCCGACCACGCATAATATTCCACCGGGTAACCCAGCTCCTTCAGCGTCGGCGCATCCGGGAATGCGAACCACCGCTTCTCGCCGGTGGTGGCCAGGACGCGCAGCGTGCCGGCCTCGACGTGGGTGCGGATGATGTTCGACGCGGCAAAGTCCACCTGACCGGAAATGAGATCCTGGATCATCGGCGCTTCGCCGCGA
>Ga0081540_1001825_pt1 | contig 17884 bp, 16 predicted proteins | sample TabmetS2T1R1_FD_71024 | JGI IMG/M metagenome (GOLD analysis project Ga0081540, IMG submission 71024) | Tabebuia heterophylla rhizosphere microbial communities from the University of Puerto Rico - S2T1R1 | ecosystem: Host-associated > Plants > Roots > Rhizosphere ... | reverse complement strand
CAGAAGAGCATCGCCGCCACGCCCACCGCCACGAAGGCTCCGAAGCGGTCGCGGGCCTGCATCGCCACCCCCAGGGCGAAGGCGAAGATGAGGCCGTAGAGGCCGAGGAGCAGCAGCGATGCCAGGAAGCCGTGCTCCTCGGCCCAGACCGAGAAGATGAAGTCGGTGTGCTGCTCGGGGAGGAAGAAGAGCCCGGTCTGGGTCCCCTGCCGCCAGCCCTTCCCCAGCAGGCCGCCGGAGCCCACGGCGATCTTCGACTGGGCCGCGTGGTAGCCCGAGCCCTTGAGGTCGGAGTCGGGAGAGAGCCACCCCGCGATGCGCTGGCTCTGGTGGCGCTTCAGCACCTGGCGGATGACGGTGCGGTGCCCGTCCGACGGGTCGCGGACGTAGTCGTTCCAGATGATCAGCGAGACCGCGAGGAGCCCGACCACGCCCACCCCGAGCACCCAGAGCCGGAGCCGGGAGAAGACCAGGATGGTGCAGGCGGTCAGGAGGATCATCATCGTGTTCCCGAGATCCGGGAGCACGAGGCCGGCCGCGAAGAGGGTCAGGAGCAGCGGCTTCCACAGACGCACCGGTCCGTAGGGCTGCTCGCCCTCGCGGTAGTCGTCGTGGAAGAAGCGGGCGAGCGCGATGATCAGCGCCAGCTTCATGAACTCGGCCGGCTCGATGCGCAGCGGACCCAGCGCGAACCAGCTCGCCTCGCCCTTCGCTCGGTGGCCGATGAACTTCAGCGCCATCAGCGCCGCGGCGTTCGCCCCGTAGATGGGCCAGGCCATCCGCTGGATGAAGCGGTAGTCCATCAGGCAGACGGCGACGCCCGCCGCCACCCCCACCCCGAGGTTGAGGAGCTGCCTGGCCCAGAGCGGCGTGTGCGGAGGCCGCGACGCCGAGGCCAGGTTCCAGATGCCGAGCAGGGCGATGGCCAGCGTCACCGCCACGAGCCCCCAGGGGATCTTGAGCACCATCCGGCGCTCGACCCGCAACAGCATCAGCGCGCTCCCTCCGAGGGTGCCGCGGGGACCTGGGCAACCGACGGCGCGGTGCCCGGAGCCGGCAGATCCTCCTGGACCGGAGGAGGACGGACCATCGCCGGGGGCGGCGGGGCCGGTCGCACCGGCATCACCGGAAGCGCGGACGAGGCGGCGATGGTGGCGGTCGTGTCCTCACGCTTGAGCTCGAAGTACTTTTTGATGAGCGCGCTCGCGGTCGGGGCCGCCTCGTTGCCGCCGTGGCCGGAATGCTCGTTGATGACCACCACGGCGATCTCCGGGTCATCCGCCGGCGCGAACGACGCGAACCAGGCGTGGTCACGCTGCCAGTAGGTCATCGCCTCCTTCTTGAGGCGGGTCTTCCCGATGGCCACGACCTGCGCCGTCCCGGTCTTGCCTGCGATCTGGACGTCCGCCAGGCGCGACCGGTAGCCCGTGCCTCCGGCCTCGTTCACCACCGCGGTGAGGGCATCCACCACCAGCCGTCGAGCGTCCGGGTCGAGGTCCAGCTCGCGGATGACCTCGGGCTGGAATTCCTGGAGCGTGCGGCCGTCCGGCGTCTCGAGGCGACGGACCAGCTGCGGCTTGTAGAGGTGGCCGCCGTTCGCGACCGCGGCGTAGGCCATCGTCAGCTGGAGCGGCGTGACGTTGACGTCGCCCTGACCGATGACGCTGTTGAGCGCCATGCCCTTGGTGTAGCCGCCGGGCGTGACCCGGTCGTGGTACGCGCTGTCGGGCATGATGCCCGGGACCTCGGCAACCACGCCCACGCCCGTGGGAGCGCCGAGCCCGAAGCTCCGGCCCACGGAAGCGATGGGGTCGAGGCCGAGGGTGTCCGCCACCTTGTAGAACCACGTGTCGCAGGACCACTGCAGAGCTCGCCGCGCATCGACGAGGCCGTGGCCCGCGTCCTTGTGGCAACGCCATGTCCGGGCGCCGAGGCGGTAGCCGCCGCCGCAGCTCACCGTGCTGTGGGGGCTGAAGCTCTTGCTCTCCAGCGCCGCGAACATGCTCAGCGCCTTGAAGGTCGACCCGGGGCTGTAGTGCTGCTGCGCCGGACGGAAGATCATCGGCTGCAGCGGGTCCTTGTTCAGCGTGGCCAGCTGCGCCGGCGTTACCCGGCCGGTGAGCACGTTGGGGTCGAAGCCCGGCCGCGACACCATGGCGAGGATGAAGCCCGAGCGGACGTCCATCGCCACCACGGCGCCGGCGGTGCCGGGGAAGGCTTTCTCCGCTGCGGCCTGAAGCCGCATGTCGATGCTGAGGACGACGTTGTCGCCCGGCGTGCTCGGGACGGTGGCCTCGCCGGTGATGAGATCGTTGAGCTCCTGGATGGTCTCGCCCCGGGCGTTGACCACTTCCTTGCGGCTTCCGTCCTTGCCCCGGAGGCGGCGCTCGAAGAAGCGCTCCACCCCGCGGCGGCCAATGAAGTCCCCGAGCGCGTAGCCCTCACCCTGGGAGTTGAGCCGATCGAGCTCGTCCTGGGTGATCTCGTTCATGTACCCCACGACGTGGGGCAGCACGGTGCCGGTGCGGTAGTTGCGGTGGGGAACCGCCGGCCAGTCCACGCCGGGGAGCTCCAGCTTGTGAGCGTTGAGCGTGTCCAGCTCGTCGCGGTTGAGGTCGAGCTGCACCGGCACCGGCTGGAACGGCGCGGCGCGCTTCGCGGCCTTGAGCAGCTGCTCGACGTGGGTCCGCTGGTCCGCGTCCCAGGCCAGCCATCCGGAGAGGCGCGGCAGCACCTCCTCGTTGCAGCGCTCGCAGAAGGCGGGGGTGATGAAGACGTCGAAGGAGGGGCGGCTGTCGACGAGGATCTCCCCGCGCCGGTCCTTGATGATTCCCCGGTCCGCCTTGACGCGGATCTCCTTCACGAAGTTGGCGACCGATTTGGCGGAGTACTCTTCGCCGCGGGCGATCTGCAGCCGGTAGAGCCGTCCGGCCAGGAGCAGGAGGCCCGCGATCATGACCAGGCCCAGCCACAGGTAGCGCGTCTTGAGGTCCTTCCCCGCGCTGGTCTGCCCGAGCGTCATGGGGCGAGGAGCCCCGGATCTCGCTTCTCGGCCCCGAGCCCGAAGCGCTTGAGCAGCGGATAGAGGACCAGCGCCGCCAGACCGGTGAGGAGCACCTCGAGCGGCAGCCCGGACAGGCCGGAGACCGCCATCTGCTTGCTGCTCACCGAGCCGATGCCCCAGGCGAGGAGACCATGGGTCGCGTCGGCGGCCATCGCGAAGAGCGCGAACGACTTCGCCGAGCGCACGTCCACGATGCCGGCGGCGATGCGCCCGAGCAGGAAGGTGACCACCGCCAGGAGCGTGTAGAGCCCCGTGGGCCGGCCGGTCATGAGGTCGAGCAGGTAGCCCACCGCGTACGAGGCCGCCGCGCCCTCGAGCAGCCCCGCGCGGAGCGAGAGGAAGGCGACGATGGCCACCGTCACGTCGATGCGGGCGACGCCGAGGCCGATGTACTTCACCGCCACCGACTCGAGGGCGAGGAACATCAGCGTCAGCACGAGCGTGAGCGCGAGCTTCATCGGCGACCCTGGCCCTCCATGCGGGTGGGGAAGGAGGTGGAGGGCTGAGGAGCGAGGACGATGACCTCCTCCACCTTGCCGAAGTTCACCGCCGGGAGGATGCCGGCGTTGAGGAACATCCCGCTGGTCTGCCGCTGCACGCCGGTCACCCGGCCGACCACCAGCCCGGGCGGATAGACGCCGTCGGTGCCGGAGGTCACGACGAGATCTCCCTCCTCGAGGTCCTCGGTGCGCAGCAGGTACTCGAGCTTCAGCGCCTGCTCGTCACCGGCGCCGGAGATGCCCACCCGCGAGCGAGTCCGCTGGATGCGGCCACCGAGCCGGCAGTTGGGATCGAAGACCACCAGGACGTCGGCGGCGCTGGCGGTCGCGCGCAGCACCTGCCCCACCACTCCGTCGGCGGTGACGACGGCCTGCCCGCGGCGAACTCCGTCGCCCTCGCCGCGATCGATCCGCAGCGTGAGGCGGTTCGGATCGGGATTGATGCCCAGCACGCGGGCGATGACCTTCGGTCCGGGACTGACCTCGTCGTAGTGGACCAGCCGCCGCAGCCGCTCGTTCTCCGCGCGCGCCTCGGCGAGCCCGACCACGTCGGCGCGGAGCTTGGTGTTCTGCTCCAGGAGGCTGGCGTTCTCGCGGCGGACGCTGCGCAGCGACACGTACTGCTGCCACGCGTTCACCATTCCGTCGACCGTCGCGACGGCGCCGCGCTGAACCGGAGCAGTCACTGCGAGCGCGATGCGATCGACGAGATTGGGCTCCCGCACCCGGCGGCTCGAGCCGAGAAACATCCCCAGCGCGTGCGCGAGGATGAGACAGACCAGCAGTGGATCACGGTGGCGGCGAAGGAAGGACAGCACGAGCTCGGGGGGCCCTTCTCATTGCTTCGGAAGCACTTGTATTTTCACAGTCGCTCCCCTAGAGGGTCAAGGATGCTTCCCGAGGCCGGCTGGCCTCTTGCTGCCACGGGAACGCGCCTTGCCGACACCCACGATGAGCTCCGGATTCGACGCCCGACGCTTCTTCTCCTACCTCTTCATCTTCGCCATCGCCCTGGTCTTCATCCTGCAGTTCGGACCGGGGAGCCGAGGGTGCAATGCACCCCTCACGCCCACGGTGAAGGACGCGGCCGCCCGGGTGAACGGGCAGGAGATCTCCCTGGCAGAGTTCCGCCGGGCCTATGCCCAGCGCCTCGACGCCCTCCGGCAGCGGGGGGGTGGTGACCTCCCCGAGGCCCTGGCCCGCCAGTTCGGCATCCCCGGGCGGGTGCTGGACGAGCTGATCACCACCGAGCTCCTCGAGCAGGCCGCGGAAGCCCACGGCATCACGGTGTCGGACGCCGAGTTGCTCGAGGCCATCCGCAAGGACCCGAGCTTCCAGAAGGATGGGCAGTTCGACCCGGAGACCTACACCCAGGTGCTACAGGCCTACCTCCGGAAGACGCCGCCGGACTACGAGGCCGGCCTCCGCCGCCGCCTCGCCGCCGGCCGCCTCCTGGCGCTGGTGTCCGACACCGCCGAGGTCTCCGAGGACGAGCTCCGGTCCCGATTCCAGCGGGAGGGGGACACGGTCAGCCTCTCGGTGGTCAAGTTCGACCCCGCGGCCTACGCCGCGAAGATCAAGCAGCCCACCCCGGCCGAGGTCGTGGCCTGGGAGAAGGCCCACGGCCCGCAGATCGCCGCCTACTACGAGGCCAACAAGCGGACCTATTCCAAGGGGGAGCAGGTCCGGCTCCGGCACATCCTGGTCCGGATGAACCGGAACCCGAGTGACGACGAGAAGGTCAAGGCGCACGACCGGGCCATCGAGCTCCGGAAGCAGATCCAGGGGGGCAAGGACTTCGCCCAGGTGGCGAAGGAGTCCTCCGACGACACCGGGAGCAAGGCCCTGGGCGGCGAGCTCGGCTGGAACGAGCGGAGCAACTTCGTCCCCTCCTTCGCCCAGGCGGCCTTCAACCTCAAGGTCGGCGAGATCTCCGAGCCGGTCATCACCCCCTTCGGCTGGCACCTCATCCAGGTGGAGGAGAAGAAGCCGGCGGAGGAGAAGCCTCTCGCCTCGGTGTCGAACGAGATCGCCGGGGTGCTGCTCCGCAAGGAGCGGGCCTCCGCCCTCGCCGAGGCCGACGCGAAGAAGGCGGCGGCGGCGCTCCAGAAGGGCACCTCCCTCGCGACCCAGTTCCCGGACAAGAAGGACAAGGAGGCGGTGGAGGCCGGTGACCAGCCCCGGGCCTTCGACACCGGCAGCTTCCCGAAGAGCAGCGCGGCGATCCCGAGGGTGGGCGCCTCTGCCGACCTCCACGCCGCGGCGTTCGCGGCCAGGGGCCCCGGTCCGCTCCCGGGTGTCTTCCGTGCCGGGGACGCCTTCGTGGTCGCCGAGGTCACCGCGCGGCAGAAGGCCGACGACGCCACCTTCCTGGCGAAGAAGCCGGAGCTCCGCGAGGAGGCGATCCGCCAGCGGCAGGCGGAGCTGCAAGAGAGCTACCTCGGCGCGCTGAAGAAGTCGGCGACGATCGTGAAGAACGAGGAGCTCATCGCGCCGACCGCCGGCGAGGGCTGAGGCGTCCCGGGCGGTCGGATGGGCCCCCCGTGGCGCCCTCCCGTGTCCTGAGAGGCCTCTCGTCGGCGCGCCGGGTGCTTGCTGCTGCCCGTCGGGTGCGCATCCACCAGCGGGAAGCCCGACCTGCTGCGGAAGCAGCCCCCCGAGTCTCGTCGCGGGGGCTGAAGGGCGACCTCGATCCCAGCTCCGAGACCTTGGGTTCCTCGTCGGGGTTTCCGGCTCGACGGTGCAGTCGGCGCCGGGGCCTGCCGAGCGCTGCAGGGACCCCGGTGCGCTCGACGGGCGCCTGCTTCCACCGGAGGAATGCCTCCGGTACACGTTCGAGCGCGTCGGAACCGGGCCCGCCTACGGGCTTCAGCTCCGGCTGGACCGCAAGGGCAGCTGCGTCGAGCCGTCCTGGCTCATCCTCGCGATGTGAGGGTGCGACGCGCGCTCAGGTCGATGCGACCGCGAGCCCGTCCCGCCCGCGCGCCTTGACCAGGTACATCGCCCGGTCCGCCGCCTCGATGAGCTCGGTGGACTGCGAGGCGTGCTCCGGGCAGCCGGCGACCCCCAGGCTGGTGGTGACCCGGAGGTCCAGCCCCGAGCCCTTCCCGAAGCGGTGCGAGCGGAAGCGGGCCAGGATCCGCTCTCCGGTCTGCACTGCGTAGCGCGTGTCCACCTCGACGAGCATCACCGCGAACTCGTCGCCCCCGTAGCGGAAGGCCGCGTCCACCGGCCGCAGCTCCTCGCGGAGGAGACCGCCCACCTCCCGGAGCAGCGCGCTCCCGACGAGGTGCCCGTGGCTGTCGTTCACCGCCTTGAAGTGGTCCAGGTCGAGGAAGAGGAGCGAGAGCGGGTGGCCCAGGCTCCGGGCGCGGGTGACCTCGGCGTCCAGCTGCCTCCGGAGCGAGCGGACGTTGCCGAGCCCGGTGTGCTCGTCCACCAGGGTGAGCTCCTGCACCCGCTGGAAGTCGCGGGCGTTCTGGATGGCGATGGCGGCGAAGTCGGCGATGGCCATCACCGCCGCGAGGTCTTCCTCGCTGAAGCGCGGGTCGCCCTCGCCGTTCACCAGCTCGATGACCCCCAGGGCCCGGCCGCGGAAGATGAGCGGAACCGCGAGCACCGAGCCGGTCCGGAAGTCGGTGACGGCATCGAAGCGGGGCGAGAAGTCGGGGGCGCTGCGCACGTCGTCGACCAGGCGCGGCTTGAGGGTACGGAACGCCGTGCCGGCGATGCCCTCCCCCACCGCGATGCGCTCGTTCCGGAGGCGGTCGGCGCCCATCCCCACGGCGATCTCGAAGTAGAGCGTGTCGCTGGTCTCGTCGTGCAGCAGCAGCGACCAGTTCGCCGGCCGGAGCAGCGAGGAGACCTTCTGCATCACCAGGCCCAGCACCTCGCGGGACTCGAGCGTGGAGGTCAGGGCCTTGGCCAGCTCGTTGAACGCGGCAAGCTGCTCCACCGTTCGGCGCAGCGCTGCCAGGAGGTCCGTCGCCCTCATCCCACCTGGGACCATGAGCGGGGCCGACGTGGCAGGTCAACCTGGGTTTGGCTAGACGGGGGGTCGCTCATGCCTCCCTCGCAGCCGCCTCTGGTGCTGGCCTCCGCCAGCCCGCGCCGCCGGGCCTTGCTCGAACAGCTCGGAATTCCGCTCCGCGTCGACCCCGCACACCTGGACGAGAATGTTCGCGCTGGAGAGGCGGCGGAGCGCTACGTGGAGCGGCTCGCCCGGGAGAAGGCGGAGGCCGTGCAGGCCCGTCACCCGAACGCCACGGTTCTCGGCGCGGACACCAGCGTGGTGGTGGACGGCGTGGTGCTCGGCAAGCCGGGGAGCGAGGACGAGGCGCTCTCGATGCTCCGCAGGCTGTCGGGCCGCACCCACGAGGTGATGACCGCGGTCGCCGTCGCGGGGGTCGGCGCGAGGTGCGTCACCGCGGAGGTCTCCTTCACCGCGGCGACCGACGCGGCGCTGCGCTGGTACGTCTCGACCGGCGAGCCGCTCGACAAGGCCGGCGCCTACGCGGTGCAGGGCATCGGCGGCTTCCTGGTCGAGCGCATCGAGGGTTCGCACAGCGCAGTGGTGGGCCTTCCGCTGGTGGAGACGCTCGCCCTCCTCCGGGAGGCGGGTTACAGGCTGCCCTGGGAGCAGCGATGAGTGACGTGGCAACGGGCTGGAAGGCGGTGCTGGAGCGGGTACGGGCCGCGGAGGCGCGCGCCGGACGTCCATCGGGAACGGTGGAGGTGGTGGCGGTCAGCAAGCTCCAGCCGCCCGAGGCGATTCGCGCCGCGCACGCCGCAGGAGCGCGCGCCTTCGGGGAGAACTACGCCCAGGAGCTGCGGGACAAGGCCGAGGCGCTCCCGGATCTCCAGGGCCTCCGCTGGCACGCCATCGGCCCGCTCCAGACGAACAAGGCCCGGTACGTGGCCCGCTCGGCGCACGTCTTCCACGCGCTCGATCGCCTCGAGGTCGCGCAGGAGCTGTCGCGCCGTCGCACGGGCACGCCGCTGGCGGTGTACGTGGAGGTGAACGTCGGGGGAGAGGTGAGCAAGAGCGGAGTCGCCCCGGAGACCCTGCGGGCCCTGCTCGACGCCGTGCGCCCGCTGCCCGGGCTGGAGCTGGTGGGGCTGATGACCATGCCCCCGCTCGCCCCGGCGGACGAGGTGCGCCCCTACTTCCGTGCGCTCGCCGCGCTGGCTCGCGAGCATGGGCTGAGGGGCCTGTCGATGGGCTCGACGCAGGACTACGAGGCCGCGATCGAGGAGGGGGCGACGGTGGTTCGCGTCGGGACTGCCATCTTCGGCGAGCGCCCGCGGCGAGGATCTACAGCTCCTTGAGGCGGAGCCGGCCCTCGTCCGTGATGCGGACCTTGTACTCGGTGCCGCAGTAGTTGCACCGTGTCTCGTCGCCGTCCCGGAGCGCCATCTCGGTGGGATTGTTGGCGTTGCAGGAGGGGCAGTCGTAGTCGGTGTACGCCCGTCTCCGCCCCTCCTCGCGAAGGTCCTCTTCCTCGGCGTTCCTGTCGATGGGCATGGGTGCGAGGACAGTCTACGCCGAACCAGCACCCGAGCACCGGGCTGGTCGGGCGCGGTGCTGCGGCAGGGCGAGCATCCGTCGGCGAGGGGGGCTAGAGTTCACGACGTGTCCGCCGTGCTCCTGGCCTTGTTGCTGGCCGCCCCCACCGAGCCCGCCACGGTCGGCGCGCTCGGTCCGGGCGAGCAGATCACCTACAAGGTGAGCTGGCTGGGTCTGCCCGCGGGCAGCGCCGAGGTGATGGTCGGTGCGGAGGCAGCGGACCGGCCGGGCAGCCTCCCCATCGTCACTCAGGCCCGCAGCGACGTCGTCGTCTATCCGCTGAAGAACAAGATCGTCTCCTGGTGGGACCCGGCGAGCGGCCGCTCCCGGGGCCTGGAGATGTACTCGGACGAGAACCGCAAGCGACGGCGCCTGAAGATCGACTTCGACCGGAGCGCCGGCAACGCCGAGGTCATCCGCCAGAACGAGGGCGAGCCACCCAAGGAGTCGAAGGTCGAGGTGCCGTCCGGATCGATGGACGTGGCCTCGGCGGTGTTCTTCCTCCGCACCATGCGCCTGGGCGACGGCGACACGGTGACCATGCCCATCTTCACCGGCGCCAAGCTGTTCAAGGGCCTCGCGGAGGTGGAGGGACGCGGACCGATCGACACGCCGATGGGCAAGCGTGAGGCCATCCGCGTGCGGCTCCGGACCGAGTTCTCCGGCAAGCTGACCGCGCGCGAGATCCGGATGTGGTTCAGCGACGACGCCGCGCACGTCCCGATGCGGATGGAGGCGGACTTCGCGCTGGGCCCGGTCGTCGTCGAGTGGACGGACTACAAGCCCGGACGCGCGATCGACCCCTCCACCCTCGCCCGCGGCCGCTAGACCGCCGGGGCGTGTCTCCGTTCTCCTTGGTCGTCCTCGCGGCGCTCGCCGCCGCTCCGAAGCTCGTCCCGGTCCCGGCGCTGGCCAAGGTGCGGCCCGGCCAGCCGCTGGCGGTGCTCGGCGACACGAAGCTGCGCGCGGCGCGCGGAGAGTGCGAGGGGTTGCAGGTCTACGTGTCCCCTCCCGCGGACGTGCGGTCCGCCGACGTGGCGCCGCTCCATGGACCCGGGGGAACGGTCCCCACGGTGAAGGTCTACCGCGAGGTCTGGATGCAGCTGACCCGGGCGACGGAGGGAGGAGGAGCCACCGGGCTCTGGCCGGATCCGCTCCTGCCGGTCCACCGGGCACGCGGAGGGACGAATCCGGCGGTGCTCCCCGCGCCGTCGACGACGGACCGGCCGCTGGTGCTCTACCTCGAGCTGTGCGTGCCGGCCGGGGTGCAGCCGGGGACCTACCGCGGACAGCTCTCCGTTGGCCTCGGTGACGGATCCCTGGCGTCGCTGCCGCTCGAGCTCGCGGTGGCGCCGGTGGACATCCCGGCGACGTCCACGCTCAGGAACACCTGGGGCCTCGGAGTCTACGTGCTGGCCCACGGTTTCGGCGTGAAGCGCGACTCCCCCGAGGGGGTGGCGCTGCTCCGGGACGCCGGGCGCGCGCTGCTCGAGCACCGGCTCAGCGGCTACCAGATGGGAATCGATCCGCTGCCCTCGAAGCCCGGTCCGGATGGCACGCGGATCGTCGACTTCAGCGGCTACGACGCCGAGATGTCCGAGGTCCTCGGCGGCACCGCCCTCCCCTCCGGCGCGCGGTTCACGACCACCGAGGTCCGGGACGACTGGCGCCTCAGCCTCGAGGAGCGCGCCGCCTACCTCCGCGCGTGGCAGAAGCACTTCGCCGAGCGCCGGTGGCCGCAGCTCCTCTGGTACTACGCCAAGGACGAGCCGGGCCCGAAGGACGACGCGCTGGTTCGCCAGGAAGCGGAGCTCACCCGGAACGTCGGCGGGCACCTGCCGCTGCTGGTGACGACCTACCGCACCAGCCTCTGGGACGCGGCGGACATCGTCGCACCGGTGATGGTGTGCTTCTTCGAGCGGCCCGGGCGGCGGCTGTGTCCCGTGCCCACGCAGACCGCGGCGCAGATGCGCGCACGCCTCCGGCCCGACCAGCAGCTGTGGTGGTACCAGAGCTGCATGTTTCACGGCTGTGACGGACCGCCGAAGGACCGGAAGCTGGCGGCCTCGATGACCGGGTGGGCGTCGTACATGATCGACCATTCGGGACCCCGCAACCGCGCGATGGGAGTCCTCGCCTTCCTCGAAGGCATCGAGGGCGAGCTGTACTTCGACACGCTGGTGGCCTGGGAGAAGGACGGGCAGCCGTGGCGCGACGTCTGGCGGTTCGGCGGCAACGGGGACGGAACCTTCTTCTATCCCGGCACACGTGCGCAGGTGGGTGACGAGGCGCCGCTGCTCGTCCCCTCGCTCCGGCTGAAGACCGTCCGGGACGGGCTGGAGGACTACGAGCTTCTGGCGCTCGTCGCAGCGCGGCGCGGCCGGAAGGTGGCGGAGGGGCTCGGGCGGCGGCTCGCAGGGAGTGGGTGGGAGATCACCGAGGACGGTGCGACCTGGGCGGAGGTGCATGGTGCACTGCTCGACGCTGCTTCCCCGGACGCGCCGCCAGCCGGGCACTCGACCGGGGGCGCCGTTCCGGGCGGGACTCGCACAGAATCGCCGTCGCGCTAGAGTCGTCAGTGCTCCCATGAGCAGTGTCCTCGGCAGCACCGCGGAATGGCTCCGACGAGCCACCGCGCGCTCCACCACCCGCGAACGACCCTCTCGTCGAGACCTGTTCACCACCGCCCTCTGGCTGGGGTGCGTGGGCTTCGGGGGCGGCATCAGCGTGCTGTCGCAGATCGACGGCGAGGTGGTGAAGAAGCGGGGCTGGCTCACGCAGCGGGAGTTCTCCAACACGGTGACCGTGTCGCAGATGCTTCCCGGCGGGGCGGCGGCCAATGCGCTGGCCTACATCGGGATGCGCTTCGGCGGCTGGGCGGGCGCGCTCGCGGGCTACGTGGGATTCGTGCTGCCCGGTGTCCTTGCGGTCGGCGTGATGTCGTGGGTGTACGCGCGGTTCGGCACGGTGCCCTCGGCGGACCGGCTCCTCGCGGGATTCAACGCCGCGGTGGTCGGGATCATCTGCGCGATCACGCTGAAGATGGTGCGCACCGGCGTGAACCAGCTCTGGCAGATGGGCGTCGCGGCCGGAGCGCTGCTGCTCTCGGCGGTGGGGAGCGCGTCGCCGGCGGAAGTGGTGCTGCTCGCGATCTGCGCCGGCCTCGCGGTGGACCTCGGGGCGCGGCGGGCGCTGGCCCGCGCGCGGGGACTGGTGGGACGGCGGGCGCCGGTGGCGCTCCCCGAGGACGGCGCGCTGCTCGATTCACGGAAGCCCGATGGGCGTCCCCCACCGCCGGCGTCGCCGGGGGCCTCGGAGAATCCGAGCGAGACGTCGACCACGCTTCACCTGCCGATCCTCCTCGGGACGCTCGGGGTGCTCGCGGCGGTGATTCACGGGACGGGTCTCGACGCGAAGCTGATCGAGATGGCGGTGGTGTACTTCCGGACCGGCCTCGGCGCGTACGGCGGCGGGTTCGCGATCATTCCCCACCTCCGGCAGATGGTGCACGCGCACAACTGGATCACCGATCGCCAGTTCGCGGACGCCGTGGCGATCGGGAAGATCACCCCCGGTCCGGTGCTGCTGATGGCCACCTTCATCGGGTACCTGCAGCACGGCTGGCTCGGGGCGAGCGTGGCGACGGTGGCCATCTTCGCCGGGCCGTTCGCGCTGGTGGGCCTGCTCGGGACGTGGCTCGACCGGGTGCGCTCGCGGCGGTGGGTGCGGGCGGCGCTCCGCGGGCTGACCCCGGCGGTGGTGGGGTTGATGGCGGCGGCGGCGATCACCCTCGGAGGCAGCTTCGACGCGAAGGTCGAGGTGGGGATTGCGGCGGCGACCGCGCTCACCGCCGTGCGCTTCGAGGTGAATCCGGTGTGGCTGCTGGTGCTGGGCGGCGTGGCCCGGCTCGGGCTGTCGTTCGCTGGGCTCTAGCTGCGCCGGCCGGAGATCACGGGTTCGGCCTCTGCCGTCATCATCTCTCTCGTGATCCTCTCCGCTTCGGCCAGGTCTTCCGTCAGAACCCACTCGAGTGCGGTGAACAGCTCGCTCTCGGTCAGCTGACCACTTCGGGCACGCTCCATGAGGGCCTCGAAGATGGAGCCGCCGGTTTCGGCGACCGGAGGCGCCGACGAGGTCGCTTAGGTCTGGGGCAAGGCTCAGACCCACCCGCAGATTCTCCTCGGACTCCTCTCGGGCTCGCGCCGCCAGCATCCGGGCGACGTCCGGATCCGTTGCGAAGCGGCTGAGTGCGTCAATGGCACTCCCACGGAGCCCGGCGTCCTCCACGTTCAGGAGCCGGAAGAGCACCGGGAGGCCCTTCCGCACGGCCTCGCGACATGCGTGGACGACACGGTGCTCCTCCGCGAGCTCTTCCGGTTGCGGCTGATCCGGATCGAGCGGCCCATGGACCATGATGTAGCCCGTCCCGTGCGCGATGCTTCCCACGAGCCACGCGATGCTCAGGAGATTGCGCGCCGTTCCTCGCTCGAGGATCTCGAGGAGGATCGGCGCGGCAGCAGCGCTGGCACTGTAGACGGTCCCCTGGTGACAGAGACACGACCAGAGCTCGTCCAGGGCTTCTTTCGCCGCGTTCGGGTCCTCTCCGGCGAGCGCGCGGAGGTATCCCGGTACGTCGGAAGCGTCTCCGTAGGCGTGGTGCACTCGAGCCCACCGACTGTCGAGGTTGTCGGGCACGTCCCCCTCCGGCGCTGCGAGCAGCATCCTGACCCGTCCGTGGCCGAGCTTCGCCCGGCGGTCCTCGTCCGCAAAGCGAGATTCGACTCTACGGGTGGGCCGCTCTACGCCGGCTCGGGGCGGACGCGGAGCTGAGCCGCGGCCTGACCGAGGCGGCGGCGGAGCGAGGTCAGTGTCTCCTCGAGCGCGAGGAGCGCCGCCTGGGCGTGCGAGTCGTCCGCGGCCTCGACCAGCGCGAGCGGCGTCGGTCGGGGCGCGAGCAGCGTGGAGACCAGGTCCTCGAGGTGCGAGTGCAAGGCCTCGAGGCCGACGAGCGCCGAGCGGAGATCCTCCTCGACCTGCGTGGAGAGCACTCCTCCACTCGATGATGAGGACAGCGCGCGGCGGAGAGCGTCAGCTGCGGTCCGCGACAGCGATTCGAGGGACGTGTCGGGAGAGGTCGAGGGCGCAAGCTCGGAGCTGGACACGGACCGGAACGGTAGACGCCTGGCCTGACGGGTCAATTTTCGAGCCGCCGCGCGCGAACCGCGGTCGATCGAGCTCGCGAGACGGCGTGTCGGGCACCGGTGATGGCGGAAGCGGAGCCGGGAACCATGTCGGACCGGGTGTGCCGGTGCTGCCGTGCACGGGCGACGGCGTCGTGGGCAACGGGAGCGCCGGAGCGGAGTTCGCCGGGGGTGGCGTGCCGGGGAGCGGAAGTGCCGGGCCGGAGTTTCCCGGCGCGGGAGCCTGCGGCGGGACCGGTGCGGCCATCGGAAGGGTCGGCGTCGCAGGCAGTGGTGACGCGGCCCCGGCGTTCGCTGGGCCCGGAGTCGGAGGGAGCGAGGTTGCGGGGCCGATGTTCGCGGGCGGGGGCGTCGGGGGCAGTGGTCCGGCGGGCGCGGTGTTCGCCGGCGCAGGCGTCGTCGGCAGCGGCGTCGCGTTCGTCGAGGCTGCCTGGCTGCTCGGCGGCGGGAGCGGAGGAACGGGACCGTAGGGGGCGGGGTTGCTGCTGCCCGAGCCACCGACGCCCGGGCCCTCGCGGGAGGCGCCCGGCCAGGGTGGCGCGGTGGCATCGGCGAAGGGGGCGGCGGGGATGGGGCTGCCGTCGACGCGGATCTCCGGGTGCTCCACGCCGAGCTCGAGCGTCGCTCCGCCCGGGAGCCCGTCCACGGAGACCAGCAGCTCGAGGTCTCCGCTCCGTCCGGCGCGGAGCGTCCGGAACGTCCCGTCGTCGGCGTGGTAGCCGGTGGTGAGGGCGACCGCGCGCACGGGGGCGGCGTCGGCGATCACCTCACCGGCCCGGGTGACCCGCGCCGTCCCACCGACGGCGACAGCGGCGTGGACCAGCCCTCCCGGGCCAGGGAGATCGGCATCGAGGACCATCCCACCGGAACGGAGCCTGGAGAGCTCGACGGTCCAGCGTTCCGCGCCCCGGAGCAGCGAGACGGTCAGATCGGCCGACGCCTCACCGTCGGAGGATCGGCGGACCTCGAGCCGGGCATCTCCGTGGCCCCGCTCCCAGAGGTCGCCACCGCGTTGACCGGCGGCCCAGAACACCTCCCCATCCCGATCGACGACCTCGACCCGGTGCGAGACCGGCTGGGCGAGGACGGTGAGGACGAGGATCGAGACGGCGGGCACGGCACCCCCGGACGGTGTGTCCGGGGAAGCTAGGCAGCGGCACCCGGGGCCGCAGGGCGAACGCCGACCGGCGAACAGCGTTAGCGATCAGAGGCTGCGCGCCCGGCGGGCGGCGGTCCGGGCGGGTCCCCGGAGGCGGATCAGATGAGGCCGCGGGCGCGGCGGATCTGCTCGACGGTCTTGTTGTACTCGATGTCGAACGCGCTCGTGCCTTCCTGAAGGTGCTTCAGGCGGGCCCGGGCCTCGCGATCGATCTCCTCGTCGACATCGAGGTGCTTCTTCATCACGGCGAAGATCTTCTGCCGGAGCGCGGTGTCGGCGGCGAAGACCTCCTCGACGTTCCGGCTGATGAGGAGGAACTCGATCATCTGGTTGATGACGTACTCGATCCCCTCGTCGCCCATCTTGAAGCCGCGGACGTCGGCCATCTCGCGCTTCACCTGATTGAACTTGCTGTAGTCGTAGCCACGGCGCTCGAGCGCCTCCCGGGTCGCCTGGTTCACGCGCTCCTCGTTGGTGAGGTACTCGCGCATGATGGCCGAGAGGTCCATCTCGGCGTCGGCGATCCGCATGGGCTCGACCTCGATGTCCCCGTCCTGCATCAGCAGCTGGATCGTCTCGCGGGAGATGACGGGAATCACCTTGGGATAAAGCCTCATAAGCCTTCCTGGGTTACTGGGTACCGGGCCGTGCCCCCGAAGATTGACGGCCGGCGCTTCTCGTGGAAGCCCCCGCTATACCGCACCGGGGGGCTGCCTCCGCAACGAAATCCGGAGAATTTTTTCGGGCTCGTCAGCAGGCGGGCGGTCGAGCCGGGAAAGCCCGGAGGCCAGCCGGTGGCGGGTCAATCGAGGTCGACTCCGTCATCAGGCTCCGAGGCAGGGGGCGGTGTCGGCGCTCTGGCTCCGAGCTGCGCAGGGGCGCCGGCGGAAGACGGACCTCGAGAGGGGTCACCGGGGGGCACCCCGACAGCTGGCCGGGTGATGGACTCTCCGGCTCGACCTCCACCCTCGAGGGAAGCACTGCGCGAAGTGCAGCGCGGGCACGTGTCTCCAGGGAACGGCTCACGAGCGCGTTCTCTCCGATGCACAGCGCGGCCGCGACGGCGTCGAGAAACTGTCCGAGCGTGTCCTCGGTGATCCGCACTCCGCTCGGCATCGGCTGCGTCCGCGCCCGCAGCGCGCTACGCCGTTCAACGACCGTCGGTTTCCGAAACATCGCTGGCTCCGGCGCCGTTGCCGGGGCGGTGCTCGCGATCAGCCCGGAGCGGAGGAGGTCCTCGAGGCGCTGCTCGATCAGCACGGCGTCCCGCTCGTCGACCCGGAGGTCACCGTCCGACCGGAGCCGCTGCACGACGGCACGGGCGAGCACCGGGATGATCTCCGTCCGAAGGAGCATCAGTGAGACCAGCCGACCATCACGACGGTGGAGTCTAACGCGGCAGCGGTTTCAGACGGGAACGGCGGGAGGCGGACAGCTCCCACCCGGACCGTCCGACGGCGGGCCGCCGCCACCACGCAGCCACTCCAGAAAACGGCGCACGCTCGTCTCGAGCAGAGGGACGGTCGGCGGGGAGGGTAGCGCGGGACGAAGCCGCGGACGTGGAACGCGGAGAGCCCGGTCGACGCGATCGGTGACGGTCCGCGGCGCGTCGGCCAGCGCTGCCTGGAGCGCGGGGACGAGCTCCGCGTCCGTCGCCTCGATCTCGGCGAAGTCGCTCGAGTGGAGCAGATCGAGACAGACCTGAACGAGGATCGGACTCTCCGGGCCTGCCTTCGGGAGCTCGCGCGCAGACCGGAGCTCACCACTCGGTGCGCCGATCGCCGGAGCCATCCGCTCCCGCACGATGACTCGCAGCCGTTCCCGGAAGAGGATCCCGGGGCCGTGGCGCAGTCCTTCTCGCAATGCGGCCCTGCGGATCTCGTCGCCCTCGACGAGCCAGAGGGTCAGGAGCTTCATGAGCGCGTCTTCCAGATCGGCGCGCCGGTCTCCGTGGATCTCGACGCCGCGCAGGACCTTCACCCGATTCACGCAGTTGCGCGCGAGGACGGGAATCACCTCGTCGTGTTGGCCCATCGCAGCCTCGGCGGAAGGAGGGTCCCGGGACGTCGCACCACTCCGGGGGGCCGCTCCTTGCGCTCCGGGTCGGAATCGGGCGGCGTCTCTCCGCGAGCCACCTCCCACGCCCGGACCTCGGCCGGGAGCCCACCCGCCGGAGCCGCGCCGGCCGGACCGGAACCACCCCCTGGAAGGGACCGCTTCGGGCGCGAAGGCCGTGCGATCACCTCGAGGATCTTCCGGATCAGATCGTCGTCCCTCGCCCGGATCTCCTGCACGTCCGGGCTTCCCCGGAGGAGGTTGACCATCGCCTCGACGACGTCGAGGGGCCCCCCGCCCGCCGCGGGCGAGACGTCGATGCCCTCGCCGCGCAGCCGC
>Ga0081540_1001824_pt1 | contig 17890 bp, 18 predicted proteins | sample TabmetS2T1R1_FD_71024 | JGI IMG/M metagenome (GOLD analysis project Ga0081540, IMG submission 71024) | Tabebuia heterophylla rhizosphere microbial communities from the University of Puerto Rico - S2T1R1 | ecosystem: Host-associated > Plants > Roots > Rhizosphere ... | reverse complement strand
CTCGTGGGGCGCGAGCGCGGCCAGGCCGGTAGCGCCAGAGCAGTGCCCGACGAGCGGGCCGGGCGCGATCGGCGCGGCGGCCGCGGCGATCTGGCCGTCGGGGACGCAGAGAAGGACCGCGTCGGCGCCGGCGCCGTCGAACCCGCGGCCGTGCGGACCACCGGCCGGCACGCCGGCGGCGCCGAGCGCGGCGGTCAGGGCGCGGCCCATCCGGCCGCCTCCCACGATGGCGATCGTCTGATGCATCTTCATTCGGATCCAGCCCCTGGGCGGGGTGCCGGTCGCGTGCGATGTGACGCAAAGCGTAGCGGCTCGCGCAAGGAGCTCTGGAGCGAGCGGCTTCGGCCTGCGAAGCCCGCCGCCGCGGCGCGCGAGGGCGGTCGCCGTCAGGCCGCGGCGTGCACCGGCTGTAGCGCCGCCGCGCCGGCGCGGGCGACCACGAGCGCCCCGGCGCAGATCGCCGCCGAGGCGAAGGCGAAGCCCGCGTGCGGCCCGGCGTGCTGCGCCAGCGCCCCGGCCGCCGTGCTGCCGCATGCCAGCCCGACGCCGATCCCGGTCGTCAGCCACGTGAACGCCTCGGTCGCCGTCCCCTCGCGGGCGACGTCGCCCGCCAGCTGGTAGACGAGCGCGAACAGCGGCGCGATCGGCACGCCCGCGAGCACCATCGCCACCACGAGCGCCGCCGGCACCGGCGCGGCGACGACCAGCAGATCGGCCCCGGCGAGGGCGGCCAGGAGGGCGAGGAGCCGTGCGATCGGCTGATCGGTCGAGCCCCGCCGGGCGGCCACCAGCCCGCCCACCATGCTCGCCGCGCCCCACGCCGCCAGGAACAGCCCGGCGGCCGACTCCGCCCCGTGCTCGCCGCAGAAGGCGACCACGGAGACCTCGATCGCCCCGAACGACATGCCCAGGCACAGCAGCACCGCCAGCAGCGTCCTCAGCCCGCGGCTGGCCAGCGCGCCCGCCGCATCGCCCGGGCGATTCGCCGCGGGCGCCCACGACCGCGACGCGCGGTCGGCCGCGAACGCCGCCGTCCCGCCGGCCAGCAGCGCCGCGCACAGCCCCAGGGCCAGCGCGGGGCTGCGCGCGGCGACCACGCCCGCGACCACCGCGGGCCCGACCACGAACACGAGCTCGAGCGCGACCGACTCGAGCGCGTAGGCGGCGTGCTGCGCGGAGCGGTCGGCGACCAGCCGCGGCCACAGCGCGCGCATGCACGCCGACAGCGGCGGGTGCGCCGCGCCCGCCAGCCCGGCGAGCGCGACGACCGCTGCCAGCGGCGTCCCGGCCGGGACGAGCGCCAGCGCCGCCAGCGCCGTCGCGGCGATCGCCGTGCAGAGCGCCAGCACGCGCGTCTGGCCGCGGGCGTCGACCGCGCGCCCGACGATGGGGGCGCCGACCGCGAGGCCGAGCGCGCACGCGCCCGCGGCGATCCCGCCCGCGGCATAGGAGCCGCCGAGCTCGCGCACGCGCAGCACGAGCAGGAGCTCGACGGTCGCGGCGGGCAGGCGGCCGACCAGCGAGGCGGCGAAGACGCGCGCCACGCCGGGGCTCGTGAGGACGTTGCGCAGCATGCGCGAGAGCGTGCGCCCCGCCGCGCTGCTGCGGAAACGATTCGCCCTCAGCCGAACCGTACGGCACAATCGCCGCGGTGATCCGCTTCCGCTTCGGGCACGAGGACCTCGTCCGCACCCGCTTCGCGATCTCGCCGCTCTTCGACCTCGTCTGGAGCACGGACACCCTCGCCGACCCGGCCACGCACTCGCTGCATCTGCCTTGGGTGCGCGCCGCGCGCGAGCGCCTGCGCGGCTTCGACTACGAGCTGCTCACCGTGCTCGGCACCTCGGCCGGGCCCGGCGGCTACGTGCCCGACTTCATCTCGCCCCCGCCCACCACGCCCCTGGCCGAGCTCGAGGACGAGCTCGCCCGCGTCCGCGCGACGCCCCACGACCGCGTCGCCACGGAGGTCGCATGGCGTTTCGACGGCAAGCCTCTCCCGGCCGTCGTGCGCCCGCTGCTCGACGACCCCGATCGCGGGCTCGAGCATCTGGCCGGCGTCATGGCCGAGTACTTCGAGCGCGCGCTGGCGCCGTGGTGGCCGGCGATCCGCGCCGCGCTGGAGGCCGACATCGTCCACCGCGCCCGCCGGCTGACGGCGGGCGGGGCGATCGAGGTCTTCGAGGACCTCCACCCGCAGGTGCGCTGGCGCGACAGCGCGCTCGAGGTCGATCGGCCCTACGAGGAGGACGTCGACCTCGGCGGACGGGGCCTTCTGCTCGTCCCCGCCGTCTTCGCCTGGCCGCGGGTCTTCGCCATGGCCGACGAGCCATGGCAGCCCGGCCTCATCTACACGCCGCGCGGCGTCGGCATGCTGTGGGCGCCCGACGAGGGCCGCGACCGCGCGGCCCTCGAGGCCCTGCTCGGCCGTCGGCGCGCGGAGATCCTCGCCGGGCTCTCGACGCCCACCGCGACCACCGACCTCGCCGAGCGCCTGCGCGTCTCGAAGGCGGGCGTCAGCGAGCACCTCGGCGTGCTGCGGCGCGCCGGCCTCGTCCGCGCGGCTCGCGACGGCAAGCGCGTCCTCTACGAGCGCACCGCCATGGGCGACGCGCTCCTGCGCGGGACCTAGCCGAGCGGCCGTGCGGCGTCGCGCCCGTCGGCGCTCAGCCAGGGGTAGCGGTCGGTGTCCATGCCCGCGTAGTCGGGATCGAGGTAGATGAAGCAGCGCTGGATGAGGAAGTCGCGCACCTCGAAGACGTCGCACCAGCGCCCCGCGTGGGTCACCCCCGCGCGCCACTCGCCGTCCTGGTGCTCGCCGTGGCTCGTCCCCTCGCAGGCGAAGGTGTCGCCACCCGACATGATCCAGTTGAAGCTCGCGTAGTCGTGGCGGATCGACTTGAGCGTCGCGCCCACGTCGCCGAACAGCTGGCCGATCTGCTCCTTGCCGTTGGCGAGCCCCCACTTGCCGAAGTACACCTGCGCGTCGTCGGCGAAGAGGTCGAGGATGCTCGCGCCGCTCGACGTCACGCCTCCGTTGTCGAAGGCCTTCAGGTACTCGAGCGCGACCGACTTGCGCTGCTCGTCGGTCATCGTCTGGGTCGCGACGGCCACGTAGGGTCCTCCTTGGTCAGATTGGTTCGCTGGTGGGCTCGGCGAGCTCGATCGGGCACTCGCCGAGGACGAGCTGGTCGCCGGGCAGCACGCGCGCGCGGCCGAGCCGCCGGCCCAGCAGCCACGTCCCGTTGGTCGAGCCCAGGTCGACCGCCAGCCACGACTCGCCCAGCGCGCGCAGCTCGAGGTGACGGCGCGAGATGGTCTGCGCGCCGATCGTGACGTCGCAGCCGCTGCTGCGCCCGACGACGATCGCGCCCTGCGCGGGAAGGCCCACGCGGCGCGCGTGGGCCGGGGCAGCCCCGCCCGTGTGCAGCAGGCGCGTGGTCCACGGCCGCCGGACGCGCACGATGTCGGCGACGAGCTGGCGCAGCTCGATCGCGCTGCGCGCGTTCAGCGCGCGGCCGAGCCGGTACTCGAAGGTCTCCATGCTGAGATAGCCCTCGACGCACCGCGCCCGCAGGAGGGCCACCGCCCGCTCACGCTCGTCGTCGGAGACGCGCATGACGGGGCGATGCTCCGCCTCGCGGTCGCCTACGTCAACCCCTCTCTGGTGTAGACGAGCAGGTCGAGCCCGAGCTTGTCCTCGAAGCTCGCCACGCCGTCCGTCTCCCACCCGCTGCGCTCGTAGAAGCGCCGCGAGCGGCCCTGGTCGAGCGGCGTGCGCAGCCGTGCGCGCCGGTACCCGCGCACCCGCGCCGCCTCGAGGAACGCCGCGTGCAGACGGTCGGCCAGGCCGGTGCCCCAGTGCTGGGGGCGCAGGAAGAGCTGCCACAGGTAGGCGGTGCCGGGCTCGGGGTCGGCGAGGAGGGCGACGTGGCCCGCGGGCGCATCGCCGGCGTCGCGGGCCAGCAGCGCCCAGGCGTCGTGGCCGATCATGCGCGAGCGGATCGCCGCGACCTCGACGGCGAACGCCGGCGGCTCCCAGCCGTCGGGCGCGAAGGCCCGGTAGGTGTCGAAGCCGATCCCGACCGTCTCGGCCATCTCGACCGCGTCGCCGACGCCGGCCTCGCGGAAGGTCAACTCGGGCGCCACAGGTAGACCTCGCACACGTACGGGAGGTCTACCGTTCCGCCGCGCGCGAGGGCGCGCACCCTCTGGAGGACGCGCTCGTGCTCGTCGTCGTCGAGCGCAGCGACGAAGCTCGTCGACCCGACGCGGTCGGCGAGGCCGTCGGCGTCCATGGGCTGCGCCCACGCGTGCGTCCACTCGATCAGCTCGCGCTCGGCGAAGGCGTCGCGCCAGCGGCCGGTCTGGTGGGCGGGCGTCCCCTGGCGATAGGGATCGATGATCTCGCTGATCGCGGCGTGCAGGTCGGAGCTCTCGATCGGCCGGCGGTTCCACACGAGCGCGAGCCGCCCGCCGGGCCGCAGGACGCGCGCGATCTCGGCCAGGGCCGCCGGGCCGTCGAACCAGTGGAAGGCCTGGGCGACGGTGACCGCGTCGGCGCTGGCGTCGTCGAGCGGGATCGCCTCGGCGGTGCCCGCGAGCGCGCGGATGCCGCCGCCGATCGCCGCGCGCATCTCGTCGACGGGCTCGACGGCGATCACCTCGCAGCCGAGCGTCGCCAGCTGGCGCGTGAGCTTCCCCGAGCCGGCGGCGAGATCGAGGACCGTCCTGCGCGGATGGGTCGGGTACAGGTCGAGCGCACGCCGCACGTAGCCGATCGCCTCGGGCGGGTACTCGGGCCTGCCGCGCTCGTAGGCGTCGACACCGCGCGCGAAGCCGGTCGCCGCCGCTCGGTGGACCGCCATCAGAACAGCCCGAGCTGACGGTCGTCGACCACGACAGGCGCCATCTCGGGCTCGGGCACCTGGACCGGCTCGGGCGCCGGATCCTCCTCGCCCGGCTGGCGCGGCGGCCCGAGAGCCAGCAGCTCGGGCAAGCGGGCGAAGTCGCGCCGCAGCACCTCGACGTTGGCCGGCGTGTAGAGCGCGGCGGCGGGATGGAAGATCGGATAGAGCCGGACCGCCCGCGTCCCGATGACGCGCTCCTCCTCGCGCCCGTGCAGCCGCGTGATACCCGTTGGGTCCGCGCGCAGCAGCTTGGTCGCGAAGTTGCCCAGCGTACAGACCACCGTCGGCTGGATGAGGCCGAGCTGGCGCATCAGGTAGTCCTGGCAGTTCTCGATCTCCACCGGCGCGGGGTCGCGGTTCCCGGGCGGTCTGCACTTCAACGTGTTGACCACGAACACGTCCTGTCGGGTCAGCCCGATCTCGGAGAGGAGCTTGTCGAGCAGCTTGCCCGCCTGGCCGACGAACGGCAGGCCCTGCTCGTCCTCGTTCTTGCCCGGCGCCTCGCCGACGAACATGAGGTCCGCGTCGGCGTTGCCTGAGCCGAAGACGACCGTTGTGCGGGTGGAGGCGAGCTGTGGGCACCTCGTGCACGCTCTGGCCTCGTGGTAGAGATCCTTGAGCGCTTCCCGGCGCTCCTCCTTGCTCGGCGGCACGAACCTGAGGGTAGACCTCGCCGCGGCGGGCTTCAGAGGCCGAACCCGCAAGCTCCGGACTTGTCAGCGCTCGGCATGCGGTCTGAAGGCGCGCTTCAGCCCCAGCGCGCCCGGCCTGACGGTCGCAGCGTCTGACCGCGACGTGCGTTGCGCAATGCCTTCAGCGCGGCGAGGTTGCGATCGCGGTCGCGGCCGACCGCGGCCCGCAGGCCGAAGGTCAGCGCCTGGGCCGCGTCGTCGAGGCGCAGGGCTCGCGGCCCGAGGCGGTCGCCGATCACCTCGCGCCGGCGGCGGGCGTGCAGCTCGAAGGGCTCGCCCCCGAAAGCGCGCTGCGTGCTGCGGCCGCCGAGGTGGCGGACGCGGACCTCGGGGTGCAGCACGGTCGGGATGCCGTGCTCGCGGGCGCGCAGGCAGAGGTCGAGATCCTCGTAGAAGAGGAACGCGCCGGGGTCGAAGGGGCCGAGGCGGCGCAGGAGGTCGGTGCGGGCGGCGAGGCAGGCGCCGATCGCCCAGCCGACGGCCTGTGGGCGGGTGGCCAGGTGGGGCTGCGGGAGGAGCGGGCCGGGAACGACCGCGCGCACGAGCGCATCGGCGCGCCCGGGAACCGGGTGCACCGAGCGCTGCGTCGTGCCGTCGGCGTCGAGCAGGCGGGGCACGAGCAGCGCCTCGCGTTCGGCGGCTCGGGCCGCGAGCGCGGCGAGGCCCGAGTCGACGAGCTCGCAGTCGGGGTTGACAAGGACGGTGACCTCGTGCGCCGCGCGGTCGACCCCGGCGCCGGTCGCGGCGCCGAAGCCGGGGTTGCCGTCGAGGACGACGACGTCGGCCCCCGCGGCGCGCGCGATCCCGGGCCCGGCGTCGGTCGAGCCGGAGTCGACGGCGACGATCTGCGGGCGGGGGTCGAGGTGGGCGTCGATCGATGCCAGCAGGCCCGCGAGCTCCGGCGCCGACTGGTGAAGGACGGTCACGATGCTGAAGGTCAGGCCCACCGGGTCTCCCGTCCTGGCGGCTGCGCGCCCGGCGCGAGCGCGGACGGGGATGCCGTCTGCGCGAGCAGGGCGTGGAGCGTGGCCGCCGAGCGCTCCCACGTGTACGCGGCGGCACGGCTTCGCGCGGCGGCGCCGAGACGGGCGCGCAGAGCCTCGTCGCCGGCGATGCGCAGCAGGGCGTCTGCGAGCGCGTGGGCGTCGCCGGGCGGGACGGCCAGGGCGGCGTCCCCCAGCGTCTCGGCGAAGCAGGCGAGGTCGCTGACCACCGCGGGCGTGCCGTGCGCGGCGGCCTCGAGCGGGGGCAGCCCGAAGCCCTCGAGGTGCGACGGCTGCACGACGGCGAGCGCGTTGGCATAGAGCGACGCCAGCCCGCGGTCGTCGACGCGGGCGGCGCCGTCGCCGACGACGACGAGCTCGGCTGCCAGCCCGCGAGCCCGCGCGCGGGCGTAGGCGTCGTCGAGGACCTCCGGGGCCTTGCGAGGCTCGCGCGCGCCGACGGCGAGGAGGTAGGGGCGGCGCGGAGCGCCCGCGTCGCGCGGAGCGCCGGCGTCGCGCGGAGCGCCCGTGTCGCGCGGAGCGCCCGAGTGGGGCCCGCCCGCCGCGCTCACGCCCGGCGACACCACGGCCGCGCGCACGCCCCAGGCCGCCTCGAGCTCGTGCGCGACCGCGTTCGACACCGCGGTCACCGCGGCGGCGCGGCGCGCCAGGTCGCGCGGGCGCGCCGCTCGGTGCCATGCGCGCTCGTACGCGGTGAAGTCGCCGGGCCGCAGCTCCCACGAGCGGTCGTGCACGCTCAGCACGTACGGAGCGCCCGGAGCGACCGGAGCGGGCGCCGGCACCCAGACGACGTCCGCGCCGCCGACCAGATCGACGATCGTCGGCCGCCTCAACAGCGCCGCCGCCCCGAACACCGCGCGGCCGCCGGCCCGGCTGCGCACCAGCCGAGTGCCCGGCACGCGCTCGACCCGAGCGCGCCCCGGCACGAAGGCCACCCACTCGTCGTCGGGGTAGCCGTCGGCCAGCGCGGTGAGCAGCCCCCGCGTGAAGCGCGCCACGCCGCGCCCGGCAAGCAGAGCGCGCGCGTCGACAGCCACCCTCATCGCCGGGCAACCCTAGCGGGCGCCCGAGGCCGGGCGGGTGGGGCCGATAGGGCCGAAGGCGGGCCCCGCCTGCGATTTCCCTATAGGCTCGCCCGCCATGCTGGAGGGTCGGCGGGTTGCGCTCGTCCACGACTTCCTCGTCGACGTGCGCGGCGCGGAGCGTGTCTTCCTTGCCCTCTGCGAGATGTTCCCCGACGCGGCGCTGTTCACGGCCGTCTACGACGAGGAGGGAACCGAGGGCCGCTTCGCCCACCGCGACGTGCGCACGTCGTTCCTGCAGCGCCTGCGCCCCAGCGCCCGCTCCTTCCGCACGCTGCTGCCGCTCTATCCGGCCGCGATGGAGTCGCTCGACCTGCGCGGCTTCGATCTGGTGATCTCGAGCTCGAGCGCATGGGCGCACGGCGTGATCCCCGACGACGACGCCGTGCACGTCTGCTACTGCCACAACCCCTTCCGCTACGCGTGGAACGCCCGGCAGGAGACCCTCGCCGCCCGCGACCCGGTCTCGCGCGCGGCGCTCGGCGCGGTCTTCCAGCGCTGGCGCCAGTGGGACTGGATCGCTGCTCAGCGCGTCGATGCCTACATCGCCAACTCCCAGACCACGAAGCGCAGGGTCGCGCGCTACTTCGGCCGCGAGGCGACCGTCCTGCACCCGCCGGTCGAGATCGAGCGCTTCGCGCCCTCGACGCCGGGCGAGGTCTACCTCGTGCTCTCCGAGCTCATGGCCCACAAGCGCATCGACATCGCCGTGCGCGCGTTCAACGACCTCGGCCGGCCGCTGCTGATCGTCGGCAACGGGCCCGACGGACGCCGGCTGCACCGCCTCGCCGGCCCGACCGTGACCTTCACCGGCCGAGTGAGCGACAGCGAGGCCGCGCACCTGCTCGCCCGCACCCGCGCGCTCGTCGTGACCGCCACCGAGGAGTTCGGGATCGCTGCCGTGGAGGCGCAGGCCGCCGGGCGGCCGGTCATCGCCCTCAACGACGGCGGCGTGCGCGAGACGGTGATCGAAGGCGTCACCGGCGCGTTCTTCGAGCGCCCCGAGCCGGCCGAGCTGGCCGGCGCGGTGCGCTCGTTCGACGCTCTCGCCGTCGATCCGGGCGCCTGCGTGGCCAATGCGCGGCGCTTCGACGGCACGCAGTTCCGCCGCGGCCTGGAGGCCGTCATCGGGCGCGTGCTCGACGGCGACGGCCCGCGGCGCGTCCCGCGGCGCCGCCCGCCGCGCCGTGCCCGCGGCCTGGCGCGCCAGGCCTGAGGCCCCTGGCAGCCGTCGGCTCGGTGTGGGACCCTCGCACCGAGAGCGATGGCCGCCGATCCCACCGTCATCCGCGGAGCCTGTCCCCACGATTGCCCGGACACCTGCGCGTGGGAGGTCACGGTGCGCGACGGCGTGGCCGAGAAGCTCGTCGGGGTCAAGGAGCACCCGTTCACCCGCGGCGGGCTGTGCGCCAAGGTCAGCCACTACCTCGAGCGCACCTACAGTCCCGACCGCCTTCGCCGTCCGCTGATCCGAACCGGGCCCAAGGGCAAGGGCGCGTTCCGGGAGGCGACCTGGGACGAGGCGATCGGCCTCATCGCCGGTCGGCTGCAGGCGGTCGTCGCCGAGCACGGCGGCGAGGCGGTGCTGCCCTACAGCTTCGCCGGCACGCAGGGCGTGGTCCAAGGGCAGTCCATCGACCGGCGCTTCTTCGCCCGCCTGGGCGCCAGCCGGCTCGAGCGCACGATCTGCGGCCAGGCGGCCGCCGCCGGCCAGCTCGAGGCGGCGGGGACGCTCGTCGGGCTGCGCCCGCAGGACCTCGAGCACAGCCGGCTCATCCTGCTGTGGGGCACGAACACGATCGTCACCAACCTGCACCTGTGGCCGGTCGTGCGGCGCGCCCGCGAGGCGGGGGCGAAGATCGTCGTCATCGACCCGCTGCGCACCCGCACGGCCGCCGCGGCGGACTGGCACGTGCGGCCGCTGCCCGGCACGGATGCCGCGCTGGCGCTCGGGCTCATGCACGTCATCGTCGCCGAGGGCCTGCACGACGCCGACTACGTCGAGCGCTTCACCGAGGGCTTCGAGCAGCTCCGGGGCGAGCTCGGCGACTGGGGGCCCGACCGCGCCGCCGCGGTGACCGGCGTGCCCGCGGAGGAGATCGTCGATCTCGCACGCCAGTACGCGACCACCCGGCCGGCGGCCATCCGCCGCCTCATCGGCATCGAGCACCACCGCGAAGGCGCGCGCATGGTCCGGACGATCTGCTGCCTGCCCGCGCTCACCGGGGCCTGGCGCGACCGTGGCGGCGGCATCCTCGGCCCCACGGCGTGGGCTGCGTGGAGCCCGCTGGACCAGGACGCGCTGTCCGGCCCGCCGCCGCCGACCCGCAGCGTCAGCATGATCCGCCTGGGCCACGCGCTCAACGAGCTCGAGCCGGCGGTCCACGCGCTCGTCGTCTACAACTCCAACCCCGCCACGACCGCGCCCGACAGCAGCGAGGTGACGCGCGGCCTGGCGCGAGAGGACCTCTTCACCGTCGTCCTCGAGCACTTCCTCACCGACACCGCCGCCTACGCCGACGTGGTGCTTCCGGCCACCACCCAGGTCGAGCACGTCGACGTCGTGCCCTCCTGGGGCCACACCTACGTCACCTACAACGAGCCGGCGATCGAGCCGGTCGGCGAGTCGCTGCCCAACACCGAGATCTTCCGGCGCCTTGCCCGCGCGATGGGCTTCGCCGATCCCGCGTTCGACGCCACCGACGAGGAGCTCGCGCGGGCGGCGGTCGAGGGTGCCCGCTGGCCGCTGCAGGACGTCGATTTCGAACGCCTGCGCGAGGTGGGATGGGCCGAGGCCGACCTGCCCGACGACTGGCGCCCGTTCGCAGAGGGCGGCTTCGGAACGCCCTCGGGCCGCCTGCGGCTGTGGTCCGACGACCTGCCGCCGGGCTTCGAGCCGCCCCCCGGCGACGACGAGCCGCTGGCGCTCGTCACCGCCAAGAGCGCGCACCACTTCCTGAACTCCACCTACGCCAACCTGCCGCGCCACCTCATGGCCGAGGGCGAGCCGATGCTCGAGCTGCACCCCGACGACGCCGCCGAGCGCGGCATCGAGGACGGCGACATCGTCCGCGTGCACAACGTGCGCGGCGCGGTCTTGGCGCGGGCGCGGACCGGCGACGTCGTCTGCCCGGGAGTGGTCGTGCTGCCGTCGGGATGGTGGGCATCGCGCAGCGGCGGCGCGTCGGCCAACGCGCTGACCTCGCAGGAGCTCACCGACCGCGGCGGCGGCGCCTGCGTCCACGCCGCGCGCGTCGAGGTCGAGCGCGTGACGCAGGGGGCCGCGATGGGTAGGGAGGCGGCGAGCGAGCCACTGGAGGTCTGATGACCAAGCGCCGGGCCCTGAAGATCGCTCTGCCGGCCGCGCTGGCCCTCGGGGCCGGCACCGCCGTGGCGATCGCGGCCATCCCCGCTTCGGACGGCACCATCCACGCCTGCTACTCGACCACCGGCACCGTGACCGGCGCGATGCGCATCGTCGACGAGGGCCAGAACTGCGCCGCCAGCGAGAAGGCGCTCACCTTCAACCAGACAGGCCCGGCCGGGCCGGCCGGGCCGGCGGGCCCGCCCGGCGACAGCGGGTCGTCCGGCAGCGGCTCGTCCGGCGGCACCGACACCGGCTCCGGCAGCACCGACCAGGGCGGCGGCGGCCCCTCCGCGGACATCTTCCTCAAGCTCGACGGGATCGCCGGCGAGAGCACCGACGACGAGCACAAGGGCGAGATCGACGTCGAGTCCTTCGCCTTCAACGCCAAGAAGGCGAGCGGCAAGCTCACCATCTCGCCGCTGCGGGTGCTGAAGGTCTACGACGCGTCGTCGCCCAAGCTCATGCAGGACGCCGCGACCGGCCACCACATCAAGAGCGGCGTGCTGACCTTCCGCCGGTCAGGCGACCCGGACGGCGTCGAGTTCCTCACCTACAAGCTCAGCGACGTCGTCGTGTCCTCCTACGAGCAGGGCGGCGCCAACCCCGACAAGCGCACGCTCGGCTCGCTGGAGGACGAGGTCGGTCTCAGCCCGGCCAAGGTGCAGGTCACCGAGAAGACCGTCGACGCCAGCGGCAAGTCAGGCCCGGTGGTCACGACCTCGTTGAACGCGCGCCATCGCTAGAGGTCGCGGCGGCCGAAGAAGAACGATCCGGCCAGCGCGATGAGGACGAGGTAGATCGCCACCCACGGCAGCAGGAAGGCGCCGGCGTCGTGCGAGCCGCCCAGCGGGCCGAGCTGCACGATCGCGCCGGTGACGCCCGGTATGTCCTGCACGAGCAATCGCAGCGCATCGCGGTAGAGCGCCTCGAAGGGCAGCACCCACGACGCGGTGTTGGCGATCGTCTGCAGCGTGTTCGAGTTCAGCGCGTCGCCGATCGAACCGAGCAGCCCCGCGAGTAGGCCGGCGCCGAAGATCATCAGGACGCCGATGCCGTTGGCGATCGAGGACAGGAAGATCGATCCCAACAGCGAGAGGCCGGCGACGACGACCATCGCCAGCGCGAGGCGCAGGCCGGCACCGACGGGGCGGTCCGGCCACCAGTGGCCGGTCACGCCGGTGAGGATCACCGCGCCCGCGTAGACGATGCCCACGTAGACGAACGCGACGGCTGCGGCGGCCAGGAAGCGCCCGGCGAGGTACTGGTTGCGCCCCAGCGGACGGACGATCAGCGGCTGCAGCAGGCCGGTCTCAGCGTCGCCCCGGACCGCGCTGAGGGTGAGGAAGACGGCCAGGACAGCGCCGAGGAAGAGGGTGCCGAACATGGCCAGGCCGAGCAGCGTCGCGCCCGCGAGCGTCTTGGCGTCGAGGCCGAAGCGGTTGTTGCCGAACCCGTTGACGTCCTTGAAGAGCTCGTGCGCGCCCCAGGTGTAGAGCGCGCCGAAGACGAGCGTCAGCGCGACCACGACGACGAACACGCGGCGGCGCAGCGACTCGCGCAGCGCGTGCCCGGCGATGACGAGGACGTCGTTCACTGCTCGACGACCGCCAGGTAGGCGTCCTCGAGCGACGAGCGGACGAGCCGGACCTCGTAGATGCGCTCGCCCTCGGCGACCAGCTGCTCGACGATCTCCGGCACGTCGTCGCGAGTGGCGTTCTCGTAGCGGCGCAGACCGGTCGCGGTCTCGACCTCCACGCCGCCCGGGCGGGCGAGCTCGTCGGGCCGGCCCTCGGCGCGCAGCTCGCCGTGGTCGATGATCGCCACCCGGTCGCAGACGCGCTCGACCTCGCTGAGCAGGTGCGTGTTGAGCAGCACCGACACGCCGCGGCGGCGCAGCTCCTCCAGCAGCTCGCGGACGATCCGCCGGCCGACGGGGTCCAGCGCGCTCGTGGGCTCGTCGAGGAGCAGGAGCCGCGGCCCGCCGACGAGCGCCTGGGCGATGCCCAGGCGCTGCTGCATGCCCTTCGACATGGTCTCCACGCGCCGGTTCGCGGCGTCGCCGAGGCCGACGAGGGCCAGCAGCTCCGCGCGCTCGGCGGCGCCGCCTTCGGACCCGGCCAGGCGCTGGTGCAGGACGAGCAGCTCGTCGGCCGTCGCCCAGCCGGGGAAGCGGAAGAGCTCGGCGAGGTACCCGAGCGCGCGGCGCGCGTGCGGCGATCCCGCGGGCGCGCCGCAGACGTTGACGGTGCCGCTCGTCGGCAGCACGAGCCCGCATGCGCTCTTGACCAGCGTGGACTTCCCCGCGCCGTTGGGGCCGAGCAGCCCGACGAGCTCGCCCTCGCCCACGACGAGGTCGACCCCGCGGAGGGCGTGGGTTGCGCCGTAGCGCTTGGCGAGGGCTGCAACCTCGAGGGCGGGCGTCACGAGCGGCGGCGGACGATACCTTGCGCTCCGGTGTCGGCCTTCCGCACGCGCAACAGGCCCGCAGCCGTCGTCGTCGCCCGGGTCCTGGGGCTGGTGCTGGCCGCGGTCGCCGTCTTCGTCGCCGCCCACGCCCTGTGGGCCGATCACCGCTGCGCGTCGCTGCAGGACGCTGCAGGCCATGCGCCGCGCTCGGAGATGGCGACCTTCGCGCGGGAGGCCGCCGAACGCTGCGGCGACCCGCGCAACGAGGCGTTCGTGATCGGCATCGCGGTGCTGCGAGGCGATCGTGCGGCGGCGACCGGCCTCGCGCGCCGGATGACGCGCCAGCACCCCGACGACTACCTCGGCTGGCTGGGCGTCTACCGGCTGACCGGCGACCGCAGCGCCCTGGCGCGGGCGCATGCGCTCAACCCGCGCGGCGTGCCGCTGTCCTGATCGGCCAGACCGTCGCGCAGCCGAAGCGCACCGGGCGCCCGGTGACCGGCGCCACCGCCGCGCCGATGTCGGCGCGGCCATGGCAGTCGCTGAAGAGGAAGCGGGCGCCCGACCGGCGGATCAGCGCGGCGGCCGCTGGTGGATCTAGCCGGCCTGCGAACAACGCCTCGGCCTCGTCGGCGCGCCGGGGCTGGTCGGGCGTCCACGACCCCGCGCCGACCCACGTCTCACGGCCGGTGTAGGCGGGGACGAGGATGCCGCTGTAGACGGGGGCGAGGACCCCGCCGTCGCCGGGGGCGTCGTCGAGATAGCGCAGCGCATCGCGCTCGCCGGGGGTGAGGAAGAACGGCTGTCGCGCGAGGTGGACGGCGTCGGCGAGCTGCTGGGCACGGTAGGCCGTCCCGACGGCGCAGAGGACGACCACCGCTGCGACTGCCGGCCAGAGCGGTATCGACCGCTCGCCGAGGTGAGCCCGCAGCGCAAGGACGCCGAGGACGGCGAGAGGGATCGACAGCCCCTGGAAGGCGTGGAACGGGAAGGTGCCGAACGGCTGGAAGTAGACGAGCAGCCCGGCGAGCGGCCAGGCGCGCAGGGCGACCGCGGCGAAGTCGGGCGCCGCAAGCCGGTACGCGAAGGCGGCGGGCAGCGCGAGCGGCAGCGGGCCGAGGAGCAGCGCCCACCACGGCCAGCGCGGGAGGTCGTTCGCCTGGCCGGCGAGCTCCCAGGAGGCGTCGAGCTTGGAGAGCAGCAGGTAGTAGACGAGCGGTGCCGCGGTCGCCGCGATGGGGACGGCGAGGTCGGCGATCGCCCTCCGTCCCGGGCGCCCGCGGCGGACCTCCACCGCGTCGGCCGCGGCGATGACGAGCGCGAACGTGGCCCCCTGCCACGGCTGAAGCCAAGCGCACAGCAGGCCGGCCAGGGCGGCGAGCGCCAGCGCCCGCCGCGATCCGCCGTCGCGGGCCCGTTCGTAGGCGAGCAGGCCCAGCGACAGCAGGCCGACCGCGATCGCGGTGAACACGTAGCCCCAGAGGTAGGAGCCGGTCCACAGCTCGCCGGTGACGAAATCCATCGAGAGCTTGTCGCCGTGGTCGCCCATCGCGCCCCAGCCGACGACCGCGGCGACCGGCGAGCAGGCGAAGAGGGCCAGGACCAGGGCGAGGAGGCGATCGTCGCGGCGCCGCAGCGTGCGGCGCACGAGCAGCCAGGCGCCCGCGAACAGCGCGGCGACCGCGACCGGCTTCCACGCCAGGTAGGCGACGGCCGGGGAGGCGCCGAGGCGATACAGCAGGCCCGAGACGAGCAGGCCGGGGTGCAGGAACGAGCGCGGCCCGGGCGCGAGGTCGTAGCGGTTGCCGATGAGCACGTGCTCCCCGGCCTGGCGCGCCCAGTCGAGGTACTGCATCGGGTCGGCGACGAGGAAGCCGTCGGCCCCGGTCACGAGGTCGCCGCGCAGCCACACCCGGACCAGCAGCGCGGCGAGGACGGCGAAGGCCAGCGCGGTCAGCGCGGCGAGCGCCGCCAGGTCCGCCGCGTCGAGGCGCCTCGCGGGCCGCGGGGTGTCACTCACCCGTGCCGCTCGGCCGCCTTGGCCACCCGCGGCTCGACGACCGGCGCTCCCGCGCCGCCTTCGGCGATCGCCCGCACCCGGCGGCGGGCGGCGAGCAGCTCGACGACCACCGGCACGATGACCCGGGGCATCGACAGGCGCGATCCCGCGCGGTCGTTCCAGGGCACGCCGATCTCGGCGATCCGGTAGCCCAGCGCCCGCGCGATGGCCAGCGTCTCGGCGTCGAAGACCCAACCGTCCAGCCGCGAGGAGCGGTAGCTGGCCTCGGCCGCGTCGGCGCGCCAGAGCTTGAACCCGCAGAAGAGGTCGCGGGTCGGCTCGCGCAGGACCAGACGGCACAGGTCGACGAAGGTGCGGCCGGCGATCCGCCTTCGCAGCGGCTGCCGGCGGCCGACGTCGGCACCGGCCGCCAGCCGCGAGCCGACGACGACGTCGGCGCGATCCAGGGCGGCGAGCAGGCGCGGCAGGGCGGGCAGCGACGGCCCGCAGTCGGCATCGCAGTGCAGGCGCAGCTCGCCACGGGCCTCGAGCATCCCGCGGCGCATCGAGGCGCCCTTGCCGAGGTTGCGCGCGTTGCGCAGCACCCGGATGCGCGGCTCGCCGAGGGACTCGACGATCGCCGGCGTCGCGTCGGTGCTGGCGTTGTCGACGACGAGGACCTCGTGGTCGTCGATGCCGGCGCGCTCCAGGGCGTCCAGGACCGCCCGCAGCGTGCCGGCGATCCCGGCGGCCTCGTTGTACGCGGGCACGACGACGGACAGCCGCGGCGCTGACATCGGCGGCAGTCTAATCCTGAGCCCCCGGGGCCTCAGGTAGGCTGCCCGCCTCGATGCACGGGCTCGCGCGCCGGGTCGCGCGCAACACCGCCGCGCAGGCCGCGGGCAAGGCGGCCGTCCTGGCGATCGGCGCGGCGTCGATCGCGGTCACCACGAGGTACCTGGGGGCGGCGGGGTACGGCAGCTTCGCGCTGGCGCTCGCGCTGGTGCAGATGCTCGGCGTGCTCGCCGACGCGGGCCTGAGCGCGGTGGTGGTGCGCGAGATCAGCCGCGAGCCCAAGCGGACGTCTGTGCTCGTCGGCAACGCCCTGACGCTGCGACTGCTGCTCGGGCTGGGCGTCGTCGCGCTTGCGGCGCTGTTGGCGCTCGTGCTGCCCTACTCGCCCGACGTGCGGCGCGCCGTGCTCATCGCCGGCGTGCCGTTCCTGCTCGGGCTGGCGACCTCGTCGATCGCCGCCGTCTTCCAGGCGCGCCTGGAGATGTGGCGCGCCTCCGTGGCCGACGTGGCGGGCCGCCTCGCCGCCTTCGTGGCGCTGGTCGTGGTGGTCGCCGCCGACCTCGGCTTCCTCGCCGTCGTCGCCAGCACCGCCGTGGGGGCGGCGGTTGCGCTCGGCGTGTCGCTGGCGCTCGTCCGCGGCCTGGCGCCGGTGGGGCCGCGGGTCGAGCGCCAGGCGTGGCGCGAGCTCGTCCTCGCCGGGGTCCCGATCGGCGTCACCCTCGCCGTCAACGAGGTCTACTTCCGCGCCGACACCTTCATCCTGTCGCTCTTCCGGCCCTTCTCGGAGGTCGGCCTCTACACCTTTGCGTACCGCGTCTACGAGCTGCTCGCCCTGTTCCCGGCGATCGTCATGACCTCGATCTTCCCGCTGCTGTCGCGGTTCCTGGGCGCGCGCCGTGACGCCGCCGAGCGGGTCATCGACGCGGCGGCGGACGTGTTCGTCGCCGTCGGAGTGCCGATCGCGGCGGGCGGGCTGGTGCTCGCGCCGGAGATCGCGCGGGTCGTGGCGGGTGAGGACTTCGCCGACGCGGCGACGCCGCTTCGCCTGCTGCTGTGCGCGTCGGTGCCGGCGTGGATCAGCGGGCTGCTGGGCTACGCGCTGATCGCGGCCGGGCGCCAGCGCAGCGTCCTGCTGCTCAGCGTCGCCGCGCTCGTGCTCAACCTCGCCCTCAACCTCGCGCTCGTGCCGTCGTACGGGCCCGATGCCGCGGCGGCTGTCGCGCTGGGCAGCGAGGCCTTCCTCGTCACCGGCGGCTGGGTGCTCGTGCGTCGGCAACTGGGGATCGTGCCGCGGGTGGCCCTGCTGTGGCGCGCGCTGCCCGCAGCGGCGGTGATGGCGGCGGTCGTGTGGTGGCAGCGCGACCTCTCGCTGGCCATCCTCGTCCCCGGCGGCGCGGTGATCTACCTCGCCGTGCTGGCCGGCGTCGGCGGGGTCGACCGGCGCGCGCTGGAGGCGCTGCGGGCGTGAGGCGCTCGGTGCTCGTCATGTCGGCCGAGCCCGTCGGCGCGCAGATGGCCGGGCCGGCGATCCGGGCTGCCGAGCTGGCGCGGGCGCTCGCCGCCGCGTGCGACGTCACCCTCTCCGCGCCGGGGCGGAGCGCCACGATCGACCCGCGCGTGACGCCTCTTGAGGCGGGG
>Ga0081540_1001823_pt1 | contig 17893 bp, 17 predicted proteins | sample TabmetS2T1R1_FD_71024 | JGI IMG/M metagenome (GOLD analysis project Ga0081540, IMG submission 71024) | Tabebuia heterophylla rhizosphere microbial communities from the University of Puerto Rico - S2T1R1 | ecosystem: Host-associated > Plants > Roots > Rhizosphere ... | reverse complement strand
ACCCGGGGGGCCGCCGATGAGCGGCGCGGACGCGCCGTCGATCGGGCTCAGTCCCCCGAACCAGGGGGACGCCGATGAGCGGCGCAGACGCGCCGTCGATCGGGCTCAGCCCCCCGAACCAGGGGGACGCCGATGAGCGGCGCGGACGCGCCGTCGATCGGGCTCAGTCCCCCGAACCAGGGGGACGCCGATGAGCGGCGCGGACGCGCCGTCGATCGGGCTCAGCCCCCCGAACCAGGGGGACGCCGATGAGCGGCGCGGACGCGCCGTCGATCGGGCTCAGCGCGGTCGCCGCCGGCGTCCGGGGCTCTTTCTTGCGGTCGAACGCTTCGCCGGTGCCGGCCGGGCCGGGGATTGCCGCTGGCGTGAGAGCGCGAGGACGCGGGCGTAGTCCGCGGGCGTGACGGAGGCGACGCTCAGCCGCCCGCGGGTGATCAACGGGAAGCCCTTCAGCGCGGCATCGGCGCGGATCCGTTCCAGGGTCACCGGGGCGGGGAGCGGCTCGACAGGCTCGACCTCCACCGACGCCCAGTCCTCGCCGGGAGCGGTCGGATCCGTGCGTGCGGCCCTCGAGACGCGAGCGATCCCCACCACCGCCTTCTCCTCGGTGGAGTGGTAGTAGAGGCACGGGTCGCCCACGGCCATCGCGCGCAGGTTGTTGCGTGCCTCGAAGTTCCGGACACCGGTCCACTCCGTCCGGCCGTCCGCCTGCAGGCGGGCGAAGGAGTAGGCCGAAGGTTCGCTCTTGATCAGCCAGTGGGCAGGCACGGGGAGGGGTAGAGTACCGCGCCGACTGCACGAAGAGAGCCCCCGGGCCGTGAGCTCGCGGCTCCGGGGGCTGGTTTCGCTGGCGTCGTGACCGTGACTAGCGACCGGTGCCGCCGCTGGTGCTGGGCGGTGTGCTGCTCGGGGTCGTGGCGCTGCCGGTGCTGGGCGCAGTCGAAGATCCGGAGGTGTCACGCGTCCCGGTGGTCGCTCCGGGTGCGCCGCCGCCGACCGACTGCGGCACGGTGTCCCGAGTTGCAGGGGTGGAGCTGCTGCCCTGCATCCCGCTGCCACCGGTGGCCGTGCTGCGGTCGAGGTCCTTCAGGATGTCGTTCGCGTGGTCGCGATGCGCCTTCACCTTGTCTCGCGCGTCCGAGACGAGGTCGTGAAGCTTGTCCTTCCCCTCCAGAGAGGGGAGCGCGGCATCGAGGTCGGTGAGCACCGCATCGTGGCCCTTGAACATCGCCGAGATGTACTCGCGGTCGAAGGTGGCGCCGCTCGCGGAGCTCAGCTTCCGCTCTGCCTCCTTGCTGGAGGTCTTGAGCGCCTCACGCTTGGCCGCGGGGATCGCGGACGAGGAGAGGTGCAGCTTCCCCTTGCCCTCCTTCTGCACGAACTCGGTCAGCTTCTTGTCGAGCGCGGTGTGGTCTTCCACCATGTCCTTCGCGTAGTCCTTCACCTTGTCGCTCTGGGCCCTGGACTGGGCCGCCTTCCCCAGCTTGATCTCGTCCTGGTTCACCTGGTGCAGCATCGACAGGACCGCGGACGGGTTCATCGTCGTGGCGGAAGCCTTCCCCGCCTCGGCGGTGCTGCTGTGCGGAGTGCCGGCGCTCGCCTTCGTGGGGTCGTACTTCGACGTGGTGCCGGCACTGCCGGTGGTCGTGCTCGGGGTACTGGTCTGAGCGAATGCGGCGGCGCCGGCGAACATCGCGGCCAGCGCGAGCCGATGCGTGAGTGTCATGAGATCGTTCCTCCTTCGGGATTGACCTGTGCAATGTGCGGACCCGTCCGACGCCCGGGAAGCCTCGGCTGCCCGAGCAGGACCGGCGCTGCCTTCGGCGGGACGTGTGGGATCCCACCGACCATCCGGGCGGCCGAAGCGTCGTCGGGAGATCCGGAGCACCGCCGAGGATCGGGTCAACGCGTGGCGAGCCACACCCGCAGCGCCTCGGCGACGCTCCAGGCCTGCGCGAAGCACCCCCGGGGATGGAAGGGCGGGGTGGCGTCGAAGATCTCGCTGATCTGGCCGACACAGGCCTGCTCGAGGCTGGCCTCGAGGCCCCCCACCATCTCCCGGGCGAGCACCCGGTCGGGCCGCAGCTTGAGCCACGCGTCGACGTAGTGGCCGAGAAGCCATGGCCAGACGGTGCCCTGGTGGTACGCAGCGTCGCGCGCGCGCAGGTCGCCGTCGTAGGTGGGCTTGAAGTCCGGGTCGTGCGGGGACAGCGTGCGGAGGCCAACCGGGGTGAAGAGAAGCTCCTGCACGAGGCGCAGCACGGGCTCCCAGCGGCTCCGATCCAGCACCGGGTGGGCGAGGCTGATGGCGAAGATCTGGTTCGGGCGAACCTTCGGATCGTCGCCGTCGGGGCCATCCACCACGTCGAGGAGGCACCGGGCCTCCTGATTCCAGAAGCGCCGGTTGAAGGATGCCCGCGCGCGCTCCGCCGCGAACCGGTACGGCGCCGGATCTTCGTCCAGCTCCAGAGCCCAGTCGGCCATCAGCGACACGGCGTTGAACCACAGCGCGTTGATCTCCACCGCCTTGCCGCGGCGGGGGGTCACCACCCAGCCGTCGACCTTCGCGTCCATCCAGGTGAGCTGGAAGTCCTCGGCGCCCTGGGAGAGGAGCCCGTCCGCCGGATCGACCTGGATGCGGAAGAGCGTGCCCGCGAGGTGGTGCTGCACGACATCCATCAGCGTCGGCCAGAGCTCGCGGAGGAGCCCGGCGTCGGCGGTGTGCTCGAGGTACCTCTGGAGCGCATGGAAGAACCACAGGGTCGCATCGGCGGTGTGGTAGACGCCCGAGTCCCTTCCCTCCGGGAAGTAGTTGGGGACCAGCCCGTCCTTCACGTAGTGACGGAAGGTCCGGAGGATCGCGGCTGCCTCGCGCCCGCGCCCGGTGCAGAGAGTGAGCCCCTCCAGCGAGATCATCGTGTCGCGGCCCCAATCGGTGAACCACGGGTAACCGGCGATGACGCTCCGGGCGTCCTGCCCGGTGGCGCGGGCCCAGGCCTCGTCGGCGGGCCGGGTGGCCGGAGCGATGATGAACTGATCGGCGGCGAGAACGAGACGCGCCGCGGTTCTCTCGTGGCTGGCCGCGCCGGCGCGGTCCAGCAGCCGCTGCTCCCGCTGGCGCTCCAGGGTGATGACGTCGCGAGGGTCACGCTCCAGGCGATCCCAGCCCTCGGTGGTGGCCCCGAGCGCCACCATCGCTCCGGGAGACAGGGTGCACTCGAAGAAGCCGGGGCTCACCAGCTGGTCCACGTGGTGGTAGCCCCGGGCGCGCTCCAGCCGGTAGACCAGCGGGCGGCTTCGAGCGGGAAGTCCGACGAAGGCTCGCTCGGAGTCGCCGTGCATCGTCATCCGCAGGGGCGGAGCGTCGGGAGCCGGCTGCAGCGTGACCCGCAGCTCCAGCAGCTGGACGGGAACCGGAGGCGGCGTCGACCCATCGGGGACGATGTCGTGCGACCGGAACGTTGGGTAGGGCCGCAGGCGTAACCGCAGCGGCGGACCGCCGAGGTGGCGATAGACGGCGAAGACGGTGTTCTCGCCGTGCACCAGGGCCAGGGTGCGGCACAGGCGCGCCTCGCCGAGGGCGTACTCCCAGTGAGGCAGGAGACCCTCGAGCCGGAAGTCGCGGAGCAGCGCAAGACCGGGTAGGTCCAGCCCGTCAGGATGCTCGGCGCCGGAGAGCCGGTACACCACCTCCGCGACCCGGACCTCCTCCTCCAGGCGTCCGAGCATCACCGCCCGTCCGCGGCCGCCGAGCGCTGGCACGAGCAGCCCGTGGTACCGGCGGGTGTTGCAGAACGCGACGGTGCCCGAGGCGTAGCCGCCGAGGGCGTTGGTGATCAGCCACTCGTGACCGAGCACGTCGTCCACCTCGGACGTGTCCCGCGGCATCCACCGGAGCTCCGGGAGCTCGTTGCGAGGACGGCCATTCACGTCCGCACTGCCTCGCTCCAGAGCGGCACCGGTCTGCCTCGAGGGCTCCGGTGCCGGCTGTCATCGGCCTCGCTGCTGGGGCCGGGCTCCGCCGATCAGACGCCGACCTTGGAGTGCGGAGCAGGGCTGACCCCGTGGCTACGCGCCCCGAAGAGCTGATGACCGAGGATCTGACTCGAAGCCATGAGGCCGATGCCGGCCAGGCCGAGCGCAGCGGGCTCCGCATAGCCCCCGAGCAGCGTCCCCAGCACCGTCATCGCCGCGCCGCCCATCGTGAATGAGACCACCGCCGCCGCCGCCGCCTTCCACATAGGACTCCCGCCGCCTCCCGTCGCCGACCCGACTGCGCGCGGAACCTAGGAATCCGTCCGGCGATCTGCAGCGCGTCGCATCGAGCGAGGCCGGCGAGTGTCGGACCGCTCGACAGTCGCGATCGTGCCCTTGGAGTGTGCCCGGGCGAGCGGGCGCATCGCCCTGCCGTTCGTTCGCCGGGCGGAACTTCTTACGGGCATCGGGGTGCCGCGCGTTCACATCACGGGAGTTCCCGCAGGGTTGGCACGCCTACCGCTTGGCACAAGCGCTGCTTCCCCGGCCGGCGTGCAGACGACATGGACTGGAAGGTGGATGGGGCTGCTGCTCGGGGGACTGCTGCTTGCCGGCTGCGCACACGAGCAGGCGGCAGCACCGGCCGTGACTGCCGAGGAGCCGTACCGGATCGGCAAGGAGGACGTCCTCGACGTCTCGGTGTGGCGGGATCCGGACCTGTCGCGGACGCTGCCGGTCCGGCCGGACGGCTTCATCACCCTTCCGATGGTCGGCGAGGTTCAGGCGGAGGGCCGGACCACCGTCGAGCTCGAGCAGGACATCGCGAACCGCCTCCAGAAGTACATCCAGGCCCCCCGGGTGACGGTGATGGTGCGCGAGGTGAACAGCGCCCGGGTCTACGTCACCGGTGAGGTCCAGAAGCCCGGCGCCTTCCCCCTGCGCGGACAGGTGACGGTGCTCCAGGCGCTGGCGATGGCCGGAGGTCTCACCGAGTTCGCGGACCGCGACGGGATGATGGTGATCCGCGGAAACAACGGGCCTCGCATCCCGGTCCGGTACTCGGACCTGGTCGCCCGCCGGGTGCAGGGTGCGGACTTCCCGCTCCAGCCCGGCGACACCGTGGTCGTCCCCTAGCGGAGACTGCCGGTGGGCCTCGTGACCAGATGCCCGTGTCCGCCCCCGCGGGCAACGTGGAAGGTCGTGCTGGCGGCGCTCGTCGCCCTCCTCCCGGCCGAGGTGCGGGCGCAGCTGCAGGCGCAGAAGTCCGCGGAGCGTTCCGGGCCGGTGGAGCCCATCCTCCGGCTGGCGCTCGAGGAGCGGTACGACGACGACGTCCTGCTCACCGGCAGCCAGAACGGTCCGGGCGCGTTTCTCACCAAGATCATGCCCCAGGTGGGGCTGCGGCTGGACCAGCGGCTCACGAAGCTCGAGACCTTCTTCGGGCCGGACATCCTGTACCGGAGCGGCTCGGGACAGGTGGACCTGGACTATCGCGCTGCGTTCGAGCTCCACACCGAGCTGTCGCGGACCGCGCACATCGACACGGTGGCGAGGTTCTGGGACACCTCGGACCCGCTCTCGCTGCCACGCCAGGGCCTGGCGAGGACCCTCGCGCGGACGTTTTACGGACTCGCGACCTTCGGCTGGCGCCAGGAGTTCGCACCGCGGTGGAGCTTTCTCCTCGGCTACCGCTTCGAGGGAGCGAAGGTGGACGAGGCGGACCACCCGCCGGGATTCCTCAACTCCCCGTCCATCGAGGTCGACTACCGGCTCACCCGCCGCGCGGATTTCGGGGTCGAGTACCGGTTGCAGCTGTTCAAGTTCGGCGACAACAACGCCATCGCGCACAGCCCCGGCCTGGTCTGGAAGTACCGCCTCAGCCGTTCGGCCAACATCAAGGTCAGCGGAGGCGCGGCGTTCTACCGCGAGCACCTCGACCCCTCGAAGAACGGCGTCGTCCCGCGGTTCGAAATCGATGTCGCCCAGAAGATCACCAAGCGCCTCGACTGGGTCTTCGCCGTCGGGCACGACCTCGTCGGCGCCAGCGGGTTCAGCACTGCGGTGTGGGCGGATTACTCCAGCCTGACGCTGAGTTGGCAAGTGCTCGAGAAGCTGCGCCTCTTCGGCTACGGCAGCTTCTTTCGGAACGGACCCATGCCCAACATCGGCGTGTTTCCGTTGAAGGTGGACCAGGAGAAGGGCGTGGCGGCCGGATACGGCCTCGGAGCAGGGGCGGAGTGGCGCTTCAACCGGAACGTGGCGATCCAGGCCAGCTACGACCGGATCGACCAGGTCGGGAGCGTCGATCCGGCACAGACCAGCCTCACCCGCAACATCGTCGCCGCCCGGCTGACGGTGGATGCGTTTTGACGGAGAGACGATGGACCGTGGATTGACCGTGGACGACGTGGCGCGGGCGCTCTGGCGGAGGCCATGGGTCGTCATCGCCGTCAGTGCCCTGGTGCTGGTCGTGGGGGCGGCGTACGTGATGACCCGCCCGAAGGTCTGGAAGGCGACCTCCGTCGTGCGGGTCGAGCCGCAGCAGACGGACGCGCAGCTCGTCCAGCGGACGGTGGGCGACGTGGAGCCGCGGCTCCTCAGCCTCCGTCAGGCGATGCTCGGGGGTCCGGTGCTGGGGCGGGTGGTGGACCAGCTGAAGCTCTCGCCGGACCTGGTCGCCCGCCGCGGCAAGGAGGCTGCGATCGAGCAGCTGCGGGAGGCCATCGACGTCAAGCCGACCTGGAACGCGTTCGAGGTGACCGTCAGCGCGCCGGATCCGAAGCAGGCGGCGGACATCGCGAACCTCGTGCCGACCGTCTTCGCCCAGCTCACCAACGAGATTCGCGCCGCACAGGCGGCGGATGCGACCCGGGTATTCGACACCCAGGTGAAGGACCTCCAGGATCAGGTCAACGGCTGGCAGCAGAAGATCATCGCCTTCAAGGTGGCGCATGTCGGCGAGCTGCCGGAGCAGCTGGAAGCCAACATGCGCCAGCTGGACCGGCTCTCCGGCGAGGTCCGCGCTCGCACCGAGCAGCTCCGCGCCACCGAGACGCGGCGCAGCGACCTTGCGCTGATGCGCAACGGCGGTGACACCGAGGTGGGTCGCGCGCAGGTGGTGGCCGACCAGCTCGAGCAGCAGCTGGCCGGGGCGAAGACCCAGTACACCGACGACCACCCCGAGGTGGTGCGCCTCACCCGGGAACTGAAGGCAGCTCGGAACAAGGTGCACGAGGCGGACGGGCGACTGGGTGTGCAGCGGGACGAGCGAGCGCGAGCGTCCCGGGAGGTGGCGGGCGTCCAGCGCGAGATCGACGGCCTGCAGAAGGAGATGCAGAACTACCAGGCGCGGCTCGACCAGACGCCGCGCTGGGCCGCAGAGCTGGCGGGGCTGGAGCGCGAGTACGACATCTCGAAGACCAAGTACCAGTCGGTGCTGGGGCGGAAGGTGGAGGCCGAGATCGCGCAGGAGATCGAGTCCCGCAATGCTCCCCGGCTGTTCAGCCTGGTCAGCCCCGCGGCGCCTCCAGTGGTTCCTGCCAAGCCGGACCGCTTCGGCGGCCTGATGGTGGTTCTGGTGGCCGCTCTCGGGGCGGGCGTCCTCGCAGGGGTGATGGTCGACCTGCGCGACGAGAGCATCCACGACGAGCGGCAGCTGCGCGGCGAGCTCCCGCTTCCGGTGCTGGCCATCGTTCCGGCGATGAATGGACGGACCGAGCGCCGGGTCCTGCTTCCCGCCAATCCGTTGCGGAACTCTCCGCGCGAGCCGGTGGACAGTCTGAACTGAGGAATGCACTCCGTGATGCCAGAGAACGAGGGGATGAACGAGGGCCGGGCGGAGAACTTCCTCCACCGGAGCGATGGCAGCTCGGTGAGCAGCGCCCCGGTGAACGACCGGGTGGTCTCGCTCACCGCGCCGGGCTCGGTGGCCGCAGAGCAGTACCGTTCGCTCTACTACCGGCTGGAGCGGCTCCGCGAGCAGCGGCCGATGCGCCTGGTGGCCTTCACCTCGGCGCTCGCCGGGGAGGGGAAGACGGTCACGGCGGTGAACCTCGCGCTCACCTCGGCGCGGGCCAATCCTGACCGCCGCATCCTCCTCGTCGACGCGGACCTGCGAGGCGGCCAGGTGGCAGAGCTGCTGGCGTTCCGGGCACGACCGGGCCTGGCCGAACTGCTCCAGGGCGACGCCGAGCTGCGCGAGGTGGTGCGGCGCTTCAAGGCCAACCGCCTGGCGGTCATTCCCTCGGGGCAGGTTCCCGAGGAGCCCACCCAGCTGCTGGCGAGCCCACGGATGAAGGAGCTGCTCCGCGGAGTGCGGGAGGGCTTCGACGAGGTGTATCTCGACCTTCCGCCGGCGCTGCCGTTCGCCGATGCGTCCATCCTCGGGACGCTGTCGGACGCGGTGGTGCTGGTGGTCCGGGCGAACACCACGGCGGGAAAGCACGTCCATCAGGCGATGGAGCACCTGACCGGGTCGAGCGTTGTGGGGTGCGTGCTGAACGGGGCTGCACTGGCGAGCACGCCGTACTTGAAGTCCTACGTGCGCTGAAGACGTGAGGTGGTGGTGGGTCTCTCCGCCTGGTGCGGGGAGTGGACGGCGGTGGCGAGGCGGGAAGGGCGGGCAGGGGAGATGTATCGGGTCTTCAACCACTGGGTCTCGGGACGAAAGACGCTGCTGTTCGTCGCGGAGAGCGCGGCGATCGCGGCCGCGTGTGCGACCGGCGCGGTGATGCTGGCGCACGCCCTGTCCGCCGACAGCACGGTGAGCCGGACGCATCAGGAGGTCCTCACCGGGGGACTGCTGGCGCTCCTCTCGGTGGGCTTCGTGGCGATGTACCAGGCGGCGCTCTACTTCCTGGACCTCTACGACCTGCGGGTCGCGGCGGAGGACCGGACCCGGGGCGCGCGGCTGGTCCGGGCGCTGGGCATCGCCGCCTTCGCGATGGCGATGGTGCTGACCGTGCTGCGCGTCCGTCCCCCCGAGGGGGTGTTGCTGGGGGGCGCCTTCGGCGCGATCGTCGGCGTTCTCGCCGCCCGCGGGGTCCTGGGCAATGCCCTCGCGCGGCCCAGCCGGGTGCTGGTGGTGGGCCATGGCCCCCGGCTCCAGCGCATGCTGGAGCTCCTCCAGGAGGCCGAGGAAGCCGCGGAGCTGGCGGGGCTGGTGGACCCCTACCGGCTCGACCCGGGCCGGGAACGGCTGCTCGACGTGGCGCGCAGGGCCCGTGCAGATGCGGTGATCCTCGCCACCGAGCCCGGCCAGGAGCGCGCGAGCGCCGAGGAGCTGGCCCGCTGCCGCTACTCGGGGGTCCGGGTCTACGGGGCCGCGCAGTTTTGCGAGCGCAAGCTTCGACGCATCCCCGTGCACGTGCTGGACGGTGCGCAGTTCGCGACCGCCGACGAGCTGAGCCAGGGCCCGCTGCGCCGGGCGTCGAAGCGCGCCTTCGACATCGTGGTGGCGAGCGTCCTGCTGGTGCTCGCCGCGCCCCTGCTGGGGGTACTGGTGGTGCTCATTCGCCTCGACTCCAGGGGTCCGGCGTTCTACCGGCAGGACCGGGTGGGGTGGAACGGCAGGGAGTACGCGCTGTGGAAGCTCCGGAGCATGCGGATCGACGCGGAGAAGAACGGCGCCGTCTGGGCGAGCGCCAATGACGACCGGGTCACCCGGGTCGGCCGGCTCATCCGCAAGACGCGCATGGACGAGATTCCCCAGGTCTTCAACGTGCTCCGTGGGGACATGAGCTTCGTGGGGCCGCGTCCGGAGCGTCAGGTCTTCATCGACATCATCTCCCGCGACGTTCCGTACTACTCGCTCCGCGAGGGCGTGAAGCCGGGCATCACCGGCTGGGCGCAGATCCGCTACCCCTACGGCGCATCGGTGGAGGACGGGCGCAACAAGCTGGAGTTCGACCTCTACTACGTGAAGAACGGCACCCTGTTCCTGGACCTCGCGATCATCTTCCACACCGTGCGGCACGTGCTGCTCGGTCGAGGAGCTCGATGACCCTGCCCGCGGCTGTGTCCGAGGATGTCGCGACCGTCACTCCTCTCGCCCCGCGACTTCGAGCCCGGCCGGCGCGCCCGCTGCGCGTCGTGGCGCTGGGAGGGGGGACGGGGCTCCCGGTCGTGCTGCGCGGGCTCGCCCGCCACGTGCATCCAAAGAACGGGCGCCGGCCGGTGGACCTCACCGCGGTGGTTGCGATGAGCGACGACGGCGGCAGCTCGGGCCGGCTGCGCCGGACGCGGGGCCTGCTTCCCCCCGGGGACGTGCGGAACTGCCTGGTGGCCCTCGCCGCCGGCGGGGGGCCACTTGCGGAAGTGCTCCAGCACCGGTTCGGCGGGAAGGGGTCGCTGGCCGGGCATGCGCTGGGGAACCTCGTGCTGGCCGCGCTGACCGAGATGCACGGCGACTTCCTCCAGGCCATCCGGTCTGCATCCCGGCTGCTCGACACCCGGGGAACGGTGTTGCCCTCCACCGTCGATCCGGTCCAGCTGGTTGCCGAGCTGGAGGACGGACGCAGAGTGGTGGGTGAGCGTCATCTCGTCCACGCCGGGACACGGGTCCGGCGGGTGTTCCTCCATCCGTCCCGACCTTCGCCGGCCGAGGGCGTCCTCGAGGCGATCGCCTCCGCGGACCTCGTCACCCTGGGTCCCGGCTCGCTCTACTCGAGCGTCCTTCCCAACCTCCTGGTGGATGGAGTGACGGAGGCGCTCCAGGCCACGCGCGCCCGGCGGGTCCTGGTGGCGAACCTGATGACGGAGCCGGGGGAGACCGCCGGCATGGGGGCGGCGGAACACGTCCGGGCGGTGCTGGAGCACGCAGGTCCGGTGGTGGACGTGGTGCTGGTCAACTCCGAACCGGTGGATGCAACCCGACTGGATCGGTACGCACGGACCGGGGCGGAGCCGGTGCGGACCGACCTCGAGCGAATCCGCGCTCTGGGGGTGGTTCCGGTCGAGGCGGACCTGCTCAGGACCGGACGTCGTCTGCGCCACGATGCCCGGAAGCTCGGGAAGGCCCTGATCTCCGTCGTCGCCGGCCAGGGCTGAGCGGTGGCGCGCCGTGCGCGCCGGGCTGGGGCTCGAGGACCGCCGCTCGGGGACTCGCCGGACGGGGACAGAAATCTGCGACGAGGGTGGACGGACGCCTTCGGAGTGCACACGTCCTCCTCGATGGCGAAGCACAGCCCCTACGTCCCGGCGGAACCGACGCTCGGCTGGGAGCAGCTACGGGCCGCGACCCGGCCCTTGACCGAACATCCCTTCTCCGCGCCGGCGTCGACGTGGACGCATCTGGGACGAAGCGCCCTGCACCTGGCAGCACGGGTGCTGCGCCTCGAGGGTCGAGAGGTGCTCGTCCCGGCGTACCACCAGGGCGTGGAGGTGGACGCCCTGCTCGCCGCGGGAGCGCACCCCGCGTTCTATCCGGTGAGCACCCGGTGGGCGGTGGACCTGGAGGATCTCGAGCGGCGCATCGGACCGCGCACCGGGGGTCTGCTCCTGACCCACTTCGCTGGGTTCCCCGGTCCGGCCCACCAGCTGCGCGCCGTTGCGGACCGACACGGCCTGGCGCTGATCGAGGACTGCGCGCAGGCGCTCCTCTCGGTGGACGGGGAGACGCCGCTGGGAACCCTCGGCGATGCCGCCGTGTTCTCGCTGCGCAAGACGCTGCCCATCCCTCACGGCGGTGCGCTGGTGTTCAACGGGCAGCGCAGCTACCAGCTTCCGCCGCTGGCCCGCCCTCCGCGGGGGCCCACCCTTCGGGGCCTGTGGACGAGGCTCCTGCTCCGGAGCGAGTTCCGGCTCCCGGACCAGGGGGGCGCGCTCCGCCGGATGGGAGAGTGGCTCTTGCGGCAGTTCGAGACCCGGCGCCAGAGGACCGAGGCACGGATCCGGCGCGAGCCGCTCGGGCTCGGAGCCTCACCGCTGGTGGAGCGAGTGGCACGTGCGCACGACCTGGCGCAGGTGGTGGAGCGCCGCCGGCGGAACTTCTTCCACCTCTTCGGCGCGCTGCGCGGGGCGGCGCCTTCTTTGGTGAGTGAGCTGCCTCCGGGGGTCTGCCCGCTCTTCTACCCCCTCTGGGTCCCGGACAAGGACGAGGTGCTGGCGCGCCTCCGGACGGACAACGTCGAGGCCAACGAGGGCTGGCGCAGCTTCCACCCGCGCTGCGATGGCGCGGAGTTCCCTGACGCCGCAAGGCTTCGCCAGCACGTCCTGGGGCTTCCCTGTCACCAGGACCTGGGCCCGGCGCACGTCGCGCACGTGGCCCGGTCGGCGCTGCGCGCGCTGAGCCGTGATCGGACGCCTCGCTCTCGCGCCGCCGGGGGCTGAGCAAGGACGCTGGCGCGCCACTGCGCGCTTCGTCGAGCGTCCCCCTGGTGCGGGGGGCTGAGCAAGGACGCTGGCGCGCCACTGCGCGCTTCGTCGAGCGTCCCCCTGGTGCGGGGGGCTGAGCAAACCAGGCTGGTCGACCCGGTCGCCGCTGGGGTAGAGCACCGAGGAGGGGCGCGCAGCGAGGGGGTCTGGCGTGAGACGTGACGTGTTCGAGGTCGCGCCGGCGTACGAGGCGTACATGGGCCGCTGGAGTCGCCCGCTGGCGCGGGAGTTCGTCCGCTGGCTGGCCATGCCGGCCCGGCGGCGATGGCTCGACGTCGGCTGCGGGACGGGGGCACTGACCGACGCGGCAGTGGAGCTGGGGGAAGCACGCTCGGTGGTAGGCGTGGATCCTTCGCCCGGCTTCGTCCAGCACGCGCGCGGGCGGACCTTCGAGACCGCCGAGGTGCAGTTCCTCCAGGGAGACGCCCTCGCGCTGCCGGTCGGGTCGGTGGACTTCGACGTCGTCGTGTCGGGCCTGGTCCTGAACTTCGTGCCGGAGCCGGGGCGGATGATCGGGGAGATGGCGCGGGCGGGAAGACCTGGCGGGACGGTTGGCCTCTACGTCTGGGACATGTCCGGAGGCATGGAGCTCCTCGCTCGATTCTGGGAGGCGGTGAAGGAGGTCGACCCGTCGGCCGCCGCGCGCGACGAGTCGGTGCGCTTCCGCGAGATCTGCGCGCCGGAGCCTCTGGAGGCCCTCTTCACGGGCGCCGGTCTCTCGGAGGTCGTCACCCAGCCCATCGACCTCCCGATGCCCTTCCGGAACTTCGACGACTACTGGACTCCCTTCCTCGGTGGGCAGGGACCGGCGCCCGCGTACCTCGTCTCCCTCCCGGAGGACCGCCAGGAGGCAGTCCGCGAGACCCTCCGCGCGCGTGTGCAGGCGAAGGCGGACGGCTCGGTGCACCTGAACGCGCGAGCCTGGGCAGTCCGGGGAACGAAGCCGGCCTGATCTCCCGGGCCCCCACGGCTCAGGGTCGCCGCGCCTCGACGAGGAAGCTCCGCGGAACCCCCGGGACGGAGCGGGGGACGACGGGCCACGGCCAGCGGCCGACCTCGGCGGCGAACGTGCCGAGGTCATGCGCCGTGACCTTCCAGCCCAGCGGCTGGAGCAGCGCCTCCGGCTCGTCGGTGCCGAACTTCCAGGGCGCTCCGAGCCTCTCGACGAACTCGAGCATCGGGCGGAGCTGCGGCATCTCCAGCATCGTCTTTCCGATGACGTCGGCGAGAAAGGTGCTGCCGGGCGCCGAGAGCCGGTCGACCCGCGTCAGCAGCCCGCGGACCATCGCCTCGTCGAGGTAGGGGAGTAGCCCCTCCGCGAGCCAGCTCGTCGGGAGCTCCGGCCGGAAGCCCTGGTCGCCGAGCGTGGCGGGCCAGTCGTCCGCGAGGTCGATGGGCACCGGGATCCGCGTGCAGGCCGGCATGGCGCGCCCGAGCCGGGCCTGCTTCAGGGCGAGGACCTCGGCCTGGTCCACCTCGTACAGCCGCGTGCCGGCGGGCCAGGCGAGGCGGAAGGCCCGGGCGTCCATTCCAGCGGCGAGGAGCACCACCTGTGTGCTGCTGCCGATGCGCTGGTCGAAGAAGCGCGTCCGGACCGGGATGGTGGGCGCCTCGATCGGCGCGACGGCCCGAGCGTCCGCGAGGACCGCGAAGCCCTCGGGACCCGCGAGCTCCCGGGCAAACGGATCCTGGAAGAGTGCGTCGGGGCGCTCGGTCTCCGCGGCGCGCCAGGCGGCGACCCACAGCGAGGTCAGGGCGACTCCGTGCATCGCCATGCTACGCTTTCACCCGACTCCGAGGATGCGCGCCAGCTCCTCGCCCGTCCCGGCTGCCTCGGCTCCGGAGCCGAGGATCTCCTGCGGCCGAAAGCCCCAGAGTACTCCCACCGGTCGCATCGACGCGGCACGCGCGGTGAGCATGTCGACGCCGGTATCGCCGACGAAGGCCACTCTGTCCGGTGCCGCACCGAGGGCATCGGCCAGGGCCAGCGCCGAGGTCGGGTCCGGCTTCCGGGGGACACCGGGGCGCTCCCCGAAGACGGCGCGGAACTCCCAGCGGCCGCAGAGCGCATCGACCAGTCGGCGGGTGGGTTGGTCGAACTTGTTGCTCAGCACCGCCACCGGCACGCCCGCGCGCTCCAGCGCATCCAGCACCTCGGGGATGCCGGGGAAGAGTCGCGTGGAGTCGAGCAGGTGTTTGGCGTAATCCGCCTGGTACGCGGCGAGGAAGCGCTCCTGGACGCCCTCGGTGCCGGGGGGGAGGGCGCGCTCCACCAGCTTCCGGAGGCCCTCGCCGACGAAGGCCCGGTAGGAGGGCACCGGGTGCTCCGGAAACCCATGCGCCGTCAGCGTCCGGTTCATCGCCGAGGCGATGTCCTCGAGGGAGTCGGCCAGCGTTCCGTCGAGGTCGAAGATGACGCCGCGAGGCCGCGGGGGCGGATGTCCGTTCCGGGGCATGCTCGGGTCAGGGCGCCGCGGTCACCTGCCGGCGGAGCTGCGCGACTCCGGCCCTGAGCTGGGGCGGCACGTTCTGCGCCGGAGTCACCGCGAGGTAGCCCTCGAAGTCCTGGAGGGCCTCCTTCGGCTGCTGCTCCTGCATGTGGATCATCCCGCGGAAGATGAGCGCGGAGCTCCCGTCCGGGTACAGGTCCGCGATCCGGCCGAGCTCGGCCATTCCGGCCTCTCGCTGTCCCTGGACGACGGTGAGGAACGCGCGGTGGACGCGAAGCTCGGTGCGGAACGGGTCCGCGGCCAGCGCGCGCTCGTTGAGCTCCTGGGCCTGCTGGAAGTCGCTCCGGCTGATGAGCTCGCGGATCACCTCGGCGGTGAGCGCGAGGTCTCCCCCGGGATTGTTGCGGGTCCGGGCGAGCGCGGTCTGGAAGTCGCGGTCATCGCCTTCCGCTCCGGGCTCGGCCGGACTGGCGCGGCCCGCAGTTCCGGTGGCGGTGTCGCCCTCGCGACGTGGCTTCTGGTCCTGCGAGAGCCAGAGCCCGAGAGCGCCGAAGAAGACGACCACGCCCGCTCCCCAGGCCGCGCCGACCAGCTGCGGGTGGCGCCCGAAGAATCCGCTCGGAGCGCGGGCGGGCTCGGCCTTCCGGCCCTTGCCCCCGCTGGGCTTCTCCGGCGCCTGGGTCACCTCGTCCCGGGCGCGCATCGCATCGGCCGCGGCCCTCTCCAGCCGGTCGTTCTCCTGCTGCCACGCCGCCGGCTCCAGCTGATGCTTCTCGGCCTGGTGCTCTCGCAGCTGGGCCAGGAGCGAGTCCACCCTGCGCTGCGCGTCGCTCACCCGGTCGGCGGGCGCCGAGGTCGCGGACCGGCGCCCGAGGAAGAGGTAGAGCGCCCCGGCGATGAGGCCGAGGGAGAGGACGACGAGGCCGGGGATCCAGTGGCTATCGGTCACTGCCTCAGCTCCGCCCGCACCGCTTCGAGGTACGGATCGTCGGACGGAGGCAGCTTCTCCTCGGGCTCGGCGGCGGGCGACGGGGCTGCCGAGACGGGGCGGCGCATGGTCCGGGCGATGGCCACGCCGCCGCCGACGAGCAGCAGCACCGGAAGCAGCCAGACCAGTAGGTTCATCCCGGCCGCCGGTGGCTCGAGCAGCGCCCATTCCCCGTACCGGGAGGTGAAGTAGTCGCGAATCTCCTGGTCTGACTTGCCGGCGGCGACCAGCTCGCGGACCTTGTCCATCTGCGCACGGGCAGCGGAGGAGCCCGAGTCCGCGATGGAGAGCCCCTGGCACATCGGGCAGCGGAGCTGCTTCCCCAGCGCCTGGACCCGCGCCTCTCGGGGCGGATCGAGCAACGCGCTTCCGGCTTGCTGCGGGGCGTACGAGGCGAGGACGAGGCCCAGCACCCAGGCGGTCATCGGACGACCTCCGACAGCGGTCCGGCGGGCTGCTTCAGCGCGGCGAGCTTGTCCATCATCGTGCGGGGGTCGATGGGGAAGGCCACCTTGTCACGGAGGATGCCCTGGGCGTCGATGAAGTAGGTCTCGGGTACGCCGGTCACTCCGTAGTCGACTGCCATCCGCGAACGCTCGTCGATCAGCTGGGGGAAGCTCGGATCGGGGTTCCCGGCGAACGCCCGCGCGTTCTCCTCGGTGTCCTCGAACACCACGCCGAAGAACTGGTACTCCTGGCCGTACCGCCTGGCGGCCATGGTGACCACCGGGTGCTCCATCTTGCAGGGCGCACACCAGCTCGCCCAGAAGTTGAGGACGATGGGCTTGCCCTTCAGGTCGGAGAGCCGCACCGGCGCTCCGGTGTCCAGTCGCCGGAGGGTGAAGTCCGGTGCGGGCTTTCCCCGGAGCTGGAACGGAACCGCGTGCGGATCGCGCCCGAATCCCTTCGCCAGGACGAACAGGAGCACCGCGGTGACGACCGCGAGCGACAGCCCGATCCACAACCCGCGCCTGCTCATGCCGCCGCTCCCGGGCTGCGCGCCTTGCTCGGGACGGGCAGCCGCTCGGCGGCGTCGGCCCGGACGCGGCGACGTTCCGGCCAGGCGGCGAACAGCGCGCCGAGGACGAAGAATGGCAGGCTCCACCAGATCCACGACACCATCGGGAAGATCCAGGCGTTGAAGCTGGCCGACGGTACTGACTGATCGAACGCCAGCAGCGTCAGGTACAGGTCCTCGAATGCCGCCGAGCGGATGGCCGGGCTGCCGATGGGATCGGTGCTCCGCTCGTAGAAGTTCATCCGCGGGGCCAGGAGGTGCTGGCGGCCCCTCGCGTCGGTGACCTGGATCTCGGCCGCGGTCCATCGCCGGTGGGGATCCACCCCGTTGCGGAGCCCGGCCAGCTGCACCGTGTAGGGACCGATCTGGAACCGCTCACCCGACTTGAGCGTGGCGGTGGTGTGGACCACGTAGGACTGGGAGGCGGCGATGGCCACGAAGACCAGCATCACGCCGAGGTGCACCACGTAGCCGCCGAAGCGGCGGCGGGCGCGGGTCGCGCTCCGCAAGACGGCGCGGAGGAATGGCTCGCCCTGCTCGCGCATCCGCACCCGGACCGGCAGCGCCATCTCCCGCAGGGTGACCGTGGCCACGAACCCGGCCAGCCCGAAGGTCAGGAGCGTCGCTCCACCCCTCAGCCCTGCGGCGAGGCAGACGATGACCACCGCGACGCCCACGGCCGCCGGCACGAGGAACTGCCGCCTCATCGTCTCCGGTGACGCGCGGCCCCAGGGGAGCGAGGGACCCACGCCCATCAGGAAGAGGATGGCGATGCCCAGGGGGATGGCCATCCGGTTGAAGTAGGGGGCGCCGACGCTGATCCGCACTCCGGAGAATGCCTCGCGGACCAGCGGGAACACCGTCCCCAGGAGCACGGTGAAGGTGAGGGCGGCGAAGAGGAGGTTGTTGACCAGGATCGCCGTCTCTCGCGAGGCGACCCCGCCGAGGGTGCCCTCCGGCACGAGTAGCGGGCCGCGCACTGCGATGAGGACGATGGAGACGACCAGCACCGCCCCGAGGAAGACGAGGAAGGTGGGGCCGATCTCCGACTGGGTGAAGGAGTGCACCGAGTTGAAGACCCCGCTCCGG
>Ga0081540_1001822_pt1 | contig 17894 bp, 18 predicted proteins | sample TabmetS2T1R1_FD_71024 | JGI IMG/M metagenome (GOLD analysis project Ga0081540, IMG submission 71024) | Tabebuia heterophylla rhizosphere microbial communities from the University of Puerto Rico - S2T1R1 | ecosystem: Host-associated > Plants > Roots > Rhizosphere ... | reverse complement strand
TCCTGCTCGGTGGTGCGCCGGGTGGCCCTGCCGGGCGCGTTCTTCGCGCTGGACGGCCTGTTCCAGACGATCCTCACGGTCCTGGACGACTTCGGCGCATACCCGGCGGTGATCTCTCGCGAGCTCGACCGCTACCTGCCCTTCCTCGCCACGACAAAGGTGCTGGTCGCGGCCCTGCGCAAGGGCGTGGGCCGGGAGGTTGCGCACGAGGCGATCAAGGAGCACGCGGTCGCGGTGGCGCTCGCGATGCGGGAGAAGGGCGCGGCCGACAACGACCTGGCCGACCGGCTCGCCGCCGATGCCCGGCTGCGCCTGAGCCGGGGGGAGATCGACGCGCTGGTCGCCGACCGGGCGGCCTTCACCGGGCTGGCCTCCGCGCAGGTCGCCGCCGTCGCGGCCAGGGTCGCGGAGGTCGCCGCGGCCCACCCGGAGGCGGCGTCCTACGCCCCTGGCGCGATCCGGTGACGAGCGCTGACTGGCGCCGCTCCGACAAGCTACGCGGCTGACGGCTCACCAGGTGCGGCCGGTCAACCGCTCGTAGACCTCGACGTACCGCTCGCGTGTCGCCGCCACGACCTCATCGGGTACCGGCGGCCCGGGCGCCTTCTTGTCCCAGCCGGTACCGGCGGCCCAGTCCCGCAGGTACTGCTTGTCGAAGGAGAACGACGGGGTACCGGGACGCCAGCCGCCCGCCGGCCAGAACCGGGAGGAGTCCGGGGTCAGCACCTCGTCAGCGAGCACCAGGGTGCCGTCCGGCGCGAAGCCCAGCTCGATCTTGGTGTCGGCGATGATGATCCCGCGCTCGGCGGCCAGCGCCGCTCCCCGCCGGTACACCTCGAGGGTTATGTCCCGCAGCCGCTCGGCGGTGTCCCTGCCCACGGCCTCGACCACGGACTCGAACGGGATCGGCTCGTCGTGCTGGCCCATCGGCGCCTTGGTGCTGGGCGTGAAGATCGGCTCGGGCAGCCGGTCGGCCTCCACCAGCCCGGTCGGCAGCGGCACCCCGGACACCGCGCCGGTCGCCCGGTACTCGGTCAGCCCGCCTCCGGTCAGGTATCCGCGGGCCACGCACTCGACCATCACCATGGACAGCCTCCGGCAGCGCATCGCCCGGCCGGCGAACTCGGTCGGTACGTCGACCGCCGATAGGACATGGTTGGGGATCAGGTCGGCGAGGCGCTCGAACCACCACAGCGACAGCTGGGTCAGGATCGCGCCCTTGTCAGGGATCGGCGTGGGCAGCACCACGTCGTAGACCGACACCCGGTCAGAGGCGACCAGGACCAGGTCATTTCCGTCGGCGTAGACGTCACGCACCTTGCCCGAGTGCAGCAGCTCCACGGCTGGACAGTAGATCACGGAGTATGCTCAGCCCGTTGGCACAGGGCATACATCTGACGTTCCCGCAGTCGCCCGGTCACGGATGAGGCACCTTGGAATTCCTGCTGGCGGCGGCGACCGCGTTCATCCTTGTGGTACCGGTCGAGCTCCCCGACAAGACCTTCGTCGCGACCCTCGTCCTGGCCACCCGGTACCGTCCGTGGCCGGTCTGGGTCGGCGTCACCGTCGCGTTCGGCGTGCAGAGCCTGGTCGCCGTGGCCGCCGGCCGGCTGATCTCGCTGCTTCCGCAGCTGCCCGTGCGGCTGGTGGCCGCCGCGCTGTTCGCGCTCGGCGCGGCCGCCCTGATCAGGTCCGCGCGCCGCGCGACGGTCGACGAGAAGGAGCAGGAGGAGGAGTTCGAGCGCAAGCTCGGCTGGGAGAAGCGGTCCGGTCTGCGTGCCGCCACCACCAGCTTCCTCGTGCTGTTCGCCGCGGAGTGGGGTGACCTCTCCCAACTGCTGACCGTGGGCCTCGTGGCCCGGGGCGGGCACCCGTTCGCCGTGTTCGCCGGCTCCTGGCTCGGGCTCGCGGCGGTCTCGGGAGCCGCCGTGGTGCTCGGCCGGATGCTCATGAAGTACATCAGCCTGGCGCTGCTGCAGTACGCGGGCGCGGCGGTCTGCGTCGTCCTGGCGGTACTGACCGTGATCAGCGCGGTGCGCTGAGTCGGGTACCGGCGGGATCGAGCGGATCCGTCGACCGTGCCTGATCGGGAATTCGTCGCGGCCCGGTAGGCTAGGGCAGCCAACTTGCGGCAAAGATCGATGAGTGAGAGTCAGGAGCGTCCCGTGGCTCGCGTCGTGGTTGACGTCATGCTGAAGCCGGAGATTCTGGACCCCCAGGGTCAGGCGGTGGCCAGTGCGCTGCCCCGCCTCGGGGTGGCCGGTGTCGAGTCGGTCCGGATCGGCAAGCGGATCGAGCTGGAGTTCGCCGACGGCACGGACAGCGACGCCCATCTCGAACAGGCCCGGGAGATCGCGGACAAGCTGCTGGCCAACCCCGTGATCGAGGACTTCACCCTGCGGATCGAGGACGGCGACCGGTGAGGATCGGCGTCGTCACCTTCCCGGGCTCCCTGGACGACGGCGACGCCCGGCGGGCCGTGCGGCTCGCGGGGGCCGAGGACGTCGGGCTGTGGCACAACGATCCCGACCTGCACCGGGTGGACGCCGTGATCCTGCCCGGCGGCTTCTCGTACGGCGACTACCTGCGGGCCGGCGCGATCGCCCGGTTCTCCCCGGTCATGGGCTCGGTCATCGCCGCCGCCGCCAGCGGCCTTCCGGTGCTGGGCATCTGCAACGGCTTCCAGGTGCTCTGCGAGGCGGGGCTGCTGCCCGGCGCGCTGACCCGCAATGCCCACCTGCATTTCCGCAACCGCGACCAGGTGCTGCGCATGCTGGCGACGGACACCGCCTGGACCAACGGGTATTCGGAGGGTCAGGAGATCCTGATCCCGGTCAAGAACGGCGAGGGCCGGTATGTCGCCGACGAGGCGACCCTCGACGAACTGGAGGCCACCGACCGGGTGGTGGCCCGGTATGTCAACGGCAACCCGAACGGGTCCATGCGTGACATCGCGGCCATCCGCAACGAGGCGGGCAACGTGGTCGGCATCATGCCCCACCCGGAGCACGCGATCGAGGCGCTGACCGGGCCGTCGACCGACGGGCTCGCCTTCTTCACCTCGGTGCTCACGCACCTGGCCACGGCGGGAGCGCCGGCATGACCACGATGGAGAACGAGATCGTTCCGGCGCCGAAGCCCGCCGAGGCCAAACCGGCGGGCGAGGGCAAGCGGTCCGGCCGCGCCCGCAAGGCCCCGGCCGAGGACGCGGCACCGGTCGAGCCCGCGCCGCTGGTACCGGCGGCAGCCGTCCGCCCGGAGATTCCCGCCGAAGCGGTCAACGCCGCCGAAACGTCAGCCGGCCCGGACGATTCAGTGGACGATGGCGCCGTGGACCCCGCGCAGGACGCTGAGCCCGCGTTCATCGAGATCGTCGTCGACGAGGTGGTTGTCGGCGGCGAGATCGTGGTCTCCGGACCCGACGACCTCGCCGACGGGCCCGACACGGTCGAACAGGCCGAGAAGACGCCCGACGATCCCCAGCCGTACCGCGAACTGGGCCTGCAGGACGACGAGTACGCGAAGATCCGCGCGATCCTCGGCCGCCGGCCCACCCGGTCCGAGCTGGCCATGTACTCGATCATGTGGAGCGAGCACTGCTCCTACAAGTCGAGCAAGGTCCACCTGAAGCAGTTCGCCGAGAAGGCGCCCCAGTCCGACCGCATGCTCGCCGGCATCGGCGAGAACGCCGGCGTGATCAAGGTGTCCGACTACCTCGCGGTCACCTTCAAGATCGAGTCGCACAACCACCCCAGCTTCGTCGAGCCCTACCAGGGCGCGGCGACCGGCGTCGGCGGCATCGTGCGGGACATTCTCGCCATGGGCGCCCGCCCGGTCGCGGTCATGGACCCGCTGCGCTTCGGCGCGCCCGACCACCCAGACACCGCCCGCGTGCTGACCGGGATCGTGGCCGGCGTCGGCGGTTACGGCAACTGTCTGGGCCTGCCCAACATCGGCGGCGAGCTGTCCTTCCACCCCGGCTACCAGGGCAACCCGCTGCTCAACGCGCTGTGCGTGGGCGTCCTGCCGGTGACCGGGCTGCAGCGCAAGGCGGCCAGCGGCCCCGGCAACAAGGTCATCCTGCTCGGCGCGAAGACCGGTCGCGACGGCATCGGCGGGGTGTCCGTGCTGGCCAGCGCCACCTTCGACGCGACCAGTTCGGCCCGCCGGCCCAGTGTCCAGGTGGGCGACCCGTTCACCGAGAAGCTGCTCATCGAGGCGTGCCTGGAGATCTACCGTGCCGACCTCGTGGTGGGCATCCAGGACCTCGGCGGGGCCGGGCTGACCTGCGCGCTCGCCGAGACGGCGGCCGACGCCGGTACGGGCATGAAGGTCGACCTCGACCTGGTGCCACTGCGCGAGCCGTCGATGCTGCCGCACGAGATCCTGGCCAGCGAGTCGCAGGAGCGGATGCTGCTGATCGTCACGCCGGAGAAGGTCCGCACCGTGTTGGCCATCGCCGAACGGTGGGGGCTGCTGGCCACGGTCATCGGCGAGGTCACCGCCGCGCCCTCGGCGCACAGCAAGGCCCGGCTGGAGATCGACTGGCGCGGGCAGACCGTGGTCGACGTGCCGCCCGGCTCGCTGGCCGACGACGGTCCGGTCTACGCGCGCCCGATGCGCGAGCCGGCCGACCTGCCGCTGCTGCGCGCCGACCGGGCCGAGACGCTGCCCCGCCCGGTCACCGGCGAGGACCTGCGGGCGACGGTACTGCGACTGGCCGCCAGCCCGAACCTGTGCGACAAGAGCTGGGTCACCGAGCAGTACGACCGGTACGTGCTGGGCAACACCGTGCTCGCCCAGCCCGAGGACGCCGGGATTCTGCGGCTGGACGAGGAGAGCGGGCTGGGCATCGCGCTGTCGGTCGACGGCAACGGCCGGTACACCCGGCTCGACCCGTACAACGGCGCGAAGCTGGCGCTGGCCGAGGCGTACCGCAACGTCGCGGTGACCGGTGCGACGCCGGTCGCAGTCACCGACTGCCTCAACTTCGGTTCGCCCGAGGACCCGCAGGTGATGTGGCAGTTCGCCGAGGCCGTGCGCGGCCTGGCCGACGGCTGCGCCGAGCTGGGCATCCCGGTGACCGGCGGCAACGTCAGCTTCTACAACCAGACCGGCCCGGTGCCGATCAACCCGACGCCGGTCGTCGGCGTCCTCGGCATCCTGGACAACGTGGCCGACCGGATCCCGATGGGCATGCGCAACGACGGCGACATGCTGGTGCTGCTCGGCGAGACCCGGCTGGAGCTGTCCGGCTCCGAGTGGGCCTCGGTGGTGTACGACCACCTGGGAGGCCGGCCGCCGCAGGTCGACCTGGCCCGGGAGAAGCTGCTCGGAACCGTGATCGCCGCCGCCGCCGAACGCGGCCTGATCGCGGCCGCGCACGACCTGTCCGACGGTGGCCTGAGCCAGGCGCTGGTCGAGTCCTGCCTGCGCCACGGCGTCGGCGCCCGGGTCGTGCTGCCGCAGGACGTCGAGCCGGCCGTCGCGCTGTTCTCCGAGTCCACCGGCCGGGCGCTGGCCGTGGTGCCGCGCGGCCACGAGAAGGCGTTCACGGCGCTGGTCGAGGAGCACGGACTGCCGTGGTCGCCGCTGGGCGCGGTCGGCGGGTCGGGGCTGGACGTGCGCGACCTGTTCAGCATCCCGCTGGACGAACTGCGCACCGCCTGGACTGGTACCCTGCCGGCGCTGTTCGGCTCCGCGGTCGTCCAGGACTGACGGTCACGAAAAACCCCGCCTCGGCGCGATGCCGGGCGGGGTTTCTTCGTTCGTGATGCCGGTGGCTCAGTCGTCCAGCCAGTCCAGCGACCGGCGCTGCTCCGGCGGCGCGTCGTAGCCGCCGCGCGGCTGCTGGTATCCGCCCCGCTGCTGGTATCCGCCGCGCTGCTCGTAGTCGTTGCCGTAGCCGCCGGGCTCGCCCTGGTATCCGCCGCGCTGGTCCCCGCCCCGCTGGTCGCCGCCGCGCTGGTCGCCGTAGCCGGGCGCCGCCGACGGGTAGCCGTGGTCGGGCTGGTAGCCGCCCTGTGCTGGCGGGTAGTCCGGCGCCGGCTGGTAACCGGGGGCTGACTGGTATCCGCCCTGGCCGCCGGGGTAGCCACCGTTCTGCGGCTGCGGGTCGTAGCCGCTGCCGGCCCCGCCGCCGTCATACCGGCGCGTGCTGTCCGGCTGGTACCCGCCGCCACCCGCGTGGTACCCGCCGCCGGACTCGTAGCCGCCCTGGTCGTATCCGCCGCCCGACCCTTGGGCACCATAGCCCGACTGTCCGGCACCGTAGTCGCTGCCGTAATCGTGGCCCGCGGCGTGAGTCGTGGTGCCGTACGGGTCGGCCGGGCGGGGGTAGCCACCCGGGGTCTGGCTGTCGTAGCCGCCGCCCTGGGCGCCGTAGCCGCCTCCCGATGCCGGGGGCTCATACCGGGTCGGCTCCGAGTACCCGGGGTTGGCCGCCGGGCTGCCGAAGCCGCCGGGCGAGCCGTAGCCGCCCGGAGTCGAGTACCCGCCGGCCGGCGCGCCGTACCCGCCGCCCTGGTAGGGCTGCTGGCCGCCGTAGTTCGGGTTGGTCCGCGGATCGGGGGCGCCGTACGGGTCCGGGTACTCGTCGGCGACCGGGCGGTGCATCATCGTCGGCGCGTCGGCCAGCGGACGGGCCACTGCCGTCGGGTCGCTGTACCCGCCGCCACGCATCACGGACGTCGCCTCGGCAGGCGCGCCCCGGTAGGCGCCGCGGCTGGCCGGTACCGGCGTGGGACCGCGCCGCGGGGGTCCGGGCTCGTCGTCCTCCGGCGGGGCGTTGTCGGCCTTGCGCCGCCACAGGATCAGGGCGATGGCGCCGACGCCGAGCAGGACCAGGATGGCGCCCATGACGATCAACAGGCTGGAGAAGCCGCCTCCACCGCCACCGGCGGCCGCACCGGCGGTCGGTGCCACGACGTTGCCGGGCGAGTCGACCGCCGACGCGGTGGGTGCGGAGTCGGTCGGCGCCGCCGAGGCGGACGCCGCGGAAGCGGCCAGCACGATCGGGACGCTGACGACCTGGCCGGGCTTGGCGTCGACCGTGGTGCTGCGCTGGTCGTAGCCGTCCTTGGTGACGACGAAGGCGAGCGTGCCGGGCGAGATCGGCTTACCCGGGGTGGAGTCGAACTTGAACGCACCGTTCTTGTCGGTACCGGTCGTGAAGGTGTGCTGCTCGTCGTCCTGCATGTTGACCTGAGCGTCCGCGACCACCGCCCCGGTGGACCGGTCCTTCACAGTCCCCGACACGCTCGGGATGGTCGTCGGAGTCGGCGACGGCTGCGCGTCAGGCCCGTGAATGTTGACCTGGATCTGCGTCGTGTCGCCGTTGCTCGGGGTCTTGTCGTCGGCAATGGTGATCTTGCCGGATCCGGTGGTGTTCTGCCCGGCCGGTACGTTCGCGGACGCCTTGATTTCGAAGGTCACGTCGGCGGGGTTGTTGCCGGCGTTGACGGTTACCGTCTTCTGCGCGTCCGTCACCGTGATGTTGTTGAGTTGGTTGAGGGTGACGGTGACCTGATCCGTGACGACCGGCGTTTTCTTGTACGTGACCTTCACGTGGATGGTCTGCGTCTGACCCGCGTTGAAGTCGGGCAGCGCCGGGACGGATACGCCCAACGTGTCGTCCGCGAATGCTGGCGTGGCGACAACGCCGAGGCCTCCGGCCGCCAAGAGCGCCACGAGCCCTGTGCGCAGAAGCCAGCCACGTCGGTGCGTACTCACGTCCACCGCCTTCCGGTCCGACCACCCCCCGAGCAGGATGCACCGTCCGCAACTATGCCAAGTCCTGACGCCGGATGAAAGGCAGGGGCCAAGCGGACGGCATCTTCCGGGCGGTCGTATCGTCCCGTCGTGTCCTCTGCGCACCTAAATCAGCCGGCGATCGAGGCGGCCGTCCGGGCCCTCGACGAGGGCCGCGAGCCCGCCCGTGAGCTGCTCCGTGATGCTGTCCGGGCCCTGTTGTCCGAACTCGCGGCGCGGGCACCGGGCCGATCGGTGGAGGTGCGGGTCCCCCCATTCGGTGCGATTCAGTGCATCGCGGGTCCGCGTCATACGAGGGGTACGCCACCGAACGTGATCGAGACCGATCCGGTCACCTTTCTGAGGCTGGCGACCGGCCGATTGACCTGGACTGATGCCCGAGCCGGCGGCCTTGTGAACGCCAGCGGCATCCGCACCGACATTTCGGCCCTCCTGCCGGTTTGGCCGGGGTCGGAGGATGGCCGAACGCCGCCCTGAGCCGTACCGGCCGGTCACCGGGCGCAGCCGAAAGATGGCTCTCCGCAAGAACGAGGGCCTCGCGTACACTGTTGCCCGAACGGGAACTCCTCATCGCCCTAAGGAGCGGCACGTGCCCCGAGGCGACGGCCGGTTGAGCAATGAGCTCGACCCTGGGCGGCCGGGCCCCCAGGATGCCTGCGGAGTCTTCGGCGTGTGGGCCCCCGGTGAAGAGGTCGCCAAGCTGACCTATTTCGGGCTCTACGCCCTCCAGCACAGGGGTCAGGAAGCTGCCGGCATCGCGGTCAGCGACGGCACCGGCGTCGTGGTGTTCAAGGATCTCGGCCTGGTGGCCCAGGTCTTCGACGAGCCGACGCTGGCCAGCCTGCGCGGGCACCTCGCGATCGGTCACGCGCGCTACTCCACCACGGGCGGCTCCACGTGGGAAAACGCCCAGCCGACGATCCAGGCCACGAAGGCCGGCGCGACGATCGCGCTGGCCCACAACGGCAATCTGGTCAACACCGCCGAACTCGCCGCGAACGCTGACGCCGGTGACGGCTCGACCAGCGACACGGCGGTGGTGACCGCGCTTCTGGCGGGGTACCCGGACCTGTCCGTGGAGGCCGCCGCCATGCGGGTGCTGCCCACACTCAAGGGCGCGTTCAGCTTCGTGTTCATGGACGAGGACACCCTCTACGCCGCCCGGGACCCCAACGGCGTCCGCCCACTCGTCCTCGGCCGGCTGGAGCGCGGCTGGGTGGTGGCCAGCGAGACCGCCGCACTCGACATCGTGGGCGCGAGCGTGGTCCGCGAGGTGGAGCCCGGCGAGCTGCTGGCCATCGACGAGGACGGCCTGCGTTCGCAGCGGTTCGCCGCGCCGGACCCGAAGGGCTGCCTCTTCGAGTACGTGTATCTCGCCAGGCCGGACACCACGATCGCCGGGCGCAACGTCTACGCCACCCGGGTCGCCATCGGACGCCGGCTCGCCCGCGAGCATCCGGTCGAGGCGGACCTGGTCATCCCGGTACCGGAGTCGGGCACGCCGGCCGCGATCGGCTATGCCGAGGAGTCCGGCATCCCCTACGGTTCCGGGCTCGTCAAGAACGCCTACGTGGGGCGCACCTTCATCCAGCCCTCGCAGACCATCCGCCAGCTCGGTGTCCGGCTCAAGCTGAACCCGCTGCGCCAGGTCATCCAGGGTAAGCGCATCGTCGTTGTGGACGACTCGATCGTGCGGGGCAACACCCAGCGGGCGATCGTCCGGATGCTGCGCGAGTCGGGTGCGCTGGAGGTGCACGTGCGCATCTCCTCCCCGCCTGTGAAGTGGCCGTGCTTCTACGGCATCGACTTCGCCACCCGGGCCGAGCTCATCGCCAACGGCCTGGACACCGAGGGCATCCGCAGGTCCATCGGCGCCGACTCGCTGGGCTATGTTTCGCTGCCCGGCCTCGTCGCGGCGACCGAGCAGCCGCGGACCCGACTGTGCCGGGCGTGTTTCGACGGGGACTACCCGATCGATCTGCCCAGCGACAACCTGATCGGCAAGCACGTGCTGGAGAGTGTCGGCCGGAGGGTCGGCGGTGGGGGGATCGGGGGTTCGGCGGCGGATACGCTGCTGCGCCAGTAGCCACCAGGCAGCGCCGGCCGGTGCGGCCAGCGAGGCGGCAGATGCCCGATGGGGCTGCGCCGTCGCACGAAGGAGAGAACAGTGACCCACGTGACCGACCGTGCCGACACCGAACACCAGCCCTGGACCGGCGGCACCGGCCGCGGCCGCAAGCGGACCGTGACCTACGCCGACGCCGGCGTCTCGATCCACGCCGGAGAACGGGCCGTCGAGCTGCTCAAATCCAAGGTGCACCGCACGCTGCGGCCCGAGGTGATCGGTGACATCGGTGGGTTCGCCGGGCTCTTCCGCCTCGACATGAAGAAATACCGCCAGCCGATCCTCGCTTCGTCGGCCGACGGCGTGGGCACCAAGCTCACCGTCGCGCAGGCGATGGACATCCACGACACGGTCGGCATCGACCTCGTGGCCATGGTCGTGGACGATCTCGTGGCGTGCGGCGCGGAGCCGCTGTTCCTGCTGGACTACATCGCCTGCGGCGAGGTCGTCCCCGAGCGGGTCGCCGAGATCGCGGCCGGCATCGCCGACGGCTGCCGGGCGGCGGGCTGCGCCCTACTGGGCGGCGAGACGGCCGAACACCCCGGCGTGATGGGTGCCCACGAGTACGACATCTCGGGCACCGGCGTCGGCGTGGTCGAGGCCGACGAGATCCTCGAACGGAGCCGGGTCGAGCTGGGCGACGTGGTGATCGCCATGGGCTCGTCCGGGCTGCACTCCAACGGATACTCGCTGGTGCGGCACGTGCTGCTGTCGGGCGCGGGCCGGCTGCGCCTTGACACAGTGGTCGACGAGCTGGGCAAGCAGCGGACCCTCGGCGAGGAGCTGCTGACCCCGACCCGGATCTACGCCCGCGACTGCCTCGACCTGGTCAAGGAGTGCGACGTCCGGGTGTTCGCGCACATCACCGGCGGCGGCATCCCGGGCAACCTGTCCCGCGTGCTGCCCGACACGATGGACGCGGTGGTCCACCGGTCGAGCTGGCGGCCGCAGCCGATCTTCGATGTGGTGCAGGCCAAGGGGCGCATCGAGCGCACCGAGATGGAGAGCACCTTCAACATGGGCATCGGCATGATGGTGGTCGTCTCGCCCGAGGACGCGGACCGCACGCTGGCGTTCCTCGCCGCCCGGAAGGTGCCCGCGTGGCACGCCGGCGAAATCGTCGAGGGCGCCGGCAGCGTGCAGATGCTCGGCTCCTACACCAACGGCTGAGTCGACCTCCCCACAAGGCAGGGAGGGGAGCCGTGCCGTCGCCGTTCTGGACCGGAATGCGAGGGATCTCCGCAGTCCCCTCGTACGTGATCATGCAGCCCACCACGCTGTGCAACCTCGACTGCCGGTACTGCTACCTGCCGCTGCGGGCGTCCGACCGGCGGATGCCGGTACCGGTCGCGGAGGCGGTCGCGGCGTCGGTCAACCCCTGGGCCGCGGCCACCGAGCGGTTCTCCGTCGTCTGGCACGGCGGCGAGCCGACCAGCGCCGGCCGGGCCGACCTGGCGGCCCTGATGGCGCCCTTCGAGGGCGTGGAGCACCACGTCCAGACCAACGCCACGCTGATCGACGACGCCTGGTGCGAGTTCCTCGCCGGGCACGGGGTCAAGGTGGGCCTCAGCGTCGACGGGCCGGCCGAGCTGACCGCCCAGCGGGTCGGCCGCGGCGGCCGGCCGGCGTACGACCAGATCATGCGCGGGGTGGCGGCGCTGCGGCGGCACGGCATCCCGTTCGCCGCGCTGTGCGTGGTGTCCGATCCCCGGCCGGGGCTGGCCGCCCGGCTCTACGACTACTTCCTCGAGCTGGGCTGCTACGCGCTGGGCATCAACGTCGAGGAGCGGGAGGGCGTCAACGTCCGGGACACCTGCTTCCCGGGCGAGGCGGTGCAGGCGTTCTGGGCGGAGCTGACCGGGGCGTGGCGTGCCGACCCGCGGATCGAGCTGCGCGAGGTCGAGTGGGCGCTGCGGTACGCGGGGGCGACCCTGGCCGGTACCGAGGACTCGCTGCTGCCCCGGCAGCTGGACCCGATCCCGGCGGTCGGCCACGACGGCGGCGTGGTCCTGCTGTCTCCGGAGCTGGCCGGTTTCAGCGACCCGCGGTACGGCGACTTCGCCTCGGGCAACGTCCTCGAGCGGCCGCTGCACGAGATCCTCTCGGAGGTCGCCGGGCGGCCCACCGGCTGGATCGGTGAGTACCTGACGGGCGTCGAGGCTTGCCGGGCGGCCTGCCCCTACTTCGGCTTCTGTGGCGGAGCGCACGCGGCCAACCGATACTTCGAGCACGGCAGGTTCGACGGTACCGAGACCGATCACTGCCGGAACAGCAAGATCCGCCTACTGGAGGGAGTGCTGGACTATGCCCGAACGCACTGAGGCTGCCGAGGAGACCGCGCCGATCAGCGAACGGATCCGCGACGCCGAGCCCGGGCTGGTCGCGATCCTCGCAGAGGCGGAGCAGACCTGGCGGGGCCGGTCCGAGCGCCCCGGCTGGCGGCCCTTCGAGGACGCCTTCCCGACCTTCTACCAGTTCACCAACCGTCCGCGATGACCGCCGGGGAGCCGGGGGAGGGCGGCGACCGGGTGGTCTTCGAGGGCTTCGTCGAGGAGCAGTTCGAGGACCGGCCCGTCTGGCGCGGCGGCTCCGGGCCGGCGATCATCGTCATCCACGAGATCCCCGGGCTGCACCCGGGTGTCGTCGACTTCGCCCGCCGACTGGTCGCCGCGGGCTTCACGGCCTACCTGCCGTCCCTGTTCGGTACCCCCGGCCGCTCGGACCGCGAGGGCATGGTCGGTCAGGTGGCGCGTGCCTGCGTCTCCCGCGAGTTCTCCACCTTCGCGCTCGGCCGGACCAGCCCGATCGTCGGGTACCTGCGCCGGCTCGCCGGGCACGCCCACGACCAGTGCGGCGGTCCGGGCGTCGGCGCGGTCGGGATGTGCCTGACCGGCGGGTTCGCGCTGGCCATGGCGGTCGACGATCGGATGCTCGCGCCGGTGCTCAGCCAGCCGGGGCTGCCGTTCCCGATCAGCGCGCGGCACCGGGCCGACGTCGGCCTGTCGGCGGAGGACCTGGCCGTGGTGCGGGACCGGGCCGTCCGGGACGAGCTGTGCGTCCTCGGCCTGCGGTTCACCGAGGACCGGGGTTCGCCGCCCGAACGGTTCGACACGCTGCGCAGGGAGCTGGGCGACTCGTTCCTCGCGATGGAGATCGACTCGGCGCCCGGCAACCCTCACGGGATCCCGTCGCGGGCGCACGCGGTGCTCACCCGCGACCTTGTCGACCGGCCGGGACATCCGACCCGCTCGGCGCTGAACCAGGTGATCGAGTTCTACCGGGAGCGACTCGGCGCCACGGTGTGACCGATCACACAGGAGGGCCGGTGGCACACGTAAGCACGCGGAGTGTCCGCGTGCTTGTGTGCCACCCGGTCCTTACGTCCAGCTACCGACCGCGACCGGGCGCGTAGGCGTCGTCGTCCGACTCGTCCTCGTCGTCCTCGTCGTCGGAGTCGTCGTCAAGGGGTTCGCCGTAGTTGTCGAACTCTTCCCTCGACTTGTTTCCGCCACCGGCGAGCTCGCGCTGCAGTGCAGCGAGGTCGGTGTTCGGGGAGTGGTACTTCAGCTCCCGGGCCACCTTTGTCTGCTTGGCCTTAGCTCGGCCGCGCCCCATGGCTCGACCCCCTCGCACAGAATTACGGGGCAGCCCATTCCAGACGCGCCCCGATGACTACAGGCATCTCTCGTGGCTCATACGGTACATGTCGAGAGCCAGGTTCGGCACCTCGGCCCACCGCCATCCGGTCCTTACCTGCCACCCCGGCGCCCCGGCCTGCGGAGGGGCTCCGCCGGCCGGGGCTGCAGGACCGTTAGAGCCGGATGGTACGCAATCGGCTGACCTCGGCCATCCTCCGCTCGGCCAGGCGATCTGCCGCGACGGCGGGCGGTACCCCCTCCGCGTCGGCCAGGGCCAGGATCTGTCCGGTGGTCTCGAAGATCTTCATCGCCCGCAGCTTGGCCCGGTCGAAGTTGAAGCCCTCGATCTCGTCGGCGACCTGGATCACCCCGCCCGCGTTGACCACGTAGTCGGGCGCGTAGAGGATGCCGCGGTCGGCGAGCACCTTGTCGATCCCGGGGTGGGCGAGCTGGTTGTTCGCCGCGCCGGCCACGATCTCCGCGCGCAGCACGGGTACCGTCCGATCGTCCAGGGCGCCGCCCAGCGCGCAGGGTGCGTAGACGTCCAGCTCCGAGCGGATCAACGCCTCGGTGTCCTCGACGAGCTTGACCTGCGGAAACGCCTCCCTGGCCCAGTCCAGGGCGCGCGGCGACACGTCCGTGGCGAGCACCGTCGCGCCGTCCTCGATCAGGTGCGCCACCAGGTGGCGGCCGACCTTGCCGAGCCCCGAGATGCCCACGGTCCGGCCGGCCAGCGACGGGCCGCCCCAGCGGTGCTGGGCGGCCGCGCGCATGCCCTGGAAGACGCCGAGGGCGGTAAGGATCGAGGAGTCGCCCGCCCCGCCGTGCTCGACGCTGCGCCCCGTCACGTACCGCGTCTCCCGGGCGACCAGGTCCATGTCCTGCACGTAGGTGCCCACGTCACAGGCGGTGTAGTAACGACCGCCGAGGGACGCCACGAAGCGGCCGTAGGCGCGCAGGAGGGGCTCGGACTTGTCCCGGTCCGGGTCGCCCCAGATGACCGCCTTGCCGCCGCCGTGGTCGAGCCCGGCGAGGGCGTTCTTGTAGGCCATGCCGCGCGAGAGGTCGAGCACGTCGTGGAGGGCGTCGTCCTCGCTGGCGTACGGGTAGAACCGGGTGCCGCCGAGCGCCGGCCCGAGTGCGGTGGAGTAGATCGCGATGATGGCCCGCAGGCCGGACTGCTTGTCCTGGCAGAAGACGACCTGTTCGTGGCCGGTGTCGCTGGTGAACACGCCCATTGGCGCCACTCCCTTGTGGGGCTCGTGTCTCGGTACCGGCAGGGGTGTTTGCCGGATGCCAAAAGACTAGTGCGGCCGGAGGTCGCTCTCCCCCTGAGGATCAGCTAGTGGCGAACAGCTGTTGCCTAGGCGGCAGCAAACTCCGGTCCGTCGTGGCACGATCCGTGCGTGCCCTCGAACTTTGCCGCCTACCTTCGGGTGTACGAACCGTTGACCGCTTTCGACCGGGAGCGGCAGGTCTACTGGCGCCGGTACGTGAAGGAGGGCCGGGCGATCGGTCCGCTGGACGGCCCCGGTCGGCAGCGCAGCGTGGTGCTGGAGGCGCTGGGCGCGGGCTGGACCCGGCTGCCCGACCTGCCCGACGAGGCGTATGTCCTGGAGACCGACGAGACCCTGCTCATCTGCCCGTGGAACCTGCGCTTCAGGGTCGCCGAGGCCGCCCTGTCCGCCCGCGACGGGGTACCGGCGGTGCTCGCCGACGCGTTCGTGCCGCCGGTACTGGCCGGGCTGGCCAGGACGGTCGTCGAGGACTGGCGCAGCGGGGCGAAGGTGCTCGAGCAGGGCATGCCCCGGGTACACGAGCAGATCTCCACCTGGGGCGTGCCGTTGCGCTGGTTCGTCTTCGTCGACCTGGCGGAGAAGCAGCTGTCCACCCGGCCCGGCCGGCGCGTGCTGCGGTACCGCACGGAGATCTCCAAGGCCCGCCGGCGGGCGCACCGGGCGCACTCGGTCCTGCGCAAGGCGCTCGGCGACGCCCCCATCACGGAGGCGGTGGAGGAGAGCACCCGGTGGCTGGAGGAGTTCCACCCCCGGTCGCTGGTCGAGCTGGATTACTCGGGGCTGGTGTCCCTTTTGTCAGATGACGCACTCAATGAGGATGACTCTCCGGGTCTGGTCGCCGCCGGGCTGACCGGTCTGGCCAAGGGCGACGCGGACTCGGCGACCGAGGCGTACGAGCAGCTTGTGGCCCGGTGGCGGGCCGTCCAACTGCTGGAGAGGTGCAACTAAAGGCGAGGTTGACTCGTATCTGTCCGCTTACGCTCGGTGGCAAAGTCGTCCAAATAAGACATCATCTGCTGTATAAAGTACGGAAAAATCGGTCATTCATCATCCGTCCATCCACGGACCTTCAGCCGTTCGGTCCATGTCGGACATGCGGGACTAGCCGGACCATGGAAACCGCGCCGGCCGGACGCAACGGCGAGGCGGCTGAGATGGCCGCGCAACCCGGGCCGTCGTTGACAGACACCTGTGGAGGAGTACCGATGGCATCGCGTACACACGAGCCAGAGCCGCTGCTGACCCCGGCCGAGGTTGCGTCGATGTTCCGAGTCGACCCGAAGACGGTGACCCGGTGGGCGAAGGCGGGCAAGCTCAGCGCCATCCGCACGCTCGGCGGACACCGGCGGTACCGCGAGTCGGAGGTTCGGGCCCTGCTGCAGGGGCAGATCCCCCAGCAGCGCCAGGGCGACTGAACCCGCCACCGGCCTGGGGATCTGGCGAAACGTATCAGGGACGGCGCACCCAATGCCGGGTGCGACCGTCCCTGAGCCGTCTCCGCTGGTCAGTCACCGGTAGCGGCGTCCGTCAGCGTGATCGCGTAGCTGACCGTGGACTCCGGGCGCCGCTCTGCCCGCCGGGTGACCAGCCAGCCCTGCAGCCGGTACTTGCGCCGGATCAGCGCGCGTACCCGGGCGTTCTCCTCGGACGTCAGCAGCCGGGCGCGGCCGGCCACCGCCTCGCCCAGTACCCGACCCCGGAACGTGCACGGTGCCAGAGTCACCGCCTTGTTGCGCCGCAGCCGCTTGACCTTGCCGGTACCGGCGCCGGTCCAGACGGCGATCTTGTCTTCGTAGCCGACGAGCCACACCGGGGTGGCCACCGGCGTGCCGTCCTTGCGAAAGGTGGTCAGCGACACGTAGCGCTGGCCGCTGAGGGGCTTCGTCACGGGTCCATTGTGGGCTCGACGGTCCAGCGATGGTCAGAGGCCGGCCGTCAGCCGCCCGTATGCCTCGTCGCGCAGTTCGGCAAGGGGCCGCCGGCCGCCCGTCGACTCGAAGACCGTCAGCGCCGCCTTGAGTGACCCGGTGGCCGCCGCGGCGAGCAGTTGCGGGTGCAGGTCGGCGGCGGCGCCGCCCGTGCGCTCCGCGACCTCCTCCGCGATCACCTCGTGCAGCTGCTGGAACAGCATGTGGTAGGTGCCGCCCAGCTCGGGCATCCGCTCCAGCAGCCGCAGCCGCTCGAGCACCTGGCGCTGCTGTTCGGGGTCGTCCAGCTCCATCGCGCCCAGCGCGGCGCCGACCGCGTCGACCGGGGACTCGGTGCCCGGCCGCTCACGCAGCGCGGCGCGCAGCCGGGCGGCGATGTCGAGGGCGACGTCGCCGAACAGCACGTGCTGCTTGGACTGGAAGTACCGGAAGAAGGTCCGCACCGCGACGTCCGCGGCCTCGGCGATGTCGTCGATGGTGGTCTGCTCGTAGCCCCGCTCGGCGAACAGCCGCAGGGCGGCGGCCTCGAGCGCGGCGCGGGTCTCGATCTTCTTCCGTTCACGCCGCCCGGGTGCCGCCGTTTCCGGCGGAGGCTCCACGGCTTCCGACCGGGTTGGGGCGGTATTCACGGACACCACCCTCTCATCTTGGCACGTCCGCCGGTTGACATGCATGTCATGATGTGACAGATGGCATCTCATGCCATTAGGCATGACTTGCCATGCTGCACTTGTTGCCACAATGGGAGGCGGGCATGTTCGAGCGTTTCGGTCGGGCGGTCACCCGGCGTCCGTGGTGGGTCATCGCTGGCTGGCTGGTCGCGGCCGCCGCTATCGTGCTGCTCGCGCCGGGGCTCGGCACGGTGACCAACTCGGACCAGGCCGCCTTCCTGCCCGCAGGCGCGGAGTCGGCCCGGGCGGCCTCGCTCGCCGCGCGGGACCTGCCCGGGGCCTCCCGGGTCACCGCGGTCGTCGTGGTCACCCGGCCTGGGAGCACGCTGTCCGCCGACGACACGGCCACCATCACGCGGCTCGCGGGCCTGCCGAGGCCCGAGGGGGTCACCGGGATCTCCTTCGACCCGGCCAGCGGGGTCGCCCCGGACCGCCGCGTCGCGCTGCTGGTCGCGGGCTTCGCG
>Ga0081540_1001821_pt1 | contig 17896 bp, 8 predicted proteins | sample TabmetS2T1R1_FD_71024 | JGI IMG/M metagenome (GOLD analysis project Ga0081540, IMG submission 71024) | Tabebuia heterophylla rhizosphere microbial communities from the University of Puerto Rico - S2T1R1 | ecosystem: Host-associated > Plants > Roots > Rhizosphere ... | reverse complement strand
TCGCCGATTCCGACGATCTCTGACTGCCGGGCCAGGTTGCCTGCGACGTCGTAGTCCTGGGTCGTCACGTTCCCGGCGGCGTCCCGGCTGAACGTCTGTCGCCCCATCGTGTCGTGGTGGAACGTGCTGTCCTGCCACTCCACGATGACGTTGGCTCGGACCCGCTGCCGGAGCACCTGACCGAACGCGTCGTACTCGTACCGGGTGGCGGCTGAGTCCTCGACCCCGGACGCCGACTCCGGGTTGAGCCGGTACTCGTTGGCCTGGCTCGGGTCGCCGGGCATCTGCGTCGAGTAGTAGGTCGCCCCGGGCATGGTGACCTCGACCTTTCGGCCGAGGGTGTCGTAGGTCGGGCTGATGGTGCGGGCGTAGACGTCTTCGAGGACGTTGCCCAGTTCGTCGACGCCCAGGTTCAGCTGGGACTCGACCTCCTCGGGGGTCCAGTACAGGCCGTTCTGTGGGGGCTTCGAGATGGTGACGCTGTGTCGGGTGACGCTGGCCTGCTCGGCGAACGCCGTGTAGGTGTAGCGGGTGACGTGGTTGAGCGCGTTCACCTCGTGCTGGACGCGGCCCTGGTTGTCGAAGGTGCGGTAGGTGTGCGCGAAGGTGTCGACGCCGGTGCGGTCGCCAATGCGGACCACGTTCCCGATCACGTCGTAGAGGATCGAGGACTCCTGCCGGAAGCGACCGTTCCCGGGCTCGCGTTCGACCACCCCGGTCGTGGTGTCGTAGTAGCCCGGGTGAAGCGTTGTGGTCGGTCGGCCGAGGGTGTCGAAGAGGTAGTCGGTCGTGGACGCCTCGGTGGGGAGGTTCGCTGCCTCGACCTTGGTGATGAGGTGGCCGAAGGCGTCGTAGTGCATCGTGGTCACGACGACCCGCTCCGGCGGCGGCGTCCCGGGGTCCTCGGCGCCGAGGACGAAGGCCACGGGCGGGGTCGTCTCACGGTCCTTGCGGCCCTTGCGGTCGTACTCACAGCTCCACGCGTTGCCGTTCCGGTCGGTCCAGTGCGTGCGGTCCCCCAGTGCGTCTGGCTCGTAGTGCTCGGTGTCGCCGCGGGCGTCGGTGCTGCTGGTTTGTCTGCCACCCGCGTCGTAGGTAGCCCGTTCGCCACGGGTCGTGCCGTCCCCGACAGCATGGCTGCCGCGCAGCGCGGACATCTCCAACTCCGAGCGTGGCGTGCTGGTCGGCGCCGGGAAGTCGAAGCGTCGGGTCTCGGTCACCTGGTCGAGGGCGTCGTACACGGTCTCGGCGAAGGATAGGTCGGGCCGGATCTCGAAGCGTTGGCGTCCGGCGGCGTCCCGCACCTGCGTCGTGACGCGATCGGCGGCCGGATCGGCGACGACGCCGGCTTCTACGCTGCACAGGTCGAACGCGGTGAGGGGGACGGCGGTGGCGTGGTCGATCTGCTGAACGAGCTGCCCGAGCGCGTCCTGCACCCTGCGGGTGATCACGTAGGTGGTGCCGGTCTCGGCCCACAGCGCGCGGATCGCGAACACCTCCCTGCCGCCGACGTCGTGGGCGACCGCGGACCGGCGATCGTGCACCGGGTCGGGAACGATCGCGCCGGCGATGTCGCGTTCGCCGTAGCCGGCGACGTCCCCCACGGGGGTTGCGTAGGCGCGCTGCTCGATCAGCTGACCGAAAGCGTCGTACCGGCTCTCCTCGATGAAGTGCGCCGTTTGTGGGGCGGCGGCGGTCGCGATGAGCTGCACGGTGAATCGAAGCTGGCCGAGTGGGTCGTAGGCGCGGTGCTGCACGCGGTTGGCGGTGTCATCGCGGTCCACGGCCTGTTCGATCGCCGACTCGTTGACGGCGGTCAGGTCGAGGCGAGCCGCGAACCGGGTCGCCGCGATGAGGTGGCCGAAGCTGTCATACGCGTTCTCGACCACGCCGCCGAGCGCGTCGACCGTGAAGCGCAGCTGGTTCGAGACGTCGTGAGCGAAGCGGGTGCGTTGCAGGTGGGCCAGGGTGCTCGGCGTGCCGTCGGAGTAGCCGAGGGAGCTCAGCTGGTCGAGCACCTCGCGCTCGCTGATACCTGGCGAGTCCGTCGTGTCGACGCCTGCGATCAACGCATCTGTGAGGTATCGGTCGTAGCGCCGCGACTCGGTGACGTTGCCGAGGGTGTCGTAGCGGCTCTCGCTGATCGTCCAGTTCGGGATGGTGTCGGTCTGCACCGTGAACCGTTGCCGCCCGGCGGCGTCATAGGCGTACAGCGTCTTCCGGTCGTTCAGCCCCGCGATGGCGCTGACGGCCGAGCGGAGGCTCGCCCGGTCGAAGGTGGCCAGTGGGCCGACGGCCTGGGCGAACCGGGTTGTCTTGGCGATCCGGCCCAGCGCGTCGTACTCCTGTCGGGTCACCTGGTGCCGGTCCGGGCCCAGCCGCCGGACGTCGTAGACCAGCTGGTCCACCGGGTCGTAGACGGCGGCCGAGAACCGGTCCCTGGTCAGGTCGGCGACCGCGCCCACCGCGGCGTCGATCGTGGCCTTGTCGAAGGCCGAGACCGCCACGGCGGTCGCGTAGGTGATGCTGCGCACCCGTCGGCCGAACGCGTCGAACTGCTGTGCCGTGACCTGGTACCGGCGCGAAATCGCCTCGACGGTGAGCGCGGAGAGGAGGTAGCTCTGATGGCCGGCGAGGTCGTAGACGAAGCGCGAGACGCGGTCCCTGGCGACGTCACCGGAACCCACGGCGGCCGAGACTGCCGGCTCGCTGAAGCTGGCCAGTGGCACCGCGGTGGCGTACGAGATCGTGCCGACGCTCTGGCCGAGCGCGTCCAGCTCGTGCCTGGTCACGGAATACCGGAACTGACCCGCCTCGACCGAGATCCGCTGCAGGCTGAAGCGGACCTGACCGGCTGGGTCGTAGACGGAGTGCTGGACCCGGTTGTCGGGGTTGTCGCGCTGCCGGGCGACGGCCGCGTTGAGCGCGCCCTCGCTGTACGCCGTCAGGGCTGGCCGTACCGCGAGGCGCAGCACCCGGTTGGGGTTGCCGACCGTGTCGTAGGTGCGCTCGGTGATCGAGCCGAGCGCATCGATGGTGTAGCGCAACCGGTTGACGCCGTCATAGGCGAAACGGGTGGTGGAGTTGGCGCGGTCCGCACGCAGCGGGGCGACCGCGGCGTCGATCGCGCCTTCGGAGTACTGCTGCAGCGCCGGACGGACGGCGAAGCGGGTGGTCGCCAGCACGTTGCCCACCGCGTCATAGGCCTGTTCGGTGACCGAGCCGAGCGGGTCTATGGTGAACGTCAGGCGGCTGCTCGGGTCGTGGGCGAACCGGGTGACCTGGTTGGCACCGTCAGCGCGGAGCGGGTCGACCGCCGCGGTGACGTCGGCTTCGGTGTATGCGGGCATCGGTGCGTCGGGGCGGCGGGCGAATCGCGTGGTGACAAGGACGTTTCCGACCGCGTCGTACAGGTTCTCGGTGATCGAGCCCAGCGTGTCGATGGTGAACCGCAGGCGATCGCCGGCGTCGTAGACGAGGTGAGAGACGTCATCGCCGTTGGCCGGCAACGCCGCCAGTGCCGCGGTGATCGCGCTTTCGCTGTACTGCGTGAGCTTCGGGCGGGTGGCCCAGCGCGCATGTGTGACGACGTTTCCCCGCGCGTCGTACCGGTTCTCCCGCACCGAGCCGAGCGCGTCGACCGTGTAACGCAGCCGACCCACGGCGTCGTAGGCATGACGGGTAACCGAGTTCTCGATCTCGGCGCGGTCGACCGCGGCGTCGATCGCACTCTCGGTGTATTCCGGCAGGGTCGGACGGCTCGCGAACCGGGTGGAGCTCAGCAGATTGCCGGCCGGGTCGTAGGCGCTTTCGGCGATCGACCCCAACGGGTCAACCGTGAAGCGGAGCCGGTTGTTGGCGTCGTACGCGAAGCGGATGCGCGGCACACCGTCCAAGGTCGATGGTGCGTCGTCGTGGTACCCCAACGTAGCCAGCTCGTCCTGGATCTCCGGCACGGTGATACCTGGGGAGCCGGCAGAGTCGATCGCCGTGACCCGCGCATTCGACAAGAACCTGTCGTAGCGGCGCGTCTCGACGATGTTCGCGTTGGCGTCATAGCGGTTCTCGCTGATCGTCCAGCCCCTGCTGCCGGTCCCCACGAGAGTGAAGCGCGGGCGGCCGTCGTTGTCGTACACGACGTAGCTGAGCTGATCATTCTCGTTGGCCGGCGGGACGACGAAGCCGCCGCCGACGATGTCCCCGAAGCCGTCGACCGTGCTGGGGCCCAGCCGGGCCGCGCAGCGACGGCGGTAGACCAGCCGGCCGACGGCGTCGTACCTGTTCTCGCTGACGTCGCCCAGCGCGCTGACAGTATGGGTCAGCTGTCCGGCCGCGTCGTAGACGTTCCAGGTGCGCATGCGGTTGGCGTCGATGCGGCAGCTCACCCGGCCGCCGACGTCGTACCGGTACTGCGTGGTGAGGTCGCGAGCCCCTGGCCCGCCGGAACCGAACACCGAGCTGGGCGCTGCGATCTCCTGCGTCCGGCGTCCCACGCTGTCGAACTCGTACCTCGTCACCTGCTGGTTCGGGTCGGCGACCGTGCCGCGAGCGACCGTGACGATGTTGTCGCGGTTGTCGTAGGTGTAGATCGTGGCCACCTGCAGGCCGCCGGGATCCACGACCTCGGTCCGCACCCGGCCCTCGCGGTCGTACGCGCACGTGCTGACTCTGGCGGTGATCGTGTTCGCGTCCTCGGTCAGCCGAACCCGTCGGCCGAGCGCGTCGAACTCGAACCGAGTGGTGAGGTTCAGAGCGTTGGGATCCGCCCGTCGTTCGGTCACCCGGTTGCGCTGGTCGTAGCCGAACCTGGTCACGGTGCCACGAGCGTCGATCACCTCATGCTGGCGGCCGCTCCGGTCGTAGGTCGTGGTTGTCACCTGGCCCAATGGGTCCGTCACCGCGGTCTGCTGACCGTCCCGGTTGTAGGCATACGACGTCGTTGCGCTGCGCCCATCCGTGACGCTCGCCAGCTCGTCGTGGCGGGTGCGCACCGTGGTCGCCCGGACCTGTTCGGGTGTGGTGATGGTGACGCTGCGCGCGTCGTCGTCGTAGCTGTACGTCGTCTGCTGGCCCAGGGCATCGACCCGGCTCCGCATGCGACCAAGGGCCTCGTATTCGGTGCGCGTCGCCCGGCGCAGCGGATCGGCGACGACAACGACGCGGCCGCTGTCCCGGTAGGTGGTCGTCGTGACGTTCCCGGCTTCGTCGACGGATCGGGTGACGCGGGCGAAGGCGTCGTACGCCCACTGGACGTTCGCGTTGATTCCGCCGACGTCATCGGTCCGCGATACCAGGCGCCCGGCGTGGTCGTAGTCGAACTGCCTGGTGGTGTTCCGGCCCTCGGACAGCGAGCGCACCTGCGCGGCCGGGTCACCGTGCGGGTTGTAGACGGTGACCGTCGCGCCGCCCTCGGCGTCGACCTCCTTGACCACGCGTCCGTTGCGGTCATACTCCGCCCGGGTGACGGAATCGAGGTTCGGGTCGGCCAGTGCCGCCAGCGTGCTCACCAAGAACGCATCGACCGGGCCTCCGCCGCCGTGCGCCAACAACTGGTCCATGTCCGCAGCCGCGATCCGGGTCGCGTACCGCCGGACCGACACCGGCTGGCCGAAGCTGGTGTAGGTCGTCTCGGTCACCTCCCCGGCCAGCGTGCCGTCCGTGCTGAGTTCAACGACAGCGATGGCGTGGGTCGGCCGGTTCTCCCGGTCGTAGTACAGCAGCGTCCGGTTGCTGTTCGCGTCCACGGTGCGGACCCTCCGGCCGAACGTGTCGTACTCGGAACGAGTGCCGTAGTCGCGAATCGCCTCGCTGATCTGCTGTGGGCTCGGGTTCGTGCCCAGCGACGCATCGCCCTCGCCGCCCAAGGTGGCGGTCACCTCACCGAAGGCGTTGAAGAACGTGCGCCGGGCGCGCTGCTCGGATGTCTGCGCGGCACTGATCACCCGGGTGAGCCGACCGGCCTCGTCGTACTCGTTGCGAGCCTGCGTCGAGCCGTCCGGGCCGGTCGTGACCAGCACTCGGCCGAAGCCGTCATACTGCACGAGCGAGGTCTGCTGGGCGGCGCCCGCGCGGCTGCGCACGGAGGCCAGCGTGTCGCCGGCGCCGACCGTGACCGGCGTCAGATAGCGCAGTGTTCGCTGCGTGTTGCCGGCGTCGTCGTGCACGGTCTCGGTCAGGAATTGGCGCTCATCGACCGCCCCGACAACGCGCCCCTGCCCGTCGTAGTAGAGGTAGCTGCGCAGCGCGCTCGGGTCGGCTGGCCGCCAGTCCGACAGCTGGGCACTGCCGGTCGACTGGTCGGCGGGAGTGGGCGCCGCGGCGACCCGCACCGAGAGTGTCCGGTCTGTCGACTGCCCGCTCGCGTTCGTGGCCCGCAGCACGATGGTGGAGAACCCGACACCGCTGGCGGCACCGCTGATGGTGCGGGTGCCTGCGTTGAACGCCAACCCCGTGGGCAACCCGCTCGCCACGCGGTATGTGATCGATTGGCCGGTGGCCGGAGGCACGACGTAACTCACCGGAGTGTTGGTCACGACGTCCAGCGATGGCAGCGAAACCCACGCGGGCCCCGCGCCGTCCGGCGCGCCGGGAGGTAGCGGGTTCGCCACCGCGATTCGCACGGTCACATCGGAGGTCTTGCCGCGGCCGTCGTCGGCGCGCAGCGTGACCTGGTGTTCCGTGCCCGCCGCCGGCGGCGCCGTGCCGCGCAGCATCGCGGTCTGCGGGTCGAAGCTCAACCAGGCGGGCGGCGCGCCGACCATGCTGACGGTCAACTGGTCGCCGTCGGGATCGTAGGCCGGGACCCGGTACTCGAACGGCTTGCTGGCGATCGCGGTCCGGTGGGTGACGCCGATCCACACCGGCGTGGACAGATTCGTCGCTCCCGGGCTGCGCTGGCTGTACCGAATCGTCTCGATGAGGCGTCCGCCCGCGTCGTGGACGTACTCGGTCAGGTAGCCGAGCGGATCCACGGTGCCGACCCGGTGCCCGTCCCCGTCGTAGAGGTGGCGGGTCGCCCGGTCATCGGTCTGCGTCATGATCACCCGGGAAAGGCCGTCGTAGGTCGTGGTGGTGACCGTTCCCTCCGCGTCGGTGGAGGACGTGAGCCGCCCGGCGCCGTCGTACTCGAACAGCGTGACCCGGTCGCCGGCCGGGCTCGCGACCAGGTCGCTGCCCGCGTCGCCGACGGTGAGCGTGGACTTGGTCACCCTGCGGGTGGCTGGGTCGAACCACCCGGTGGGGTCGGCCCGGTTCGCGTACTGGGTCTGGCGGACGACCTGGCCATTCGGGTTGTGCTCCAGCCGGGTCACCGCTCCGGTGGCATCCACCGTGTATTCGAGGCGTCCGGCCGGGTCGTAGAAGCGGAAACGGCGCCCGCCTTCGGCGTCCTCGACCATCCGCAGACGGTCGGCGTTGTCGTACACGTTCCGCGTCCGCCGGCTGGTCCCGTCGCCGTCCTGGGTCACGACCGCCAGCCGTCCGCGGGCGTCGTACTCGCGGGTCTCGACAAGGCCACTCGATCGGGAGACGGTCACCCGTCGGCCGCCGTCCGCATAGACCGTCACGTGGCGGCCGTTGACGCCCTCGTTGACGAGCTCCCGGTTCATGCCGTCGTACTCGACGTGGGAGACGATCGTCCGTTGGTCACGGGCTGCGCCGCGGACCGCGACACGTCGCCGCAGCCGGCTCTTGGCGTCGTGGACGAACTCCGTCACAGCCGCCTGGGCGTCCAGCACGCCCTCTCCGGTCGCGCTGACCGTCGCGTAGCGGGTCTGCCTGCTCAGGTTTCCCCGCTGGTCGTATTCGTTCTCGGTCAGCTGGACCCGGGTCTTGTCGGACAGCCCCGCCGCCCAGGCGGCCAGATCGGCCTCGCCGAGTGGCTGCGTCGGGTCCAGCGCGGTCACGTCGAACACCTCACCGGTGTACACGCGCGTCTGAACCAGGAGGCCCGCGTCGCTGTGGGTGCTGCCGTAGCGGTTCTCGGTGACGCGACCCTCCGCGCTGACGGTGAACCGCAGCCTGGAGGCCGTGTCGTAGGCGAATCGGCTAGTGACCGGATCACCGGGCGCGCCCGGGCCGGCGCCGGGCTGCCGGTTGCGAGTCTCGGTCAGGGGCTGGTTGTCCGGGCTGAAGGTGCGGGTGATGGTGTTTCCCAGGGCATCGCACTCGAGCACGCGGTTGCCTGCTTCGTCGTACGCATAGACGACGGCGTTGCCCCGCGCATCCCTGACTTCGACCAGGTTGCCGGCGGCGTCGTAGCGGAAGCTGGTCGGCAGACTCGTCCCCTGCACCGGCGGTGTCAGGTTCTCGAGCAGTTGCCCCGTTGCGGCGTCGTGGCGCAGTGTCGAGACCATGCCCTCGCCGTCGGCAATGGTCGTCCTGCCGTCCGCAGGCTCGTAGGCTAGGTCGAGCTGGCGACCGGCTGTTCCGTCGGGATCGAGCACCGCACTGACCCGTCCTGTGGCGTCGTACCGGAACGACAGACCGGTCCCGTCGCTGTGCGTCAGGTTGGCGATGCGATCGCTGGTCGCGTCGTAGCCGTAACTGGCCAGGAAGGTCGGGCCGACGGGTGAGCCGCCATCGCTCGGGGCAAGCCGTCGAGCGACCTGCGTCAGCCGACCCTGACTGTCGTAGCCGTAGTCGACGACCCGGATCGGGTCGCCCAGCGTGCCGGTCGGATCTCCGTTGCCGTCCTCGACCAGGGCGCGGACCTCGATCCGGCTCGGCTGCAGAAGACCACCGAACTGGTCATAGCCCAGCCGAAGCTCCTGCCGGCTGCCCTCGTCCCGGATCAGGGTCAACCTGTCGTCGTCGTAGCCGAGAACGATGCTGGTGCCGTAGGTGTCGGTGATGCGGAGCAGATGGCCGGCCATCTGGGGGTCGGTGGAGTTCGCGTAACGCTCGACGAGACGGGTCGACCCGTCGGTCCAGACCCACTCCCTCGCGTCGGCGTCGTACCTCAGCTCGTCCTGCGCACGGCTGCCCTCATCCGCCGCAAAGGCCGAGCGCTCCGGATTCCATTCGTGCCTGGTCTCGTGACCGTCGGCATGGGTACGCACCACAGCGGCTCCCCCAGCGGGCTGACCGGGCGTACCGGGACCTTCGAACCTCACCTCCTGCACGTAGCCCCAACGCCAGCTCACCGCACCGGCATGACCGTCGGCGGCCTGAGAGTTGTAGGTCCGGGTGGCGAACAGGTCGGCGCCGCGACCGGCAAGCTCGGCGTCCCGCGCCTGCAGGACCAGGTTCCCGTTCACCGCATTGACGAAGGCCCGGCCAAGGCCCTGGCCGCAGACACTCTGGCCGAGCACGCCGGCAGGACCGATCGTGTCCAGGGAGGTCTCGTGCAGGCCTAGGCCCTTGCCGGCGACGACTTCAACCATGTCGAGCGCCCCCCTTCGAATCGACGCCCCGCTTCACGAGGCGGAACCGTGTCCGCAGATACGTAACGCGATCGCCGACGTCGCCGACCTGTACCGAGGTACTGCACGTCGTATCCGGCCTGGGTCTGCAGGTCGGCCATGTGCGCCTTGGCGACGTCGTCGACGGACACTCCGCGGGCGACGGTGTGGACGTCCATGGACGGCGGAATGAGCGGCTCCTAGGGGTCGGTCGTCCGGTCACGCTGCGTGTGGCCGAACCGTCACCGTAGGAGCGGGCGACCCGGCTGGGCATCGGTCAGGGATGCCCATGTCACGGATTCGGTTACCCAGATTGGGCGCGGACGTCGATGCGCGAGGACACTCCGAGCTTGGCCAGGACGGCCGAGACGTGGTGGTGCACGGTGCGCTCGGACAGGTACAGCCGGCGGGCGATGGCGGCGTTCGACAGGCCATCGCGCAGCAGCGCGAGCACCTCGCGCGGCCGGGTCGCTCCCGGGCCATGTCGTCTCGCCGACGTCCGTCTACGGACGTTCAGGCCGGGGGTCAATCAGGGGTCAAACGATCAAGAGGCCGGTTCCTCATCTGTGAGAACCGACCCTTGACCTGCGAGAACATGGTCGGGGTGGCGGGATTTGAACCCACGGCCTCTTCGTCCCGAACGAAGCGCGCTACCAAGCTGCGCCACACCCCGGCGGAGCCCGCCCAGGATAGCCGAGGCCATGGGCGGCGACGAAACGCGTTGCCCGGCCTGTCGGTGCCGGATGCAAGGATCAGGGCATGACGCAGGAGGCCTCGCCACCGGGCTCGCAGACCCGGCCGCCGACCGCGACGCGGATGCCCGACTGGGAGCGCCGGTTCCGTGCCCCTCGCGTCGGTCTGCCGGACTGGGCACGGGACGCTCCGGAGCGCGCGGCCGTCGTGGCCACCGCCGACGGCGTCCTGGAGGTGCACAGCTGGGACCGCGCGAGCGGGCAGCTGACGCAGGCCACCCGCCGCAAGGAGGGAACGGCCTCGGCGACCGTCGACCCTGCCGGCGAGTGGCTGTGGTGGTTCGACGACGGGGACGGGAACGAGTACGGCGTCTGGCGCCGACAGCCCTTCGGCTCCGGGCCGGACACGGACGCCGAGGACGCGGTCGGGCTGCCCCCCGCGTATCCGTCCGGCCTGGCCGTAGGCCGCCACGGCCTCGTCGTCGTCGGACGCACGGATGACGACTACGGCGTTCAGATTCATGTCGTGACAGCGACTGCGCCCCCGCGGCTGCTCTACAGCCACGAGCAGGACGCCGGCGTCGGCGACCTCTCCGAGGACGGTGAGCTCGTGGCGATCTCGCACAGCGAGCACGGCGACTCACGGCATCCGGCGCTGCGCGTCGTGCGCTCGGTCGACGGCAGCGTGGTGGGCGACCTCTGGGATGGGCCCGGCAAGGGGCTGGAGGCGTTCGGGTTCGCACCGATCGCCGGTGACACTCGATTGCTCGTGCAGCACGAGCGTCGCGGCCGGCCCGAGCTGCTGATCTGGGACGTCGCCACAGGCGAGCAGCGAGAGCTCAGCTTGGTCGAGGAGGGTCTGGAGGGCGAGATCTCGGACGCCGACTGGTTCCTCGACGGCAGCGGCGTGCTCATCGCCGTCGACCATCACGCCCGGACCAGACTGCACCGCTACGACCTGACTGGCGGCGCACCCACGATCACGGCACTGGGCCGGTCGGACGGGAGCGTACGGGCGGCGACGACCAGGCCGGACGGCGAAGCATGGCTGGCGTGGTCGAGTGCGGCCGAGCCGCCGACGATCCGCGATCTCAGCGACGTCGTGGTGCTGCAGCCGCGGGGAGAGCCGGCGCCGCCTTCGGTGCCCGTCGAGGACGTCTGGGTGGACGGCCCCGGGGGGCGCGTCCAGGCCTTGCTGCGCCGGCCGCTCGGCCTCGACGGCCAGCTCGCCCGACCGCTGCCGCTGGTCGTCGACGTCCACGGTGGCCCGACGTATCACGATGCGGACGTCTTCCGCGCCTCCCCTGCCGCCTGGGTCGACCACGGGTTCGCCGTCGTTCAGGTCAACTACCGGGGTTCGACCGGCTACGGCTCGGCCTGGCGGGACGCGTTGGAGACCCGGATCGGGCACGTCGAGCTGGAGGACGTCGTCGCCGTCCGGGACCGCCTCGTCCAGGACGGCATCGCGGACGGCGACCGAGTGGTGCTCGCGGGTGGGTCGTGGGGTGGCTACCTCACACTGCTGGGCCTCGGCGCGTACCCAGATCGCTGGTCGCTCGGGCTGGCCGCCGTCCCGGTCGCCGACTACCTGGCGGCGTACGAGGACGAGATGGAGGCCCTCAAGGCCTTCGACCGCTCGCTCTTCGGTGGATCGCCGGAGGAGGTACCCGACAAGTACCGCGACTCCAGTCCCATCACCTACGTGGACGCCGTCCGCGCGCCCGTGCTGATCCTCGCGGGCGAGAACGACCCGCGCTGCCCCATCAGGCAGATCGAGAACTACGTCGCCGCGCTCGAGCGGCGCGGCGTCGAGCACGAGGTCTACCGCTACGACGCCGGCCACGGATCACTTGTCGACGACGAGGTCGTGCGGCAGGTCCGCGCCGAGCTCGGCTTCGTGGATCGGCACGTTCCGGGCGGCCTGCCCCGGGGCTAGCGCTTCGCGGCCAGCTCCGTGGCCAGCAGTTCGCCGATCTGCGCGGTGTTCAGCGCGGCACCCTTGCGCAGGTTGTCGCCGCACACGAACAGGTCCAGGGTGTTCGGGAAGTCGAGCGCCTGCCGGATGCGGCCCACGAACGTCGGGTCGGCGCCGACGCTGTCGATCGGCGTGGGGAACTCCAACGCCTCCGGGTCGTCCACCAGCACGACGCTGGGCGCATCCATCAGCGCGCTGTGCGCCTCGTCGACGGAGACCGCGTCCTGGAACGTGGCGTGAACCGCTAGCGAGTGCGTCGTCACGACGGGGACGCGGACGCAGGTCGCCGAGACCTTCAAGTCCGGGATCCCCAAGATCTTCCGGGATTCGTTGCGGACCTTGAGCTCCTCGCTCGTCCATCCGTCGCCCTTGGGCGATCCCGCCCACGGCACGACGTTCAGCGCCAGCGGCGCCGGGAAGGGGGACGGACCGTCGCCGAGCTTGTCCGCGATCGCCCGCCGGACGTCGCCGGCGACTGAGCCGAGCGTCCTGTCGCCGGCCACGACCTCGAGCTCGTCGTACAGCCGCTCCACTCCGGGCTGCCCTGCGCCGGACGCCGCCTGGTAGGACGCGACGACGAGCTCGACCAGCCCGAAGCGCCGGTGCAGCGTCCCGAGCGCGTCCATCATCGTCAGCGTCGTGCAGTTGGGGTTGCTGATGATCCCCTTCGGCCGCTGCCGCACCTGCGCGGAGTTGACCTCGGGCACGACGAGCGGCACGTCCGGATCCATCCTGAACGCACCGGAGTTGTCGACCACCAGTGCGCCGCGCTCGACGGCGACCGGCGCCCAGGAGGCGCTGACGTCGTCGGGAACGTCGAACATCGCGACGTCGACACCGTCGAAGACCTCCGGCGCCAAGGCCAGGACCTCCAGCTCCTCCCCGCGCACCCGCAGCCGCTTCCCCGCGGAGCGGACGGACGCCACGAGCCTGATCTCGCCCCAGACGTCCTCCCGCGTCGAGAGGAGCTTGAGCATCACGGTGCCGACGGCGCCGGTGGCGCCGACGACGGCCAGGGTGGGCTTGCTCATCGACCTGTACCTCCGTAGACGACGGCCTCGACCTTGTCGGCGTCCAGGCCGAAGGCCGAGTGCACGGCGCGGACGGCGACGTCCACGTCGTCGGAGCGCGTGACGACGGAGATCCGGATCTCCGACGTGCTGATCATCTCGATGTTGACGCCGGCGCTCGCCAGGGCGGCGAAGAAGTGCGCCGACACGCCGGGATGGCTGCGCATCCCCGCCCCGATCAGCGAGATCTTGCCGATCTGGTCGTCATAGAGCAGCGCATCGAACCCGACGTCGTCCTTCGCTCGCGACAGCGCGTCCATCGCCCGCTGACCGTCGGTCTTGGGCAAGGTGAACGACACGTCGGTGAGTCCGGTCGAGGCCGCCGAGACGTTCTGCACGATCATGTCGATATTGATCTCCGCGGCGGCCACGGCCTCGAAGATCGCCGCGGCCTTGCCGGGCTTGTCCGGCACGCCGACAACGGTGATCTTCGCCTCGCTGCGGTCGTGCGCCACTCCGGAGATGATCGCCTGTTCCATCTGCTCCCCTTCCGGCAACGTCGACGAATCGACGATCCAGGTGCCCGCGCGGTGGCTGAACGACGAGCGGACGTGCACCCTCACACCGAACCGGCGGGCGGACTCGACGCAGCGCAGGGGCAGGACCTTCGCGCCCGACGCGGCCATCTCGAGCATCTCCTCCGTCGAGATGCGGTCGATCTGCCGCGCGCTGGGCACGATCCGCGGATCCGCGGTGAACACGCCGTCGACGTCCGTGTAGATCTCGCAGACGTCGGCATCCAGGGCGGCTGCCAGGGCCACAGCGGTCGTGTCGGACGCGCCACGCCCGAGGGTGGTCACGTCCTTGGTGGTCTGGCTGACGCCTTGGAACCCGGCGATGATCGCGACGTCCCCACCCGCGAGCGCGCCCGAGATGCGGCTGGGCGTGATATCGATGATCCGCGCGTTCCCGTGCTGCTCGGTGGTGATGACGCCGGCCTGGCTGCCGGTGAAGGAGCGGGCCCGGACGCCGAGGTCGTGGGTCGCCATCGCGAGCAGGGCCGCACTGATCCGCTCACCTGCGGTGAGCAGCATGTCCAGCTCACGCGGGGGCGGCGTCGGGCTGACCTCGCGAGCGAGGTCCAACAGGTCGTCGGTGGTGTCGCCCATGGCCGACACGATGACGACGACGTCGTGGCCGGCCTTCTTGGTGTCGACGACCCGGTGGGCGACCCTCTTGATGCCCTCGGCGTCGGCCACGGAGGAACCCCCGTACTTCTGCACGACCAGGCCCACGGCGCGTCTCCCGGTGGTCTTCGACGGCATCTCGGACGGCGACTCCACGGCAACGGACGTCGAGTCTAACCGTCTGCCCGACGCGGCCCCGGCCGCGTCCGCTACTGGACGTGCAGGGCGTCGAACTCGGCGTCCGCCACCGTCTCGGCGTCGACGTCCAGCCGCAGGTGCCCCAGCATCGACTGCAGCACGCGCAGGGCCGTCGACGCCCGCACCCCCCACGTCGACAGGTAGGAGAACTGCCACCACCACAACGCCTCGTCGATCCGCCCGGCGCGGTAGTGCCGCAGGCCGTGGACGAGGTCGGCGGCCACGTCGGCCAGATCGTCCGACAGCGAGCCGCGGACGACCTCGCCGTTGGTCATCGGGTCGACGACGTCGGCGTACTCGTCGAGCCCGTCGAAGAGGTTCGCCAGGCCCGCCCGCACCGGATCGACGTCGGGGTCGGGGCCGGCGTCGGGCTCGAAGCGCTCGCTCGGCACGATGTCCGTGATCGCCCCGAGGCGGGCTCCCGCCAGGAGGCTCTGCGAGAGGGCGAGCAGCAGCACCGGGATGGCGATGTCGGGAGACGAGCCGGCTGCCACCTCGGTGACGGCGCCCAGGAACGCCTCGGCGTCCGCGGCGGTCTCCTCCCCGATCCGGCGCAGCTCCAGCACCTCGGCGGCGATCTCGGGACTGGTCTCGTCGTTGCCCGCTGTGGCAGCGGGCGGCTTCAGGCTGTCAGACATCGAGCAGCCTCCTCCCCTCGAAGGCACGACCGAGCGTGAGCTCGTCGGCGTACTCCAGATCGCCCCCCACCGGCAGGCCGGAGGCGAGCCGGGTCACGCGCAGGCCCATCGGCTTGAGCAAACGCGCGAGATACGTGGCCGTCGCCTCGCCCTCGAGGTTCGGATCGGTGGCCAGGATGATCTCGGTGACCTCGCCGGACGCCAGCCGGGTCACGAGCTCGCGGACGCGCAGATCGTCGGGCCCGATGCCCTCGATCGGGCTGATCGCGCCGCCGAGCACGTGGTAGCGGCCGCGGAACTCGCGGGTCTTCTCGATCGCGACGACGTCCTTCGGCTCCTCGACGACGCAGAGCACGCCGTCGTCCCGGCGCGGGTCGCGGCAGATCCGGCACTGCTCGTCGGCGGAGACGTTGCCGCAGGTCACGCAGAACCGGATCTTCTCGCTCACCTCGGTGAGCGCGTGGACGAGCCGGCGGACGTCCTCGGGGTCGGCCTGCAGCAGGTGGAAGGCGATGCGCTGGGCACTCTTCGGACCGACCCCGGGCAACCGCCCGAGCTCGTCGATGAGGTCCTGCACCACGCCTTCGTACACACAGCGAGCCTACGTGAGCGGACCGACGAATCCATCGGTCCCGCAGGTGGCCAGCGTGTGACATCGGCGGCGGTCAGCCCGCGGCGGGATCGGCAAGGACGGCGGCCGCCCAGGAGGGCCAGACATCGAGCGCCCAGGGACCGAACTCCCGGTCGGTCAGCACCACGGCACCGACGCCGGCGACCGGGTCGTCCCAGAGGAAGGTGCCCGCGCCACCGAAGTGCCCGACGGTGTCGCGGGACGGCGCCGCTCCGGCCCAGTGCCCGGGCCGGCCGAAGGCGCGTTCGAAGGTGAGCCCCCAGTCGAGCGGATCGAATCGGCCGACGTTCGGGAGGACGCCGCGGAGCCCGGGGAACTGAGTGGTGCGCATCTCGGCCACGGTGGACGGGGCGAGGACGGCGGGGGCCTGGATCTCGGTGACGAACCGGGCGAGGTCGGCCACCGTGCTCTCCAGGGAGTGCGCCGGCGTCCCGGGCAGGCTCGTGCCGGCCATGCCGAGCGGCTCCAGCACGGCCTGCGCGAGGTACTGGGCGAACGGGACCCCGGCTGCCCGCTCGAGGTGGGCGGCCGCTTCCTCGATGCCGCGGTTGGAGTAGATCCGCCGGGTCGCCGGTGCGGCCAGGACACCCGCGTCGTCGTCGAAGCCGTAGCCGGAGGTGTGCGCCAGCAGGTGTCGCAGCGTCGAGCCAGGCGGGCCGACAGGATCATCGAGGCTGACGGCACCCTCCTCGACCCCCACCATGATCGCGTAGCCGGTGAGGAGCTTGCCGACGGACGCGACGCGGAAGACCCTGTGGGCGTCGCCGTGCTCGACGGGCTCGCGACCGCGATGGACCACGGCCGCGGCTGCGTGCGGAACGTCCCACGAGTCCAGCAACGCGAAGGCGTCCGTCACGGCGGTCAGCTTGCCACCGACGGAGCCGGCTGCATCGGCCGCGTCGATCGGCCGTAGCCTGGGTCGGTGGTCCTCGTCGGTGCGCACGTCGACTCGGCGGATCCCCTCGCGCACGCCGCGAAGATCGGTGCCGACGCGGTCCAGTTCTTCCTCGGGGACCCGCAGGGGTGGCAGGCGCCGCGGCCGCACCCGCATGCGGACGAGCTCCGGGCGACGGATCTGCCGATCTACATCCACGCGCCGTATCTCGTCAACGTCGCGAGCACCAACAACAAGATCCGGATACCGAGCCGGAAGATCCTGGCCCAGCACGCCACGGCCGCCGCCGGCATCGGCGCGCGGGCGCTCATCGTCCACGGCGGACACGTGACCGCGAAGGATGACCCGGCCGAGGGGGTCGAGAACTGGCGCAAGACGTTCGAACGGGCACCGGAGGGCGGGTTCGGCCTGCCCATCCTCATCGAGAACACCGCCGGCGGGGAGAACGCGATGGCCCGCACGCTCGACCGTCTCGCCCGCCTGTGGGACGCGATCGGCGACTTCGGGCCCGGCGTCGTGCTCGACACGTGTCACGCCTGGACCTCAGGTGAGGATCTCGTCGGGATCGTCGACCGGGTGCGATCGATCACAGGGCGTGTCGACCTGGTACACGCCAACAACTCCCGGGACGCCGCCGGGTCCGGTGCCGACCGGCACGCCAACCTCGACTCAGGCACGATCGATCCCGAGCTGATCGTCGCCGTGTGCCGCGACGCCGGGAGCGACGTCGTTCTCGAGACGCCGATGGACAGGATCGCGGACGACGTCGCCTTTCTGCACAAGGCGCTCGGCTGACGGTCAGTCCCCTAGTCGTGCCGCTCCTCGATCACGCGGCCGCCGAGCAGCTGCTCGACCACCGTCGCGCCCACGAGGTTGCCCCCCTCGAGGTCGACGTCGTCGACGCTGGGCGCATCGTCCCGCGGCGGCTCGGGTGGCAGGGGGATGTCGTCGTCCGGCGGAAGCTGCACGACGGACCTGCGCGTCGAGGGTCCTCGGGCAGCATCGACGGGCGCGGCCGCCTCCGCACGCGGTTCGGCGGCCGCTCCGTCGGAGGCGACAGGGGCAGCCGGCGGGACCTGTTCGCTCTGCACGCGCGCGTTCCCCGCCACCGCCTCGAAGGTGCAGTCGATACCAAGGACGTCGATCAATGCCTGACGGAGGAACTCCTGGTGGGCGCCGCGCGTGAAGCTGGCGGCCCGCCCCGGCGAGTCGAACTGCAGCAGCAGGCGCTTGCCGTCGAAGTCGAGCACCTCCACCAGGCACTGGGTT
>Ga0081540_1001820_pt1 | contig 17900 bp, 11 predicted proteins | sample TabmetS2T1R1_FD_71024 | JGI IMG/M metagenome (GOLD analysis project Ga0081540, IMG submission 71024) | Tabebuia heterophylla rhizosphere microbial communities from the University of Puerto Rico - S2T1R1 | ecosystem: Host-associated > Plants > Roots > Rhizosphere ... | reverse complement strand
CTCGACGAAGCGCAAAACACCACGTCGATGCAGATGAAGATGTTCCTGACCCGGCTCGGCGAGAACAGCCGCATGATCATCACCGGCGATCCCTCGCAGGTCGACCTACCGCACGGACAGGCTTCGGGCCTTGCCGAAGCCGTCAAGCTGCTCGACCGCGTCGAGGGCATCGCGCAGGTGAGGTTTACCGCCGAGGACGTGATCCGCCATGAACTGGTGGCGCGGATCGTGGCCGCCTATGAGGGATTGCCGCAAAAGCCGGCAACCGGAAAATATTGATCGTCAAATCTTCGGCTGTGGACCTGCCGCAGACAGGCCCCCGCCGCAACCTGAACACTGCAATGCAAACCGCTGGAACGCTCGTGTCGTCCGCCCTGCCGCTCACCGAAGTTCTCGTCGTCGCCGAATGCTGGCGGACCGAACCGGATGCCGAGGCCGTGATCCATCGCGCCATCAACGCCGCGGCCGAAATCGCCGACGCCGATGTCGGCGAGGCCGAACTTGCGATCATGCTGACCGACGATTCCGGGATTCGCACGCTCAACAACAATTGGCGCGGCATCGACAAGCCGACCAACGTGCTGTCGTTTCCGGCGCTGCAGCCGGCCGCGGGCGCGCCCTCCGACGCGCCGCGCATGCTTGGCGACATCGCGATCGCCTATGAGACCACGCGGAAGGAGGCCGATGAAGAACAAAAGCCGTTCGATCATCATCTCAGCCATCTTGCGGTTCACGGGTTCCTGCATTTGATCGGTTACGACCACGAGAAGGACGACGACGCCGAAGCCATGGAAAGTCTCGAACAGGAGATTCTCGAGCATCTGGGCATTCCCGACCCCTACGCGGACCGGGAGCGGATGGACTGAAAATGCCGGACTCCGACCCGATACACGACAACCCGCGCGACACGCGTAACCTGCCTGTGCTGGTCAAGGAAGGCGAGGTCCTGCGTCCGACCGCCGAGAGCTGGTTGATGCGCGCGATCCGTACGCTGTTCGGCTGGCGGGCGGGATCGGTCCGCGCCGATCTCCAGGTGGTGCTCGACGCCTCCACGCCCGACGATGTCGGCTTTTCCGCCATCGAGCGCGCCATGCTGCGCAACATTCTCGACCTGAACGAGCGGCGCATCGCCGACGTGATGGTGCATCGCGCCGATATCGTCGCGGTCAAGCGCGACATTCCGCTCGGCGAATTGATGAGCCTGTTCGAGAGCGCGGCGCATTCGCGCCTCGTGGTCTACGACGAAACCCTCGACGATCCCGTAGGCATCGTTCACATCCGCGACCTGCTGGCGTTCATGACCGCGAAGGCGCGGGTCGGCGATACCACCAAGCCCCGGCGCAAGAAGCCTTTCCCGGCCGGCCTCGACCTGCGCGCGGTCGACCTCGCCATGCCGCTCGCCGACGCCAACATCATCCGCAAGCTCCTGTATGTGCCGCCGTCGATGCGGGCGATCGATCTTTTGGCGCAGATGCAGGCCTCGCGTATCCATCTGGCGCTGGTGGTCGACGAATATGGCGGCACCGACGGGCTGGTTTCGATCGAAGACCTCGTCGAGCAGATCGTCGGCGAAATCGACGACGAGCATGACAGCGACGAGCCGCCGGCAATCGTCCGTCAGGCGGACAATTCATTCATCGCGGATGCCCGCGCCAGCCTCGAGGATGCCCGCACGGTGATCGGCGAGGAATTCGACACCGGCGAGGCCAGCGAGGAAGTCGACACCCTCGGCGGCTATCTGGTTTCGCAGGTCGGCCGCCTGCCGGTGCGCGGCGAGGTGATTTCGGGCCCCGGCAATTTCGAGATCGAGGTGCTGGATGCCGACCCGCGGCGGGTCAAGCGGCTGCGTATCGGCATCCGCAAGGAGCGGCCGCCGGCTCGCGCGCCACGCGAACGAAGCCGCCGCGAGTCCCCGCCCGACAGTAACGCGCCCCAGGCCAACGACAATACGCCGCCGGCCTCCGGCGATGGGGCCGGCCCGCAGTGAAATCAACCGGCAAATTCCGCGCCGCGGGACTTTCGATCATCCTGACCTGGGGCTGGAAGCGCGCGCTCATCGCACTGGCGGCCGGCGCATTGTCAGCGCTGTCGATGGCGCCGTTCAACGCATGGCCGGTGCTGTTTGTGACTTTTCCGGTCGTGGTCTGGCTGATTGACGGCGCGGCGGCCGGAAAATGGCGCGGCGTGCCGGCGGCGGCAATGACGGGCTTCTGGTTCGGGCTCGGCTATTTCGTGCCCGGGCTCTACTGGACCGGCAACGCGTTCCTGGTCGATGCACCGACCTTCGCCTGGCTGATGCCCTTCGCGGTGCTCGGCTTGCCGGCCTATCTCGCGCTGTTCACCGCGTTCGGTTTCGCGCTGGCGCGCCTGGTCTGGACCCGGGACGCTTCCCGCGTGCTGGCGCTGGCGATCGCGCTCACGATCAGCGAATGGCTGCGCGGCCACCTGCTGACCGGATTTCCCTGGAATGCGTTCGGCTATGCGCTTTCGGAGCCGCTGGCGCTTGCTCAAACGGCATCGCTGATCGGGCTGTGGGGCATGACCTTCCTCACGGTTGCGATCTTCGCCAGTCCGGCCGTGCTGATCGACGGCTCTTCGCGCGGGAGGAAGCCCTGGATTGCGCCGGTGGCGGCGCTGACGCTGCTTGTCGCGATGGGAATTTTCGGCGCCATGCGGCTGTCGCTGCAGCCCACCGTGATGACCAGCGTCAAGCTGCGCATCATGCAGCCGAACCTGCAGCAGGACGTCAAATTCAACTATGGCGCCAAGGCCGAGGTGATGCAGCGATATTTGACGCTGTCCGACCGCGCCTCGGGGCCGCAATCCACCGGCGTGCGCGATGCGCAGATCCTGATCTGGCCGGAATCGGCTTTCCCATTCTTCCTGACCCGCGAAGCCGATGCGATGGCCCAGATCGCCGAGCTGCTGCCCCAGGGCACCGTGCTGGTGACGGGTTCGGTGCGCGCCCCCGACGTGCCGCCCGGCACCCGCATCACCCGCGCCTATAACTCGATATATACGATCGATCATGACGGTAGTGTGCTGTCGGTTTATGACAAGCTGCATCTGGTGCCGTTTGGGGAATATCTTCCGTTTCAGGACTGGATGGAAAAGCTCGGCTTCGTGCAGCTGACCAAGGTGCATGGCGGCTACATCCCGGGCACACGCCGTCACGCGCTGGAAATCCCGCAGGCGCCGCCTGCGCTACCGCTGATTTGTTACGAGGCAATTTTTCCCGGCATTGTTGCGTCAGGCGAGGATCGCCCCGGCTGGATCATCAACCTGACCAACGACGGCTGGTTTGGCAATTCGACAGGCCCGTACCAGCACCTGCAGCAGGCGCGGATGCGCGCGATCGAAGAGGGGCTGCCGGTGGTCCGCGCTGCAAACACAGGGATTTCAGCGGTTATCGATCCCTCGGGACGGATTGTCGCACGGCTCGGCCTCGGCATTGACGGTGTACTGGATGCCAGCCTGCCGGCGGCGCTGCCGCCGACAGTTTACGCACGCATGGGCGATATCCCGACAGCTATAACGGTCGCCATCGCATTGTTGCTCGTCATCAGACGCCGCATCGTTAGGCGAACCGCCTGAAATTTGAGTTCTTCCCAAGCTTATCGCTGCAAGACAGCGAAGTGAGCGATGTCACCAGTTGACAGACGCGCCACGATTCGCTTTCTGCGCTTGGAACGTAAGAACAACAACCCGGTCAGCCCTTTGCTCAGATCTTCCGCAATTCGACCCGATCCTCCGAGCAGGATTTGACGGTACCGGTGCCTGAGGCATTCACTTCTTCCATTGCCTCATTCCCCCGCGCGCAATCCCCAGGAGTGACGCAAATGTCCACCAAAGCGCCCAACCCAGTCGATAAGTATGTCGGCAGCCGTGTCCGAATGCGCCGGATCATGTTGGGCATGAGTCAGGAAAAACTAGGCGAAGCACTAGGCCTTACTTTCCAGCAGGTTCAGAAATACGAAAAAGGCACCAACCGGGTCGGCGCCAGCCGCCTGCAGCAGATCTCCGAAATATTGCAGGTGCCAGTGTCGTTCCTGTTCGACGGCGGACCGAGCGGCGTGGCGAATGGTGAAGCCTTTGGTGAAGGTTCGTCCCCGGCCTATGTGTCCGATTTTCTCGCCACTTCCGAGGGCCTGGCGCTGACCCGCGCGTTCACGCGCATCGGCGACTCGAAAATGCGCCGATCGATCGTCGAACTGGTCGAGCAGATCGCCTCGCGCGACGGCCCCGACCAGCGCTGATTCCGCCTTTATTGAAGGGATGTAATGGTTGACGCGCCCACCGGCGCGAGCGCATGACATTGCGATGAAATTTCCACTTCGCAGAAAATGATGCGCCGATGACCGCGACTTCAGCCAATCCCTTCGATTCTGGACCGATTCTCGACGGCATTCGCCGCTGGGTCGAGATCGAGACGCCGACCGAAGCGCCGGAGCAGATCAACAAGCTCGCCGACCTCGTGACCGAGGGCTATCGCGCCCTGCCCGCGACGGTCGAGCGGATCGCCGGGCGGTCCGGCTGCGGCGATCATCTGGCGGTGCGCTCGTCATGGGGGCAGGACGCGCCGGGAATCCTGGTGCTGAGCCATCTCGATACGGTGCACCCGATGGGATTCATCGAGCGGCTGCCGTTCCGGATCGAGGGCGACAGCGCATTCGGCCCCGGCATCTACGACATGAAAGGCGGCGCCTATCTCGCCTACCATGCGTTCCGCGTGATCTGCACAGATACTGCACGATCACCGCTCGGCATCACCCAGCTCTACGTCTCCGACGAGGAGATCGGCAGCCCGACGTCGCGGGCGCTGATTGAGAGCGAGGGGCGGAAGGCGAAATACGTGCTGGTCACCGAACCGGCGCGCGACGGCGGGAAAATCGTCACCGGACGCAAGGGCGTCGGGCGCTTCGAGATATTCATCAAGGGCGTGCCTTCACATGCGGGCACCCGGCCCGAGGACGGCCGCAGCGCCATCCGCGAACTCGGCAATGTCATCCAGGCGCTGGAAGCGATGAACGACCTCAAACGCGGCATCACGGTCAATGTCGGCGTCGTCAGGGGCGGCACCAGGCCGAACGTGATCGCGGAAGAGGCCTATGCTGAGGTCGATACCCGCGTGCCGACGTTCGCCGATTCCGAGGAACTGGTTGCAAAGATCCTCAATCTCAAATCGCGCACCGAGGGCGTCAGCGTCAAAGTGATCGGCGAGCTGAACCGTCCGCCCTATGAAAAGAGCAATGCCGGCGCCGCACTTTACGAGCACGCGAAAACGATCGCGGCCGAAATCGGCTTCGAACTGGTGGATACGTCGACCGGTGGCGGCTCCGACGGCAATTTCACCGCGCCGCATACCGCGACGCTGGACGGGCTCGGCGTCGACGGCAAGGGAGCGCATACCCATTACGAGCAGATGTACATCTCCTCGATCGAGCCGCGGGCGCGGTTGTTGTACCGGCTGTATCAGACGCTGCGATGACATCGGCTTCCGGCAAATCCGAAGGTCGCGGCGATCCGCCCGACGAGGGCGCGGCCATGCATGGGCGCGGCTCGTTCTTTGGCCGCCGCAAGGGCCACAAGCTCCGCATTCACCAGGCCGACCTGATCGAAAACCTGCTGCCGCATCTGGCGCTCGATATCGCCGCGCCGGCGCCGGATCGTCTCACCGACCTGTTCGACGGCGAACTGGACGATGCCAGGCTCGAAATCGGATTTGGCGGCGGCGAACACCTGATCGCGGAAGCGCAGGCGTTTCCCAATGTCGGGTTCATCGGCTGCGAGCCGTATGTCAACGGCATGGCCAAGATCCTGACGCAGATCGAGGCCCATAACATCGGCAATGTCAGACTTTACGCCGGCGACGCCGCGGAGTTGCTGGCCTGGGCGCCGCCGCAATCACTGGCGCGGATCGACCTGATCCATCCCGACCCCTGGCCGAAGCGGCGGCACTGGAAGCGGCGCTTCGTGCAGGACGCCACCGTCAACGCGATGGCGCGCATCCTCAAGGCCGGCGGCGAGTTTCGTTTTGTCAGCGACATCGACGACTACTGCGCCTGGACGCTGGCGCACCTGATGCGCAGCTCCGATTTTCTCTGGACCGCCGAGCGCGCCGACGACTGGCGAAAGCCCTGGGACGGCTACACCATGACGCGCTACGGCCGCAAAGCCGAGCGCGAGGGGCGCGTGGCGGCTTATTTGCGGTTTCGGCGGCTGGGTTAGGCGTCAAGCTGCGATACGAGGCCCGGCAGAGCGAAGCTGCAGGGACAATAGCCAATGTCCACGTCCGGGGTGTAGGCTGATGCAGCCGGCGCGTTCTACGCCTAAGCCTTTGCGACCAGGGTCATAAAAGACGACATCAACGCACACGACCCAACTGACCGACAGCGACGACCAAGGGGCGGACTTGTCGAAGATCATTAAGCAATTGCAGCAGGGATCCGCGCGCAAGAGCGTCAGAAGACGGTCGTTTTCGTCCCTGCCGGACATTGTTTCCTACTATGGGCGGAGCGCGCCCGAGCGTTTCGCCATCCTGGCCCCCGGGCGCCTCCCGATGACCTATGGCGCACTGTGGAAGCAAGCGAACGATGTCGTTCACGGGCTCCGGAGCATCGGCGTCGGCCGAACTGACAGGGTCGCGGTCGTGCTGCCGAACGGACCCGAGGCTGCGGTAGCCATGATCGCAGTTGCAGCCGGTGCGGTTTGTGTGCCGCTCAATCCGGATTTCACTTACGACGAATTCCAACGCTATTCCGGCGAATTGCGGCTGGCCGCGCTGTTAACGCACCTCGATCTGGATTCGGCCAGCCGACGCGCCGCCCAAGCCCTGAGCATACCCATCATCGATGTCGCGACCCTGCCGAACGAGGAGGCCGGCGCGTTCCGGATGGTCACTCAAGCGCCATCGCGCGTGGCCGACATTGAATTAGCATCAGGCGCCGACGACGCGTTCATCCTCTTGACTTCGGGCAGTACGTCGCGCCCAAAAACAGTTCCGCTGACGCACACGAGCGTCTGCCTGTCGGCCCACAACGTCGGCACAAATCTGGCACTTGGATCTCGGGACCGATTGCTCAGCGTGCTGCCTCTCTTCCATGGCCACGGCCTGATCTCCGGCCTCGTCGCCGCGCTGGCGGCGGGCTCCAGTGTGGTCTGTACGCCAGGCTTCGATGCGACGTCGTTCTTCGGCTGGCTGACGGAATTTCGACCGAGTTGGTACACTGCGGTGCCGGCAATCCACCGAGCGGTGTTATCAGCAGCGGATCTGAACAAGCAGGCCGCACGCCGGTCCTCCCTGCGACTGGTTCGTTCGGCTTCCACGTCGCTGGCGCCTGACGTGCTCGGCAAACTGGAGACGCTGTTCGCTGTCCCCGTTATCGACACCTACGGCATGACGGAAGCCGCCACCCAGATTGCCGCAAACCCCTTGCCGCGGCGGAAGGCGGGCTCGGTCGGGCAGCCGGCAGGGCCCGAGATCGTGATTTTGGACATCGAGGGTCGACGCTTGCCGCCCGGCAAACGCGGCGAAATCGCGCTGCGGGGTCCCACCATAAGCAGGGGCTACGACAATGATGCCGCCGCCACCGCGTCCGCATTTCGGGACGGCTGGTTCCGAACCGGTGACCTCGGATACCTCGACGCGGATGGATATCTGTTCATCGTCGGCCGGATAAAGGAGATCATCCATAAAGGAGGACAGAAGATCGCCCCTGCCGAGGTAGAAGCTGCTTTGCTGAACCATCCGGATGTGATCGAAGCGGCGGTTTTCCCCGTGCCCCATGGCAGGCTTGGCGCTGACGTCGGCGCTGCCGTCGTATTGCGTCGGGATGCGAAGGCGAGCGCAGAGAGGCTCCGGGACTTTACCCGGGAGCGCTTGGCCGGCTTCAAGGTCCCCGGTCTCATTCGCATCGTGCCTCAGATCCCAAAAGGCCCAGGCGGAAAGATCAAGCGCAGTGAACTAGCGGCCGAGCTGTCAAGCACACAGCCGGCAGCAGGGAATCGCGGCAGCAAGCTGGTTTTGCCCCGCTCGGAATTGGAGGGGCAACTGGCAGCGATCTGGGCGGAGCTCCTGGACATTGATCGGATCGGCGTTGACCAGGATGTCTTCGCGCTCGGCGTTGATTCACTCGTGATGATGCAGATGATCTTGCGTCTGGAGGAGCAATTTGACGTCGACTTCACCTTCGCGGATATTCTCGATGCGCCGACCGTCGCAGCGCTCGCTGTTCGCGTCGAGTCATCAAGAAAAATCGCGACCGCCCCATCGCTGAGTTCGAGCGATCCTCCGATCGAAATCGCGCCCGCGAAGGGAGATGGCCCACAGCCGGTGTCCATTGTACAGGAGCGCATCCTGCGGATCGAGCGCGAGCTCCCCGGACTGCCCCAGTTCAATCTTCGCTTCGCCTATCGCCTGCGCGGGCCGCTCGACGTAGGCGCGCTGAAGCGAAGCCTCGCCGAGGTCGTGCGCCGGCACGGTTCGCTGCGAACGCGCTTCGCATGGCATGACGAACTGCCTGCTGCTTTCACCACGCCGACCAACGGCATCAAACCATCCTTCGTCGTTGAAGATATCGCAGCGCAGACGCCTGCCGGGAATATCCGGATCAAGGCGCTCTTGCTCAGGAAGGCGGAGCTCGCAATCGAGCAAATACGCCTGAAGCCCATCGACGCCAACCGCGCACCTTTGTTCCGGGCGCGCCTGTTGCGGCTCGGCGTCGCCGACCACGTTTTAGTTCTGATCGTGCACGATATCGCCATCGATGGCTGGTCGATGGAGATCTTCATCGAAGAGCTGCTGGAATTCTATGCCGGCTTGACAACCGGCAAGCAGACGCAATTGCCCGAACCGGCGTTTCAGTTTCCGGACTTTGCCCATTGGCAGCGTCTGTGGTCCGGCAGTGGCGCAGGAACCCGGCAGCTCAGCTACTGGAAGAAGCGCCTGCGCAAAGCCTCCCCTGTATTTCCCGCCAATGTCGACGTTGCCGACGAACTTGCCGCGCGCGTCGTTCACGAACGGTTTCATATATCGAACGATTTGATCGCGCGCCTGAACGACGTAGGCCATAGCCGAGGCGCAACGCTGTTCATGACAATGCTGACCTGCTTCAAGACGCTGCTGCTGCTGCGGAGCGGACGCAACGATATTTGCGTGGGGACCACGATGGCCAACCGCGCCGAGGTGGGGAGGCGGCGCGTCATCGGCCCTTTCGCAAACACTACGCTTATTCGCACTCAATTGGATGCTGATCTGAGTTTTCAGCAAGCGCTGGATCGCGTGCGCGATGCCGTGCTGGAAGCTTATGCCGCGCAGGAACTCCCGTTCGATGTCATTGCCGCCCGGCTGGCAGAAGAAGAGGGCCTGGATCCAGCATCACTCGTTCAATTCTACTTCGTGCTTCAGGTTGCGTTTCGCCGACGGATCAAGCTGCACGATCTCGCGGTCCAACCGTTCGGCTACCGGGAAGGGAAGTCGTCGCTCGCGCCGATCGATCGCACCTGGCTTAGAATGAGCCTCAACATTACACCGTCGGGAATTACCGGCGTATGCAGATGCAAGAACGACCTGTTCAAGCGACTGCGTAGTCGGCGCTGGATTGCCGATTACAAGACAATCCTGACCAAGGCGGCCGCAAATCCCAAGAAGTCTCTCGGCCGGTTGGCCGAGGGCTGAACGATGGACGTCGCATCGTCGCGAAACTCGTAAGAAAATCGCAAGGACCCGCAAACCAGCTTGTCGCAATTGGCCGTCAGCCAACCCGATCAAGCAGACTATTCGCGGGCGATTAGACCCTACTTGATTTTTTTGAGCATTTTGTCGAGGGCGTCGATCTTCTTTTGAAGCACCTTCTTGCGATTCGAAAGATCGCTCTTGAGCTTCTTCTTTTGAGCCGCAGTCATCTTCTTCATATCGACATGATTTGAGACAAATTCACACATTGCTCGTCCCTTTGCTTCAGTGACGCGGAATGCCTCTCGGATGAAGAGGATAATGTGTAATGTATCTAAGAATGGCTGGCATCATAGAGCCGGATATTTCTTGAATCAACTGGAAGCCTTCTCCAGACCTGGGGCACTGCCTTGTCTAAAACGACAGCCTCCCCGCATTTGCGCTGCATCAATCCAGGCCAACGACATGCTCACGACAGCGCGGCTGGGCGCGCTTCCCCCGGCGAGCGCGACTATGACCTCCCGATCTGACCCCGCCTTGCGCCGGCGCTACGGAGCACGAACGTATGTCCGCCCAGCACGCGTTTATCGGGAGCTTCGTGGATCAATTGGACGCTGGCGGCGTGGGGCCGCGCGCCCGCCGCGAATCCGACCAGGACCGGGATGCCCTGCCCCCCCGCCGGGACGCCAGTGATCGCGCAGCCCTGGCTCGGTGCCACTGCGACCAGCACCTCCGCGAGATCGTAGAGGGCGGCCAGCTCGCCGAGCCATTCGCGTAGCCGCGCCCGTTCTGCGGCCGTGATCCGTTTTGCTTCGAGTCCCGTGCAAGTGATAGCGGACAGCGGCACGGCCGTTGGCAACACGAGGCTCAGCGACCAGCCTCTCGGCAGCGCACTGAAGCGGAATATGTCGGCCAGTGAGCGCGGGTAGAACCGTGTCGCTTCCCAACAAGGGGACGGCAGCGCATCGACGATACGCAGGTTCTTGAGTCCCACTTGTCTGTTCTGCGTCACCACCGAATCGAGGGCCAGCGATGTGACGTCCAGAGGGTCCTCGACGCAGGAAGCAACAGCAAGCAAGCAGGAGCGCGCCGCAGCCGACATCGACGGCACCCAGTCCCATTCCAGCACCACAGGACGCCCCGGCCGCAGCGAAGCGATAGTCTGCGTGGCGCCAATTGGTACCCATGGACCTGGCACCCCGGAATCCCCGGGAAACGCGGCCCAGAAGTCGGCCGGCAGGTCCGGCGCGCCTGGCGCTGCGTCGGTGCAGAGAATCTTTACGACGACGTTACGCGCGGGCAAAGCACCACGATTGTGCACCTGGACGTACACGCGATTCACCGTGCCCGGCTGCGGATTTCGGTGTTCGAGCGCGGACTCAAAGGCAATGTAGTCGACCGACGCAACCGGCATCTGGTACGAGCCACCAACCGGCGAATCCACCTTCACGTCCGCGCAATCCCACCAGAAGAGCGGATCGCCGAGATTGATGTGTCGGCCCCGATCCTCCCAGGCCGACGGTACGTCGGACGGCGACGGCCTCAGGCGCCCGGTGTCCATCACATGATTGCGAATCACGAGGCGGGCGTTGGCAATGCCTGCGACATCAAGCTGCCGTTCCCAGAGCCCGCGACCGTGCGTCGCGGCGCGCAGCAGCCGGGTTGGGGCATGGAGTTTCAGATCGTACACACTGACGTTGGGAAGGCCGTCGCTGAACAGATGCCAGTTCGTGCCGCCGTCCGTGGTCGCCCACACGCCGATATCGGTGCCGACGTATATCGTGTTCGACGCCGTCGGATCGACCTGCAGCGCGTTGACCGGCGCATCGGGCAACCGGTTGGGAGGCCTGCCGCTTAGATCTGACCACGTCCAGCGGTCGCCCGAGCGCGTCCCTTTCCAGACGTGCGCGGTCCCGTAGCCGGCCATCGCCAGTACCAGCACGTCGCTTTTTCCAGGCACGAGGAAGATGTCCCAGATCCAGCGGGCTGGTAGCGGAGATGCGCTGACCCGCATTGCGGTCCACTTATTTCCTGACCATTTGGCCTCGTAGACGAGCCCGCTGGTCGTCCCGCAGTAGATCAGGGACGAGTTCACATAGTGGATTGCCGACACGAGCCCGCTTCCTATCCCCCGAAGCCTGATGCTGTCCGGCCAGCCGTCGTTGCCCTGCATCGACGAGAGCTGAAGCGCGTTCGTTCCAAATGCGAGGTTGTCGGAATTGGTGTCGTCGTAGGTCCAGGGCGGATAAAACAGCACGGGTGCGCTCAGGCCGCTGCTGATGTCGCTGTAGGTGCCGAACTTGCCGGCGACGACGGAGCGCTCGATGCCCCTCTGCCCTTCGGGCGGAGGGAGCAGGTTGAAGGTGTGGATTACGTTGTTGGGATTTGCGGGATCGATGCCGGCCTGCCCGCCGTCGAAGTCCGCCGAGTGGTAAAAGACAAGGCTGTTGCGGTACATGTCGGTCCCGTTGTCCTGGGTTCCGCCGATGACGAGCGCATCCGACTGGGGATGCTGGGCGATGAACTCGAACTGCGTAATGACGGGCCCCTCGTTGATACTGTCATCCCAGGTCGATCCGCCGTCCGCCGACTGGTAGATTCCACCGTCGGTGCCGGCGTAGATCTGCAGGTTATTGGTAGGGTGCGAAGCGAACGCGTGGTTGTCGACATGGATGCGGGTGCCGACGCTGGTGACAGTCCACACGCCGCCGCTTTGCACGCACTTGTAGAGCTCCAAACCGGAAACATAGAGCACGTCCGGAGTGGAGACGTCGACGGCGATGTTGAGCGTGTAGGAGCCCACGATCGTCAGCGACCTCGTGATCCGGGACCAGGTGTCGCCGCCGTCGATGCTCCGGTACACCCCTTTCGGAGGCCCCCTGTTTGCAGGGTCGCCCGCGATCAGCGCGAAGATCGCGTCGTGGTTGGAGGGCGCCACTGCTAGCGCGATGCGACTGATGCCGCTCGCCGGCAGGCCGGTGATCAGCTTGGTCCATTTCGGCCTTGCGGCACTGGCGTTGTCCGTGCGGAATATGCCGCTCGCCCAGAATGCGCACCATGCCCGATCCGCGTTGGTCGGATCATAGGCGACGTCGGTGCACGAAACCACGCTGGGCGAGAGTGGCGGAAGGCCACCGCCGGTGATCGTCGCCCATGTTGCGCCGCCATCCTGCGAGCGCATGAGACCGAGGCTGGTCGCGCCGAAAAGCACGTCGGGATCGGTCGGATGCACCGCGATGCGATAGAATGCGGCGCCAGCGAGATCGGCGTCGCCGACAAGCTTCCAGGTGGCCCCGCCGTCACTCGTCCGCAGCACGCCGACCCCGTGGTAGTCCTCGTTGGCGGCGGTGAACGTGAAGTTCTGTACCAGGTAGAAGATGTTGCCCTCGCCCGTTCCGGCGTAGAGCCGCTTGGGGTCCGAGGGCGCCATCGCCAGCGCACCGATCGCGAGCGACAGCTCATTGTCGGTCGTTGCAGCCCAGCTCACCCCTCCGTCGACGGTCTTCCAGACGCCGCCGCCCGCGGCCGCCAGATAAATCGTCAACGGCTCTGCCGGGTCGACGACTATTCCCGTGACGCGTCCGGTCACGTTGACGCGGGCGCCGCTGCTCAGCGAGCCCTGCCCGTTTGGAATGACGGTCGGTCCGAGCTGCACCCAGTTGTTCGCACCATGCACGGGCGCAGCGATCGTCTTGCCCCCAGGGGCGGCGGCCGCTTTTGCACGAAGGGCATCGAGGCGAGCCTGGGTGATGCTCTTGTCCTCGCTCCCGAAGCGGCGGTCCTGAATGAGCGAGCGATAGCGTTGATCGGGGCGGTCGGCCTCGGCTGGCTCGTGCCGACGACTTCGTCGTTTGGCGTTCGGCCGTTTTGCTTTCGCGCTTGCCTTGACCTTGGCGCCTGCTGCCCTGGACTTCGGTTGCGCGCGTTTCACCGGCTTCTTTCTGGTCGCCATACTGCGCTCCCTCTGCAGCCGCCATTGGCGAACACAGCGCTGCCGCATCGCAGCTATCCCAATGCGGCTCCCTTGCTGCGCCATACCCGATAGTTCGCGACATGGAGATTGGACTGGCTAGCGGCTTTGCTAACCAGACCGGCGGTATCTCACGCGATAAAAAATCCACCTGAGGAGAGCGAGCGCGATCAGCGCGCCTACTCCGATGTAAAGCAATTCCAGTGTGCCATCGCCACCATCCGGCGACACACCGAACCAGCGCTCAATGAAATCCACGGCCGTCCCTCCGTGTTATCCCTGGTGCAACTTCCTTATACTACAAGTTGCTCTCCCAAATGAGGCAATTCGATCGGGAGCCCGCGACGTTTCCGCCGATGCACCTATTCCGCCTTGTCACGGCTGAACGCCGAGCACTCTAAGCACCGGCTGCCACTGCGCGTGGTCTTTCTCGTGCATCGCACGCGTCTCTGCACCGGATCGCCACACCTGCTCAAATCCGACAGTCCGCAGTTTTTCCCGGGACTGCTCGGATGCTTTCCGGAAAATCCCGGAAAGTCGGGCGACTTCCTCCGCCGATGTTTCCGGCGGAGCAAAGATGCCGACCCATCCTTCGGTCCCGATCCCGCTGCCGCTTTGTGCGAGGATGCGCAGCGTATTCTGAAATGGCAGAAAGTCGGGAAAAGGAACGATCGCAAGCGCCACGTGGCCGCCGGCGACACTGAGGATCGCCGGCGCCGATCCCTGATAGGGTACGTGCACCATCGGCACCCCGTATTCGCTGAACAGCTTTGCGCCGATGAGATGGGGAATACTCCCAGCGCCCGCGGTAGCTACCGTGCGATATTTCTCCTCGCGCGAGGCCCCGCTCATGTACGCCGCAAGATTCGCGGGAGCATCCGCTTTGGTGACGGCAACGTATGAAAAGGTCGCCAAAACTCCGATGGGCACGAGTTCGCTCTGAGGAGACGTTTTGAGCGACGCCGTCGAGGACATGAACAAGAGCGTCTGGGCCCCCCTCTGCCGCAGCACCCAATCCGCCGCTATCGCCCCTCCCGCACCAGGCCGATTTTCCACTACTGTTGAATTTCGCGTGATTTGCTCGACTGATTCAGCAATAATTCTGGCCGCAGTCGAAGAGGTCCCGCCCGCCGCAAATCCCACAACTAACGTGATCTGCCCGTCATTCGCCAGCGCGGGGCTGGAAAACATCACAAGCGCGGCAAAAAAGAACGGCGCTAGTCTCGACACGTGACTGCCCCCTTTCCGACGCCTGTTACAGGCGATCTTGAAATCGGCTAGATTGCGCCTTTCAACCATGAACCCTTGAAAGAAACGCATTCCGTCCGGCTTCGCGCCTTGTCGCTTTCCGGAACGCGCCGACCCTTGCCGCCCATCGCGCACGGGTTCGCTGTCAAAGCTACCGGCAGAAGCGTCACGTGTATAGCGGGCGCGACGAGTGGCCGGCAGATCGCGCCGCAATGATCAGATCAGGGCAGCGCCTCCTCGCCCGTGCGTCGGCGGTAGTCGGCGGTGGCGCTGCCTCGCCGACAGGCGCGTGACCCGCAGCCGACCGGCGAGTTGCCTGCGGGCGATGTCAACCGGCCGTGACCTTTAACCAGGCGCGGCGTTCGCGACGGCCTCGTCAGGGCGGCCGGCGGCATGCTGGCGGTGATCTACACCGGCCGCCCCCGCCGATTTCAAACGTGTGTTCGGAGCTGAATAGACATGCTCCACTTCTGACAATAGAGTCAGGTTTCAAGACTCGGATGCGATCGGGGCGCCTTTTATGGCCGCAGAGCGTGTTGAACGACGATTGAGTGCTATTTTCGTAGCTGACGTGGCGGGCTACAGCCGCCTTATGGGCGATGATGAGGAGGGTACACACGCCCGGCTGAACGAACATCTGTCCACGCTTCTCCATCCCGAGATCGAAGAGCACGGCGGGCGCATCATCAGAAGCGCCGGCGATGGGCTGCTGGTGGAATTTGCCAGCGTGGTTCATGCGATGCGATGCGCCGTTACGATACAGCGCGGCATGATCACCCGAAACGCCGACGTGCCGGCCGAGATGCGGATCGAGTTTCGCATCGGCATCAATACCGGCGACATCATCATAGAAGGCGGCGATATCTTTGGCGACGGCGTCAATGTTGCGGCTCGGCTCGAGGCGCTTTGCGAGCCCGGCGGCATCTGCGTGTCACACCGTGTGCGAGAAGACACGCAGGATAGGCTTGACGTCGCATTCGAAGATATCGGCGAACACCAACTGAAGAATATTGCACGGCCGGTGCAGGTCTATCGAGTGCATCTCGATGACGCTCCGGTGCGGCCGGCGCTGGCGCTTCCCGACAAGCCATCGATCGCCGTCATGGCTTTCGAAAACATGAGCGGCGACCCGCAGCAGGAGTATTTCGCCGACGGCATTTCAGACGACATCATCACTGAGTTGTCCCGCTTTTCGGACTTGTTCGTGATCGCCCGCAATTCGAGTTTCCGATACAAGGGCAAGGCGGTCGACTTGCGGCAGGTGGGTCGAGAACTTGGCGTCAGGTACGCCCTGGAGGGCAGCGTTCGCCGGGGCGGCGATAGGGTCCGCATCAATGCGCAGCTGACCGATGCCGGAACCGGCATTCACCGCTGGGCCGAGCGCTACGACCAGGAGATAAAGGACGTATTTGCGATTCAGGACAACGTCGCGCGCACGATCGCGGCGATTCTTGTAGCGCATGTGAACAAGGCGGAAGCCGAGCGCACATTGCTCAAGCCGCCTGCCACCTGGCAGGCCTACGATCATTTCATGCGTGCCGCGGCTGCCTGGGTCTCGTTCCAGTCGTCGTGGCAATTACGCGATCTGCTGGAGGCGCGACAGCATCTCGCGGATTCGCTGGCGATCGATCCGAAGTACGCGCGTTGCTATACGATGCTGGCCAGTACCCACCGGGTGGCCTGGCTCAATCCCCTGAACGACGAATATTTGAACCCGGCTACCCTCGACCGGGCGATCAAACTGGCACGCACGGCGATCGAACTCAATCCCAGCCTGTCCGAAGCCTACGCAGAATTGGCATACAACATCATCCGCAAGCGCGACTTCGACGCAGCCACCGCCGCCGTCGAAAGGGCGATTGCGCTAAATCCCACTTTCGCGGACTATCGCCTTTCGCAGGTGTGCTACGCGGCAGGGGAACCGGCCAAAGCGATTGCGATCGCCAAGGTGCAAATGCGCCTCGATCCATTCCATCCGCATTTTGTGCCGCTGATGGTGGGCATAGCCCACTATCACCTCAAAGAGTATCACGACGCGCAACACTGGTTGAGTGAAGCGATCGGCCGCGCGCCCAATCATCAGTATGGCCACGCCTTCCTGGCCGCGACCTATGCTCAGCTGGGACGATTGGAAGATGCCAATGCGGAGGCGACAGAGCTTCTGCGCCTTAATCCAATATACAGCATCAGCGGCACCCAGAGACGGGTATCGGTTTACAAGCGCGCGGAAGACATGGAGCACCTGGTCGATGGCCTGCAAAAAGCGGGCCTTCCGCCATAACCGGATCAGGTTCGCCGGTTTGCGCATACGCGCCGGCTGCCTACGACTTCGCAGCCTCGCCCATCATCCGCGCCTTCCTGACGTCGGTCGCTTCCCACACCATCCGCTTGCCGCGTTCGCGCCCCAGAAGCTCGATCGGATCGTGGTTGTCGATGTGACCGAACTGGCCCTTGTAGACGCTGTAGCCGCATAGTTCCTGCAGACGCCGCGGAAAGCGCATCGCGGTTTCGCGGGGAATGCCGAGTTGCAGGTTTTCCTGCTGCCGCATCCAGCCCCAGCAATAGGCGCAGGAGAACGCGAAGCGCCGGCCGTCGGAGTCGTTGGCGCCGCCGCCATGCCACAGCGCGCTGTCGAACAGCATCACGCTGCCGGCCTTCATGGTCGCGGTGACGGCGTCGTACGCCTTGCCGTATTCCGGCGAAGAATCATATTTGTGGCTGCCCGGCACGATCCGCGTCGCGCCATTGTCCTCGCGGAAATCCGACAGCGCCCAGATCGCATTCAGCGTGATCGGAATGTGCGGACGCGGCAGCGGAATCAACTGCGTGTCTTCATGGATCGGCTGCGCCTCCTGACCGGGGCCCAGCACCAGCGAGCAGAACGACGACAGCAGGCACTCCTTGTCCAGCACGCGCTCGACGACCGGCAGCACGTTGTCGTGCAGCGGCACTTCCCAGAACAGGTCGTCATAGGTGAGGAGATTGTTGATGCGAACGGTCTTGAAGCCT
>Ga0081540_1001819_pt1 | contig 17904 bp, 18 predicted proteins | sample TabmetS2T1R1_FD_71024 | JGI IMG/M metagenome (GOLD analysis project Ga0081540, IMG submission 71024) | Tabebuia heterophylla rhizosphere microbial communities from the University of Puerto Rico - S2T1R1 | ecosystem: Host-associated > Plants > Roots > Rhizosphere ... | reverse complement strand
CGCGCTGGCGACCGAGCGGAAGTGCGCCGCTGTCTCATGCGGCTTGGACGAATAGACCAGCGCCGGCATCACCATCACGCCGTCAATGCCGACGCGCGCGGCCTCCTTTGCGGTCTCGACGGCAAAGGCGGTCGTGAATTCGGCAATGCCGCACAGCACGGGGACGCGGCCGGCGGCGACCGATTTGGCCGCCTCCATGATCGCGATCTTCTCCTTGCGCTCCAGCGAGGTGTTCTCGCCGACGGAACCGCAAACGATCAGTCCGGAAACGCCGTCGCGGATCAGGCCATCCATGACCTTCGCCGTCGCATCGATGTTGAGCGATAGATCGTCGTTGAATTGCGTGGTGACGGCCGGGAAGACGCCTTCCCAGGAAATGCGTGGGCTCATTGTCGGGCTCCAATGGATTTGGGCCGGCGGATTCGGTCCGCCGGAGTTGGTTTGAAAGCGGTGGATGGGATCAGAGCGTCGCGCCGACTTTTCGCAGTTCGGCGAGGACGGGGGCCTTGGGCAGCCACACCTTGTCGAACTCGGCAATGACGGCCTCGGTGTCGCCGGTCGGGACCTGGCGGATCGGGATCGGGGCGTTCTTGAAGTTCTCGATCAGCTTGGGCTCGTTGCCAGCCAGTTCGTCGATCTGCGCGTCGAGCGTCGATTTGACCGTCTTGGCGATCAATTCCCGGTCGGCCGCCGGCAGCGATTGCCAGACCCGGCCCGAGACGACCGCCGCCATCGGCATGAAGACGGCGTTCATCTGCAGGATGACCTTTGACACCTTGTCGAAGCGCTGGTTCCAGGAGAACTCCAGATCGGCCTCGAGGCCGTCGACCTGGCCGTTCGCCATGGCGTCGAACACCTGCGGCGTCGGGATCGGCGTCGGCGCCGCGCCCAGCGACGAATAGAAATCGCGATACACCGGCGTCGGGTTGATGCGCAGCTTCATGCCCTTGATGTCGGCCAGCGACGTCAGATCTTTGGACGAGAAGATGGCGCGCATGCCGGTGATGCCCCAGCCGAGCCCGATCGTTCCGGTCTCCTGTGGCAGCACCTCGAACAGCTTGATCGCCGCGGGATGGCGAACGAATTTGGCGACCGACGGCGTCGAGCGCACGATGTAGGGCGCATTGATCGCCGCGATATGCGGCACGCGCGAGCCGAGTTCGGCAGCCTGGATGAAGCCCATGTCGAGCGCGCCGGACTGCAATTGCTGCATCATCGCCGGCTCGTTGCCGAGCTGTCCGGAGTGAAACACGGTCATGGTCAGGCGGCCGTTGGTGGCGGCCTTGAGATCGTCGCCGAGCTTCAGCGCCGCCTTGTTCCAGGAATGGCCGTTCGGCGTGACGAGGCCGAGGCGAAACTCCTTGGCCTGGGCGAGCGCCAGTGACGGCGCGAACAGCGGCACGGCCGCGCTGGCGGCAAGGAAGCGGCGACGTGAAAACGGCATGGCAGGGCTCCGGAACAGTTTTGCGGGTTTATTTGATGAGGACGAGGGAGAGCGACGGATAGAGCGAGAGCAGCACCAGAAGGATGCAGGAGATGCCAAACAGCGGCAGCGTCACCATGAACATCTTGCCGGGCTTGGCGCCGGTGACGGCGGCGGCAACGAAGAAGCAGAGACCGACCGGCGGCGACAGCAAGCCGAGCACCAGGTTGATCACCACGACTACGCCGAACTGCCGGGGGTCGATGTGATAGATGTCGGTTGCGACCGGCAGCAGGATCGGCACCGTCATGATCAGGCCGGGAATGCCGTCGATAACCGTGCCGATCACCAGCAGGATCACGTTGCAGATCAGCATGAAGCTGATCGGATCCTTAGCCACCGACTGGATCCAGCCGGCGGTTTCCTGCGGCACCTTGCCGAAGATCAGCACCCAGGAGAACACGGCTGCTGCTGCGACCAGGAACAGCACGATCGCCGAGTAGATGCCGGCGCGCAGCATCATCTGCGGCAATTGCGAGAATTCGAACTCCCTGGTCCAGTATTTTCCGACCAGGGCCGCGGCGACCGCGCCGACGGCGGCGGATTCCGTCGCGTTGGCCAGCCCACCCAAAATGCTGCCGACGATCACGATGGGGATCAGCAGCGTCGGCGACGTCCGCAGGATGGTCGCCACCCGTTGCCCCGGCGTCTGATAATCGGCTTTGGGATAATTGTAGACGTATCCCATCAGCGCGATCACGACGCAGAACATCGCGGTGAGGATCACGCCGGGTACGATGCCGGCGATCAGCATGTCGCTGACCGAGACCTGCGCCAGCACGCTGTAGACCACGAACATCACCGACGGCGGAATGATCGGCCCGAGCATGCCGCCATAGGCGGTGAGACCGGCCGCAAAGGTCTTGTCGTAGCCCTTCTTTTCCATCTCCGGCACCATGATCTGCGCCATGATCGCGACCTGCGCGGTCGCGGAGCCGAGGATCGAGGAGATGAACATGTTGGCGAGGATGTTGACGTAGGCGAGCCCGCCCTTCAGCGAGCCGACAAAGGCCATCGCCATGTCGACGATGCGCCGGGTGATGCCGCCGCCGTTCATGATCTCGCCGATCAGGATGAAGAGCGGGATGGCGATCAGGCCGTAGCTGTCGACGCCGCCGAAAAGCTGCAGCGGGTAGGACTGGAACAGGACAGGATTGCCTGACGCGAGAATGTAGACCAGGCCTGCAAGGCAGAGGCAAAGGCCGATCGGCACGCCGACCAGCATGATCACCATGAACGCCGCTGACGTGATCATCAGTTGACCCCGTCGAGTTCGGAGAGCTGAAAGCCTTTCGGCGGCGTGCGTGGGACCAGTTCGAGGTCTTCCAGCAAATTGGCCAGGCCGTGCACGGTCATGGACACCGCGAAGATCGGCAGCGTCAGGTAGACCACCCAGGTCGGCCAGTTCAGCGTCTGCGTGCGCTCGGTGTAGAGGAAGTTGAAGGTCTCGGCGGCGAGCTTGCGCGCGTCGAAGCCGGCCCGCGCGAGCCCGATCGGATCCATCCAGAGCACGCAGGTCGCGATCAGGGAGACGCCGAACACCACGACCATGCCCGTCGCGATGACCTTGGCGACCTTCTGTTGCTGCGTCGACAGGCGCTCGGTCAGCATGGTGACCGCGAAATCCAGCCGCAGCCGCGTCATCGCAGAGGCGCCGATAAAGGTCAGCCAGACCACGCAATAAACCGCCGATTCATCGATCCAGTAGATCGGGAAATGCGAATAGCGGGTGACGACGTTCACCAGGATCAGCGCCGTCAGCAGATACATAAAGCCCATCAATGCGATACGCTCGAATGCAAGGAGCGCACTCGAGGCCCTGACAACGAGCCGCCGGGCGCTGAACGCCGGCGCATCCGCAATCGTCTGCTCGATCATGAAGCCCCCCTGGCAGTGATAATTATCGTGCGTTTTAAAAATGTATAATTTATACAGTCGTGTCAAACGCAAATTCTGGGCAAAATCCGGCCCCGACTGCTTTTGTCAGGGCAGAAGCCTGTTCGACGTGGGAAACTCGGCTGCCTGGAGTGGCCGCGATGAAGACGGAAGCCGGAATGAAAGTGCCTCTCAAGCACCGGACCTTGTCGGCGGCGATCGTCGATCAACTCAGGCAGTCAATCCTCGACGGGACCTACCCTGCTGGATCGCAACTGCGGCAGGACGCGCTTGGCGAGGCCTATGGCGTCAGCCGCATCCCGGTCCGCGAAGCGCTGTTTCAGCTCGAAGCAGAAGGGTTGGTGCGGATCGTTCCGCAAAAGGGCGCCATCGTCTCCGAGCTATCGCTCGATGAAATCAACGATGTGTTCGATCTGCGCCGGATCATGGAGCCGCGATTGCTGGCGCGCTCGGCGCCGCGCTTCACTGAAAAGGACCTTGCGGGACTAGACGATATCCAGAAGCGCTTCGAGAAGGCGATCAAGGCGGGCAACGTCAGCGAGTGGGGTCAGCTCAATGCCGAGTTTCACATGGCGCTATACGTTCACGCGCCGCAGCCGCGCACCAAGGCGATCGTCGTGGCGCTGCTGCAGACCAGCGACCGCTACACGCGCCTGCAGCTCTCCAACACCAAGGCGATGGGGATAGCCGAAAAGGAACACGCCCATCTGATTGCGCTATGCCGGGCGCAGAAGATCGACGAGGCCTGCCGGTTTCTGGAGCAGCATATCGAGGCGGTGCGAACGGACCTGCTGCAGGTGCTCGGCGGCGGCTAGGTCATCCCGTCATTGCGAGCCAACGGGTCGCGCGAATGCGCGCCCGATGACAGGCTCCGCGAAGCAATCCATGCATCCACTTGTGAGGAGAGGTGGATTGCTTTCGTTGCTTTCGCTCCTCGCAATGACGGGGCTAACCTAGTGCCTTCCGTCCGGCCCCATCACCAGGTCCGGCAGCCAGGTCGAGATCCCCGGGAAGAAGCACAGCAGCAGCACCGCCAGCATCATCAGCAGCACGAAGGGTAGCGTCCCCCAGATCACCTCGCTCAAGGGAATATCCGGCGCGACGTTGCGGATGACGAAGATGTTCAAGCCGACCGGCGGATGGATCAGCCCCATCTCCATGACGATGGTCATGACGACGCCGAACCAGATGATGTCGAAATCGGCGGCGCGCAGCGGCGGCAGGATGATCGGCGCGGTCATCAGGATGATCGACACCGGCGGCAGGAAGAAGCCGAGCACGACCACCATCACGAGGATCGCGGCCAGCAATTCCCAGCGCGGCAGATGCATCGCGACGACGGCTTCCGCCGCCGACTGCGAGATGTGCAGGTAGCTCATCACGTAGGAATAGAGCAGCGACATGCCGATGATCATCATCAGCATGGTGGATTCGCGGATGGTCGATTGCAGGATCGGTGACAGGTCGCTCGGCCGCCACACGCTGTAGATCACCGCGATCAGTGCCAGCGCCAGCAGGCCGCCGAGGCCGGCGGTCTCCGACGGCGTGGCGTAGCCGCCATAGAGCGCGATCATCACGCCGGTGAGCAGCAGCACGAACGGGATCACCCGCGGCAGCATGGTGAAGCGCTCGGCCATCGTGAATTCGTCACGGGCCAGGATCGCGGATTCCGTGCCTGTCTTCTCGTAGAGCGCCTGCGCTGCGGCAAACTCTTTCCGGAAGCGCAGCACGGCGTAGACGCCGAACAACGTCACCAGCAAAAGTCCCGGCCCGATGCCGGCGAGGAACAGGCGTCCGAGCGATTTCTCGGCGGCGACGGCGAACAGGATCATGGTGATGGATGGCGGCAGCAGGATGCCGAGCGTGCCGCCGGCGGCGATGATGCCAGCGGCAAAGCCGCCGGAATAGCCGCGCTTGCGCATCTCGGGAATGCCGGCCGAACCGATCGCCGAGCAGGTCGCGGGCGAGGAGCCCGCCATCGCCGCGAACAGCGCACAGGCGAACACGTTGGCAACCCCGAGCCCGCCGGGCACGCGATGCAGCCAGGCATGCAGCGCCGAATAGAGATCCTGACCGGCGCGGGACTTGCCGATCGCGGCGCCCTTGAGGATGAACAGCGGGATCGACAGCAGCGTGATCGAGGCCATTTCCTCGTAGACGTTCTGCGTCACCGTATCGAGCGAAGCCGCCGGCATGTAGATCGCCATGAAGACCACGGCGACGGCGCCTAGCGCAAAGGCGATGGGCATGCCGGAGAACATCGCAAACAGGGTCGCAAGGCCGTAACTGATACCAATTCCAAGAACGCTCATCGACGTGAAGCACCAGCTAAGGGAATAATGATCTGCAAAAGGATCTGCAGGCACAGCAGCGTCATGCCGAGCGCCATCAGAACGTAGGGGATCGCGAGCGGCGGCGACCACATCGAGTTCGACACCTGTCCGTCGACGTAAGCCTCATGCGCCAGCGTCCAGGACTTCCAGGCGAAGAAAGCGCAGAACAGAAGGCTCGCGACATCGACCAGCCACAGCCGGACGCGGTTGGCGAGCGGCGACATCAGGCCGACAAAGGCCTCGATGCCGATATGGCCGCGTTGGCCCTGTACATAGGCGGCGGTCATGAAGGTCGCGCCGACGAGAAGAAACACCGCCGCCTCGTCCTGCCAGTAGTTGGCGCTGTGGAACAGGGCGCGGCCGAGCACGCTGTAGCTGAGGATCACACATGCCGCGATCAGCGCAAGCGCGGCGAAGACCACGATGACGCTGTTGCACAGCGACAGCGCCCGACCGAGCGCCGCCACGAGCGGATTGCTCGTGGCGGCGACGGTATGGTCTTGTTGATCCGGAAGCGGACCATGCATCATGCGGAGACTTCGCTGGCGAGCTTGAGCAGGTTGGCCGAGGTCGCGGTCTTGGCGCCGTAATCCTTCCAGGCGGTATCGCGGGCGATATCGCGCCACTTGTTGACGATGGCGACATCGAGCTTGCTGACCTTGGCGCCGGCCTTCTCATAGACCTTGGCCACCTCGATATCGTCGTCCTGCGCGCCCTTGCGGCCGAACGCTTCGAGTTCGCTGCCGACCGCCAGGATGATGTCCTGCTGGTTCTTCGGCAGCTTGTCGAAGATCGCCTTCGACATCATCAACGGCTCCAGCATGAACCAGTAGGAAGCGCCCGCGCCCGAGGTCAGCGCCTTCGCCACCTCTTCCAGACGGAACGAGATCAGGCTGGTGGAGGAGGTGATGCCGGCGTCGCAGGCGCCGGTCTGCATCGCCGCGTAGATTTCGTTCGACGGCACCGACAGCACGGCGGCGCCCGCGGTCTGCAGCACCATGTCCATTTCGCGCGAGCCGCCGCGCACCTTCAGTCCCTTGGCGTCTTCGGGCGCAACGATCGGCCTGGAGCGGCTGGCGACGCCGCCGGCCTGCCAGACCCAGGAGAGTAGGATGATGCCCTTGTCGGCGAGGAAATCGGTCAGCGCCTTGCCGACCGGCTCCTTCTTCCAGCGCATGCCCTGGTCGTAGGTTGCGACGAGGCCGGGCATCAGGCCGATATTGGTCTCCGGCAATTCGCCGCCAGCATAGGGCATCGGATACAGGCTGATGTCGAGCGCGCCCTTGCGCATCGCAGAAAACTGCGCGTTGGTCTTGATCAGCGAGGAGTTCGGATAGATTTCGGCTGCGATCTCGCCGCCGCTGCGCTTGGAGACTTCGGCCGCGAACATGCGGCAGAGCCGGTCGCGGAAATCGCCCTTGTCGACGGTGCCGCCCGGGAATTGGTGGGAGATTTTCAGGGTCGTGGCGGCATGGGCGCTGCCGGTGCCGAAACGGAGGATGACGGGCGCAGCTAGCGCGGATGCGATGACGTGTCGGCGGGTGAGCATGATGAGTTTTCCCTCTAGGCGTTCTTGGTCGGCGTATCGAGACCGGCGCTGCGCATGTTAGCCGGTGCTCGTCGGATATTGCTCTAGTCTGATAGTTTGAAGCCGTCTGATAGGTCGGGGCGGTGCGCGGCGGCAAGCACTGATTCCAACGACAGGAAGCCTGAAATTGCTGCAGCGCACACTCCGCGACGGGAATTCGCAGGAAACTCGGTCAACAATACGTCGAAGCTTGGGCCCTCGCGGATCGTTAGACGCCTTCAAATTGCCGGCCTCAACTAGCCGTGACACCGGCAAAACCTTGGGAGGCGGCGGGTAACAAACCCGGTCGCCGGATCGTCGTTGGTAAAGCGGCACACGTCGCTTTCGAGAAACGAACTTAAGCAAGGATGAACAACCCATGACGATTTCGAACCGTACCGGCCTTGGTCTCTCTGCGGTGCTTGTTTCGCTCGGCCTGGCGCTCGCGCCGGCTGCGTTTGCTCAGGACAAGATGAGCAAGGACGACGGCATGAAGAAGGAGTCCATGTCCAAGGATGCCATGAAGAAGGACGATGGCATGGCGAGGAAGGACGGCATGAAGCATGACGGCATGATGAAGGACGGCATGAAAAAAGACGACGCCATGAAGAAGAACTAAAACGCGCTGTTGTCATTCCGGGGCGATGCGAAAGCATCGAACCCGGAATCTCGAGATTCCGGGTATGGTGCTAACGCACCATCCCGGAATGACGACGTGGCGGCAGAGAATGACCTGTATGTCAGCGAAGCATCGCGAGCTGCGGTCGCTCTACTTCTTCTTGCCCTTGTTCTTGCGCGCGGCGTAGCGCGCGTCGCGCTTCGCCTTCTGTTCGGCCTCGAGCGCTGCCTGTCTGGCGGCTTCCTCTTCCTTCTGGCGGGCAAGAAGGGCGGCGGCTTCGGCGGCGGCGGCTTCCTCGCGCGCCTTCTGTTCGGCCTTGGCGGCTTCACGGGCTTCCTTGGCCTTGGCGCGCGCGGCGGCAGTGGCCTCGCGCTCGGCCTGACGGCGCTTCACCTCGGGATCGTCAGCCCCTGGCTGGGCGCGGAACTTGTTCAGGATGTTCTGTCGCGCTTGCATTGCGGCCTTCTGGCGGTCCGCAAAACCCGGCTCCTTAAATCCACTCATAGAAAAGGCCTTGTCGCTTTCGTTGTCTGGGGGTGGGTGCGCCACAGCGCGGAATGGCGCCTTCGTAAGTGAACCCGGGGCAAAATGCCAGCGTCGAAACGGGGCTGGCGAAGCAGGGGAGACTTGCGTGAATAGCAAATGGCCGAAACTGATGGCGATCAGCGGTATCACATCGGCATGGCTTCTTTACGACATGGCGACCGCCACCGAGACGCCGAGCCGGGCGCTCGCGATCCTGCAATATGGCCTGCTGGCCTGTGCGCTGGTCGGGCTCGTCGGCTCCCTGGTGATGTTTGCCTCGGAAAAGTGACGGCGCCCGGACCGCGCGCCCATTCTTAAGGGTTATCGCGACGGCCGCCTGATCCGAGGACCCTGGCGACGGTCATCGCCGTCATCGCCACCCGATCGGAAGTCCGCTGGGCTTCCAGCCTGTCGCGGGCCCTCTCCCGGATCATGATCTCGATCAGCTCGAGTCGCTTGGTCTCATCGACCGCTTCTGCCAGTAACTGCTTGTAACGATTATAGTCGTAGATCACTTCCTGCTTGCTCATGGCCCGCCCGCCCACGCGCTTTCCCCGAACAGCAGTGTCGATCAGGGCTACTTTGCGCGCAACGGACTTGAGGAAGTTATACCCATCCCATGCGGCGGTTGGGCGCCACTAAAACCTTTGTATATAAAAAGCCCTTATATTGTGAACCGGTTCACACGGGCGGGGGCGGGGCGACCTTATGTTCCGGGCGTCTCAAACAGGAGCGACCGCCATGCCCCAGAATTGGTCGACCCGCAGGAGCCTCGTCCTAGTTGCCGCCGTCGTCGCGCTGACCTGTGCCGTCAGCGTCGTCGCGCTGGGAATGTCCGATCCGGAGCCGGTGGCAAGCACAGGCCTCGGTCCGGATTGGCAGTGCACCCGGCTCGCATTCATCTTCACGACCTGCAGCCGGGTGAAAAACACCCAGGCCGCTCCGGCCGTCTACGTCGCCAAAGCGGCGGCGTGCACACGGCTGCGGACATAAGCCGTATCGGCACCTGCTCCTGAAACTGCGACAGCCGGCAAAGGGAAGCCGTCGCCGAAGAAAAAGAAGCCGGCGAAGATGACGCGGCAGCGGGAAATCGATCGAGGCATCGTGCCGCGCGCCACAGGACATCGGTGCTGAAGCAATATCGCCAGCATATTCCGTTCGATAGACAATAGGACGAAGCGCGGATCGCGTTGCGTGGCTGCCGAGAAGCATCCATGGCTCGCCCGTACTCCTACGGATTGGCCGCGCCAGCGCGACGCATCTATAAGGGCACCGCTTGCAGCGGGGGGCAGGGCATCCGTTTATCCCAACGGATGTCTACCACTGGAGGCCACGAGGCCCGGACTCCTAGGCACTCCGGGCCTCGTCTACCTCATCACGGCAGGAATGATCGGCGGCGCTGCGATTTTCCTTTTCGCCCGATCGGCTTTACCGACATGACCACAGGCAGAAGGAATGCGGGGCACGCGGCGTCCGGCATCGGGGTGGCGTCAAAACGAAGCCAGGATCTGCCAGATCACCAGCAGCACCACGATGACGAGCATGACATAGACGATCTTGCGGCCTATTCCTGTCATCGCTGCTTTTCCCCTTGATGGCCATGCTTCCGATGGGCGATGTTGGCAGACGCCAGCATCCAAATTAGCCATAAATCCGCGTTTTGCAGCCGTTGCCGCTTTTCGATGCTAAGGGTGGCGCCATGTGGAACGGTTGGAAAAAGGCCGCGGTCGGGTTGAGCGCGCTGCTCACCTTCATTCTTCTTGAAATAATGGCGCTTGCCGCGGGCGTCGCGGCATTTCTGAGCCTCGTCATGGACGTGGATTTGCCGTTCCTCGCTACATCGGAGGAATAGCCGTTGGTGGCCCAATCGGGAGCCCGCCGCGCACGCAAAAACATTACAAATGCAGGCTGACCCCAAAAATCGTTAATATTCAACGTTCTTTTAAATCGTCCTTAAGTCATAAATGAGTTGCTATAGGGGCCGCACCGCCGCGCGGCCCGAATAGCCGGGCGCCGCCCCTTTCACCTACCCCAGGGAGACGCGCGCTCGGCTATTGTGGGCACCGCTAGTTGCGCGGGACTGCCAGACCAGATTATCGGACACGCACGTGAATGCTGTCACCGGGCCGCAACAGCGCGGCGGTTTCGGACGACGCCCGGCAGACCCGGATATCACGCCGGCGATTGAGGCTTTCTCGGCTCGTTATTCGTAACCGGCGCGACGAACGTTGACCCGGCACAATCCGTCGCAGCCGATCTTTCGTGCGGCGCCGAGCGAGAAGTCAAGCACCCGGCCACGGGCATAGGGGCCGCGGTCCTGCACCGGGCATTCGATCTTCTTGCCGTTGTCGAGATTGGTGACGACGAAGACCGTGCCGAACGCTTCGGTGCGGTGCGCGCAGGATACCTCGTTGGCCTTGAAGCGCTTGCCGCGCGCGTCCCACTTGTCTTCCCAGTAGACGGAAGCTTCCTGGTCGTCGGCCGGCGGCCGGGCGATCCGGCCCATCCATTTTTCCTGAAAGGTGTCGGCGTATGCCGGCGGTACAGTCAGCGCCAGCAAGAGGGCTGCAAGCCTGATCTTGGAAGCGCGTTTTTCTTGGCGGAACCGATACGCTGCCATGATGCCAACATTCTGTTGTCAGGCTGCTCGGATTCTCCGAGGTGCGCGGGGAGGCTCGATCCGGACCATGGCGCCGGTGCGGCGCGGTTAGGGCGGCAATGCGCCAGGATGCACAGCACCTCGCAACTGCGGCATTGAAGCCACAGTCCGCAGGGAATGCATTTTCGGATGCCTCGGGTTCCGGCGGAGGAACTGCGTACCTCCCGGAGTTTCCCGGATAGACTTTGTCGCACTTTAGGCGTGAAATGACCGCAATTTCATTCGTAGTGATAATCGCATTCGCCCGGCAGCCTTGATCGGCTGCCGGGCTTTTGCGTTGCGTGTTTCTCGCCCTTTGGCCCCGCGCGAGCCTCCGGATCAGGAGCAGATCAAGATAATCAACAGTGCGATCGGCAGGCCAAGGCCCAATGTGCCGAGGATTGTCATTGCAAACGCTGAAAGCATATTCGACGCGGGCGATGCGCTACGTACCAACATGACGTTATTCCTTTAAGCCCCCCACGAGCCTGCTGGATCAACGATCAATCTGTGCAATTCCGGACCAAGCCGGGACGTTCTCTCTGGTTGGTGATTCAGGCTGAGTGATTCGAGTTAACGAAAGTTTAACAGTTTGTTCACAAAGCAGAAGCCCGCATGCTTCCAGAACATGCGGGCTTAGCGAACACAGAGCCGGACATCGCTCTACGGCGGACAAGTCGCCGATCAGGCTACGTCTGCTGGCTGATTTTCAGTAGTACTGGGGACGCTTCTGGCGCTTGCTGCGTCCGCCAGGCTGCTTGCCATAACCGTAGTAGGGATTGACGACGCACTGGGCGGCGCGGCCCGACGCTGACGCTGCACACTGTGCCATCGTTCGATAGCGGCACTCGAAATAGAAGTCGGCGATGCCCCCCTGATAGATCTGCAGGCAGACGGGATAGTCCGGATCGTAGGTCTGCGCGTGTGCGGGCGCAGGGATCGTTGCGCTTGCCATTGTCAAGGCGATCGCTCCGGCGAGCGCGTAAAGCTGTTTCATGCTGATAACCTCCGGCGGAAATGAAAACCCGGCTGTCGCCGTTGACCCAAGCTACGCTTGCCCGGCCAAGCCGTTTCACACTTCCCAATCCTCAAATCCGTATTCCCGATAGATGACGGCACGATCGGCGTGGGGATTGAGCCGGCACTTTGCCTGGGCGAGATGCAGGTTGATCGTTCCGGGCTGGCAATTGGCGGCCAATAGCTTTCTGATGTCGTCGATCTGCTGGCGCGACTGCTGCGTCGGCTCAAGCTGCTCGAGCGCGACCACCGCCGTCGCCAGCGCTTCCGTGATGACCCAATCGTCGTGGCCGGTGATTCCCTTTTTCGGCATGCGGCCCGCATCCTTGTTCAAGGCAACGGAAGCAACTGGCATCCTGGACTCAAGGTTCCCAGCCGAGACGATAATGACGTCGAAATTGCGAAAGGATCGGCCCGGCGATCGAAACTTGGCGATCCCGGCAGGATTCGAACCTGCAACCCGCGCAGTCGAAATCGTTGGGAGATCCAGCATTATCAATGCCTTGAGCCGCTGCACTGCAGGGGCGCTTCTCGATCCCCGACAGCGACGGCGGGCCAAATAAGACGTACACAGCAAAGATCATTCTGCGAGCGACGGGGGAATCTTGAATATGGAACGAGTTCTCGATGGTCGGACAGCGCTGGTGACGGGCTCCGTACAGGGTATCGGGTTGGCGATTGCAAAAGCGCTGGCGTCTGCCGGTGCGCGGATTGCGGTGCACGGGCTCGCCACACAGCAGGAGAGTGCCGCGGCCGTTGATGCCATACGAACGAGCGGGGCTCCCGATGCGCGTTTCTTCGACGCCGACATGCGCGATCCGTCTGCCATAGACAGATTGATGGCCGACGTTGCCAACTGGGGCGGCCCGGACATCCTGGTAAATAATGCGGGCATCCAGCATACCGTCAGCCTGGCGGAAGCGACGCGGCAAGTGTGGGATGATATTATCGCGGTGAATTTGTCCGGTGCGTTTGACACAATGCGACACGCTCTGCCGAACATGGCCCAGCGCGGCTTCGGCCGTGTCATCAATATTGCGTCGGTGCATGGGCTGGTGGCATCAGTAAATAAGGCACCCTACGTCGCGGCCAAATTCGGTCTTATCGGGATGTCACGGGTGGCTGCGCTTGAATACGCGTCGGCGGGCTCGCGAGAGAGTGGCGGCGTTACCGTAAATTGCATCTGTCCGGGATTCATCGAAACTGCGATCATCGAACCGCAGATTGCAGCTCGTGCCGCCCACTTCGGTGGCGACAGAGCCGCTGGGATAGCTGATCTGCTCGCGGAGAAGCAGCCAAGCCGCCGGACATCGCAGCCGGAAGAGATCGGGGCCCTGGCACTTTGGCTTGCTCACCCGATGACGCACAACGTTACTGGCGCGGCCATCCCGGTCGACGGCGGCTGGACGGCGCAGTAACTCGCAACTGTTCCTTCGCGGATTTCGCGGTCACCGAGACGAGCAGGTCGATTGTGGTAGCACTTTGGTCTTCCAGTCCGGATCATGGAGGGGTGAGCCGCCCCAACGTCATTTTCGGAAAAATCATTGCTGGCCTGCGTCAAACCGCCGGTCTTTCACAAGAAGAACTCGCCGACCGCGCGGGCATCCATCGGACGTACGTCAGTCGGATCGAACGGGGACTGAAATCCCCGACGATTGTAATACTGCTTAAGTTGTCTGAGGCCTTGGATACGACCCCAAGCAAGGTTATGAGGTCGTTCGAGGCCAAGGTTGGCGGTGGGTAGCTTCTGCGTGGCTCAGGCAGTAATAAATTCTGATAACCCATTGAATTTTAAGGCTTCTGAAAGCGTTAAATGATGGGCTGCCATGTGTGCAACCGGCTCTTTCCGATCAAGAGAGTCGGGCATAGTGTATGACGATGAGCCAAAGTACTCTCATAGCGGCCTTTAGCGAGGAACATGTTGTTCGTCTCACAGGCCTTAGCCATGGCCAACTTCGGTCATGGGATCGGGCTGGCTTTTTCCAGCCGCGATATGCCTTTGAGGATCGTCACGTCCCGTACAGTCGCGTCTACTCGTTTCAAGACGTGGTTGGGCTGCGGACGATTGCTGTGCTGATGAAGGAGTACAAGATATCGCTTCAGAAACTCCGCAAGGTTGCCGAAGAACTGATTAAGCGTGGCTATGATCATTGGGCCGACGTGAAGCTATACGTGGTCAAGGGCCAAGTTCATTTTCGTCCTCCAAAGTCAAACGACATTGAGGGCGTATGGGACGGTCAACTTGCCATGGTCCCTGTGATCGACGTCATCAACGACGTGGAGGCTCGCGTTCAGCAATTGAAGAAGCGGGACGAAAGCCAGCTGGGCCACGTTGAGCGCAACAAATATGTGGTTCGAAATTCACCGGTGATTGCAGGTACACGCATTCCAACGGCGACTATCCGTCGGTTCAAAGAGGCTGGATATTCTGTCGAGCAGATCGTTAAACAGTACCCGACGCTGACCCCGGAAGATGTGCAAGCCGCGCTTGTTCACGAAGAAGGACTCGCCCGCAGCGCGTAATTGGTCATAATTCGTGACCGATGTACTTCATGCTTGACGAAAACGTGCCGCAGGACGTGGCTGACATGCTCATCGGGCACGGTCACAAGGCCGAATTTATTCGAGAGTACATTGTACCCGGTGCCCCTGATCAGGTCGTTGCCACGGCCTCGCAGGAGCTTGAAGCAGTACTCGTCAGTTTCGATGGAGACTTCGAGGCGATTTCGCCGCGTATTCCAAAAGGTCAACGCGCTCGATTTCGAAAGCTAAGTCGAATTTGGTTGCGATGCGGCGAGCCGCAAGCAGCGCTGCGTTGTTCGCGAGTGCTGGACTTCGTCGAGCGTGAATATGCGATTACTACGCCGAACACGCCCATGCGTCTGACGATAGGCAAGAGCTATCTCAGGACAGATAGATAGGACTTGAAGCAACTAAGTGGCAGTATGTAAAACTGCAGCCTAAAGTTGGCGATCCCGGCAGGATTCGAACCTGCAACCCGCGGAGTAGAAATCCGCTACTCTATCCGGTTGAGCTACGGGACCGTCCGGGCGGCATGCCGCCTAAAGGCCTTTCTAGCACTGCCAATATGAAAAATCCGCTTTCCCGCCAAGACGGTCGAACCGATTTCCTCAACTTGGCGACCAAGGCAGACGGCGGGCCATTGCTTCCGGTCTGCCCTTCACAAAAAGCCTGCCGCCGGCCAGCCCGCCGCCGGTACGGCCGGGACCATTTGGACTGCCAGCGCCATGCATGCGACTTATTCGCAAGCCGATACAACTGCCATCAGTCTGTCACCTTTTCGCGCATTTTTTGACGTTAGGCCGCGGATGTCCGCCGGCCCAAGGAGCTCCATCATGATCGGTTTGGTTCGCGCCACAGTGATTTGCGCCACGCTGGCGCTTGGCCTGACGGCGGCAGGGGCCGCGGACAAGGCCTTCAAGCGCGACGATCTCGCCGATTCCGCCGTCAAGCTGGAAGCCCAGATCAAGAGCGAGGCGGGGCCGGTCGCCAAATCCTCCGCCACGCTGCGCAACGATTCCGACGCCGCCTTCAAGCGGTCCGACTTCCGGGTGGGCTTGCAAATCCTCGGCCAGATCGCCGCCACCACGCCCGAAGACAGCGCCAACTGGCTGAAGCTTGCCAAGACCATTTTCCAGATCCGCGCCGCCAGTTCGAGCGAGCAGACCTTCCTGCTCGAGCGCGCCTCGACGGCGGCCTACATCGCTTACCAGCGCGCCGGCAATCAGGCCGAGGAGGCCGATGCGCTGGCCGTGATCGGCCGGGCGATGTCCGAGCGCAAGCTGTGGCGTCCGGCGCTGGACGCGCTGCGATTGTCGCTCGACATGCGCGAGGTCGCCGAGGTCCGCGGCCAGTACGAGAAGATGCGCGACGAGCACGGGTTCCGGCTGCTCGATTACACGGTGGATTCAGACGGAGCTTCGCCGCGGGCCTGCTTCCAGTTCTCCGAGGACCTCGCCAAGCGGGTCGATTTCGCGCCCTTTGTCGCGCAGGCCGGCACCGACAAGCCGGCGCTGACTGCCGAGGGCAAGCAGCTCTGCGTCGACGGGCTGAAGCATGGCGAGCGCTACAACATCAATCTGCGCGCCGGCTTGCCGTCGACGGTGAAGGAAACGCTGCCGAAATCGGCCGAGTTCAACATCTATGTCCGCGACCGCAAGCCGTTCGTGCGCTTTACCGGGCGCGCCTATGTGCTGCCGCGCACCGGCCAGCGCGGCATTCCGCTGGTCAGCGTCAACACGCCTTCGGTGAACGTCAACGTGTTCCGGATCGGCGACCGCAACCTGATCAACACCGTGGTCGACAGCGACTTCCAGAAGACGCTCTCCAGCTATCAGCTCTCGGATTTGGGCAACGAGCGCGGCGTCAAGGTGTGGTCCGGCGAACTCGCCACCGCCTCCACGCTGAACCAAGACGTAGTGACGGCGTTCCCGGTCGACCAAGCGCTCGGCGACCTGCAGCCGGGCGTTTATGTGATGACGGCCGCGGCCAAGGGCCCCGGCACCGGCGACGACGACGGCTCGCTGGCGACGCAATGGTTCATCGTATCAGACATGGGCCTGACGGCGTTTTCCGGCAATGACGGCATCCATGTCTTCGTCAATTCGCTGGCCTCGACCGAAGCCGTGTCGAAGGCTGAAGTGCGGCTGGTCGCGCGCAACAACGAGATCCTCGCCACCCGCAAGACCGACGATGCCGGCCATGTGCTGTTCGAGGCCGGGCTGGCGCGCGGTGAGGGCGGCCTGTCGCCCGCGCTGCTGACGGTCATGAGCGAAAAGGCGGACTATGCCTTCCTCAGCCTCAAGACCAACGCCTTCGATCTCACCGACCGCGGCGCGTCGGGGCGGGTGGTGCCTGCGGGCGCCGACGCCTTCGTCTATGCTGAGCGCGGCGTCTACCGGTCAAACGAGACGGTCTACCTGACCGCGCTGCTGCGCGACGGGCAGGGCAATGCGATGGCCGGCGGCCCGCTGACGCTGGTGATCGAGCGGCCGGACGGCGTCGAATTCCGCCGCGCCGTGTTGCCGGATCAGGGCGCAGGCGGGCGCTCCATGGCCCTGCCGCTCAATTCGGCGGTCCCGACCGGGACCTGGCGGGTGCGCGCGTTTACCGACCCGAAGGGTTCGTCGGTCGGCGAGACTACGTTCATGGTCGAGGATTACATCCCTGAACGGATCGAATTCGACGTCTCCGCCAAGGAGAAGATGATCAAGGCCGAGGCTCCGGTTGAACTGAAGGTCGCGGGGAAATTCCTTTATGGCGCGCCGGCTTCGGGGCTGCAGCTAGAGGGCGACATGCTGGTCGCGCCGGCGGCTTCCGGGCGGCCGGGCTATCCCGGCTACCAGTTCGGTGTGGCGGATGAGGAAACCGCCAGCAACGAGCGGACGCCGATCGAGAACCTGCCGGAGGCCGACGCCAATGGCGTTGCGACTTTCCCGGTGTCGCTCGCCAAGGCGCCAACCTCGACCCGTCCGCAGGAGGCGCAGATCTTCATCCGCATGGTGGAAACCGGCGGCCGCGCGGTCGAGCGCAAGCTGGTGCTCCCGGTGGCGCCGACCGCGGCGCTGATCGGCATCAAGCCGCTGTTCGGCGACAAGAGCGTCGCGGAAGGCGACAAGGCCGAGTTCGATGTCGTGTTCGTCGGCCCCGACGGCAAGCAACTGCCGCGCAGCGGCCTGCGCTACGAACTCCTGAAGATGGAGTCGCGATACCAGTGGTATCGCCAGAACTCGTCCTGGGAATATGAGCCGGTCAAATCGACCAGGCGCGTCGCCGACGGCGACCTGACGCTGACGGCGGACAAGG
>Ga0081540_1001818_pt1 | contig 17905 bp, 18 predicted proteins | sample TabmetS2T1R1_FD_71024 | JGI IMG/M metagenome (GOLD analysis project Ga0081540, IMG submission 71024) | Tabebuia heterophylla rhizosphere microbial communities from the University of Puerto Rico - S2T1R1 | ecosystem: Host-associated > Plants > Roots > Rhizosphere ... | reverse complement strand
GCGCCGCGACGCTGGCGACAGCCTGGTGGCTCCCGGCTTCGGCCGGACGCCTGGTCACCGATTCCGCCGGGCGCCAGGTCGAGGTCCCGGACCGTGTCGAACGGGTCATCGCGGCAGGGCCGCCGGCCTCCGCGCTGATGACCATGCTGGCGCCGGAAAAGCTGATCGGCTGGAACCGCAAGCCGCCGCCGGAAGAACTGCCCTACCTGCCATCCATCGTGCGCAACCTGCCCGAAATCGGGCGGCTCACCGGGCGCGGCAACACCGCCAACCTCGAAGTCGTCATGGCGGCGAAGCCCGACGTCATCGTCGACTTCGGATCAGTCTCCGATACCTACGTGTCGCTTGCCGGCCGCGTGCAGAGTCAGACCGGCATCCCGTACCTTCTGGTGGACGGTCATTTCTCCCGCACCGTGGCGGCGTTGCGCTTGCTCGGCGAGGCTTTCGGCGTCGGCGAGCGCGCCGAGCAACTTGTCGGCCGCGTCAACGACATTCTCCAGGAGACCGACCGGGCCGCAGCCTCCGTCGCGCCGGAAGCGCGGCCGCGTGTCTACCTGGCGCGTGGGTCCAGGGGACTGGAAACCGGCAACCGCGGATCGATCAATACGGAAATCATCGAACGCGTCGGAGCCATCAATGTGGTCGACGGCGGAATGCCACAAGGCGGTCTCTACAACGTTTCCCTGGAACAGGTGGTGGGGTGGAATCCCGACACGATCGTGACGATCGATCCTGCGGTGGCGGAACTGATCCGGTCGGACCCCGCGTGGTCTCACATCGAGGCCGTGCGTCGCGGCCGCATCTTCCTGAGCCCGAAACTTCCTTACGGCTGGATCGATGGGCCGCCTTCGGTCAACCGGCTGATCGGCCTCGCATGGCTGTCGCGGCTGCTGTTTCCGGATCGGTATTCCGACAACATCGGCGATGTCGCGCGCGCCTTCTACCGTCAGTTCTACCAGGTCGAGCTAAGCGATCCGGAGCTCGGCCAACTATTGCAGGGCGCGCGGCCGCGATGACTCGCGCTCCTGGGCTTCGATGGCCTCATCCGCATCACGCTTCAAGGTCCAGCCGAGCGCCTGACAGGCCTCGAACGGAATGGCGAACGATACCGCGAAGCCGTCCGTCGTTTTCAGCGTGACGATGAACCAGCCGTGCTCGGTGCAGTCCTCGATCGACCACTCGCCAAGGCCGAAGACGTAGCGGGCCTCCTTTTTGCCGGTGCGCCTTTTCAATGCGTCGGCCAGGAGGGTTGGTAGCGTCATTACGATGGCCTCGGCCTGCTCGAAAGGGAGACGTAGGCACACCGCGGTGCCGGCCCGGTCCACGAGGCCGAGCTCCATGGTCTCGCCGTCGGCTGCTACGCTGCAGGTCGTCAGTTCCACACTATCGATCTTCACGAACGCCATTCCTTCCCACGTGACACCCCTGCGGCCGCCGGCTGCACCGGACGCCGGCCCCGGTCGCGACCTCTTTACAGGCGGTTCGTTTCGCCATAATCGCTATATACGGATGAATATAACGATGCAAGAATTGCCGACGGTGGCTGCTCGCACGAGCCTTCGGCGGACGGCCGTCACATCGGACGCGTGAGGTGACGCATGATCCCCGAGGGGATGATTGCCGACGCGGATGGCGACATCGCCGCGCTGGTCTACGGCAGCGACAGCCGCCCGGATCAAGTCCTGTGCGACTTCGCGCGCTACTTGGCGAGCACCGGTCGGCGAGCGTGCGGACTGATCCAAGCGCGCGACCGTCTCGTTGCCAGAGCCCCCTACCGCCTGATCCTGCTCGAGAGCGGACAGGTGGTCGAAGTCGACTATCGTTACGGAAGCGCGGCAGACAGCCGGTGCCGCCTCGACGCCCAATGGCTCGATCAGATGGGACGGCAGGCCAGGGCATCGATCCGAAGCGGCGTCGATGTCGCGATCGTCAATCGTTTCGGGCCGCTGGAGGTGGCGGGGCGCGGCTTTTGCGGCGCGATCTGCGATGCTTCGGAGACGGAGACGCCGCTCATCGTCGCGATTCCGGTAGTCGAGTTCGAGCGATGGACGCGGTTCTCCGGCGGGATGGCCGTCAGGCTGGATTGTACGCTCGACAGCGTGCTCGGCTGGTGGCGGCGCGTCTCCGGCGCCGGCGTGCCCCATGGCGCCGCCGCTCTCCGCGGCTGCGAGCTGATGAAATAGCGGCCGGTCAGGGCCGCCCGGTAGCTTGTCCAGCTGCTCCAGCGCCTGACATACCAGCGGGTCGATGCCGGCGCCGCTGGACTTCAGTGCAAGGCCCGCGGCGGCCCACTTACGGCGCTCACCCCTTTACACGGTCGTCGTAGCCGAACGAATATAGCGATCCCGGCCCGGCCTCAATTGCCGGCGGCCGGCGGCGCTTCTAAGAGCTGAACATGTCCCTTGACGATCACGCAGCCTTCGGCGTGACTTGCCCGGTCTGGATGTCCTGGGGAGTCCCATGCCTGGCACGCGCCTGTCCATTCGCATCGATCTGGCCAGCGGCGACCGTATCGGGCCCGGCAAGATCGCGCTGCTCGAAGCCATCCGGTCGACCGGCTCCATATCCGGCGCCGCGCGTTCGCTCGGCATGTCGTATCGGCGCGCGTGGCTTCTGGTCGAGGAGATCAACCGCACGCTGCGCGAGCCCGCCGTCGCTGCCGAGATGGGCGGGCGTCACGGCGGCGGCGCCGTCGTCACGCCGGTGGGCGAACAGGTCCTCGGGCTCTACCGCACCATCGAATCCCATGCGCGAACGGCGGCGCAGCAGGAGTTTCGCGCCATCGCCAAGCTGGTCCGGCGCGAAGGCGCGTCAACGTGAGTGGCCGACGCGAGCCAGTCATTGAAAACCCGACCCGGAGAAAGCCGATGAAACTCAGCGCCCGCAATCTGCTGAAGGGAACGATCGTCGACGTCAAGAAGGGGCAAACGACCGCACATGTCCGCATCGACGTCGGCGGAACGATCGTCACGTCCTCGATCACCAACGAGGCCGTCGATGACTTGAAGCTGCAGAAAGGTCAGCAAGCCTACGCGGTCATCAAGGCTTCGGATGTGATGGTTGGCATCGACTGAATCGGCACCAAAGGCAGCATCATGGAGTTGCGCGGGACATGAACGTCCGGACGCAAGACGTGCAGGGTCCGTCTGGTCGGGCGAAGGCCAAGCCTGCACTGCTTGCGGTCGAGGATGCCCGTGCCCGCATCCTCGCGGCCTTGCCGGTGATGCCGACCGAGACGGTGAAACTTTCCGATGCGGTGGGACGCGTCCTCGCCGAGGACGTGGTGGCGGCCGTCTCGCATCCGCCGGCGCCGGTTTCGGCCATGGACGGTTACGCCTGCCGCTCCGCGGATGTCGCCTCCGTGCCGGCACGCCTGCGCAGGATCGGTGTCTCCAAGGCCGGATCGCGCTTTGCCGGGCAGCTCCTTGCCGGAACGTACGTGCGCATTTTCACCGGCGCCGCGGTGCCCGACGGTGCGGACGTGATCGTGCTGCAGGAGGATGCAAGCGAGGCCGGCGATCAGGTGGAAATCGCCGAAGCGCCGAAGGCCGGCCGCCATATCCGTGCCACCGGAAGCGATTTTGCCGCCGGCGAGATTTGCGTCGCCAAGGGAAGGACGCTGACGGCCCGCGACGTTGCGGTGGCGGCGGCATGCGGACACGATCGTGTCGCGGTCCGACGCAAGCCGAGGATCGCTATCCTGTCCACCGGAGACGAATTGGTCGAGGTCGGCCGGGCGTGCGGTCCGGACAACATCCACGCGTCCAACGGGGTTGCGCTCGCGGCGGCGGTCGCCCTGTGGGGCGGCGAGCCGATCGAACTCGGCATTGCGCCCGACCAGATCGACGACATCGCTGCGGCCTTGGATCGCGCCGCCGGCGCCGATCTGGTGGTCACCACCGGCGGCGCCTCGGTCGGCGACCACGATCTCGTGCAGGCGGCGCTGCAGACACGCGGCTTCGTCACCGCGTTCTGGAAGATCGCCATGCGCCCCGGCAAGCCGCTGATGTTCGGGCGCCTGAGCGCCCGGCGCCTGGGCGCGATGCCGGTGCTGACCATGCCCGGCAACCCGGTCTCGGCGCAGGTCTGCGCGCTCCTGTTCCTGCGCCCGGCGATGCGCGCGATGCTCGGGCTGGCCGAGACCGAGCCGCGCTTCGTGCGCGCTCGCCTCGCCTCTCCCATGCCGGAAAACGACCGCCGCGAAGACTATGTGCGGGCGCAACTGGCAACGGACGCATCCGGCGGGCTGGTGGCAAAGCCATATCCCAGGCAGGACAGCAGCATGGGCCTTGTCCTGGCGCAGGCGGACGGGCTGATCCGCCGCGCCCCGCTCGCGCCGCCGGCACGCGACGGCGACGAGGTCGACGTCATCCATTTCGACGCCTGCGGCGGCTTCTGAGCCCAACGGCTCGCGGCGGCCGTCCCATTTGACACATCGCTATATTCCGACGAATATAGCGGCCGGCATGCCCCTCAAGCTCGCCCATATGCTGTCGACCAGCGTGCTGCACCCGGGACTGTTCGACCGGGAGCCGTCACCCGTCGAACTGATCGTGAAGGATGCCGCCTCCGATCCCGACGGCGATCCGATTGCGGCGCCAGGCCCGGCGGCCACCGCCCATCGCACCCGCATCTGGGAGTTCAGCACCAACCTGCACTGCTCGATCATCGGGACCTGCCTCACCACCGCCGAGCTGCGGCAGGTTCTCGAGAAGCTGAAGATCGCCGGCGCGTCCTCGGCATCCGACCACGACCTTCACATCATGGGCGTGACCGTCGCGGGCCGGCGCGAGAACGGCGCCAAGTTCCTGCAGAAGGCGCTGGACCGCCGTCATCGCACCGCCATTACGCGCTTCGCCAAGGCGAAGGACGCAGCCGCGGTCCTGACCCTGTGGTCCGACGCGCTCAAGCAGGGCGACATCCCGGGTGCGTATTGGGCGGCGTTGACGCACCCTGCGACCAGCGAAGACATCGTCAAGCACGTGTTCGGCGACGTGCACATGCTGTCGCATCTGGTCGGTGCCGCCAATCGTGCCGACATCCGGCGCTTGCGGGAACTCGAAGAGCAGAATGCCTCGCTCACCGCCAAGATCGAGCGGCAGCAACGCCAGCTGCAGGAGGGTTTTTCCAGCCGCGATCGGACCATTCGCCGCCTGACCGACATGGTGTCGCGACAGGCTGAAGAACAATATCAGCCTGACGTCTCCGGCGCGGTCGATCATGTCATTCGCGACATTAACCAGCGGCTCGCGAGCCAGGCGGCGCGGGCGGCGCGCAGCGAGCAACGCATCGCCGACCTCGTGGCGAAGCTGCAGGCCTGCGAGCGCGCCCTGGAGGCAAGCGAGCGGCAATGCGCGCAGGCGCGCCGCGAGCTCGAGCTCATCGAGCCGCATCTCGTGGCAATCACGCAGCCCGATCCAGGAGACACGCTAAGGCTGCCCGCCGTGACGCTCCTCTATGTGGGTGGGCGGGCGCACCAGGTTCCGCAGCTGCGACAGCTCACCGAGCGCGCGGGCGCGACGTTCGTCCATCACGACGGCGGCATCGAGCACAGCCCGGGCCTGCTTCCCGGGCTGGTGAGCCGCGCCGACCATGTGATGTTCCCGATCGACTGCATCAGCCATGACGCGGTCGCCGCCGTGAAGCGGCTCTGCCGCCAGACCGGCAAGGCTTACGAGCCGTTGCGCACCGCCAGTCTCGCCTGCCTGTTGTCGGCGCTGGTGCGCCTGAGCGCACTGCGTACCAGCGTCGCCGCCGAATGATTACCGCCGCACGGCCGCTTCGCGGCGTAGTCGCTTCGCGGGCCGATGCAATCGCGAGGAGCCGATGACGGATCAGCCGCGTTTCCCCATCATCTATTCGTTCGACGGTTGTCCGTCCGAGGACGGCCAGGCCTTGCTGATCGAGGCCACCGGGTTCGACGGCAGCGTGGTGCGCTTTTCGCTGCCGGTGGACAACATCCAGCACTTCATCGCCTTCCTGTTGCTGTGGGTCGGGACGATGAGCGGGAACCAGCCCGGCGAACGCAGCAGCGACCGCATCGGAGGCCCCAACAGCCTGCCGATCCCGGTCACATCCATCGCCATCGGCGAGACACACGGCGACGAAGGCCATATCGGAATCGCCGTCGGCCGCGCCGAGCTGGTGTTCTCGCTGCCGACCTCCGCATTCGGCGAACTCGGCCAGACCTTTCTGATCGCCGGCAACGCGTCGAATTCGGCGCCCGCTTAGTCGAGATCGGGCGCCGCAGCACTCAGCGCTGAATCTTCGTCTCCCAATAGGTCAGGAGATCGTCGAGCGTCTTGGTGAGCGGGATTTCCGGCTTCCAGCCGGTGAGCTTGCGGCACTTGTCGGTATTGCAGATCTGCACCGGGATATCGATCGGCCGCACCAGCTTGGGATCGACGCGCTTCTCCACCGTGAGGCCGCGCATGCCCAGCATCATGTCGAGCACTTCGCCCATGGAGTACACCTTGTCGCCGCCGACATTGTAGGCCTCGCCGGGCGTGAATTTCTGCATCAGCAGGTAATAGGCCTTGACGCAATCGCGCACGTCCATGATCACGCGCTTGCTCGACAGCGTGCCGACATTGATCACCGGCTCCTGCAGCTTCTTCTCGATGCGGGCGATCTGATAGGCGTCGGACGAGATCGAAAAATTGCGTCCGCGGCGCGGACCGGTGTGCGAGAAGGCGCGCGTGATGAAGAACGGCAGCTTCACCGAGCGCGCGCGCTCCGCGACGTAGAGATCGGCGGCCGCCTTGCTCACGCCGTAAGGATTGACCGGCGCAATGGGGAATTGCTCGGTGATCTCGCCCGCGGACTCCGGCGAGTCGCCGTAGACCTCCGAGGTCGAGCAGCACATCAGGCGGCACTGCGGCTGACGCGTCGCGATCGCCTCGACGAGATTGACGCTGCCGAGCGAGTTGGCGAGGAACGTATCGTACGGATCGAGAAAGCTGGTGGGCGGATGGCTCTGCGCCGCCAGGTGAAACACGCCGTCGAATTTGTCGGCCGCGAATATGCGATCGAGCGAACGCAGATGCGTGAGGTCGCCGTAGACGAAGCCGAGCTTGCCGAACACCGCATCCGGCACGACGTCGCGAATGTCCTGCTCGCGTCCGTTCGACGCCCGCACCAGGCCGACGACCTCGTGTCCCTCGCCGACCAGCAGATTGGCAAGATGCGGCCCGGCAAAACCGGTAATTCCCGTGATCAGATATTTCATGCGAAACGATCATTCCTCGGCTGTCGCAACAGCCGCAGCCCTTAACGGAGCCACATCGGCGCGGCAAGGCCGGCGCCGTCGGCGGTCGCCTTGCGCCGCTGGCCGGTGCCCGGTACCACGGCCAGCGTACTTCGACGCCAACCGGACCAGCTTCATGGCCGAACACCGGGACGCCATCGCGGCTTACTTCCAGCGCTCGGCCGAGGTTCTCGCGCGGGCCGCGTCGGATCGCGATCTCATCGCCGCCGTAGCGGCGATTGCCGAGGCCATTACCGAGGCATTGCGGGCCGGCGGCAAGGTGCTGGTCGCCGGCAACGGCGGCAGCGCCGCCGATGCGCAGCACATCGCCGCCGAGCTGCTCTCGCGCTACGTGCAGGATCGCAATCCGCTGCCGGCGGTGGCGCTGATCGATCCGGCGGTGCTCACCGGCATCGGCAACGACTTCGGCTTCGAGCATGTGTTCGCGCGCCAGGTGCGCGGCCTCGGCCGGCGCGGGGACGTGTTCCTTGCGCTGTCCACGTCCGGCCGCTCGCCAAGCATTCTCACCGCGCTGCAGGCGGCGCGCGAGGCGGGACTGTCAACGATCGGCTTCACCGGCACGCGCGGCAGCGCCATGCGCGATCTCTGCGATCTCTGCCTCGTGGTGCCGTCGGAGGAGACGGCGGTGATCCAGCAGGTCTACATGACGGCGGCGCACGCCATCTGCGCCCACGTGGAGCGCGAGCTCGGCACGAGCGGTACGTGAGCTTCGAAACGACGCCTATCAGAATGGAATTCTGCACAGGATCACTGCGATGGTCGTTCCTCTTCTGCAGCGTCCTCGCCCCGTCGAACTTTGACAATGGCATCGCACCGGGTGCCGCGCATGGGCGTGCACCAATCAGCGCCGCTCACATACCCTGTCGGGCAGCTCCCGACCTTCCTCACCGGCAGCGGCTCAGCGATCGCGGCGATCGTCCAGGCAAAGAGGATGAGAACGCCGCCGAGCGGCGGCGCGATTCCGCTCACGGTACCGCCTCCAACGCATCGTCGCAGATTGGCTCGGTCCGGCCATTCGCGCAAGCTGACGGACGGGGCGGATGGCCGCTTCGGCGGCAGGATACGCTTGGACATGTCCGGACGGATTCCAGAGCGGCAGCGCACGCGCAAGACGCGGCGGTGCGCCGGCCGGCGCCAGCATAGCCGAACATGTCCGTCGTCGTGATCGGCCTTGCATTGCATCACGCGGATGTTCGATCGCTCGCTCCCTGGTCGGAAAGAAATTGTTAACCAATTGGCAATATTGTTAACCAATTGGCAATAAAATTCCCTCAAGCGGGAGAAGCTCGATGAGCGTTGCAGAGCCTGCCATAGCCGATGAGAAGTCGCTCGCTGCGGAAGTGGCCGTGGAGACGGAAATCAGGAACCTAGTTGCTCAGACCGCGGTTGATGCCGAACGTATCAGATCCCCCCTAGCAGGGTACATCACCAATTCGGACGATGAGCTCGGGAATTTGATATCGGAGCTCCAGGAGCTGCGAGAATTCCTAAAGTCCGAGGCTGAGCGCTTGCAACGTGAATTCGCGAATTATGAGAACATGCAACAGAATGTATCGGCCGCAGCCAATATCATAAACCAGACCATTGGCCCGTGGAAAAGTAGTATTGGTGACACGCAGAGTTCCCGCACGAAACCGCTCGTTTTTGGCTCGCATGGGAAAGTCAAGCGTTGGCCATTTAGCTGACGGAACGCGGCGGCCGGCGCGGGTAGAGGGCGCTTGGATCCGGCCGGACGCTCTGGAACCCCTTCCTCCGAAACGTCCCCAGCCCCATCATTAGCCTGCGCGAATGGCGCGAGCGCGCCGCTGGTCATGGTGGTTGGCTGCCGTGGCTGAACCGCGAGTTTGAATGGGAAGAAACAACGGCGCAGCGTTTCATGCGCGCACGAGTAGGCGTTACGAAATCCGGCAATTTGCTGGATTTGCCAGTGAGCGCAATCTACCTGCTCGCGGGGCCATTGACGCCGGCCGACGCGCGCGACGACGTGCTCGAGCTCGCGTCCAAATATGACACAGTGTCGGATAAAGAGCAGCCGCCCTGTGAGGTGGTGTCCCCCACAGGGCGGCGCCTTCCGGCAGCGCGACGGGACGTGAGGCGAACCCGCGCGCGCCGAAACCTCACGGCGTCGCGTGTTGCGGCAGTGGTGCGCCTTCCTCGAGCAGACAATAACCGCGCGGGTCGCGCGTCGGGCAATGCGTCACGCGGTGACCATGCCACCCGCCCTTGCCGCCGTCCCCACGCCGTGAACGCGCCGGCGGCGGCAGTACGAGCACGACCGCAGACGACCAAGCGGCTTCCGTGAGCCGATCAGGCACTTAAGTGCGGTCGAGGGGCACTCACAAGGGTTGCCCCTACGAACCGGTATGCTTCACCGCGGCGCAGGCGGTTGCGGCAGCATGATCGCGTAGTGGACCGTTTCAGGCGTCACCGGCCGCAGCGTCCGCCGGGGCAACACCAGCGGCGGCTGCAACTCGGCGCGCGGGAACGTGGCGCGGATATTGTCCGGCAGGCCGGTGTCGCCGGGGCGTGGCAGCCACACCAGGATGGCGCCGTGCCGCTCCACGTCGGCCATGTCGATCCAGCGGCTTAAGTGCGGGTTGCCGTGCACGATCACGTGCGGCCGGTCGGGCGAATAAACCGCGACATTGTTGGCGGCAAACTCGCCCGGCCCGGTGCCGACCTCGGCGCCGCCGACGTAGCGCAGCGGCGTGCCGGTGCGCTCGCGCCATTGCCGCGTCAACGTCTCGGCGAGCAGCCGGCCGGGAAACTGCGTTGCCTTCGGCCGGTCGCGCACCAGCGGCTCGAACAGCTCGATCGACGCGTAGACGATCGGCCACGCAAGGATGACCACCAGGAATGCGCGCGCGAACGCCGCCAGACGCTGCGGCTGCGGCGGCATCCACAGAAGGATCGCGAGCGGCGCCAGGCTCCACAGCGGAAAACCCCACATGGCGATGGGCAGGCGGCCCAGGATAAGCGCCGCCACCGCGGTGATGAGGAACGGACCGAGCGCCAGCGCCGTCACGACGCGCCGCGCCAGGGCATCGCGCGCCGGCCGCTCCGTTGTCTTCCGCGGCCATGACACGAGGGCCAGCAAGGCGAGCGCCGGCAGCAGCGCCAGCACCTGGCTGCCCACCCATTGCAGCGGGAACGTCACGTAGTGATACCAACGCGTCGCGACGTGGGCGCGCGCGTCGACATAGCGGAACGGCTGGAAATCGGAATCGACCAGCCACCACAGATGCGGCGCCAGCACCACCAGGAAGGCGAGCGCCATCAGGTACGGGCCGGGCGTGCGCCAGGTCTGCCGTCCCTGCGGATCGAGCAGCAGGAAGAGGCCGAGCGTGGCGGCGAATGTGAACGCGGTGTATTTCGACCAGAAGCACAGCGCCAGCGTGACGCCGGCGAGCACCCAGTCACGCGGCCGCCCGTGGGCGAGCGCGCGGTAGAACAGCCATCCGGTGAGCGGCCACAGCACCATCAGCGTATGGTCGTGGGCGAATTTGGGCACCGAGAAATTGAAGAAGTGGATGCCCTCCAGCGCCAGCACGGCGATCAGCGCGGTCGGCGGCGGCACGATTTCGCGCGCGAACCGCCACACCACATACATGGCGGCCACGGCCGAAAGCGGACCGAGCAGATAGACGATGCGCTCGTCGGGGACGAGGCGATAGGCGAGATCGGCGATCCACCACGGCAGCGGCGGATGCTTCCAGTAGCCGAGCTGCCACTCCTTGCCGAGCGCCAGATCCTCGGCGAGATCGAGCTGCAGATTGTGGCAGACCAGGATCGGCAATAGCGTCCACACGACCAGATGGAACGCGAGCACGGCGGCGAGCGCCGCGGCCGGTCGCCGCTGCGCCCACGCCACGCCGGCATCGAGCGGCCCACGCGCGGTATCCATCGAAAGATTCGTCATCGCTCAGCCGGACGTCCCGGTGAAAACGCGACGATTACCCCCGAAGGTCGCGCCGGCGCAACCGCGGCCTATTCGTCAGAGCCCGCCCGATGCTTTAGAACGTTACAGAATTTGCTACTGGGGCGGCATGGATCAGGAAACGGACGACCACGCGCTCGACGCGCTCGAGGTCATCATCCCCAATTTCAATTGGCGCTATTCGGGCGGCACGGCGGTCAACCGCACCATCGCGCCGCTGATCGCCCGGCGTTGCAACGCGGCCTGGCTCGGCCCCGACCGGCCGGAGGGAATCCGGCCGTTGACCCTGGGCGAGCTCGTACGCATGCGCTTCCGCCATCCGCGGCTCTACCCGGTGCGCATCTGGCATGCGCGCCGCAACGTGGAAATGATCGTCGGGCTGATCCTGAAACTTCTCGGTTATCGCCTCGGCGTCATCTTCAACTCCGCGGCGCAACGCCACCACACCGCCTTCACCCGCTTCCTCATCGCGCGCATGGACGCGGTCATCGCCACCAGTGAGATATCGGCCTCCTTCCTGCGCGTGCCGGCAACCGTGATCCATCACGGCATCGACGTGCACACCTATGCGCCGCCCGACGATCGCATGGCCGCCTTCGCGGCGACTGGCCTTCCCGGCAAATACGGCATCGGCGCCTTCGGCCGGCTGCGACTGCAGAAGGGCACCGACGTCTTCGTCGACGCCATGTGCCGGCTGCTGCCGCGTTATCCGGATTTCACGGCCGTGCTGGTCGGCCGCGTCACGGTGGAGAACATGCCGTTCGTCGAGGGGCTGAAGCAGCGTGCCGCGGCGGCCGGCGTTGCGGATCGCGTGCGCTTCCTCGGCGAGGTGCCGATCGATGAGGTGCCGCGCTGGTACCGGCGCATCGCCATCTATGTGTTCGCGTCGCGCGAGGAGGGCTTTGGCCTCACCATGCTCGAGTCCATGGCGGCCGGAAACGCGCTGGTGGCGGCGCGGGCCGGCGCTGCCGAGATGGTGGTCGCGGACGGCGACACTGGCGTCCTGGTGCCGACCGGCGACGTCGACGCGCTGGTGGCGGCGCTGGAGCCGCTCATGCGTGACCCTGAGCGTGTCGCTGCCATGGGCCGCCGGGCGCGCGCGCACGTGGTGGAGAATTTCAGCAGCGAATCGGAGGCGGACCGCATTGTCGCGGTCTACCGCCAGGTGTGGCCGACGGCAGAGACGAAAGATTAAGCCGCGGAGGAACGGCCCGACAGCGCCGCGAACATGCGCTTGAACGGCGCCGAGACGTGATGTCGCAGCATGGCGATGCGGCGGTCGCCTTCCGACGTCACCCAGTTGAACTGGATGACGCGGCGCTCGCCGCCGAACGGCTTGTGGCCGTGCCAGGAATTGTCGGCGCGCTTGAAAGCGAGAAGCGTACCTTCGGTCGGTGGAACCTCGACGAGCACATCCTCGAGATCGGTCCCCGACTTGAGCAGGCGCAGGCGGCCGCCCGACTCCTCCCAGGCCGGATTCATGTAGATCAGCACCGTGATGATCTTGCTTTTGGAATCGGTGTGGATCTGCCCGTCCTTGGGGTTGCACTGGCCGCGCACCGTCGTGGTGGTCGGCCGTCCGGTCAGGTCGAGGCCGAACTTGTCCTCGAACGCGTGGCGGAATTCGTCGCTCTCCAGCTCGTCGAGGAATTCGCTGAACGACTGCCCGTAGGTCAGCTGCGCAACCGGAAAGCTGCCGCGCTCCGTGATCTTCGGGTAATCGGCATTGATTTTCGCGCAGCCTTCCCGTCGTACGAAGCCCGGAACGATAAGGTACTGGAACGGCTCCCGCGTGAGCGGCATCGTCCGGAAGGCGTCGAGGTCGAGGTAACGCAGGGTCATCGATCGGTTCCCGGTTTCACGACGGTCTTAGCACATGCGGCCATTGGCTCAACATGCGCCGCAGGGTGGGTTAGCGAGCTCTTGCGAGCGTAACCCACCGCTTTGCGAGAGGCGACGCTGCATGGTGGGTTACGGCGCGCAACGCTGCGGCATCGAATTCATCGCATTGCCCGGCGCCTAACCCACCCTACTTTTCTTCCTCCGGCGGCGCGCCCCATCCTTGCACTTTCTCGTAGCGCTTGGCGTAGCGGTAGAAGGTGCCCTCGAAATTCGACAGCGCGATGATGAAGCCGGCCCAGCCGTCGATGAAGCCGCGCTTGAGGATGTAGAGCCGAATGAACGCCCACAGGCCATGCCCCAGCGCGCTCCACATGGAGGCGCGCTCGTTCGACTGCGCCTGCGCGCCGAGGGTCGAGTAGAGATTGGCCTTGTAGAGAATCTCGTCCAGCGTCCTGAACGGGAAATGCCACAGCACGTTCTGCGTCCAGCCGGGCGGCCGTGCGCTGGTGAGCTCATGGTTCTCGTGGGCGAGCGACGGCGTGTAGCGGAACACGCTCTTGCGGAAGAGCTGCGGCGTGCGGTGATTGCGATGCCAGCCGGAGCCGCGGATCCACCGCCCCATCAGGTAATTGTGCCGCGGCACGTAGTAGGCATCGTGCGCCGGCTCGCCGGCGAGCAATCCCTTGATCTCTTCCTGCAGCGGCTGCGTGCAGTGCTCATCGGCGTCGACGCTGAACACCCAGTCGTGGGTGCAGTATTCGAGCGCCCGGTTGCGCATCTCGCCGAAGCCGGCGAACGGCGTCGTGCGCACCACCCGCGCCCCCAGCGATTCCGCGATTTCGACGGTGCGGTCGGTGCTGCCCGTATCGACCACCACCACCTCGTCGACCCACTGCACGCTGCCGACCGACCACGCGACCGTGTGCTCGTCGTTGAAGGTGATCACGCAAGCGGAGAGTTTGTGCATCGACGAGCATTCGGTGGCGGTTTCAATTCTTTTCGGCAGCGACCGTAAGATGGGCGCGGTGCGAAAAACAATGTGCCGACATGACGCGAAATCCGCATTTTTGCAGAAAGACGCGCATGGACCGGGGAGAAAAGTACCACAGGTGCCACGGCGGCCCGTAGCTCTTCCATGCTTTGCCGGCTATCCGTGCCCGCCAGTAGGTCGGGCACGGAACCTGGAAGTAGATGCGACCGCCGCGCTTCAACACACGATGCACCTCGCGCATGAACCGCAGCGGATTGTGGACGTGCTCCAGCACGTGCAAGCCGACGATCACGTCGAACGATTCAGCGGGGTAACGCATCCCTTCCAGTGATGAAACCGTCACCCGCAATCCGACCGACCGCAGGTGCTTGAGCGGTCCCTCGGCATAGTCGATGCCCTCGGCCTCCAGCGCCGGCTCGCGATGCAATGCCTTCATCAGGTTGCCATGCGCATAGCCGATTTCCAACACGCGTCCCCGCCCCCCCGCCAATTGCTTGATGCGTTGCGCGAACCACCAGTTCTTCAGCTTCTTGTGCCACCTGCGCTCAGGTACGTATTCGTCCGCATTCGGTCCGCAGAACGCGCGATAGCAATCTGCCAGGCCGTTGTCGGACGCGATATTACGGACATAGATGAAATTGCAGTCCGGACATCGATCGATGTCGTATTCTCCCATGCGAAAATATGATTGCCCCGGCTTATCGCAGAGCGGACATGCCGGATTCTCGTACGCGTCGTAGCCGTCGACGTCGTGCATCGGTCCCAAGGCTGGCTTCCAATCGCTGATTTTCCTGAGCGATAGTGCCGAAGCTTCGCAAGATCAATGCCGCGCTTGCGCCGCTCGATGGATCAGAGGTAAATCGGAACGTCGCAAAGGTCTCTTCGCCGCCCATACGGAACCGAAGCCATGGACCAGTCGGTCGGATTGCGGGCAAACGATCGCGCACGCGCTGTCGCCGATTTGACGGCGTTCGTCGCCACGTCGATCGACGCCGCGCGCGCCTCCGAGAAGCCGTTCTATCATCTCGAATTCGATCGGGTTTTTCCCGAGGACGTGTACAACGCCATGCTGGCGGCGATGCCGGTCACCGCCGACTACCGCCGCATGTCGGGCCGGCGCAAGGAGGATGTGCGCGCCGACGGCACGCCGACGCGCGTCAAGATCGACCTCTTTCCCGAGTACATCCGCAGCCTGCCGGCGGAAAAGCGCCCGATCTGGGACATCGTCGGCCGCGCCCTGTGCTCGCGCGAGGTGCATGCAGCCTTCGTGCGCCGCCTGGCGCCGGAGCTCGAGCGTCGTTTCGGCGGCGGCTATGCCGACGTCGGCATGTATCCGATTCCGGTGCTCACCCGCGACGTGCCCGGCTACAAGATCCTGCCGCACACCGACACGCACTGGAAGGGCATCACGGTCCAGCTCTACCTGCCGCGCGACGACCGTCACGTGAACATCGGCACGATCTTCCACGGCCGCGGCGCCGACGGAAATCTCAGCCGCGACGCGCAGATGCGATTTGCGCGCAACTCCGGCTATGCGTTCGCGGTCAACGACGTCTCGTGGCATTCCGCCGATCCGGTCGGGAACGACGTCGATACCCGCGACAGCATCCTGCTCACCTACTTCGTCGATGCCGGCCCGCTGCGGTTCCTGCGCAACCGCGGCAAGCGCATCGGCAACTTCGTGCTCAACGAGGTGCGCCAGGTCACCGGTCAGGCTCAGCCGTGAGCGGCGGCGCCTCGGTCGCGTAGCGAATTGTCGACCGAGCTAACGGTGAACGAGCGCGCGATGTCCGACCAGGCCGACGTGCGGACGCGCTTTCGCGCGCTGGAAAGCCGCTTCTACTCCCCGTTCGATTTCGGCGACGGCATGGTGACGCGTTCGCCGCGCGTGCACCGGCGCTTTCGCCGGCGGCTGCGGCTCTTGCGCATCCCGGCTGACCTGTCGGGCAAGCGCGTGCTCGACATCGGCGCCTGGGACGGCTTCTTCTCGTTCGAGCTCGAGCGCCGCGGCGCCAAAGTCCTGGCGGTGGATACTTATGCCTGGGACCATTTCGGCATGGACTGCTTCCTGTTCGCGCGCGAGCGGTTGAACAGCCAGGTCGAGTTCCGCCGCATGGACGTCCACGATCTCAGCCCCGAGGCAGTCGGACAGTTCGATCTCGTGTTCTGCGCCGGCGTGCTCTACCACATGCGCCATCCCCTGCTCGGCCTTGAGAAGATCAGGAGCGTGACGGCCGGCCAGCTGATCCTGGAGACGAACTCGCTGCTGCCGGCCTGCCACGAGCGCATTCCCCTGATTACGCTGTTTCCCGGTGACGAGGATGCGACCCGGTTCGCCTGGCATCACGGCGGCTTTCCGACCCGCGCATGGGTGGTGGATGCCCTGAAAGCCGCCGGCTTCGCCCGCAGTGAAGTCGTGTACCAGCCGTCCTTTCGCTGGGCCAAGAAGCTCGCGGCGCTGGCGACCAACACGCCGCAGCGCGGCCGCCTGATCGTGCATGCCTTCGCCCCGGGGGCTTGAAGCCGCATCAGGGTTTGTTCACTTCCATCGTGTAAACCCGTAGGGTGGGCGAAATCGCCTGCCGTGACATTGACGGTGGGCACGGCGCGCACGCGATTTTGCCCACGCGGACAGGCCACGCCACGCGCCTTTGCCCACCCTACGGGATCGAGAATGACCATCCTCGTCACCGGCGGCGCCGGCTACATCGGCAGCCACATGGTCCATGACCTCGTCGATTGCGGCGAGCGTCTCGTCGTCGTCGACAACCTCTCCACCGGCTTCCGCTGGGCGCTGCCTGCCGGGGTCACCCTGGTGGAAGGTGAAACGGGCGATGGCGCGTTGATGCGCAAGGTGATCGCCGAGCACGGTGTCGACGCGATCATCCACTTCGCGGCGTCCGTAGTCGTTCCCGACTCGGTGCGCGATCCGCTCGGCTACTATCGAAACAACACCGTCAATTCGCGCATGCTGATCGAAGCGGCAGTCGCCGGCGGGGTGCGAAGCTTCATCTTTTCGTCGACCGCAGCCGTGTACGGCAATCCCGCAACCGTGCCGGTCGCCGAAGATGCGCCGCTCGCGCCGATGTCGCCCTACGGCTCGTCCAAGATGATGACCGAGATGATGCTGCGCGATGTCGGCGCCGCGCATGATCTCAAGCACGTCATCCTGCGTTATTTCAATGTCGCCGGCGCCGATCCGCAGGCGCGCACCGGCCAGTCGACCCGCGGCGCCACCCATCTGATCAAGGTGGCGGTAGAGGCCGCCGTCGGTGCCCGCAGCAAGATCGAGGTCTTCGGCACCGACTATCCCACCGCCGACGGCACCTGCATCCGCGACTACATCCACGTCACCGACCTGGTGCGCGCGCACCGCGACGCCTTGCGCTACTTGCGTGGCGGCGGCGCGTCGGTGACGCTCAACTGCGGCTATGGCCGCGGCTTCTCGGTGCTCGAGGTGATCGACACGGTGAAGCGGGTGTCCGGCGTCGATTTCCGCGTCGACATGGCGGCCCGCCGCCCCGGCGACCCGGCGCAGATCGTGGCGGCCTGCGACCGGGCGCGGTCCCTGCTCGGCTGGCGGCCGGAGCTCGACGACCTTCCCACCATCGTGGCTCATGCGCTCGCCTGGGAGCAGCACCTGCGCAGCGGCGACCGGGTCGGCAAGATCGCCTGACCGCCGGCTTCCCGTCCCCGACGGGCCGCGATTTTTTTCTCGCGACAGGCCGAAAAACCGGGCTTTTGCCCGCCTTGCACGTGGTTTTCCGCTTGAAAAATAGCGGGCAGCCGGGCAAGGACAGCCGCGATGAAATCAATCGGAAGGTCCGTTTTCGCCGATCCGCTGGGCGCCCCCTCGCTGATCCGGCGG
>Ga0081540_1001817_pt1 | contig 17906 bp, 16 predicted proteins | sample TabmetS2T1R1_FD_71024 | JGI IMG/M metagenome (GOLD analysis project Ga0081540, IMG submission 71024) | Tabebuia heterophylla rhizosphere microbial communities from the University of Puerto Rico - S2T1R1 | ecosystem: Host-associated > Plants > Roots > Rhizosphere ... | reverse complement strand
CGCGCGATTGCAGGCCGGCCCGAAGCCGAGGTTGCCCGGCTGGCGCAGCAGGCGAAGCCGCGAATCGCCGGCATGCGCCGCCCTCGCGCGTTCGGGCGCGCCGTCGGACGACGCGTTGTCGGCGAGGATCACCTCGACCGGCGCGGTCGACGCGAGCGCGGCCTCGATCGACGCCAGCAGCAACGGGCCGCTGTCCGCGGCGACGACGATGATGCTCGTGAGGCCGGCGTGTCGCGCGACCGCGGCGCTCATCGCCGGTGCGATCAAAGCGCGCCGAGCAAGCGCTCGCCCTGCTCTCGCGCGAAGGCCCAGAGCGCGGGCCAGGCTTCATAGCTCGCCGCGAGCCGGCCGGTTTCCTCGCGCAGCATCGCCGCGCAGCCGGCCGCATCGATCGATTCGGGCCAGTCGGCGAGCCGCGGCGGCGCCTTCGAGGTCAGCGCGCGGCCGTTCGCCTCGATGATCGAGCGCACGTCGGCCTGCCAGTAGATCGGCGCGTTCTGCGCGCTCTCGTACTGCTGCTGCAGGCGCTCGATCGCATCGGCGCGCACGTAGGCGAGATATTCGCGCAGCATGCGAATGCGCCGCGTCTCGCTTGCGCCGCCGATGTCGCGCAGATTCGCCGCGAGCAGCCCGAGGCGCTCGGCCGGGTCTTCGGCGAGAAACTCGCTGAGCTGGCGCTGCACGAAGTCGCCGACGAAATAGTTGAAGCGCGGCGGTGGCGCCGACAGCGTGCGGTCGGAGCGCTTGCGGGCCGTTTCCTGCACGTGGCCGATCGCGGCCGGCAGCTCGATCGACAGCGAGTCCGGGTGCGCGAGCCGGGTGACCTGCGCGAACAGCGCATCCTCGCCGCGGCCGAGCGGGTTCGTGCACGGCAGCATGCGGCTGTTGTCGAGCGCGAACGGCGTGAACATGCCCGCGGTCGTCACGCGCGCCTGCCGATGTCCGTACCAGAGACTGCCGCCTTCGACGTTGGAGAGATAGCTCTCGCGATCGCTCCAGAAATCCGCGCGGCTTTCGGCGTCGAGCTGATACAGCCATGCGCCCGATTCCGTGCGCGAGCTGCCGTACGCGCCGTGTCGCGTCGAAAGGACGAGCGCATCGCCGCGCAGATGATCGAGCCGGCCGAGCCCGAGCCCGCGCAGCGACTTGCGATCGATCGCGTAGCGCGGGTCGGCGAGCAGCGAGCCGAACGGACGGCCGACGAGATCGAGGTGCAGCTCGAACGGATCGCCGGCGATTTCCTCGCCCGCGCCGAATGCGTTTTCGACGTTGCGATAGAAACGCGCGAACGCGACCGCCGACGGATCGGGATCGATGCCGTCGCGCGCGTCGTCGGGACGACGCAGCGGCAGGCACTGATCGTCGTCGAGCAGCACCATCGACGCGCCCGCCGAGAGCAGCAGCGCGAGATTCCACGCGCGGCCGCCGCCAAAACCGGCCGGCTGCGCCGAGCGCAGCAGCATCGACGGCAGCACTTTCGCCGCGTCCGGCACGGCCTTGGCGAGACGCTCGACGAAGCGCGCCTGCTCGGCGGCGCCGAGATAGGTGAGCTTGCAGCCGGTCGCGCGCGCGAACTCGCGCAACAGATCGCGGTGCCGGTTCGCGGCGTCGGGCGAGGTCGAATCGTCGATCAGCACGTAGCGCCGCGTCGTGCGGAAGCGGCGTTCGTTCTCGGCCAGCGACTTCAGAAGGCGCTCGAGCTGCGCCGGCCGATCGCAGGCGCGGATGAAGACGGCGCGCAGCGGCGCGGGCGTACCGGCCGGCGCGATCGCTAGCCGGCGCAGGAAGTCGGCGTCCGATACGAGAAGGCCGCGTGCGCCGAGACTTTCCAGCACGCGCCTGACGCCGTCGCGCTGCGCCTGCAGGCCCGGAATCGTCGTCTGGATGCGCGCGACGTGCTCGTCGAGCGTGCGGAACTCGCGGCACTGGTCGAGCGCCTGGAGCACCTGATACGTCATCACGTGCGTATCGCCGGTGCGGCGCGTCTGGAAGATGCACTCGTTGTTCGAGAGCGAGGCGACGACGCCGTCCTCCGATGCGAACAGCGGCGCGTCGGGATCGATGCGCGGCGGCGCCGGCGCGGGATTCAGCGTGCCGTAGTCGATGCGGTAGTTAAGCTCGGTGCTCATGCGTCGGATGATTTGCGGCGGCGCCACCAGGGCTTGCGCGGGGCGGATTCCTCGGCCGCGGACGCGCCCGGCGCTTCGGCGCGCAGGCGCTCGATCTCGGATTCGAGCTCGGCGATGCGCCGGCCGGCGTTCATGTTCTTGCGGACTTCGTGATTGTAGTGCGCGTAGACGCTCTCGTCCCGATCGCCGAACAGCGACAGCGCCGGCAGGCGTTCCGGCAACGCGCGCTTCGCGCAGATCGCGACGAAATAGAGCGGCTCGTAATTGAGGTTCGGCGCGATCGACTTGCCGGCGCGATCGGCGGTCCACGCTTCGCAGGCGCCGCCGCCCGCGTCGAGCGCCCAGATGGCCGAGTTGAACAGGAGCTTCTGGCCGTACAGGCGCACGGCGTCGAAATGCGGCCGCACGAGCGCGAGCAGCTCGTCGCGATAGAGCTCGCGGACATGGAACTCGTTCTCGAAGCCCGACACTTCGCTGTACATGTGCTTGTCGGGCGAGGAGATCACGAGAAGGCCGTCGTCGGCGAGCACGCGCGCGAAGCCGGCGAGGAGACGCTCCTGCGCCTCGAGGTGCTCGAGCGTCTCGAAGCAGACGACGAGATCGAAGCTCGCGTCGGCGAAATCGAGCATCGTCGCGTCGCCCTGCTCGTAGCGGAGGTTCTTGCGCACGTAACGCTCGCGCGCGTGCGCGATCGACGGCGCATCGATGTCCACGCCGACCACTTCGACGGCGCCGTCCGTCAGCATCGCCGATCCGTAGCCTTCGCCGCAGGCGACGTCGAGCACGCGCTTGCCCTGCGCGAGCCGGCGCGCGAAGACGTAGCGGTGCCAGTGCTCGTACCAGATCTCGCGCACGCACTCGGGCGTGAAGCGCTCACCGGTGAATGGGAGGGCGGATGCGTCGGTCGGGCTCATGTCGTTTGGAATTGCGGTGGCGCGGTCGGCGATTTTCGCACGCGCGCGCCGCCGCTGCAGGAGCGTCAGGCCGCGTCCGGGCGGGCGCCGATCCAGCGGTGCGCGAGCCGGACGAGGCCGAACTCGCGCGAAGCGCCGCGCACGACGAGGCCGCGTTCGGCCGTGTCGAAGAGCCGTACGCCCTCGGGGTCCATCGGGTGCACGCGCACGGTGTAGCTGCCGGGAAGGAGCGGCAGGCCGTCGAACGCGATCTCGCCGCGGTATTCGCCCGGTCCCGCGCGCTCCGGCAGCGCGCCGTCCATGTCGCTGCTGACGCCGTAGACCGGCGTGCCGTCGGCGCGCACGATGCCGACGGCGAGGCTCGGCGCGCGCCCGTCGCGCGAGCGCATGCGTACCGCGACGTGCAGGCGATCGCCTTGCTCGAGCACGAGCGGCTGGTCGCCGCCGACGCCGTTGAGCTCGACGCCGAGCACGCTGAACTCGAGTCCGGCGCGCGCCGTGTCCGCCTCCGTCGTCGCCGAAGCGGACTTGCGCTCGTGATACGCGAGATAGGCCTGCGTGACCTCGAACACGTCGCCCTGCATCTCGATCGCGCCGCCGCGCAGCCAGCAGGCGTGGCGGCAGAGCTTCTGCACGTGGTACATGCTGTGCGAGACGAGGATCAGCGTGCCGCCGCCGGCGAGGTAGTCCTCGATCCAGCGCACGCATTTCTTCTGGAACGATTCGTCGCCGACCGCGAGGACTTCGTCGGTGACGAGAAGGTCGGGCTTGAGCGACGCGATGACCGCGAAGCCGAGACGCACGACCATGCCGGACGAGTAGTGCTTGACGGGCTCGTCGATGTAGTCGCCGATGTCGGCGAACGCGATGATCTCGGGAATTCTGTCGCGCAGGAGCGCGCCGTCGAGACCATAGAGCGCCGCGGCCATCGCGATGTTGTCGCGTCCCGAGTATTCGGGGTGGAAGCCGGCGCCGAGCTCGAGCAGCGCGCCGATCGTGCCGTTGACGCGCACGCTGCCGGTCGACGGCGTCAGCACGCCGGTGATGAGCTTGAGCAGCGTCGACTTGCCGGCGCCGTTCTCGCCGATGAGCCCGAGCGATTCGCCGCGCACGACGTCTAGGTCGACGTCGCGCAGGACGCTGACGCGCTCGCGATCGCCGAGATTGAACAGCAGGCGTCCGAGCGCGCGCAGGCGATCGGCATTGCGGTGCACCTTCGGATAGGCCTTGCCGAGGCCGCGCGCCTCGATCAGGGCGGCGCTCACAGAAAGTCCTCGAAATGCGGATCGAGGCGGCGGAACAGCGAATGGCCGGCGAGCAGCACGATCAAGGCCGTCGCGAGGGCGATCGCGACGTGCGCGAGATCGATCGTGCCGTGATGCAGCAGCAACGCGCGAAACGCCTCGGCGTAGAACGTGAATGGATTCAGCGCGAGCCATCCGCGCAGGTTTTCGGGCACCTGCATCGCGTCGTAGAAGATCGGCGCGGCGAACATCAGCAGCATCATGAGCTGGCCGAGCGCCTGCACGAGGTCGCGCACGAACACCTGCACCGCAGCGCAGATCAGCGCGAGCCCGAGCGCCAGCGCGAACAGCGGGATGTACAGCAGCAGCGCGGGCGCGAGCCCCGCGAGCGAGACGCCCTGCCCCGTCAGCGCCAGCACGACGAGGATCGCGACGAAGCCGGTGACGTGCACCGCGAAGCTCGACGCGGCGGCGGCGACGACCAGCACCTCCCGCGGCAAGGCGACCTTGCCGATCAACGCGGCGTTGTCCTGCACGGCGGTGGTCGAGCGCACGATCGCCTCGGAAAACGCGGTCCACGGCCAGAGCGCGGTGACGAGGAACGGCACGTAGCCCGGCGCGTCGGCACCCGGAATGCGCGACTTGAACACGTGCACGAACACGAACGCGTAGACGGCGAGCTGCACCAGCGGCTGCAGCAGCGCCCAGAGGCCGCCGGTGAAGCTGCCGGCGAAGCGGTTGCCGAGCTCGCGGCGGAAGAAGCGCAGCGTCAGGCGGGCGACGGGCATCGGTCGCGATCGTGAGTGAGGCCAGCGCGGATACTAGCGGCGGCGCGGGCCGAACGCGACGTGCGCGTCCGGCGCCGACTTCGCGGCGGGCGGCGACACGCCCGGCTCAGTGCTGCGGCGCTTCGCCCTGTGTCGCGGCTGCCGCCTCGATCTCCTCGGGCGTCAACACCGTGCCGTAGCGGTCGCGCAGCGACGCCACGACGTCGGCGTTCGCGTTCATCGGCAGGTTGCGCAACTCGTCCGCGTGGGTCTTGACCGACTTGTTGATGTATTCGGTGCGCAACTGCTCGACGAGCGTGTCCTTGACCTCGTCGAACTTGAGCGGCGTGTCGGACGTGCGCGTGACGAGCTTCAGGACGTGGTAGCCGTACTTGGTGTGCACGGGCTGCGAGATTTCGCCCGGCACTTTGAGCGACTGCGCCGCCTGCGAGAACGTCGGCACGTACTGCTTCGAGCGCGCGTCGCGCATGAGGCCGTGGTTCTGGTCCTTGGACGGATCTTCGGAGTACTTCTCGACGAGCGCGTCGAACTGATCGGGATGCGCGGCGGCTTCCGCGCGCACCTGGTCGGCGAGCGCTTTCGCCTCGGCATCGCTGTGCTTTTCGGTCGAGATCAGGATGTGCTTGACGTCGAGGCTGCCCTGACGGACGTACTTTTCCTTGTGGCCGACGTATTCCTCGCGCGCGAGCTGATTGAAGTCCGGCAGCTTGATGTCCGCGCGAACCCGCTGCATGCGCGCCTTGGCGAGCACGTCTTCGTCGGCGAGCCTGATCTGTCCCTGCACCGACGGATCCTTGTCGAGGCCCGCCTTGACGGCCTCGGCGGCGAGCTGCCGCTGCAGGAGCAGGTTCGAGATCATCGACTCGAGGCGCTTGGGGCTGTTGAAGAAGCCCGCGCGCTGCTTGTCTTCGATCTTCTGCGCGAACGCGTCGACGTCGGCGAGCGTCACCGTCGCCGTGCCCTGCTGGGCGACGACCGTGTCGGGCGCGAGCTTGCTCGAGGCGCCGACGGGCTCGGCCGCGAAAATGGGTGCACAGATGGACAATTGAACGACGCAAAAAAATGCAAATCGCCGGTTCGACGGCATGCTGGACTCCGGAAAAAACGCAGGACAGTGGCCGCTTTGACCGCATGCCGTGCCGGCAGTTCGCGGTCGCCGCCTCGAAAAAAAAAGACCCGGCCGGGATAGCCCGACCGGGTCGTTGCCTTCGGATCGTCAGTTGTGGTTGTGCTGGATCGTGGTCTTGCAGGTCGCGCCGCCGCAGCCCGGACCCGTGGTGGCGGGATCATGGAACTGCAGGTTGAGGTAGTAGTCGGTGTTCGGCGTGAGCGCGCAGTAGAAGCTCGTCGGATTCGTCATGCGCCAGTAGATCATGCCCTGATCGGTGGCGGGGACGTCCGTGCGCAGGCAGCCCGCCTGTACCGGCGCGAAGTCGCCGCAGGTCTGGCTGACTGACATGTCGAGGTTCGGACCCGCGCCGTACGAGACGTTCTTGTAGAAGCCCGTGAGCGACGGCGCAACCGAGCCGACATGGAACTTCGCGGCCACGTACTGCGTCTTGCCGAGCGTCCAGATCGTCGGGCTCGCGCCGGCCACGCCGGGCCACGGCGTCACGTCATCGTTCTCGGTGATGTGACCCCAGATGTTGTCCCAGATCGTCAGATCGACGTTGTGCCGGATATGCGACCCGCTGGTTTCAGGCAGATAGTGGATGTCGCTGACGGTCGCGCGCGTGCGCGGCGTCGACGGACACTCCTCGCCGGTGCCCTGACCGATCGCGACGACGGTCGGCAGACTGACCGCCGAGCCCGCGGTGTTCGCGCAGGTGAGCGAAAGCGTGTAGGTGCCGGCGGTCGTCGCGGTGACGTTGCGGGGCGACGTCGTCGACGTGACGTCGGTCCAGCCGCTCAGGATCACCGAGCTTCCGTTGAGATCGGCCGCGCCGGTGCACGAGGTCGCGCCGCTGACGTTCCAGGCAACCTGGAACGGCGTGCCGGTCACCGGTGCCGGAGGCGTGACGACGAGCGGAAAGTTGTTCGGTGTCGGCGGACCCGAGCCGCCGCCGCAGCCCGAGCCCGAAAGCGTGACGCCGGTTGCGACGAGATCGGTGCCGCCCGGAACGAGGCGCAGACCGGTCACATCGGTGGTCACATCGCACGTCTGCTGTTGCGACGTCGTGAGATGGATGGTGACTTGCGCATTGGCGGTTCCGAAGAAGGCACCCAATGCAAGTGCAGAAGTGAGGTAAACGAGACGACGCAGTGCAACGGCCATGAGAGATTCCAACGTAGTGCAACGATACGGGAAGCGCCGCGGATTCTAGCCTAAAACCCCTTGCTTGCCAGCGTATTTCGTCACTGCAGGCGCAAGTGCGCGGAAAATACACAAAGAAAAAGGGGGCCGGACGGCCCCCTTTTTCCATACAGCAACGTGAAGCCTATTACGAGCAAGCCGGATCCGCACCGACGCACGAACGGCTGGCGCGATGACGGAACAGACCGCCGTAGTTGGCGAGCAGACCAGGCTGAGCGTTGGCGTTGATGACGTTGAACGCCTCGTAGCCCGTGACCGGCAGACCGTTCAGGGTCACCGCCGCACCGGCCGGCGTCAGGCCGCCCGGAAGCTGATGGCCGCTGTCGCCCGAGGTCATGTCGAGCTTGAGCCAGCCGGTTTCCGCGAACGGAACGATGTTCGGACGCAGAAGCGAGCCGAGCACGCCCGACGGGTCGCCCGCGCCGGTTTCGGTCAGGAAGCTGATCACGTTCACTTCGAACGGCAGCGAGTTCGGCTGCGAGCTGATCGGCGGCGAGAAGTCACCCTGCACAACCGTGGTGCGCTCTTCGCGATCGTAGATGCTCGGGACGACCACGACGTTCGACTCACCCGGAGCGTGGAACGGTTCCACGAACGGAGGGGTCGGGTTCGCCGGGTACACGTCCTTGTCGACGTAGAAGCGCTTGGTCGGGAACGTCACGATCCAGTCCGTCGCGGCGCCGAGCCCGGCCGACACGATGTACTCGTTGTAGATCGCATCCGCCATGAACACCGCGCTGACCGCGTCGATACCAGCGGCGTAGTCGGCCGTCAGGAGCTGGCCACCGCCCTCGAACACGAACGCACGCGCAACGCCACCGGTCGCGATGCTGGGATTGTTGGCATCCTGCAGCGACGGGTTGAGGTTGTTGCTCGGCGAGTACAGCGACTGCTCCGAGAAGCCGTCGACCGCGTCGGCCGTGTACGGGAAGATCGTGCCTTCGCCGACGTTGATGATGTCGGCCGAGCCGAACAGGCCACCGGTCGGAGCTACGACGCCGGCCGCAGCGACCGTGTCATTGATGCTCGAGCAGCCCGGCGGAACGCCGTCGTCATGCGTGATCAGGCCGGCGAGCGTGCTGGCCGGATCGATGTCGCCCATCGAGATCAGCTCGATGTAGCCTTCGCGCGTACGCGTGATGTCCTGCGGACCGTCGTCACCCGGAACCGGGCCGGTGCCGTCGAACGCGGCGGTACGGAACGCAACCGGCGAGGCGTTCAGAACGCTCGGGTCGGTGCAGCTCTGATCCGTCGTGCTGACCTGGCCGCCGCCGTCATCCGACGTCTGCGAAACGGTCGCGGTCCACACGTCGTTCGGCGAGAGGTACAAGTTGAAGTCCAGAACTTCGCGGCTGTTGTAGCCTTCGAGGAAACGGACCTTCACCGCCTTGCCGTTGATCGGATCCGTGTTGACCACGGAGAACAGCGTGTCCTGGCTCTTGTTGACGGTGTAATAGGGATAGATGAGAACCTGGCCGAGACCATCGGGATTCAGGTCGACGGCATTGGCCAGGCCCGCGAAGCCAGCGACGCCGGCGATACCGGCGACGACGGCAGTCGTCAAGCTGTTTCTCTTCATCACAACACTCCTAATTTGACCACAGGGCTTTTTGCTTTACCGCCAACCTCACTCCGAAGGCAAACGGAGCCCCACCTTGGCAGGGTTAGGTTAGGCAACAGCGCCGCCATGTTAAGGCAAAGGAAAGGGGCGTGCAATCCCCGCCCTTTCGCCCTATTTCCGGCTGCGAATTCAATTACTTGGGTAGAAAATACCAGCCGTCCTTTACATGCACCCAGATCTCGCTTTGGGTGCTCGTTGTTTCGATCGGCTTGCCGACCCCGCCAGCTCCGGGCATGGCCACAGAATAGCTCACGTCGATATAGACCTTGCAGCGATCAGCGTCACACTCCTTGCGGTTGAACTTGGCAGCCGTCCATTTGATGGGCCGATTGTTCATCGCGGCCGCGTAGTTCTCGCGCGTCTGCGTTTCGCGCGTGCCGGGGCTCAGGTAGTCGTACGCCTTTTCGGCCTGATGCGCGATCAGGAAATTCCAGCGCTCGACCGCGCGCTTGTCGACGTCATCGGCGCCGCCGCCGAACGTGCAGCCGCCCAGTGCGACGAAGAGCGCGCCGAGCATGACGATTCCGATGCGCTCAGTGATCATTCGAAGGTTCCTCCACGGGTTTCGTCGGTTGGGTGGTCGCAGGCTCCGGCGGATTCGGCGGTGTCGGCACCGGCGGCGGCGCACTGCCTTCGACGGCGTCCTTGCGCAGCGGCGCGAGCGACTGGAACTGGCGCGTGTACTCGAGCGTGACCTGACGCCCCTCGTCGCTGTTGCTGATCACGCGCGGCGTGATCAGGACGATCAGCTCGGTGCGATCTTTGGAATTCGTCGTGTTGCCGAACAGGTTGCGCAGGAACGGCACCTTGCTGATCAGCGGAAGGCCCGTCTGTCCGCTCGTCTGATTGTCCTGGATCAGGCCGCCGAGCAGCAGCGTCTCGCCGCTCTGCACCGCGACCTGCGTCTGGATCAGGCGCTGGTTGATCGGCGGATTGCCGCCGGCGCTGGCCGGCGGACCGGGATTGGAGACTTCCTGCTGGATGTCGAGATAGACGAGACCGCCCGGATTGACGCGCGGCTTCACGTCGAGCGTCACGCCGGTGTTGAGATATTGGACCGAACCCGTCGTGCCGAGATTCGTCGTGCCGTTGGTGTTCGTGGTTCCGAGACCGTTGTAGTACGTCTGCACGACCGGAATCTGCGTGCCGACGTTGATCTGCGCTTCCTGATTGTTCGCGACGAGCAGCGAAGGCGCGGCCAGCGATTTCGCCTGCCCGTTCTTCTCGAGCGCGTTGATCGCGACCTCGAAGTTCTTGTTGAGGAACGAGTAGAAGAAGCCGCCGTCGTTGGTCGGCGTGAGATTGCCGGTCGCGCCGAGCTCGAGGCGATGACGATCGTGCGAGTTGCCGGTGAACGACGGACCCGAGCCCGGCGGGTACGCATACGGATACCGGCCGTTCTCCTGCGCCGATCCCGTCGCGGTGCCGATGAGCCCGTTGAGATACCACTGCACGCCGTAGTTGAGATTGCCGGTCAGCCTGACTTCGAGGATGCGCGCCTCGATCTGCACCTGCAGCGGCACGACATCGAGCTTCTTGATCGCAGCTTCGATGCGCGACCACTCGATCGGCGTCGCCTGGATCATGAGCTGGTTGTTTTCCTCGATCGCCGAGATGCGGATGTCGGTGTCCTTGTTGCCTTGCCCCGCCGCGCCGCCCGGCGTCGTGCCCCCGGCCGTGGTCGCCGGCGTGTTCTTCTCGCGGTCGGACTGCGGACGCAGCGAGTTCTGGTAGCTCATCGTCGTGCCGGTGTTGCCCAGGGTGCTCGAGCCGCCACGGCCGCCGAGCGTCGTCGGGCGAAGTCCGGGCGCGACGCTGCCGGTCGTCGAACGATGCGAGCTGCCCGTCGACGTGCCGAGAAAGATCTGCGAGAGATAATCGGCGAGATCCGGCGCTTTCAGATTCTTGACGTTGTAGACGTAGAGCTGCGTCGCATTCTCCGCGCCGCCGCGATCGAGGCGGTACAGCCACTCCTCGGCCGACTTGAGATATTCGGGCTGCGGCGTGATCACGACGAGCGAGTTGGTCTGCTCGATCGGCATGAACCGGAACATGCCGGCGAGCGGCGATTCGCCCTCGGTGCCGAAAATCTTCAGGAGATCGGGCAGGAGCTTGGCGACGTCGACGTGCTGCAGCGTGAACACGCCGACGGACATGCCGCGCAGCCAGTCGACGTCGAACGTCTCGATCGTCTGCTGATAGTTCTGCAGCTCGGTCGCGGTACCGGCCATGACGAGCAGGCTGCGATTCGGATCGATATTGATGAACGATTCGGGCCGCGCGTAAGGCTTCAGGAGCTTCGCCATCTCGCTCGGCGAGACGTACTGCAGCGGGAAGATGCGAAGCTCATAGCCTCTGGCCGAGGCCGTCGGCGCGGTGCTCGGCGTGAGCCGCCCGAGAATCGCATCCTTCGTCTGCATCACCGTGTAGCGGCCGTCCTGGCGCACGAGGCTGACGCCGTTCGCCGACAGCAACATCTCGAGCACCGGCAGCGCCTCGGAGCGGCGGATCGGCTTCGACGTCGAGAACGTCACGGTGCCGCCGACATTCGGCGAAATCGTGTAGTTCTCCTGCAGCAGATCGCCGAGGACCGCCTTGATGACGGCCTGGATCGGCTGATTCTCGAAATTGAAGACGACGTCGGCCTCGCCGGCCGCGCCCGACCGCGGCTCCGGCTGCTTGGTGAAAAACTTGCCGGTGCCGACCTGGAGCTCCGGCTTCGGCGGCTCCTGATCCGTCAGCGCCTGCGGCGAGATCGCGATGCCGGTCTCCGAGCCGCCCGGCTCGATCGGCGCCGCGGGTTTAAGGATCGTGTCCGCCGTCAGGATGTCGGTCTTCACATCGGGCGGCGGCTGCTTTTCGGGCGACGTCGCGCAACCGGCGAGCAGGACGAGTGCGCAGGCGGTCAGCGGGGCGATCAGTCTTGAGGGCACGTATCTCATTCCGTCACTTTTTCGGTGGCACTTGAGGATTCGGCGGCTGCTTGCCCTTGCCGGTCTTGTTGCGCTGGTTTTCGGCATCTTCGCGCATCTGGCGGCGACGTTCCTCGATGCGCTTGGCGAGGTCGCCCGAATCGCGGCTGCCGGCATTCGCGTTCCGCGCGCCGTTGTTCGTGTTGGCGGCCGTGCGCGTCGGCCGCGTGTTGCCTGCTCGCTGCGGCGTCGGCTGCACGACCGACGTCTCGAGCTCGACTTCGGCGCGCTCGTTCGCCGCGCTGCGGAACACGACGCTGCGCGGCCTGACCTCGATGAGCGTCCAGCTCGCCTGTTCGCCTTCGAGCGGCATTCCGACCTTAAGCGCCACCGACTGGTTCCGCGCCTTGTCCTGCACCATCGCGATCTTCACGACCGGCGTCGAGATGATGCCGGTCAGCGTGATGTTGAGCGGACTCTGCGGCGCGTTCGAGTCGTCTTCGCCCTCTGCGCCGGCGGGCGTCGGCGCGCGATCCTCGTTGAACAGCGGATGCGCCTCGACTTCGGCGAACGCCGACGCCGGCGGGAGCTTCAGCGGTTTTTCGTCGACCGTGCCGCCCGGCAGCGTCGGTGCGCTGTCGGGATCGTCCGCTGCCCAGCGATAGCCGCGGCCGACGCCCGCGTATTGCAGCAGCGCGGCCAACACGAGCACGCCGCAGGCGGCGCCGAGCGCGGTCGTCAGGATTCGCGCGGCCTGCACGTTCATTTCGGCGCCTTCGGCGGCTGCGCCGCCTTGCCGGGTTGCCGCAGGTAGCCCGTCAGATTGAATCGCACGTCGAGCGGGCTCGAGGTGACTTTGCTGCCCGGCGGCTGATACGTCTGCTGCTTGTAGATCATGATCTGATCGACGAAGAGATACGGCTTGCCGTTCTCGAGGTCGTAGAGGATCGCCGCGAGCGGCTCGAGATCGCAGCGCAGGCGCGCCTGCACGGTGACTTTCTTGTAGAGCTCCTCCTCGCCGCCGGCGTAGTTCTGCTGCCCGGTCGACTGGCAGCGCTTCTCGTCCTTGGCGTGATCGGTGATCGCCTGATTGAGGCGCTGGATCAGCCATGCCGATGCCGCGTTCGAATCGGTGTCGGTCAGGAACGCCTGATTGCTCTGCTCCTTCTCGTGGATCGCGGCGAGGCGCTGCTCGATCTCGGGCTTCTGCGCGGTCGCCTGTCGATAGCGCAACTGCTGATCGCGAAGGTCCTGCATGTCGGAGCGGAACTGGAGCTGCGGCGCGACGAACCACCAGTGGATGCCGACCAGATAGACGAGCAGCAGCACGATGAGCAGGATCACGACCGCGAGGAAGCGGCCGTCCTTGGGCTGGAACCTAGTTGTTGCCATGGCCCTGATCCTTCTTCGCGCGATCCTGCTGCGCGCGCTTCTCCTTGTCGTTCCTCGCCGTCGCCTGCACCGCTGTCATGTCCTTCGTCGCGGCCGTCGTCTTCTTCGGCGCGTCCTTCGCGCCGTCCTTCGACGGCGTCGTCGCCTCCGGCTTCGGCGGCGCGGCCTCGTGCTTGCCGGCGGTCTCGGCTGCGGGCGGCGTGCGGACATCGGCCGGCTTGCCGTTGCACGGCTTCACGTCGGCGGTGATCTGGAAACGCTCCTTGCCGGTGCGCGCGTCGGGCTGGATCTGGCCCTGCAGGCGCGGATCGCCGAGGCAGCTCGACGAGCCGAGCAGCGCGATCAGCTTCGCGGCCTCCTTCGACTGGCCTTGAAGCTGCGCTTCGCCGTTCTCGAGCTGCAGCCGCTCGAGGAACGTGTCCTCGGGCAGCCGGCGGCTGAGATCGTCGAGCAGCGCGACCGTCAGCGGACTGTTGCGCTTCTTGTCGGAAAGAAAGTTCGCGCCGGCGATCGAGTCGGCCAGCGTCTTGCGCAATGCGGCGACCTGCTTTGCGTCGTTGTTCGCCTTTTCCACTTCGCCGCGCATCGCCTCGACCGCCGCGGCGCGGTTGGTCAGCGCCTCGTCCATGTTGACGAAGAGCAGGATCACCGCGAACGCGGCGAGGCCGAGGTTGAGCGGCAGGCGCATGTCGCGATGGCGCGCGCGCCGCTCCTGCGGCAACAGGTTCACCTGACGGCGCGCGCCGCCCGGCTCCGCGCGCCATGCGTCGACCGCGTCGAGCTGCGCCGCGCCCTGCGGCAGCGCGCCGATTTCCTGATCGAGCTGCGCACGCGGCAGCAGGACCAGCTCGACGCGCAGATTGCGCCCGGTCGCATCGCGCCCGATGATGCGGCTGTCGAAATAGATCTGGTCGGCCTTGAACGGCGTCTGCCGATCCATCTCGAACGCGAGCACCTGACGCAGGTTCTCTTCGGCCGCGGCCGGCAACGTGAGATCGCGCTGCAATACGCGCTCCGCCGGAATGCACAGCACCGTGCGCACGCCCGGATCGTCGATCGCGTTGCGCAGTCGCTGGAATTCCGCGCCTTGCGCATCCGCCGGAAGACTCCGCGCGATGCGCGCGTACTCGCTCGCGCGATCGGCGCGCTCGCGCCACACGATCATCTCGTCGCCGCGCAGGTCGATCAGCAGCGACTCCGAGCGCTCCTCGACGAGCGCGCGCCATTTCGGCGGCAGGCAGGCGACGAGCTGACGTCCCCACCAGCCGAAAAATCCCGGCAGCGGCGTCTTGGCCAGACGCGTCCTGAGACGAGCCAGTTGTTTTTCGAGAACGGGATTCACGAGAGCTACGAGGTTTCCCCATCGCGCCAGCGCAGGATCACGAACGGCCGTCCGGCCGCGCTGACCCCGCCCATGCGGATGGTAGCGTCGAGGACCGTGCTGGCGCCGTTCGGCAACTTGGCACGGGATTTGACACTATACGTGAGGCCGCCGCCGCCTGCCATGACAGGCGTGCCGTCGGGCGCGAGCACGCCGCCCGGTTGCGCGCCCGGCGGCTGTGACTGCAGTTGCTGCACGAGCGCCTGGATTTGCTCCGGCGTCGCGTCGGGATACATCGCCTGCAACGCATCCGGGTTGGCGAAGCCCGCGTTCGGCGCGTTGCGGCCGGAATAGATCGTGATCGCGGGCTCGATCTTCCGATAGAGATCGTAGGTCATGCCGAGAACCTGTTGCAGCTCGGACACCGTGTCGAACGGCGCATTCTTCGGACCATAGGAAAGGCCCGCAGCCTTGTACTGCGCGATCTCCGCGCCATTCGGCCGCGTGTCGTCATCCGGGTCGATCCAGTCCTGCATCGCGTCGGAAAGCGCCTGCGCCTGGTCGAGCGCCACGCCGTGCGTGACGAACAGGTTGGTCAGGAGGTCGCCGTTGTTGCCAGCCGCGTTGATGTCGATCTTGCCGGAGTCGTCGGTGATCGCGATCTCGATCTCCGCATCGCCGAAGCCGAATCGATACGGCCGGCCGTCGGCGATCCAGCGATCGAGCGGATCGGGCTTGCGCAGCTCGAAGATCGCGAGGTTGAGCCCGGCCTCCGCCGCGTAGCGCGCCTGCGTCGTGTCGAAGAGATGGCGCGACTGCATGTTCTCGGTGCGCGCGATCAGCGCGAAGCTGCCGAGCATGATCGACAGCATCGCGATCACCCACAGCACGAGCACGAACGCGACGCCGCGCTCGTTCCCCGGCCGCCCCCGGCCGATCATTGCGAACCTCCGCCGAGCGGTCGCCGTCGCATGCCGCCGAGCGAGCGCGGGTTCAGCACCGAGCCCGGGCGGCCGAGCGCATGCGCGGCGCCGACGTCGAGCATCAGCGGAATCTCCATGTCCGGAAACACGACGCGCGCCTCGGGCCGCATCGCGATGCGGATGCGCACCATCACCGGCGTCACGCTCGGATCGTCCCACTGGTCCGACCAGTCGGTGAGCTCGCCCTGATCGTCGAGCGTGCGGTATTCGAACTTGCCGTCCTGGATCTGATCGAGCAGCACGGCGGGCTCCGTCGCGCCCGCCTTCTGGTCTTCGAGATCGAAGCCGTTGAGCATCGCGTCGGTGAACACGAGCGCCATGCCGCCGCCGCGCGCGCGCTCGAGCTTGAGCGTCTGCACGTACGGGCCGCCCTTGGAGAGATAGCCCGGCATCGGCGCGACGAAGCGCATGTAGTTGCCCTGCCCTTCGAACACGTAGTTCGAGCCGGTGGAATCGTCGCTGCCGTACGCGAGCGGCAGGATGCGGCTGATCTGGTGCCGCATGAACTCCTCGGCGACGCGCAGGCGATTCGTCCGATCGATCGCCGCCTCGCCCGAATGCATCGCGTGCACTGCCGTGCGGATCGCGCCCCAGGTGCCGGCGAGCAGCAGCGCGAGCAGCACGATCGCGAGCATGACTTCGAGCAGCGTGAAGCCGCTCGAAGCGCTGCGACTCGAGCGTCGCGCCGCGCTCATCGCTTGACTCCCGCGCCGCCGGTTCGAAGCCCCGTCTGCAAGCCCATGCCCTGCTGACTGTTCGGATCGGGATTCATCGTGCGCAGCGTCGAGAAGCGCGCGCTGTGCTGCGTCGAACCGTAGCGGCCGCCCCAGAACACGGTGAGATCGAGCTGGTAGAGATCGAACGGCGCGACCTGCAGCGCGCCGGCATTGCCGGCGCTCGTCGTCATGCGCGCCTGCTGCTGCTGTTGCATCGCGTTCTGCGCCATGCCGGGCGCGACCGGATTCTGCGGCGGCGGCTCGATGCCGGCGGGATCGACCTGCGTGATGTTGAGCTCCCAGCCGTAGTCGTCGTCGAAGCGGCCGTTCGAGCTGCCGGGCTCGATCGGCTCGCCGACGCCGACGACGTCGAGCTTGGACTGCGCCCAGAGCGCCGCCATCGTGTAGTCCGACGAGGTGCGCGTCGAATGCATCGAGCTTGCGAGAATCTGCATGAGAATGCCGATGCCGATCGCGAACACGAGAAACGCGGCGACCATCTCGATCAGGCTGAAGCCGGCCTGCCGATGTCTCGCGATGGGTTTGTGCGCTCTCGTTTTCACGACGATCTGGACCGTCCTCGTCCGCTGAAGTTCGCGAAGATCGCTATTCGGGATGCTCGTCGAGCGCGATGTCGCCCGTAAGCCAAGCGACGTTGATGCGCCATTCGCGCCGATCCATCAACACCGAAATATGTCCGCCGGTCGAGCTCCCGTCGGCGAAGAAGCGGATGCCGCCGGTGTTGCCGCCGCGCACTTCCTGCTCGGCGGTCGTCAGGCGCAGCGTCATGTCCGCCGGAAGCTTCACCGGCGACTTGTTCGGCGCGGTGTACGAGTTGTCGTCGAGATTCAGCAGCAGCACCTGCTGCTGGCCCTTGACGATCGCCTGCCCGCGCGTATAGCGCAGCGCCGCGACGAGATCGCGGCTCGCGGCCGTGACCTTCGCGGTGTGCAGAGTCTTCGAGAACGAGAACGTGACGGCCGTCATCGCGATCGCGATCAGCAGGATCACGGCCATCAGCTCGATGAGCGTGAAGCCGCGGGAGGGACGTGAGCGGATAGCAGTGAGCGGTGAGCGGAAAATGCTCACGGCTCGGTCGTTTCGCCCTTTATGCTCACCGCTCACTGCTCACCGCTCGCCGAACGTCACTGCCAATTGCCCCAGTCGGCGTTGACGCCATCCCCGCCGGCCTGATGATCCTTGCCGAGGAAGACGATGTCGAAATCGCCGTGCTCGCCCGGCGCCTTGTACTGGAAGTCGCCGCCGAACGGATCCTTGAGATCGGATTCCTTCGCGTACGGACCTTGCCAGTTCGACGCGTTGCCGGGCTTGCTGAGGAGATCTTCGAGACGCGACGGCGGGCTGCCGTTGTCGAGCGAATACGATTCGATCGAGCCCGCGAGCTTGGCGACCGCGGCCTTGCCCGATCCCCACTTGCCCTTGTCGACGTTCTTGCCGACCTGCTGCACGACGATGCCGGCGACGATGCCGATCAGCACGATCACCGCCAGCATTTCGATAAGGCTGAAACCGGCCGCGCGCGGCAGGCGGACGGTGCGACGCTTCGCAATC
>Ga0081540_1001816_pt1 | contig 17912 bp, 16 predicted proteins | sample TabmetS2T1R1_FD_71024 | JGI IMG/M metagenome (GOLD analysis project Ga0081540, IMG submission 71024) | Tabebuia heterophylla rhizosphere microbial communities from the University of Puerto Rico - S2T1R1 | ecosystem: Host-associated > Plants > Roots > Rhizosphere ... | reverse complement strand
CCTGCCGGCCGTCCGTCTCTCCGCCGACGGAGAGACGCCCGTGGATCCGGCCAGCGACACACCGGAGGCCTTCGACGGCGACAGCTTCGACCGATTCGGCCGGGCTGCGCTCTCGCTTGTCCTCAGCCTGGACGCCTCCCCCGGCACGGTCCAGCACGGGCCGAAGGGATACATCGGCCTCGCCGGCAACCTGATGCCCGGCTGGACGATCGCCCTGCTGGCGCTCGCGCTGCTGGTGCCGGCGGGGCTCGCCGCCGGCGCCGGGCTCGCGGCGGCGGCCCGGAGCCCGATCGAGGGGATCCGCGGCTTCGTCTGGACGCTGATCCGCTCCGTCCCCTTCCTCGTCGCCCTGGTGGTCGTGATTCTGGCCGCCGCCACCGGCCTACTGCCGAGCCCTGACTTCCCCTTCGATCCCAGCCTCGAGGGCCTCGGTACCGGCGGCACGGTCGCCGTTCTCCTCGCTGTGCTCCTCTACTGCGTGACCGCGTTCTTCCTGCGTCCGCTCCGTCCCCCTCCGTCGCGCGCCGTCGTCACCGCCGCACCGGCCGCCCTGATGCTCGCCTGCCTAGCCGCCCTCGGCATCTGGATCGTCAACCCGTATCTGGGGCTCGTGGTCGCCGTCGGGCTGCAGGCCTGGGTGCTCGCCGCGGCTCGACTGCTGCCGGGCCGGTTCCCCGCCGCGGGATTGGTCGTGCTCGGGCTTCTCCCCGGCCTCTTGCTCGTCGGCAACCTGGCGGGGCGCTTCGATGCGGGCCTCGCCGTCTGGCACGACCTGGTGCTGATGATCGCCGACGGGCAGATCGGCTCGACCCTGATGGTGCTCGGCTGCCTGCTCGCCGGATCGGGAGTCGCGATCGTCGCCCTTGCCGGCCGTCTGCCTCGAGGCCCGGCGAGGCCGGCTCCCGAGATGCGGATCGAGGGAGAGATCTCGGTTCGCAGGGGGGCGCCGGAGCTCGAGCCGCCCGACGGCTCGCCCCCGGAGCCGGGGGAGGGGGAGGAAGCCGCCCCCGAGGGGGAGCCGGAGCACCCTCAGCCGGAGCCGGAGAGGGACCCCCGCCTCTGGTCGAAGCCGCGTGCCTCGAGCTCTCCGCCGCCCGGCAGTCTCAGTGTCACGCCGTGGCCCTCGGTCACGTAGCCGATCTCGGTCAGCTCCGAGCCGGAATCCGCCACGGCCTGAGCCGCGGCAGCGAAGTGCTCGCGGGGCACGGTCACGAGCAGCTCGAAGTCCTCACCGCCGGATGCGGCCAGCTCCAGGGCGTCGTCGTCCCCGCCCACGACCTCGGCGACTCCCGGCGCGACGGGGAGGCGCGCGAGGTCGATCTCGAGATGGCATTCCCCGGCGTCCGCCAGATGCGTCGCGTCCGCACCGAGCCCGTCGCTGATGTCGATCATCGCCGTGGCCCCGGACTTGGCGAGCGCCCGTCCCTCCCTGAGGCGGGGCCTCGGATCGAGCTGGCGATTGAGGATGCCCTGTCCGCGATCGGCGGGTTCACCCCGCCGTTCCCCCATCTCCATCAGCCTCACGGCGGCTGCGGCTCCGCCGAGCTCGCCGGTGACCGCGACCAGATCGCGCGGCCTGGCGCCGGGTCGCGTGACGAAGCGCGAACCGCCCGGCTCGTAGCCCACGGCGGTCACCGAGACGACCAGGACCGGCGAGCGAACCAGATCGCCGCCCGCGATGGTGACCTCCTCGCGAATCGCCGTCTCGGCGAGGCCATCGGCGATCCCGAGAAGGTCTTCGTCCGAGAGGTCTTCGGGGGCGGCCACCATCACGTAGGCCTCGCCCTGGGACGCCCCCATCGCGGCGAGATCGGACAGCGACGCGGCGAGCGCCTTTCTGCCGACCGCCCGTGGGCCGTACGAGTCGAGCATGAAGTGAACGCCGTCGACGATCGCGTCGACGGTCACCGCGCTCGCGGCGCGTGGCTCGACCACGGCTGCATCGTCACCGCTGGGCACGCGCACCCGTGGACCGGGCGCCGGCAGGCGCTCATTGATTGCCGCGATCAGATCGAATTCGCTGCTGGGCACTACCCGGGGTTTACACCCCCGCTGGGGGGCGGTGCGGCCGGGGGTGGCGTCGGCGCCGGCGAGGGCGCCGGCGTCGGCTTCGGTTTCGGGGATGGCGCGGGCTTCTGTCCGACGCCCGGAGCGTACGCGTCCGAGTTGCCCTCATCGCTTCCGCCGCTGTCGCCGTTGCCGCCTCCGGAGCTCGGCGAGTACGACGACGAGGAGCTGCAGGAGTACGAGCTGGAGCTGCTGCAGTAGCTCGACGAGCTGGATGCGGTGTGTTCCCCGTGATACGAGGAGAGGCTCGGCAGACTCGAGGGCACCTCGAAGTCGGGGCAGTCGCTCCCCTGCGCGGCCTCCATGAACGAGCGCCAGACCGGCCCCGAGGTCGGACCGCCGAATCCGGTGTACTCGCGCGAGAGCGGGTGGCCCGTCCAGACGGCGGTCGAGTACTTCGGCGTGTAGCCGACGAACCAGGCGTCGGAGAGGTCCTCGCTGGTGCCGGTCTTTCCCGCCTCCGAGGAGCAGCCCATGTAGGTGTAGCCCGCGCCCGTGCCGCTGGTGATCACGCCCTCGAGGACCTTGGTCACCTCGTAGGCCTGCCCCTCGGTGAGGACCCGCTTGCCCTCGTCCGAGCTCGGCTCGTCGACCTTCCCGCCCGGGAAGACGACCTTGTCGATGGCGGTTGTGTCGTGGCGGATGCCCCCGTTGGCGAGCGTGGCGTAGGCGTTGGCCTGCTCGAGCGGCGTCACGCCGACGCTGAGCCCGCCGATTGCGTCCGCCGGCGGGATGAAGCAGTTCGGCCCGAGCTTGCAGGGGGTCTCGCGGGCACCCTTGATGCCGAGGGGCGAGGTGATCCCCATGTCGTAGGCGGTCTTGGCGAAGCTCTCGGGCCCGACGTCGAGGCCGAGCTGGGCGAAGACCACGTTGACCGACTCCCAGGTCGCCTGGGTGAGCGCCAGGGTCCCGCCGCCGCCCGGCTCGGCGTTGTTGACCGTCCAGGTCGAGCCGCCGGGGGTCTCGAGCGTCTTCGGCGATGAGCCGTCGTAGTAGGTCGAGTCCGGGTCGATGCCCTGCCTGATGGCCGCCGTGAGGACGTAGGTCTTGAACGAGGATCCCGGCTGGCGCTGGGCGTGGGCGGCGAAGTTGAACTGGCTGTCGGGCGAGTAGCGCTGGGTGGAGGCGAGCGCCACGATCTTGCCGTTCGTGGGATCCACCGAGGCGAGCGCCGACGCGGGTCCGCCCGAGTAACAGACCGAGCAGGAGTCGACCGCGCTCTGTGCCGCATCCTGGAGGCGCGGCTCGATCGTCGTATAGACCTTCAGGCCACCGTTCTGAACGGTGTTCAGCCCGTAGCGGTCCTCCAGCTCCTGCTTCACCAGGTCGAAGATGTAGGGGTCGCGGATCCGGGTGTACTTCTGTCCCGGGTTGAGGCCGAGGCCCTGGCCGAGCGTGTCCTCGTACTCGCTCGAGCTGATCATGCCCTGCTGCTGCATCGCGTGGAGCACCTCGTTGCGCCGGGCCAGCGCCGCACGCGGATTCAGCATCGGGTTGTACTCGGAGGGCGCCTGCGGCAGCCCCGCGATCATCGCCGCCTCGGGCAGGGTCAGGTCGGCGGCGTGCTTCGAGTAGTAGGTCTCGGCCGCCGCCTCGACGCCGATGGCCGTCGCCCCGTTGTTGGTGCCGTAGGAGGCGGTGTTCAGATACTCGGTGAGGATCCAGTCCTTGGTGTGCTGGCCCTCCATGTCGTTCGCCAGGTGGGCCTCGATGATCTTGCGCTTCAGCGTGTCCTCCGGATCCTCGATGTAGAGGTTGCGGACGAGCTGCTGGGTGATCGTCGAGCCACCCTCGACCGGCTTGCCCCCGGCGACCAGGTCCTCCCAGCCGGCCCGGACGATCGCGGACGGGTCGATGCCGCCGTGGTCGTAGAAGCGGCGGTCCTCGATCGCGACCGTCGCGTCCTTCAGATCCTGGGGGATCTGCGCCGTCCCGACGGGCTGGCGGATGTTGTCGGAATGGATCACCCCGAGCAGGGAGCCGTTCGCCGCGTACACCTTCGAGACGGTCCCCTTCGAGATGGGTCGCAGCGAGGCGATCGAGGGCGCCGAGTCGTAGACGCTGATCAGCCAGAGGCCGCAGCCGAGGGCGCCGAGCGCGACGATCGACCCAGTGACGCCGAGCGCCACCAGGAACGGATTCTTCTTGCGGCTCGTGCGCCGATGCCGCCGGCGGGACCGGGCGCTCATGACCCGGAGAGGGTACCCAGCGCTATCTCAAGCGGAGCTCAGCAGCCCCTTTGCACGCAGGGATGCTTGCGCGCGCTCGCGGAGCTCCGCCTCGTGTGCCTCGCGGTCGACGCCGGCGTCCACCGCCGCCTTCACCTGCAGCTTCGCGCCCTCCGGCGTCACCTCGACGAGGCGCGCCGAGGTGACCTCTCCCTTCTCCAGCTCTCGGCGTGCCGCCTCGACGTCGGCGTCCGGGGGTAACCAGAGCTCGACGGTCACCGGAGCGGCGCTGTTTCCCGCGGAGTGGTTCACGACCACGTCCGTGGCGACCTTCTCGTTGGGAACGACGATCAGGCTGCCGTCCCCCGCGTCCACGCGGGTGTAGGTGAGAGCGATGTCGATGACGCGGCCGTGGACCTCGTCGCCGATCGAGACCAGGTCCCCGATCCGGATCGGCTGCGTGATCGCGATGAGAACGCCCGAGACCAGGTTCGCGATCACCTGCCGGCCGGCGAAGCCGATGATGATCCCGAGCACGGCGGTGGAGGCGAGGACGCCGGTCGCGAACCGCTTGATCGAGGTGAACTGGCTCAGAGCCAGCGCAACGCCGATCAGGATGATGGTCAGGAAGAGCAGCCTCCTGATCAACCTCAGGCGGGTGCGGGCTTCCCGAGAGAGTTGTCCGGTCTCCATCCGGACGGTCGCCTGGACCGCACGGCCGATCAGGACGCGGTCGACGATGATCGCGATCAGGATCGCAACGGCGAGAGTGATCGCCGCCGAGATCTCGTCGCCGTGTTCTTGCCAGAAGCTCTGGTTGGCGGCAGCCAGGAACATCGCGTCGGGCAGTATTCCGATCATGGTGCGCGCCGTGTTCCTTGACGCCCTGGGCACGCTCGTCGAGCTCGAGCCTCCCTGGGTCTTCCTGCGCCGCGCGGTTCCGCCAGAGGTCAGCGACCAGCGGCTCGAGGACGCCCTTCGGGCCGAGATGGCCTACTACCGGGAGCACGCCCACGAGGGACGCGACGAGGCTTCGCTTGCCGGTCTGCGCGGCCGCTGCGCCGCCCTCGTCTCCGAGCAACTGGGCGTCGAGGTGACGGCGACGGCTCTTCTCGACGCGATCCGCTTTCACGCCTATCCGGATGCCGCTCCCGCCCTGCGGGAGCTCCGGGACGCCGCCGAGGCGCTCGTCGCGGTGTCGAACTGGGACTGCTCCCTGCCGCGGGTCCTGGAAGGGGTCGGCCTGGGGGAGCTGCTCGACGGAGTGGTCAGCTCGGCCGTGGCCGGAGCCCGCAAGCCGGACCCGGCGATCTTCCGGGCGGCGCTCGAGCTCGCGGGAGTCCGGCCCGACGAGGCGCTCCACGTCGGTGACACTCGGGAGGAGGACGTCGAGGGAGCCCGTGCGGCCGGCATCAGATCCCTGCTGATCGACCGCCACGGGACCGGGGGCGACATCTCCTCGCTGAGGGAGATCCGCGAGCATCTCTCGGATGTCGACTGATGACGCCGACTGCTCCGCTTCGCGTCCGCTGCCGTCCACCTACGCGGGATTCTGGCGCCGGGCGCTGGCCTCCCTGCTCGACAACGTCGTCTGGATCTTCTTCTACCTCTGGATCTATGTCTGGATCGTGGGCGGCGCCTTCCTGGCCGGCGACACGGCGGGGATCGTTGCCGTGCTCGTCTTCTTCTCGCTCTGGTTCAACTACTTCGCGGTCTGCGAGTGGCGCTGGAGCCAGACGATCGGCAAGAACGCGACCGGGATCGAGGTGCGCTCGATCGACGGTGCTGAGCGGCTCACCTACGGCCAGGCGAGCATCCGGAACCTGCTGCGCCTCGTCGACTTCTTCGTGATCGGAGAGGTGATGATCGTCGCCAACGGACGCAAGCAGCGGCTGGGGGACCTGGCGGCGAAAACGGTGGTGCTGCGGCGCGCTCCGCGAACCGTTCAAGAGCGGACGGTCTGATGGAGGCGGGCGTGCAACCGGTGCCGTGGACCCCGAGGACGACCTTCTGGTGGCTGCTGGGCGGCCTGCTGCTGGCGATCATCATCCCGCCGCTGGTCGTGGCGCCGTTCGACCCCGATCTGGAGGGAGACGGGGCGCTGCTGGCCGCGCAGGCGCTCTTCGACGGCCTGCTGCTCTTCGTGGCTCTCGGCGTCGCCTCCGACTGGAAGTTCAAGCCGCTTCCGCGCGCGCTGCGGCTGCTCGGCCTGCGCCCGTTCCGTCCCAAGGCGATCCTGCTCATGCTCGGGACGCTGGTCGCGTACTACATCGCCGCCGGATTGTTCGCGAGCCTCGTCCTCAAGCCGAACCAGGAGGACATCGGGGGCGAGCTGGGGGTCGGCAACCCGAGCATCGTGATCGCGGTCCTCGCCGTGGTGATGATCGTCGGCCTCGCGCCCGTGGCCGAGGAGCTCTTCTTCCGAGGCTTTCTGTTCGCCGGCCTGCGTACGCGCTGGTCGCTTTGGCCGGCCGCGCTCACCTCGGGCCTTATCTTCGGACTGGTACATGCGCCGACCGGAATCACAACCGTGGTCCCACTCGCCGCTCTGGGGGTGGCGCTCTGTTGGCTGTACGACCGGACGGGGTCGCTGTGGCCCTGCGTGATCGCCCACATGATCAACAACGGCCTGGCCCTGGCGCTGGTGAGCTGATGGAGGTGGCGAGCCCAAGACCGGCGGCCGCCGACGCCAGCGCCTCGATCGCCGCGGTGAGAGCCCGCGGAGTGACCAAGCGCTTCGGTGAGCGCACGGCCGTCGCCGGCATCGACTTCGACGTCGAACCGGGCATCTGCTTCGGCTTCCTCGGGCCGAACGGGGCGGGGAAGACGACCACGATGAAGATGGTCTATGGCCTCGCGACCGTCGACGCCGGCGAGCTGACCGTCCTCGGCATGGACGCCAACACCGAGCGCCGCCGGATCAAGAGCAGGCTCGGAGTGGTGCCGCAGGAGACCAACCTCGATGCCGATCTGACCGTCAGCGAGAACCTGCTGCAGCAGGCGCGGTACTTCGGCATCGACGCCGGCGCGGCGGAGAAGCGGGCGGCCGAGCTGCTCGAGTTCTCGCTGCTCTCCGATCGCGGGGAGGAGCGCATCTACGGCCTCTCCGGGGGGATGAAGCGCCGGCTGTTGATCTCCCGGGCTCTGATGGGTGATCCGGAGCTCGTCGTGCTCGACGAGCCGACCACCGGGCTCGATCCCCAGGCGCGCCTGGCGGTCTGGGGCGCCCTGGACCGCCTGCGCCGGCGGGGGGTGACACTCCTCCTCACCACGCACTACATGGAGGAGGCCGAACGCCTCTGCGACCGGCTGGTGATCATGGACGAGGGCACGATCGTGGCCGAGGGCAGGCCGCCCGACCTGGTCCGGGCCCACGTCGGGCGAGAGGTCCTCGAGTTGAAGCTCGACGAGGGCTGTGACGCCGACCGTCTGGTCGCCTCGCTCGATGGCCGCATCCAGGGCCACGATCGCTCCGAGCGCACGCTGATGCTCTACGCCGATGACGCCGAGGCCGTCCTCGAGCAGCTCGACCACGACACCTACCGGACGGAGTCCGCCCTGGTTCGCCGCGCCACGCTCGAGGACGTCTTCCTGCGGCTCACCGGCAGGTCTCTGCGCGAGTGATGGCGATGCTCGACGAACCGGGCTACGCGGGCATCGGCCCACGGATACCGCTGCGGGAGCTCGTCCCGGTGCCCAGGCTGGCCGGCGCCGTCTGGCTCCGCAATGCCCGGGTCTTCTCGAAGCTCTGGCGCGGGGCGCTGCTGCCCACCTTCCTCGACCCCTTCCTCTACCTGCTGGCCCTCGGCTTCGGCCTGGGCACCTACGTCGCCCACATCAACGGCATTCCCTACAAGGACTTCATCGCGCCGGGCCTGATCGCCTCGGCCGCGATGTGGTCCTCCGCCTTCGAGACGACCTACAACGTCTATTTCCGGATGAACGAGCTCCGCCTCTACGACAACGTGCTCTCGACGCCGGTCGAGGTCCAGGATCTGGTCGCGGGCGACCTGGCCTGGAGCGCCTCCCGGGCGACGATCTACGGGATCGTCGTCCTCGGCGTGATCGCGATCTTCGGCCTGGTCTCCTCCTGGTGGGCGCTCCTGATGCCGCCGTTCGTCGTCCTCGGCGCCCTCTGCTTCTCGGTGATCGGGTACGCGTTCACGACGCTGATCCCGAAGATCGACCTCTACTCCTACTTCTTCACTCTCTTCATCACCCCGATGTTCCTGTTCTCCGGGTTGTTCTTCCCGTTCAACCAGCTGCCCGACTGGGTCCACGTGGTCGCCTGGTTCATGCCCCTCTACCACCTCGTCGAGATCACCCGCGGCCTCGCCACGGGGCCGGAGTTCTGGTCGATCGTCGGCAACTCCGTCTGGCTCGCCGCCGTCACGGCCCTGCTGTTCACGATTCCGGTGCGCGCGCTCCGCAGGAAGCTGGTCACGTGAGCCCGCCGGGCGCCGCGATCGTCCGTCGACGCAGGCGCAGGCGACCGCTCGATGCTGCACAATGCCGCGACGTGACGCGGCGGGGAGGACTCTTGATCGCCTTGGTGGCAGCCATCGCGGCCGTCGCAATCCCGGCTGCTTCGGCGAGCGCCGCCGCGGGTGCCCCGACCCTGGAGCTGAACGGGCCGAAGAGCCCCGGTCTGCTCGACAAGGTCAACGCCGTCGGCACGCTGCCGGCGGCCGGTTCGGGCGAGAAGGTCACGGTCACCGTCGAAGCCAGCGGGCGCACGCTCGAGAAGCAGCAGGTCGACGCGCCCGGCGGCAAGTTCTCCTTCCAGTTCGTCGTGGACGCCTGCTGCAACTACGAGGTGACCGCGACCGCCGCCGGCCAGAGCTCCGCGCCGCAGCGGTTCACCGTCCGGGTCCCGAAGCACCTCGGCAAGGGCCCGGCGACGCGCCTCTACAACGAGTCGCTGGTCGATCAGGGCTACTACGTCGGGCGGAACGTGAGCAGCCGCTGGACTCGGGGAACCGGCCTCGCCACCGCCGCCTTCCGCAAGGTCAACGGCATGGCCCGGAACATGGCCTACAAGCCGGTCATCTTCCGGAAGCTGCTGATGGACCGCGGCGCCTTCAAGCCGCGCTACCACTCCGGCCACCACGTCGAGGTCGACATCTCGCGGCAGGTGATGGCGCTCATCAACGGCGATCACGTGGTCGCGACCTTCCACGTCTCGACCGGGAAGCCCTCGACCCCGACCGTGCGCGGGACGTACCACTTCTACCGCAAGGAGCCGGGGACGAACTCGCACGGCATGTACATGTCGGTCTACTTCATCCGCGGCTACGCGACGCACGGCTATCCGTCCGTGCCGATGCACGAGGCCGCGAGCCACGGCTGCGTCCGCAACCCCGAGCTCTTCTCCGTCTACATCTACGACTGGATCCATCTCGGGGATGCGATCCACGTGTATCTGTAGCCCGCTGCCGGACCTGGACGCAGCCCACCGGACACTGCTCGCTGAGCTGCGCGAGCACGCCCTGGTGATCGGCGAGGTGACGCTCTCGAGCGGCCAGAAGGCGGAGTACTACGTCGACGCCAAGCGGGCGCTGCTGCGCCCCCCGGCCTACCGGGCGGTGGGCGAGGTGATCGCCGCGGAGGCCGTGGAGCGCAACGCCGCGGCGGTCGGCGGGATGACGATGGGCGCGGATCCACTCGCCTGCGCCGCGATCGGGTCCGAGGCCGGCCAGGGACTGGTGGCCTTCTTCGTGCGCAAGGAACGCAAGGAGCACGGCCTGCAGCGCTGGATCGAGGGTCCGCTCCTCGATCGGGGAACGCGCTGCCTCGTGCTCGAGGACGTGGTGACGACGGGCGGCTCGACGGTTCGCGCCATCGAGCGGATCAGGGAGGAGGGATTCGTGGTCGCAGGAGTGACGTCCGTCGTCGATCGGCTCGCCGGAGGGGCGGAGGCGATCGAGCAGGCCGCCGAGGCACCCTACCGGCCGTTGGTGACCATCGACGAGCTCTATCCGGACCGGCCGGATCGCGACTGAGCCCTACTTGCCGAGGAGGATCTTCGGCTCGACTCCCTCGACGGCGGGGCCGGCGCTGACCGTGTAGTCGCCGGCTTCGCCTGCCTCCACGGTGCCCACGAGGGTCCGGCTCCAGCCCCGGCCCGTGTTGGCGGATTGGCCCATGCCGCGAAAGCCGGGCCCCTTGATCTCGAGCCTCTCGCCCGAGGGGCCCGTGACCCGGATCTCGAGCTCCTGCGGCACGTAGAACTCGATGGATCCCTCCCCGCCCGGGGCGGTGTACTCCTCCTGGTAGGAGATCTTCAGCCTGCTTCCCGCGGGCAGCGTCACGGACGTCTCGCCGGGGACCATGAACATCCCGTAGTCGTCGGCCGTCGCGCGGGATTTGAAGACGCGGTAGATGATGTAGGCGTCGATCGCCAGGAAGGCGATCACGCCGATCGCGATCAGAGCGACGGTCACGGCGGGGCATTATCCACAGTCACGCCCCCGTAATTCGTGAGTTGCGAGGATGCCCGGCTCATGCGCGCAACTGAGATGACCCGGCGGGAGGTCATGGTCGCGGCGGTCGGAGCCTCGTTGCTGGCGATCGTGATGACCTGGCCGCTGCTGATCCACCTCGGCAGCGTCGTTCCGCGGGACATCGGCGACCCCCTGGCGGAGGCCTGGCAGCCCGCCTGGGGCGGGCACGCCCTGATCCATCAGCCCCTGCACTACTTCGACGCGAACCGCTTCTGGCCGCTCAAGGACACGCTCGCCTTCGGCGATGCGCTGATCGGCTACGCGCCCGCGGGGATCATCGGCAGCGGGCCGCACGCGGCGATGGTCCGCTACGACCTCCTCTTCCTCTTCGCCTATGCACTGGCGTTCTTCGGCGCGTACGTCCTCGCGCGCGAGCTGGGGCTCGGTCCCGCCGGCGCCGTGATCGCCGGGGCCGCCTTCGCCTTCGCCCCCTACCGGCTCGAGCAGGACGGTCATCTGCAGGTGATCTCGAGCGGTGGGATCCCGCTCTCGATCGCCTTCGCGATCCGCGGCATCCGCCTGCGCCGACCGTGGTGGCTGTTCTGGGCGTGGGTGCTTGCCGTCTGGCAGCTCTCGCTCGGCTGGGTGCTCGGCCTGCCCTTCGCGTACGGGATCGCCGCAGCCGTGTTGGTCGCGATCATCGCCTGGCTCCTCCGCGGGCGGCCGGCGCTCCCGCGCAACATGCTCATCGCCGGCGCTGCGGGCGCCGTCGTCTTTCTCGCGATCTCGCTCTGGATCGCTCATGCCTACCTCTACATCGCGGACAACTTCCCGGCGGCGAGGCGGAGCGCGCACGAGGTCGCCGCGTTCTCCGGCCCCCTGAAGGTCTTCCTGACGGCGCCCGAGGAGAACTGGGTCTGGGGCGCTGCGACGGCCGGTTTTCGCAACAGCCTCTCGACGCTGCAGGAGAAGACCCTCTTTCCGGGGCTCGCGATCGTGGCCCTCGCGGTCATCGGAATCTTCTCGAGCAGCCTCAGCAAGCGCAGCCGGATCGGCCTCGGAATAGCGACGGTGGCGATCCTCGTTCTGCAGCTTGGTTTCCGCGAGGAGGGCGGTCTGCTCTGGCCCTACAGGGTCCTCTACGAGCTGCTTCCCGGCTGGGACGCGATCCGCACGCCGGGTCGCCTCGCCACGTTCTCGACGCTGACCCTGGCGCTGTTGGCTGCGGCCGGCGGCGAGGCGGCGATTCGAGCGGTGAGGCGAGCCGGCCTCCCCAGCTGGTCGGGAGCGGCGGTCGCCGCGTTGATAGCGCTGGTGATCGTCACCGAGGGGCGCAGCCTGCCCCTCGACCCGTTCGGCAACCAGGCCATGCCCGAGGTCCCGAAGGCCCAGCCGGCCACCGAGGAGATCCCGACGCCGCAGCTCCACCTCCCGGCCCTGACCGCGAAGGAGAATCGCGCCTTCCAGCTGGCATCGACGGAGGGTTTCCCGGACATGGTCAACGGCCGGGCCAGCACCAATCCCGCCGTCGTTCTCGACCTGGTCAAGCACATGGCGAACTTCCCCGATGCCGCGACGGTCCGGGAGCTTCAGGAGTACGGCGTCCGGACGGTGATCCTGCACCCGGGTCTGAGCGAGGGCACCCCCCAGGCCGGCGCCGCCCGCAAGTCGATCGCGGGCCTACCCCTGACGGTGTGCCGTCTCCCCGACCTGGTGGTCTACGAGCTCGGCTCGTCGAAGGCGAGCCCGCCCGGGACGACCGGCTCGCGCGCAGCCGCCTGCGATTTCGGCTGAGTCCGGCCGACGCCAAGACGCAGGGCGGTCAGCGTCACCAGCGAGACCAACGCTCCCGCGGCGACCAGCCAGAGGGCCGAGATGTTGCCCCGCTCGAGGAAGCTCGGCTCGTAGTTCGAGAAGGAGGGCGCGATCGTGGCGACCGCCGCCCAACCGAGCACGACGGGGACCGCCAGCCTGTAGTCGGACAGCACCGATCCCGGAGTCGCCCGCACCGCCAGGACGATCGCGATCACGAGCGCGGCGAGGAAGGGAGCGATGGCGAGCCAGGCATTGGTGACCCCGAACGCCGTGAGAACCGTGTGCTCGAGGCGACCCTGTACGAGCCAGTCGGCCCAGGTGCCGATCCCCTGCTTGCCGATCAGCGGATAGGTCAGCGTCGCCGCCAGCATGAAGATTGCAGAGGGAACGGCGAGCCCGAGCGTCAGGGCGGGCAGGCGCTTGTAGACGTAGGCCAGCCCGACGGCGACGAAGGGAAGCGCCGGGATCAGGAAGCGCGGCCCGGGGGTGCCGCCGCCATACGGCAGCCAGTAGCCCGAGTTGTAGATGAAGTAGACGAGGGCGACGGCGAGGATGGTGTTGGCCTCGGCGCGGTGCTCGCGACGCATCATGAACACGCCGATCACAGCCATGACGAGGATCGGGGTGATCACGATCAGACCGCGCCCGGTGAAGAGCAGATCGAAGGCACTGTCGAGGCGCGGAACGGTGATGCCGAAGAAGCCGTCGCTGTTCAGCCCGAGGACGTCGTGACCGCTTCTCCCGGGGAATGCGACCGCGTCGCTGTAGGCGAGCTTCAAAGGATCTCCGAACGCCCAGGTGTTGAAGGCGAGCATCGGCGCCGCGCCCACCACCGCCCCGCCGGCATAGGCCGCGGCTCGCCGCAGGCGATCGGAGCGCCGGGCGAGCGCGTAGAAGATCAGCACCACGCCCACCAGGCCGGTCTGGAACTCGAAGGTGACCGCGAGTCCGGCGAGCAGTCCCGCAACGAATATCGCCCAGGGTCGCGGCGGCCCGTCCCGCTCCTTCATCAGGATGCAGAACGCCGCGAAGGCGATGGCGGCGGAGATCACGTGCGAGAAGAACTCCGCCGAGAAGGTCATCACGATCGTCGCCAGGCCGAGCGTGATCGCGGCGGCCGTTCCGTAGCCGGGAACGAAGCGGTCCGCCGCCCAGCGCACGGCGAGCAGCATCAGGACTCCCGGGATCACGGCCGCGATCAGGGTGAGCGCCCAGACGATCGGCGTCTCCTCCTCGACGCGCGCCTGAACCCGCAGGCCCCGCTGGACGTCGTAGCCCATGTTCTCCAGCGGAACGACGCTGTCGGGGTGCCACTTCGGGTGGGGGGTTCGGTTCTCGTTCGCCACCGCGGCCCGCGCGAGCTTGTCGCCGCCGAGGTCCTTGATCGCCAGGTAGAGGGGCGTGACCAGCGCCGCCGTGCCGGGGCTCTTCACGGAGTAGAAGTGACCCTGCCCATCGGTCACGACCCAGGCCTTGTCGTTGGTCTCCCAGTGCCAGGGGTCGATCTGGGCCTGTCCGTCGGCGAAGGCCCGCACCTGGGCGAAGTGCCCGAGCTGGGCCCAGCCGAGCTGGTGGATGACGAGAGCCCAGGCGAAGCCGAGCGTGACGACTGCGGCCACGCCGGGTCTCGATCTGAGCGATTGGAGCGCCTCGCGCACGCGCTTCATGAGGGTCGGCGATTTTAGACGGGCGGTAACCCGCTGAGGTCAGTCTGCCTCAGGGACACGACAGAGCGCCATCGACCACGGAATCGGACCACGAACTTCGACTACCTCGAACCGCCCGCGGAGAAACCGCTCGAAGCCGCCCTTCGACCAGTGGTTCAGGTGCCCAGGCGTGTTACCCAGCTCCCGCAGATACGAGAGGCGCGCGACGTTCAGCGTCCGCCAGAGCGGCTCCCGCGGGACGCTCGCGATCAGCCAGGGCCTTGCCAGGCGACCGAGGATGTCGAGGGCCCGTTGCGGATCCGTGAGGTGCTCGAGCACCTCACAGCAGATCACCAGCTCCGCCGCGTCCCGTTCGGGCTCCAGCTCCTCGACGGGTCTCGCCTCGAAGTCGATCTCCTCCCCCGCCGCGGACGCCCGCCGGCGCGCCTCCTGGAGCACCTGCGGGAAGGCGTCGGTTCCCCGGACCCGAATGCCCCGACCGGCGAGGCGGATCGAGAGCTCTCCCTCACCACACCCCACCTCGTGTGCCTCCCGTGCGCCGCTGCGCTCGACCAGGTCGTCGAGGTCCGAGAGGAAGCCCGCCATCAGCCTCCGGGCGATCGGGTTGGAGGTTCCGTACTTGTCGTAGACGTTCCCTCCGACGTCGACGCTCACCGGGCGATCGTCTCGATCGTCTCCACGGTGAGCGGGCGGTCGGCCGTGAGCCGCTCGTACTGCGTCGGCGGGACGCCGGCCTCGAGCTCGAGTCGCCTGACCCGCTCGTAGACTCGCTGCCCGATCGCACGCTGTCCCGCCAGCGCGTCGCCGATGATGCCGAGCGCGAACATCTGCACGGCCGCCAGCGCCAGCACCGCCCCCAGGATCAATGACTGGATGTGTCCGCTGCGGTCGCCGTTGACGATCCAGTCGAACAGGAACGGAGACCACGCCGCCACCGCCAGCAACGCGAAGAGGAGGGCGAGCAGCATGAAGACGCGGAGCGGCTCGTACAGGGTGTAGGCGCGGAAGATCGCGAAGGCGTTGCGCCTGACGTAGGCCGAGGTCGAGCCGACGAGCCGCGACTGACGATCCGTCGGGTTGGTCGAAATCGGCACGTCCTCGAGCGCGACCGACATCTTGCCGGCCTGGATCAGGCTCTCGAGCGTGTACGTGTAGCGCGAGACGACGATGAGCTGGAGGGCCGCCTCCCGGTTATAGGCGCGAAAGCCCGAGGTCGTGTCGAGCACGTTGGTCCCGGAGGCGCGCCGCACGACCCAGCTGCCCAGGCGCTGGAGCAGCTTCTTCGACGGAGAGAAGTGATCGATCCTCTGCACCTGCCGGTCCCCGACCACCATGTCGGCACGGCCGGCGAGTATCGGCTCGACGAGCCGGGGAATGTCCTCCGAGCGGTACTGGTTGTCGGCATCGGTGTTGACGATCACGTCCGCTCCCAGCTTCAGGGCCGCGTCGAGCCCCGCCTGGAACGCCGTCGCGAGCCCCTTGTTCGTGGTCAGCTTCACCAGGTGGTCGACGCCATCCCGCCGCGCGATCTCGACCGTCCGGTCGCTCGAGCCGTCATCCACCACCAGCCACTCCACCTGGTCGAACCCGGGGACCTGCCTCGGGAGCTCGGAGAGCAGGCGGGGAAGCGATTCCTCCTCGTTGAGGCACGGGACCTGGATGATCAACTTCATCCGCGGTGATCGTAGGGTTTGTTCGGCCATGCTTGTGGTCGAACGGCTCGGTCAGGGCCCCCCGGTCGTCTTCGTGCACGGCGACATCGTCGGGCCGGCACTCACCTGGCGGAAGCAGCGCGAGCTGGCCGACCGGTGGACGCTCGTGATCCCCAGCCGTCCGGGCTTCGGCCGGAGCCCGCCGCTGGAGCGCAACGACTTCGAGCTCGAGGCGCCGATGTTCGCCGAGCTGCTCGGCAACGGAGCCCACCTGGTCGGGCATTCCTATGGCGCGGTGATCGCCCTGCTCGCGGCGGCCGCACGCCCCGAGGCTGTCCGCTCGCTGACCGTCTCGGAGCCGGGCTGCCTGAGGGTCGCCGCCGGCACGCCGGAGGTGGACGAGATGATCGCGAATGGCGAGCTGCTCTTCGCCAACGCCTCGTCGATTCCATCGGAGGACTTCCTGCGCCTCTTTCGCGGTGGCGCCGGCTCGGCCTTCGGGACCCCGGAGCAGCTGCCCGACGAGCTCCAGCACGGAGTCGAGCTGCTGAAGCGGGAGCGGCCCTCCTGGGAGGCCGACGTCCCCCTGGACCGCCTCGCCGCAGCCGACTTCCCGGCGCTGGTCCTCTCCGGCGGTCACTCGCCGGCATTCGAGGCGGTCTGCGACGCGCTGGCCGACGGCCTGTCCGCGGAGCGGGAGGTGATCCGGGGGCGGGGACACACCGTTCCCTCGACCGGGGAGCCCTACAACGAGCGACTGGAGGCGTTTCTGTCAGCGGCCGAAGACCGCTGACGGCCACCATTCACAAGATCGTTACCGGTCGAGGACAGCTCGTTAACCGGTTCGGTCCCGAGCGTTCTTAGATTCGCGCCCCGTACGGCGCGCCGAAAGCTGAGTTCGCGCGCAGATCTGAAAGGAGATCCACGTGATCAGAAGGAAGCAGGCAATCGCGCTGGCGGCGGGCGCCGCGATCGCGGCTGGGGCGGTTTTCGTCGCGGCCGGATCGGCAACCCCCTCCACAGCGCTGACCAACGTCCCGACACCCAACACCAAGTCGGACGCCTTCGCGCCCGCGAGCAAGCTCTCCGTGGAGCTCTCGCAGATCGCGGTGGCTCAGGGCTCGACCAAGCTCGAGAACACCTCCGGCCTGACCTCTTACTACGGCTACAACAACGACTCCCTCAACTCCGCGGGCGAGCCGGTGATGGTGCCGACGGCCACCAATACGACCGAAGCGCACAAGACCGAGCCGGACAAGAACACCTATCTGACCTTCAAGAACGGTCTCTCGGGTGCGGATCCGAACTACAACTACGGCACCCACTTCCTCTTCCAGGGACACGAGGGCGGCCCCACTCAGCCCTGTCTCTACGCCCCGGCTTCGAACTGCAGCCAGGGCTACATCACGAGGATCAACCTGGACGCCGACGCTGCCCACCGGGTGACGCTCCTCGCGACCAAGGATGCGAACGGCAATCAGTTGAACACGATCGACGGCTCGACCTGGGATCCGTGGGCGCAGCGCGTGCTGTTCACCACCGAGAGCAACAACGCGGCGACCTACGCGGCAACGCCGGGCTACCCGTCGACGGTCACCGACGTCTCGGGCGCGCTCGGTCGCGGCGGCTTCGAGGGCATCCAGAACGACGACGACGGCAACATCTGGATCGCCGAGGACATCGGTGGCTCCAATAAGCCGCCGGCGGGCTTTGCGACCTGCACGAACGGAAACCCGCCACCCACACCGACCGTGCCGCAGTGCACGCTCGCCCGCAGGCCGAACAGCTTCATCTTCCGCTATGTCCCCGAGCACAAGGGAGACCTGGCGCACGGAAAGCTGCAGGTGCTGCAGGTGCTGAACTCGGCGAACCAGCCGATCACGTTCCAGAGCGAGGCGGCTCTCAACAATCCGGACCAGGTCGCGCTTCACACCTACGGGAACACGTTCAACACCAACTGGGTGACGGTCCACGACACGGCCGTGGACGGCACGGCGTCGTTCGACGCCAATGCCCTGGCGAAGACGCCCCTCGCCACCCATCCGGGGAATGTCGGCACTCCGTTCAAGCGCCCGGCGAACGGCCTCTTCCCTCCCCACT
>Ga0081540_1001815_pt1 | contig 17916 bp, 10 predicted proteins | sample TabmetS2T1R1_FD_71024 | JGI IMG/M metagenome (GOLD analysis project Ga0081540, IMG submission 71024) | Tabebuia heterophylla rhizosphere microbial communities from the University of Puerto Rico - S2T1R1 | ecosystem: Host-associated > Plants > Roots > Rhizosphere ... | reverse complement strand
GGACACGCAAGTGCGGACAGAACCGCAGCGACGGCGGCAATCCAACCGTTGTGCCGATGCACGGTCTTCATGTCACACGCTCCCCGATGGTTGTGCCGCTCCCGGAACGGTCACACGATCCGTCGACGAACCGCGGCCGAAACGCAGATAAAATGCGGGCAAGATAAACAGGTTGAGCAGCGTCGAAGTCACGAGGCCGCCCAGAATGACGACGGCCATCGGATACTCGATCTCGTGGCCCGGCAGGTCGCCGAAAATGATCAGCGGCAGGATCGCGAGCCCGGCGGCGCCGGTCGTCATCAGGATCGGCCGTAACCGCTCGCTCGCGCCGCGAAGCACGAGCTTCATGCCGAACACCTCTCCCTCATGGCGTTCCAGATGCTGGAAGTGGTTGATCATGATGATCCCGTTGCGGGCGGCGATGCCAAGCACCGTCAGGAAACCAACGAGCGAGCCTAGGGAAATCACGCCTCCCGCCAGCCACGCCGCCAACACGCCGCCGACCAGCGCCGACGGAAGGGTCACGAAACTGAGCGCTGCCAGCCGCCAGCTTTCAAAAGATTGTTGCAAAAGGACGAAGATAACCGCGAGTGCCAGCACTGAGAGCAGTTCGAGTCGCCTGCGCGCGGCGCTTAATTCCTGATACTCGCCTTGCAGCACGGCGTAGTAGCCGAGCGGAAACGCAAGCTTGTCCAAACGCGACTGCACGTCCTTGGCGACCGCGCCGAGATCGCGCCCTTTGACGTTTGCCTGCACGTCGATCCGGCGGGAACTCGCCTCACGCTTGATGACATTCGGCGTCGGACGAATGCCGACGTCCGCTACTTCCGCCAGTTGCACGCGCTGACCGGTCGGCGTGTTGATCAGCATCTGGCGCACCGAGTCCACGCTTCGGCGAAATTCCGGAGCGGTCCACACATGCACGTCGTAGGTACGTCCGCCAATGAAGATGTCGCCGACTTCCTCTCCGGCCATGAGGGTGGCAGAGGCGCGCCGGACATCACCCGGCTTCAGACCGTAACCTTGGGCCTCGTCCAACTTCACCGTTACCTGAATGTGCGGCACTTCAACCATCAGCTCCTTGTGCAGGTTGACGAGGTTCGGAATGTCGGCGAGTGCCACGCGGACTTCCTCCGCCTTGTCCCGCAGCACGTCGAGATCCGGGCCGAAGATGCGGACCACGATCGCCTCACCTGCGCCGGTCAGGACCTCGCGAATCCGTTCCTTCAGATAGGTCTGCACATCGCGATACAGGCCGGGATAGCCCTCGACCATTTCCTCGATCCTGGCATGCGTCTTGTCGTAGTCGGCATCCTTGCTGATGCTGATCCAGTTCTCCCCGAAATTGACGCCGACGACTTCATCGGCAGCAAAAGCCTGGCCGATATGGGCGCCGAAGTTTCGCACGCCCGGAATGGCGCGCAGCTCCTTGCTCGCGCGGGTCGTGATGCGCAGCATCTCGGGAAGCGACGCGTCCGGGGTGGTAACCCAGTGCATCAGGAAGTCGCGCTCCTTGAACGAAGGCAGCAGCGAGTGGCCGAGGAGCGGCCAGACACCGATCCCCGAGAGCGTCACGACTGCGATAGCGACATAGGCCATGCCTGGTGTCCGGGTGACGCGTTCCAGCAAGGGCGCGTACCGGCGCAGCAGCCAGACGATGACGGGCGATTCACGCCCTTCGAGTTGCGCGTTACGCAGCAGCAACAGGCAGAGCGCCGGCGTCACCGTCATCGCCAAAACGAGCGAGGCCGCAATCGCGAGCACATAGGCAGCAATCAGCGGCTTGAAGAAGGATCCGGTCAGGCCTTGCATGAACAGGACGGGCACAACTGCAGCGACCACGATAAGGGTCGCGTAGACGATCGGCGCCCGCATCTCGAGCGAAGCGTCCAAAATGATGCGCGCCGTGCTTCGGGTATCGCCCCCTCGCCGCGCAAGACGCAGGCGCCGCATGATGTTCTCGACGTCGAGGATCGCGTCGTCGACGACGATCCCCAACGCGATCACGAAACCCGCCAGCGTCATCGTGTTGACCGAGGCGCCGGACATGAACAGAACAAGTCCAGCGGCGAGCAGCGACAGCGGAATGGCGACGATGCAGACGATCGCGGTCCGCCATTCGTAGAGGAAGATGAGTATGATTCCCGCGACCAGCAGGCAACTCAGCAACAGTGCCCAGGATAGATTGCTGATCGAGTCCTCGACGAAAGTCGCCGGCCGGAAGATGGTCGTATCGATCTCGACCCCTGGAAGGCCGGGCTTCATCCTCTCCAGCGCCTCCTCCACTCCGCGGGTGACCGCCAGCGTGTTACCCCAGGGAAACTTTTCGACGATGAGCATGAGGCCTGGCCCATCGTTGATGACGGCATCGCCAATCATTCCCTGCGGCGCGTAGACAAGATCGGCCACATCGCTGAGCAACAGCGGCGGTTTCCCGGCCACGTGGGTTACCGGCACTCTGGCGAGAGTCTCAGGCGTGACGCCGGAGCCCACGAAACGAAGCTGAAAGCGCTGATTGGGTGTTTCGACGAAGCCACCGGTGCCGATATGCGCACCGCGGGCATAGCGCAACAGGCCAACGTCGAGGGCATCGGAAACCGCCTCCTGCACCTTGTCGAGCGTGACATCGGCAGCGGCCATCCGCTTTGGGTCAACCAAGACCTGGAGCATCTTGAGCTGCTCTCCCCAGATCGCGACGTTGGCGACGCCGGGAACTCCAAGCAACCGTTGCCGGATGGTCCAATAGGCGAGCATCGACAGGTCCATCACGGACTTGTCCTGCGAGGTAATGCCGATCTTCATGATCCGGCTGGTGGAGGACAGCGGCGGCATCATGAAGGGAGGCGCGGCCCATGTCGGCAGGCTCTTGCTCGCGAGCGCCATCCGCTCGCTGACCAATTGCCGCGCGCGGATCTCGTCGACGCCGGATTTGAAGATCAACACGATTGAAGACAGTTGGCCCACCGACTTCGAGCGCATCACCTCGATATCAGGGACACCGTTCAGAGCGTTTTCCAGCGGCACCGTGACAAGTTGTTCAACCTCGGCGGACGAGAGCCCAAGACAGATTGTCTGAATCTCGACCTTCGGCGGCGCAAATTCCGGGAATACGTCCACCGGCACGTCTCTCAGGCGCGCGACGCCGAACCAGATCAGCACCGCGCCCAGAGCGAGGACGAGATAACGAAAGCGCAGACTGGAACCTATGATCAGCCTCATCATCTGAAACATCCTTCCATCAGGGCCGAAGCCGTCATGGAAAAACAATCTCGACGCGCAGCTAGTGACCTACCTTCACCTCTGTACCGAAGACTTGCGGCACGCCCGCCGCAAGCACCTTCGTGCCGGCAGGTGGGCCGTCACTCAGGTACACGTTGTCGCCCTTGATGGTGTCGATCTCCACGGCGCCGCGAACGAAGGTCAACGGATCGGCGCTGATATAGACCCACGTCTTTCCGGTCAGGTCGTAGAGAACAGATGCGTATGGCACGATTCGGCGGCCCGACGGATCCACCCGCACCTCATCGATCAGGATGCCGAGCCGTTCCGCCGCTTTCGGCGTAAGCGTGATCTTCTTGATCTTTGCGTCATTCGTGGCCTCGACCCGCGCGGGCGCGTTCTGTTTAGTCGTCGACTCCGCGCCCAGTGCTGAGGGACAGGACGCTGCGAGGCAGGCGGCCGACGCCGCAACTATCAATGCATTGAAGCGGGCCATAGGACGTTCCCCCTTTTGACGGCCTTCGAAGCGGCACAAGCGGCGCTCATGACGCGGTCTCCATCTCAAGATCGAGCCGGTCGGCGGTCCAGCCGGCGCCGAACCGCAGGTAAAGCGCCGGGAGCACGAACAACGTTCCGAGCGTCATGGTAATGACGCCGCCCAGAACCGCGAGCGCGAGCGGGTGCGCGATTTCGAGCCCGGCGACATCCCCCATGATCGCGAAAGGAAGCACCAGAGCCAGCGTCGTCAGCGACGACGCGATGATGCTCGGGAACTGCTCCTGGACGCCGCGGAGCACGAGCCTTTCGCCAAAAGGCTCTCCCTCGTTCAATTGCAGATGCTGGAAATGGGCAACGAGGCCGATACCCTGCCGCACCATCAGCGCGAGCACCGCCGCCAGACCCAGCAAGGAACCAAGCGAGAAGTGACCGTCATCGATTGCGGCCGCAGCGAGGCCGCCGAGTACAGCGACCGGGACGCCGAGCAACGACAGGGCGCTGAGTTTCCAGCTGCGGAGCACCGCCTGCATCAGCAGGAACATCAACACGGCCGCCGCCGCCATGTAGCTGTATATCGATCGCAGGGCAGCTCGCTGCTCCCTGTATTCGCCGAGCACCTCGGCACGGTGCTCGAACGGAAATGCAATCTGTTTGACATTCCTGGCGACATCATTCGCCACATCACCGAGTGCCCGCTCGTCCACTTTCGCGGAAACATCGATACGACGCGAGGACCCCTGGCGCTGGATGATGCTGGTAGCCGGCGCGATGCGGACGTCTGCAACCTCAGCCAGGCGAACCTGATTTCCGCTCTCGCTGTTGATCATCAGGTTCCGCACGTCATCGATGTTGTCGCGTAACTCCGGTCGCCCCCACACGACCACATCGAAAACCTTCTGGTCCTCGAAAAGCGCACCGACGGTGATGCCGCCGACCATCGCGGAGGTCGCCCTGCGGACGTCGCCCGGCTTCAGGCCGTAACCGGCCGCGCGATCGACATCCACCTTGACTTCGATCGAGGGTTCTTCGACCTGTAATTCGACCCGCGGATTTTCAATGCCGGGAATCTTCGCTATCGATGCACGGATCTCTTCCGCTTTCGCGCGAATAACGTCCAGGCTGTTGCCATAAACGCGCACGGTGATGGAATCCGGATCACCGGTAAGCGCCTCGCGCAGCTTCGTGGACAGGTAGGTCCCAAGCTTGCCGCGCATCCCGGGATAGGCGGTGATAGCCGCTTCGACGGCATCGACCGTTGCTTCGCGATCGGCCTTCGGATCGATGTTGACCCATACCTGGCCTGCATTCACATCCGTCGCGCGTTCGCAGTTGCAAAGCACGGCCCGTCCGAGATTGGCGAAAGCGTTCTGCACTCCCGGAATCTGCCGCAGATCGCGGATCAGGTTCTCGGTCGATCGGGTCATTGCCTGGAGCGAGGTGCCGGGCGGCCCCTGCCATTCGATCACCAGATCCGTCTCTCTGAAGCTGGGCACCATGTCGCGTTCAAGCGTGCTCCAGAGCGCGAAGCACGCGATCGCCGCCGCGACGCAGACGCCAATGCAGGCGAGCGGCGCGTGGATGACGCGGCCTACGATCCGATCAAAAGGCCCGGCCAACCTATTGATGACCCAACCGCCCGTCGGGGCGAGTGGCGCATTGGCGAGCAGCATTGCGGCCAGCGCGGGCGTCACAATCAATGCCACCAGCATCGAGATGGACACAGCGGCGATATAGGCCCAGGCCATCGGCGCAAAGAACGCGGCGGACCGGCTGTACATGAACAGAACGGGCAGCACTGCGAGTACGACGATCAGCGACGCGTACAGCATCGGCCGGCGCGTTTCCAGCATCGCACGGACGACCACGAGGAAGCCGGACCGTTCGTCGCGAGGCGCCCGCAAGCGGCGCAACAAATTGTCAGTGTCGATAATGCCGTCATGCGCGATCACACCGGATGCCATCAGCAGGCCGCCGACGACCATCATGCTGAGAGGGATTCCGGCGGCCCGTAGCAGCAATTCAGCGCAGACGAACGACAACAGGATCGCGACCAGGGCGATGATCGCCGTTCTCCAGCTGTTCAGCAGCAGCCCGAGCACGATAGCGGCCAGGATGATCGAAATGATCAGGGCCTTGCCAAGGTTGCTGGTCGCTCGTTCGATGAAGCTTGCAGGACGGTAGACGGTCGTATTGATCTCGATACCGGGCAGCCCGGGCTTAAGTTCGTTGAGCGCGCGCTCGACGCCGCGTGTCACGTCCGATGTGTTAAAACCGGGAAACTTCTCGATTGCTATCATCAGGCCTGGCCCTTCGCCGATGATGGCGTCTCCGATCAGTGCCTGATGGCCTTCCGCGAGATAGGCCACGTCGCCGACACTCACGGTCGTGCCGGTCAGCGGCACCTTTGCGAAGGTGCCCACGGTGGAGATTGGCAACTGGTGACGGATGGTGAGCCGCTGGTTCGGCGTTTCGATGAAGCCGCCGGTGCCTGGCGTGGACGAGTTCAGGTAGGTAAGCGGCGAGGACCACACCGCCTCACCGGTCGTCTTGATCACCTGATCGAGCTTGACGCCCTTCTTGTTCAGGTTCCGGGCATCGACAAGCACCTGCACCTGCCGCTCGCGCTGACCCCATATCGACACATTCGCCACACCCGGAACTCCGGCGAGGCGCGGTGCGATGTTCCAGCGCGCCTGAACGGACATGTCGATCAGAGAGACGGATCTTGAACTCAGGCCGATGTTCATCACTCGGCTGGCCGAGGAAACCGGCTGAAGCATGGTCGGCGGGCTTGAGACGTTCGGCAGCGCATGCGCCTGCGTCAGTCGCTCCTGCACCATCTGGCGTGCTTTCATCAAATCGGTGCCGGGCGCGAAGATCATCTCGATCGTCGAAAGTCCCGCCATCGATTCCGACTGGATGACCTGAAGCCACGGGACGCCGTTGAGCAGGTCCGCTTCCAGCGGCACAGTAATCAGCGATTCAACTTCGGCGCTGGAGAGGCCAAGCGACTCGGTCTTCACGGTGAGCGACGGCAGCGCCAGTTCGGGGATGACGTCGAGCGGCTTGTTCCTGGCGTCAACGGCGCCGAAGATGAGCAGGCCCGAGGCGGCAACTACAATGAGGGTGCGCAAACGCACGCCAGAGGAAATGAGCCACGTCAACATTCGACGCCCCCCTCCTTTGACCTCTAGTTGTATTTGACTTCTAGTTGAAAATCGAACTCCCTCTGAGAGGGCCCGTTGAATGCGGGATTTTCTGACCGCTGTGTCGCTCGTGGTGGCAACACAATTACTCGCCCACTATTCCCCACGAGTCCGAATTTTTTGTCGGCCTTGCGCCGGCTCTATTTCGCTCGTGCTAACGCCATAGTGAGGCTTCGCCGTAATCAACTTTCAAACACTGCCTTTCCTGAACCGGACCGAGGACCAGATCAAGCCGAGTGGAAATTTTAAGTTGATATCATCGTCGGCACAATCCACCCATTTGGATTACATCCCGGTTTGGACTTCCTTCCTGGTTCCAATTGGGTCACGTGTGTTTACGCACTTTGAAGGCTTAGGTGGCAGTAACTTTGCCGCCACTTGAAGTTGCCTGACAGCCAACGAGGCCGGCTCCTTCTGTACTCTGGATACATCACTTTGGATATATAACTTCGTGGCGCTTGCGTAATTTGTCATCCGCGTCACTCTTGTCGCAACATTGCTGGGGGGCTCCGGCAATTATTCGCTCCGCGTTGTTGAGCGGGCTCATGTCTGTAATCAGCCTGACGGATGAAGCGCTGGCTGAGACAGTCTGATTACCAGAGCGGAATTGTTATGAACGAGTTGGTTCGACCATGTGAGTGACGTCGAACTGCGGTAGTGATGGGGCCGCGCATGATCTGGGGTAATCGGGATGAGCGCGTCGCCGGTTCTGGGCGACGTTGGCACGCTGCGGAAACTGGCACCGTAAAGTCAACTACGCACGGTTGGCACTGCGACTACTCCCGGTACCCGCTGGTCTTTGGCGCTGTACCGGCATTGTTCAGCCTCATGCTGTTTGTCCCTTCCTATGCCGCCGCGGAGAACGAGGACGTGGCAGCTCTCCGGCGCATGCTCGGGGAGCTAAAGGCGGAGAACCGCAAACTTTCCCAGCGTCTTAGCGTCCTGGAAGGCGCGTCGGCGACACGGCCTGTCAAGCCGGCTGCGCCGCAGGTGCGTCCGGCACCTGCAGCGACTGCGGCGGCAGCCGCACCCACCGTTATTATGGCCTCGCCTGGCGATCCGCCCGCACTGCCCGCTCCGGATTTGTCGGAAGCCGCAGCGAAGCGGCCGCTCAACGCGCGTGTAAGAGATCTGGAGATCGGCTGGGCGGCGAACGAAAACGCGACGCGCCAAATCCTCCGCGACACGCTCAACAAGACCGGACCGAAGATCAATAACTTCCTCTCGCTGAGCGGCGTGGTTGAAGGCGTCGCCTCGCAGGCCGGCTCATTCACCGGCCCGACCCAGCAAAACCTGTCGCTGGGTACGGCGGAACTCGATTTCGATATCAAGCTCAGCGACTGGTTGACCGGTGCGCTGGTTCTCCACTTCGACAGCGGCACTGGCGCGATATTCCCGACCGGCAATCAACCGGTGGTGCCGACCAACGTCCCTGGCGTAGGCGTGGATCGCTTCACGCTCGACCGGACGCACATTCTGGTGGGCGATCTGATGCAATTCCCGATCGCCGCCCGGTTCGGGGTTGAGACTTTGCATTTCGGTACATCCACGGGCGTGGCACGCCTGGATGCCCTCTCGATCGGCACTCCGCTGACGACCGAGGTGTTTGAAAACCGTCAGACGGCGGGAGGCCTGGAATTCGCCTGGCCAACCCCACCGCGGCAGCCGCCGCCAGCGCCTGTCGTCGTTCCACGCGTCAGTCCGCTGGTCGTCGCACCGGCGGTGAGACAACTCATGGGTTGGCTCGGCTATACCCCGCTGCCTGAGCGTCCATTCCGGCCTACCCCAGTAACATTCCCCTTCGACCCGCCGCCCTTCTACGGCTCAGTCGTGACCTACAAAGGCAGCGACAGCATCATACCCGGGCGGACAAAAATCGACGATTACAATGCCAGCCTCGGTTTCCGGACGAGAGGCCATTGCGGCGTACCGTATGACCAACTGACGGATTCACTGATTTGTCCATGGACCGTTGACTTCCATGTCGACTACGACACCTCCGTTTTCGAAAGCAGATTTTTGCGTACGTCCTACCTCCCGTTCCTCCCTCAGATCGGCCGGATACCCGGAGTGGCCGCGAGCCTCAAAACCAGTTTTGGCCCGTTCGCGTTCGTGGGCGAGGTAAATGCCGCAGTTCAGGACGCCAGGTTTGTCGATGGGCTCGGCATTGCGCGGAACATGATGCCGATGACCTGGCAGGCCTCGATTGCCTACCAGTTTGACTGGAATCCGTGGGTACAGGAGATCGGCGCCCAGGGCGATTTCATCTCGCTGGGATATTCCGGCAGCAAGGACATGGCGGGTGTGTCGATCCTGCAAAACGGCGTGCCAACCCGGATCGGATTCGTCCCGCAACACCGGCTTTTCCTCACCGGCGGCGAGTGGGTGATGGACGGGTTGAAGGTGGCCGTGGAATATTCAGCCAATTGGGACTATCCGGTGAGCGCCGGCGGGACGGGAAAGGTCGCGCATGGCTGGTTCGGATTGATCCAGCTCAATTTTTGATCCGCCTGTATCCGGCGCTTGGAGGACGAGCCAAAATCCTGGGTGCATCGTCACGACAGATGGAGTGAGCAGGCCGCTTCCGTTCCGCCCTCACCATGATAGTGGGCGTTTAGAGAATTTCGCGAAGCGCGCTGCAAGCAAGACCACGTCGAGCGATCGAACCACAACGGGCTTTCGTCCGGACGATGTTCAGGTCTGCTTTCGTGCCGATACTCCTGCAAACCCCATTTTGGATCGCCGAGCACAAATTTGCCGGAGCGCTGGTGCGGCGATGAAACGTTTATGCCGCGTGATCGAGCGGCGAATTAAAGGGAAAATCCGGCAACGGACGCGCGCTTAAGCAGCAGTTAATACTTTTGCGCAAATGATAGACAATCAGCGCAACATTACATCGCCGCAAGAAGTGCGAGCGGAACTCAGGCCCCTTATGAGGGATTAGCATGAGATCGCTTCTCATTGGTCTTCTGGCTGCGACCCTGGTTGGCTGTGGCTACCCTTCACTGCCCCAAGCGAGCATGGACGCGTGCACGGACGCGACTGGGCTCAGCCGTCTCAACATGACGGCGGCCAGTCGGCCGATTGAATCGGCGCCAGCGTCATCCAGGACGAATTCCGCGACAACAAGAGTCAAGCCCACTATCGCGGCGAAGACGGAAGAGCCGTCAACTGCTCACGTCCGTGACAGGTCCCATCTCGCTGCGAAAGAGGCGAAGCCCTCCATCATCGAAGCGAAAGTCGAGGCTCCAGCATCAGGTCGCTCCGCCGAGACGTCCGATCCAGTCATTGTCAAGGCGAAGACCACGATTGCTGCGAAGTTGGAGGACCCGGCGTCTGCCGAGTTTGGCGAGATAAAACGGGCCATCCGCAAGAATACGCTCGGGAAGTCCATCGACACCATTTGCGGCCGTGTCAAAGGAAAAAAAGCGTCGGGCGAAGATACCGGAGACAGGCCGTTTCTGTATCTCGTGACGGAGGATGAAGCATACGTCGTCGATGGCCCCGCGAATTCGGCCGCGGCGAGCGCGTATCGTAATATTTGCAGCTAGCCTGGAGCAACGGAACCGCTGCCAAGATCTATTGCAACGGACCAGAAGGTCCCTGACGACGTTCTCGCGAACTCGAAGTTCGGGAGCAACGCCGCAATCAGCAGCAATTCGCTGCAGAGTGTGTGGAGCAGACTTTGCTCCATGGAAAATGGAAATCAAAACTGTTGGAGTGCTCAGCGTTTTCTCTGACTCGAGGATATCATGGACGATCTTGTTAATCTCGCGGAACCAGCCCAGGGGTCACAAAACTCGCCGGTGATCGTGATCATCGATCAGCATGTCTTGGCGCGGACGTGCATCCTCAACATCCTCAAGAGAGAACTCACCGGTTTCGAGATCGTCGAAATGGCAACGACGAGTGGTCTGAACTGGCTGTCAGGCAGAGATATCCGCTTGATTGTGCTGAATATCGAGAACAAGCAGATCACTGACCCTTCGATCGAGGATAACCTCGCTGTCCTCGCGGAATCCTGCCCGAAAGCGTCCGTTGCCTTGCTGTCAAATCGCGACGACGATGCGACGGCTTCAGCGGCGATGCAACGAGGAGTGCTCGGCTTTTTTCCGCGATCGGTCCCGGTCGAAGTCGCTATTGCCGGATTACGCCTGGTCCTTGCCGGTGGGGTCTACCGACCGTTACCGATTGGTGGGCAAAATGGAGCGTCGAGCCTCAAGGCGATATCGGAATGTCCCGACGCGCCCGAGCTATTCGGAGCCAACGAGCGTAACGGCGCCACCAGGATTGTGCCGGAAAAGGCGATGATCGACCTTACGCCACGCGAACAACATGTACTCGAGGCACTGCAGCTCGGCCTTCCCAACAAGTTGATTGCCGTCAGGCTCAACCTTTCGGAAAACACCGTAAAGATGCATATTCAACGCATCATGCGAAAATGCTCCGCGCATAACCGCACCGAGGCGGTCGTTCGCTGGAGCCGGCGGGCCAACGGTCATGCGCAGCCCTGGCGCGCGCGGTCATCCTGAGAGATGCCTGAGCTAGCAGTTCTGCTCGCAGTTCAATCCTCGCGGAACGCGCTGTGGAAGCTGTCGAGCAGAGGCCTGAGCGCGTAGAGCGCCACGGTGCCGCGACCCGTCTTGATGAACGCCTGGGCCGGCATTCCCGGAATGATCTGGACACCAGAGAACCCGGCGCCGCCGGCCGGATCCTGCACTCGAATCTTCGTTGCGTAGTAGGGTTGATCGGTTCGCTTGTCGACCAGACGGTCGGCAGACACGTGCATCACAGTCCCATGGAGCGGTGCCACGCGGCGCTGATTGTAGGGCAAGAGATTCACTTCGGCGCTCAGTCCGGGGCGGACCACATCGATGTCCTCGGGCCTGACGCGCGCAATCACGATGAGCCGATCCTGACGGGGAACCAGGTCCATGAGAGGTGCGCCGGCGCCAATGACGCCGCCTGGGGTATGGACCTTCAGGTCGGTCACGACGCCGTCCTCGGGTGCCTTGACCGCCGTTCGCGAGAGCTGGTCACTGGCCGCCTGCAGTCTTTCCCATATCTGAAAGATCTGGTTCTGTACCTCGCGTAGCGACTGCACGATCTCGTTTTGACGGTCATGCTCCAGTTTGAGGAGAACTGCCTCGGATTCGCTGATAACCTGCCCCGCGCGCGATATCTGCGCGACAATCTCCCCCCGCCGTCCCTCGATGTCAGCTATCTCTCGCTCGAGGTTCAGAAGGCGCGGGCGCCGCTCAAGCCCCTTGCTGACGAGCGTGGCGACGGTTGCCGCTTCCTCGCGGACGATGTCGATGCGCCTTGCGGCCGCGCTTTCCTGCGCCCTGAGACCCTCGATCTCTTTTTCCACCTGCGACCTCTTCTCCCGATTTACGGCCGCTTGCGAATGAAAGACCTGCCGGCGCGTTTCGAAGATGGCTTGCTGGCCCGCAAGGACATCGGCGACCGACGGACTCGCCATCTGCGCCATCTCCAGCCTGGCCGGAAACGATACCCGCTCTTCTCCGCGCTGTTCGGCCTGCAGCCGTGCTTCTCGTGCCGTCGCCTCCCACAACTGGCCTTGCAGGCTCTGGACTTCGGCACGGGCCTTGGTGTCTTCCAGCGAGATCAGTGTTTGTCCTGCCCGGACAACGTCACCGTCCGCGACCAGAATTTGCTTGATGATGCCACCCTCAAGGTGCTGGATCGTCTTGCGGCTCGACTCGGATTCGACGGTGCCGATAGCGATCGCGGCGCTCTCGAGCGGGGCATAGGTTGACCAGGTACCGAGACCAACGACAAAGCCGCAAACCAGCAAGTTTCCAGTCCAGGTGACACCGCGAAGTCGGTCGCGGAGCGCCGGCGGCGCCGATCTCAGCCAGCGTGGGATATCCCAGATCTCGGCGTGCGCGAATGCAGTTTTCAGACGATCCCATCCCCTTCGGGCCAGGAGGCTGTGAAAATGCTTGATGCGGATCCAGGTGATACCGCGAACCGCGTCGCAGAGCGCCGGCGCCGCTGATCTCAACCACCGTTGAACCGCCCGAATGTCGAAGTGAGCGAATAAAGTTCTCATGAGATCCCGTTCCCACCGGGCAAAGCGATCGCGAGGATGTTTGCCGCGGATCATGGCAAGCTCGGCTGCGGCCAGGCGCCGACGCCGCCTTCGTATTTCTGGTTGGGGTGGCCCGGCGCGGGCTCGCGCGAAGCAACCTGGGGCCGGGCCAGGCACCTCTCAAATATTTCCCTGCTGTCGCCGAATGCGCTGACAGCACCGTCCTGCATGATGGCAATCTTATCCGTTACGCCAAGGATTCCGATCCGGTGGGTGATGATGATGACAGTCGTATTGGCCGCCTTCATCCATTCAATGGCGTCGAAAAGCATGCGCTCGCCGAGCGAGTCGAGGCTGGAGTTAGGTTCGTCGAGGATCACGAGGTGCGGATCGCCGAAATACGCTCGTGCAAGGCCGAGGCGCTGGCGAAACCCACGCGGAAGATTGGCGCCTCCGCCAACGATGACCGTATCGTACGACTGCGGCAGCCGGATGATCGTCTCGTGAAGGCCGGCCAGCTTTGCTGCTTCAATAACTTTCTGCAAATCGGCGTCGTCCAGCCGTGCAATGATGTCCTTTACCGTTTCTCCGAACAGATCGATATCCTGCGGCAGATATCCGAGGCGCCGGCCGCCGCCCGAATCGCGCACGGCTAAAACTTCGATGCCATCGAGCGAGACCGAACCTACCGTCGGAGCGGAGATTCCAGCGATGATCTTGGCGAGCGTGGATTTGCCGGAGCCGGATGGACCGATGATGCCAAGGCATTCACCAGGCGCGAGACAGAACGACGCGCCCTTCAGGAACAAATGGCTCGTTCCCGGCAGGAAGGCGCCGACATTGTTGACGATGAGATCGCCCCTTGTCCTGTCCGGAAGGGCCTTGACGTTCGCAACCGGAATGGCAGCGGACATGATGTCGTTGAGCCGGCGATAGGCGGCGAGAGCCGTCGCGAATGCCTTCCATCCGACGATCGCCCCTTCAATGGGCGGGAGCGCGCGTCCGAACAGCATGCTTGCGGCAAAGATGATGGCGGGACTTCTGCCTTGCTCCAGCACGAGCCAGGCAGCCGTGCCCATGATCATCACCTGCGTCAGCGCCCGCACGGGTTTGGAGATCAGCATGATGGTTTCGTGGCGGCGCTGAACCACCTCCTGCTCGCTTCGCGCATCCTGCGCAGCCTGGCGGATCAGGCGTGTGGCGCCGTCGAGCATTCCCATGGCCCGGATCACCTGGAGGTTTCCGACGGCCAGGCCGAACCATCCCTGGCTCCTCGTCAGTGCGGCAGCCGATCGTGCCAAGGGGCCTTCCGTAAGCCGGTCTCCGGCGAGCCCGAGACCAAGCAGGAGAAGCGCGCTGAGTGTGCCGATCATGCCCAGCAAGGGATGCACGAGGAAGAGAACGCCGAGGAAGAGCGGCGTCCAGAGCGCGTCAAACAGCGTCGAGCAGGCTCCGGACTGAGCGAACTGACGCAGGGTCGTAAGATCGCGATAGGTTTCCGATGCCCGCGTCCGGTCAGCTTCATAGGCGTATTTGAGGCACGCGGAGAGCGCTGCCGGATGGAGTTCTTCTTCAAGCCACTCGCCCATCCGGCCCAATGCAGCGCGGCGGAGTGCATCAAGCACGCCGCCAACCACGACGGTAAACGCAACAATGAGCGTCAGCATCAGGAGCGTCGCGCCGCTGCGGCTCGATAGCACGCGATCATAGATCTGAAGCAGATAGAGGGAAGGCGCGAGAAGAAGGAGATTATAGCTGCAGCTATAGGCGAAAACGAGCCCGAGCGATCCCGCGCAGGCCCGCAAGGCCGTTTTCAATGGCGTCCGCGCTGGTGACATCGTTTGCAGCCGCGGCGGTGACATCAGCATTGCGTTCCTGCCAGAGATCTGACGTCCGATCCTTCCCACATTGTTTCGGCTGGCGACAAGGAAGTCGGGGTAGCTCTGCTACCGTCACTGCGAGGAACCAACGGGCCGCAATGGCGGTAAAGCTCTATCGCCGACTTCGCCGGCGAAGTGAGAACCGGCAGCCCCCGCTGCCGGCTCTCTGCCCCTCCGGTTTAGCCGATCAGCCGTGCACTAACATGCCTGAATCGTCGATATGGTAGTAATCGTGGCTGTTGAACGAGTCGGTCGCGGACTCGATGCTGGCCTTGACGTGAACGTCACCACCTTCCGCCTTGTTGTGGTCTCCGCCGTCGCCGCCGATGCCGGCCCACACGTTCTGGCTCATGTCGACCTTGAGATCGTTTTCCTGATGGGCCGACGTGTTGGCATCCACGTCGGCCTTATTGTGGCCGCTGTCCGATTCCTGGTCGCCATTCGAATAGGCTTTTCCGCCCTCTGCCTTCGAATGCTTCTCCGCCTTCGCATTCGCGCCCCCGGCATCCCAGTCCGCGTCCTGGTGAACCTTGTCGCCGGCGTTGGCGTGGACGTCGGCGCCTTCGGCCTTGTTGTACGAGCTGAACTCGAAACTGGGCTTGCTGGTGATGTCACCCTTATTGACGCCGTCTCCACCGTTCCCTGCGCTGTTGCCGCCGGTCGAGGCTTTCAACGCGATCGTGTCGGAAGGAAACATTGCCTTTGCCTTTGTCATGTCAGTCTCCCTGAGCTGGTTTGCACACTGTGCGTCCCAATGTGGACAGCGACAATTCTGGATTTCGATGCCGGGGCGGTCTAGCCGCCAATGCTGATGCCACCCTTTTGCGAAAAGTGTACGCCCGAAATGTTAGCGACCGCGCAGGGGCCGTCAGGCATGATCCAGCAAGTGAAGGTCCGACAACAGGTGCATGGCGAGATCGCCGCCAAGCGCAGTATTGCCGTGGCCGCCGTCACCACCGATGCCGGCCATCTGCACCGTGCTCTGATCGAAATGGACGTCGTTGGTCTGATGAGCGTCGGCGGTTGAATTGTAGCCGGCGATCGCAATGTTGATCGGGGCGTAGATCGCCACATCGATGTCGACCATGTTGCCCGCGAAATGGCCGTTGCCGCCGTTGCCGGCGCCATTGTGACCGGTCGCGATGACGTCAGAGCCGATCAGGTCGAAGATGGAAGAGAAGATGTCCGCCGTTCCGCCAACCGCGTGATTGCCGTTCCCGCCATCCCCTCCGACGCCGGCCATCTGAAAAGCGTGTTGATCGAACACCACATTGTTTGTCTGCTCGGCGTTGGCCGTGGAATTGTATCCCGCCACCGCGATGTTGATCGGATAGTAGAACGCAAAGGTCGCGTGGACGACGCCCCCGTAGGCGTATCCGTCGCCGCCGTTGCCCGCGCTGTTGTCGCCGGTACCGATCGCGGCAGACCCGCCATGCCCGAACGCACTGACGTTTCCACCCGATGCGGCATTTCCGTTGCCGCCATCGCCGCCAACTCCCGCGATCTGGGTCGCGGATTGATCGAACACCACGTTGTTCGTCTGATGGGCGTCGGCCGTCGCGTGAGGACCCGCCACCGCAATGTTGATCGGGTCATAAACCGCGACGGGAGCATGCACCATTGTTCCGATGAAGGTGCCATCGCCACCATTGCCGGCGCTGTTGTCACCGGTGGCGATCGTGCCAGGGCCGACAGACCCGAACGCGCCGACGTTTCCGCCCAATGCGGCATTCCCATTGCCGCCATCACCGCCCATTCCCGCGGTCTGGGTCGCGGACTGATCGAGATACGCAATGTTCGTCTGATAGGCGTCGGCTGTCGCATGGGAGCCGGCATGCGCCACGTTTTGCGCCTCGAAAGCAGCGTAGCTTTTGTGGATCAGGCTCCCGGCAAAATAGCCGTTGCCGCCATTGCCGGCGCTGTTATCTCCCGTGTGGATCGGGACGTGTGGCCACGAATCCGCGTAAAACCACCACGAGCTTGGCGCATCGTGCCCGAGCGGATACTTGCTGCCGAGGTGACCGCCGTCCGATGTACTCCAATGCATGGCTGCTGCCCTACCAAAATCGCTTCGCGCCGACTGGACGGGCGCTCCCGAACTCAAGAAAGAATGTCACCGCGGCAGGCCAAAAGCCGAGTCGTCAATTCGGATCGCAAACCTTCGGACGGTTGACATGAGATCGGTTACGCCCGTTCGGGTGTGGGTAGCGGTGACTTGCCGCCTCCAAATCCGACACCGCCGCCTGCTGGTACAACGTCAACCGGCTGGCCGTGGCCGCCGAATTGCGGCAACGGGGTGTGGACCTGTCTCGTTCCAGGTGGGGCTTCGTCCTGGCGCGGCTGGGACGGCAAAAGACTTTAGCGTCATGTTCACCGATCCCTACCGGGGTCGGCGACTTGGCCCGAGGATCATGTCGGTGAGACCGTCTGTTGCAACGCCAAGTTATCCTGCAGGCGCACGTGCGGCTTTCAGTCTTGCAATCACAGCCCCGGGGGCGGCGACCGTGCAGGAGGGATATAGCATAGCGCCGCACCGCCACGTCAACTCCGGGTTGAGCCCGGGTGGGTGACACACCAAGTGCCGCATGGCAGTCGCCCGGTCATTGGTCTTCTGATATATGGTCGATATATGCTTGGGACGTGATTAGACCCATCCAGCTCACCGCCTATGGATCAATTTTGAAGAAGAAATCCAAATCCAGAAAATCGCCCGTACGTCGATCCAAGCCGATCGAGGCCGAGGATGGCACGTTGACGGATCGCGCCTACCGCGAACTCGAGGAAAGGATCGTCACCCTCCAATTGCTGCCCGGAACGGTCCTGTCGGAGCAGGCTCTTGCGCTCCGGCTGAAGATCGGTCGAACGCCGATCCGCGAGGCCCTGCAGCGTCTGGCTCGGGATGGCCTCGTGGTGATCATGCCCAGACGCGGCATCATGGTTTCCGAGATCAATTTGAAACTCCAGCTCAGGCTGCTCGAGGTGCGGCGCGAACTGGAACGCCTCATGGCCAGTCTGGCCGCGGAGCGGGCCACCCCTGACGAGCGCAGCGAATTTTCCG
>Ga0081540_1001814_pt1 | contig 17920 bp, 13 predicted proteins | sample TabmetS2T1R1_FD_71024 | JGI IMG/M metagenome (GOLD analysis project Ga0081540, IMG submission 71024) | Tabebuia heterophylla rhizosphere microbial communities from the University of Puerto Rico - S2T1R1 | ecosystem: Host-associated > Plants > Roots > Rhizosphere ... | reverse complement strand
GGTCGCGACTGGTGAGGCAGATCCAGTGCTGCCTCGGCTGGCCCTGGATGTCGTGCACCACGCGGAGGAGCACCGGCCGTCCCGCGTCGAGCTCGCGATCCAGCTCCGCGCACTCGAGGGCGCCGGGGGTCACGCGCGGCCCCTCGTGGATCGCCGAGCCGGCCGCGCTCCAGTCGAGCAGCGGACCCTGGAAGCCGCCCGAGTCCCGGAGGTGGCGCACCAGCGCGTCCGGGGTGAGCACCGTGCCGCCGATCCGGCTCAGGGCCATCGCGCAGGCGGTGACGGCGCATCCGGCCCGGGCGAGCGTGGGGCCCTCTCCCGAGACGCCGAGCCGCTCGGTCCGCCACGCCGGGTCCGACTGGCGGAAGAGCGGCGTGTCGGACGTTTCCTGCCGCGGCTTCGAATCGCCGGGCACGCGGTGCAGGAGGCCGAGGAGCGCGTTCTCCAGCCGCGTCTTCTGCTCGCCCACGTGCACCCGCAGCTGCTGCAGCCCGCGCAGGACGTCGTGCTCGACCGTCCCGACCACGTCCTCGTCGCGGGCGCCCTCGAGGCGAGGAGGAAGCGTCAACACCTGCCCGACCGAGATCCGGTCCGGATCCGAGATCCCGTTGAGCCGCGCCAGCGTCCGCACCAGCTCGGCGGTCGTCCCGGACGTGCCGGTCGTCTGGAGCTGTCGGGCAATTCCGGAGAGCGTGTCTCCCGGCTGGACCACCCACGTCGCGCCCTCGGACGAGGCAGAGGGTTCGGGTACCCCGGACGAGACGGGACGAACGGTCATGGGAGCGCGGGGCTGCAGCCGACGGGCCACGACGCGGTCTCTCGTCGGTCCTGCGCTCCTCGGGTCCGGCCTCGGGGACGGGTGACCGGACCCCTGGACGTACGAAGGGCCCCGCGGTCGTCTCTCGATCGGCCACGGAGCCCTCGGAAGCACCGGGGTCATGCCCCGGCGGAAATCGTCAGCTCAGGTGCTTGTTGACCAGCTTGGTCATCTCGAACATCGAGACCTGCTTCTTGCCGCCGAAGACGGGCTTCAGCTTGTCGTCGGCGTTGATCATCCGCTTCTCCTTGGCATCCTGGAGGCCATTCTTGCGGATGTAGGCCCAGAGCTTCTTCACCACCTCGGTGCGGGGAATCGGCTTGTTGCCGATGACCTGCGCGAGGTCCTCGCTCGGCATCAGCTCCTTCATGAAGGCGGCGTTCGGCTTGCGCTTCGCACCAGACTTCTTCGCCGACTTCTTCGCGGGCTTCTTGGCGGCCATTCGGTTGGATTCTCCTCCCCCTCTGTGCGGGGACGTTGTGCGGCTCGTCGTCGAGTCGATGGCTTCGGGTTCGACGAAGCCAAGGGACGGCGGATATCAGGTTTCAGAGGAGAAAACACCCGTGGAAGACGTTCTCCCCTCTGAAAATCCTGGGAGGGCCCTCTGACATGGAGGTCCTGATCACCGGTGCGAACGGGTTTCTGGGGAGCGCCCTCAGCCGGCGGCTCCTCGGGGAGGGGCACCGCGTCCGGGCCCTCGTGCGTCCCGGAAGCGACGCCTCCGCCCTCGACGGGGTGGGAGTGGAGCGGGTGTCGGGAGACGTGACCGACGCTTCATCCGTGGCGCGAGCCGTCGAGGGGATGGAGGTCGTCTTCCATCTCGCGGGACTGCGGCGCGCGCCCGAGCGCTCCGCGTTTTTCCGGGTCAACGCCGAGGGAACTCGCACTGTGGGTGACGCGATGGTCCGGGTGGGAGCGCGTCGGATGGTCCTCGCCGGGTCGCTCGCGGCCGTGGGCCCCTCTCGAGCGGACCGGCCCCACGTGGAGACGGACCCGTTCGCCCCCGAGGAGTGGTACGGCGAGAGCAAGGCCGAGGCAGAGCGCATCGCCCTCGGGACGGCGGGCCTCGAGGTGACCGTGGCCCGTCCGCCGCGGATCCTGGGACCGGGCGATCGGGAGAACCTCGTCTTCTTTCGACTGGTGAAGCGCGGCATCCGGCTGGAGGTCGGGGGCGGACCCCGGCCGCTCTCGGTGGTGGACGTGGACGACGTGGTGGAGCTGCTCCTCCTGCTCGCCGTGCGCCCCGAGGCGGTGGGCGAGGTCTTCTTCTCCCCGGGGCCGGACCAGACGACCCTCGAGGAGATCCAGACCCTCGGCGCCGAGGTGCTCGGGGTGCGGCCACGGACGCTGTGCCTCTCGCCGGGGAGGCTGCGGGCCCTGGCGGCGATGGCCGACGGGTTCAGCCAGCTGACCGGCAAGCACCTCCCTCTGAACCGGAAGCTGGCGCGGCAGCTGCTGGCGCCGGCCTGGACCTGCAGCGGGGAGAAGGCGCGGGCCCGGCTGGGGTGGATCCCCCGCATCGACGCGCGCACCTCGATTGCCCGGAGCGCAGCGTGGTATCAGGCCCACGGCTGGCTATGAGCGCCAAGGCGGCTTTCTACGACGTCGATGGAACGCTGGTGCGGACGAACATCGTCCACGCCTACGCGTACTACGCGATGAACCGCGGCTCGCTGTCGGGCATCGCGGCGCGGACGCTGGCGACCATCGCGCAGATCCCGGTCTACGCCGGCCTAGATTTATTGAACCGGAAGGTCTTCAACGAGTACTTCTACCGGGCCTACGCCGGGCTCTCCGAGGACCGGCTGGTGGTGCTCGGCGAGGACCTCTTCGAGGACGTCCTGAAGGAAGCGATCTTTCCGAAGGCGCAGGACCTCATCGACGAGGCGCGGCGGGCGGGATGCCGCATCGTGCTCATCACCGGCGCGCTGGACTTCACCGTCACGCCGCTGGCGCGCTTCCTGGGCGCCGACGACGTCATCGCGAACAAGATGCAGTTCGTTGGAGGCGTCGCGACGGGCAAGGTGATTCCCCCGATCATCGAGGGGGCGAACAAGGCCCACGCGATCCGCGAGTACTGCGTGAAGCACCAGCTGCAGCTCGACAAGAGCCACGCCTACTCCGACAGCTTCAGCGACTACGCGATGCTGGCGATGGTGGGCCGGCCGACGGCGGTGAACCCGGACGTGCGGCTTCGCTCGGTGGCCCGGGCGTACCACTGGCCGGTGCTGGACCTGCGCTGAGCGTCAGGGCGCGGCGTCCTCGAGCTCCACGCCCCTCAGACGGAAGCCGCCTTCGGCCAGCGCCCGGCGGAGACTCTCGGCAGGGGAGCTCGTGTCCGGCGGCGGGAGCCGAGTGAGCGTCCACGATCGGGCGGCCCGCGCGAGGCGGTATTTGAGACTGGGGAGGACGTTGATCTGCGCGGCGGCCCCTCCGGAGCGAGCCTCGGTGATCCGCGCCAGCGGTGCGCCTGTCTGGCCATCCAGGAGGAGTGCGCCGGCGCCTTCCCGGGCAACACTCAGGATCGAGCCGTCGTTGGACCACGCCACCGTGGCTCCCCCCGACGATGGATTCGGGGCAGTCCAGACCGGCTCGAGTCCGGGCACCCGCCAGACACCGAGTATCCCAGCTCCTTCGAGCGCGAGGCGCGAGCCATCGGGACTGATCGACGCCCAGGACGGGGCATCGGTCAAGGAGAGCTCGGACCGGGCGCCGCTCGAGACCTCCTCCAGCACGTAGCGATCGCTGTCGCTCCAACCGAACCGATCTCCCGCTGGCGAGATCATCGGGGTTCGGAACGGGTTGGTCAGGCCCTTCAGCTCACGAAGGAGGGACATTCGTCTCACATCCCAGATTCTCAGCGCCTCGCTCGACACGCCGAACAGCCGACTCCCATCCGCGGAGAGGCGGACGATCCGGCACAGCTCGCAAGGAACACTCGCGAGCTCCTGTCCGCTCTCCGCGTGCTGCACCACGACCTGGTGAGGCCTCGAGATCGCCAGTGTCGAGCCGTCGGCGGACAGGGCCACGTCCAGAACCTCCGGATCGTCGGTCTTGCGCAGGAGAGTTCCATCCTCGGCACGGAGCTCCAGTCCCTGGCGTACCTCCAGGAACAGGAATCGGCTTCGCGCCAGGCGGAGATAGAGACGAGACTTTGCCGAGTTGTTCGCGAGTGGCAGCGGCCGGAGGAGCGCCCAGGAGATCAATGTCCGACCACCGAGGAGGCCCGCCGCGTACAGCTCCGCTCCATCATGCGAGAACGTGTAGTTCGGCTCCCCGCTGGGGCGGCTGACGCTCACGAACACGGCCCGTTCCCGGAGGTCGACGACGTCTGCGCGGTTGAGCGTCGGGCTATCGACCACCACCCGGTGCCCGTCGGGGCTGACCGCCACCGCGCGGCTGTCGAACTCGGAGGCGAAGGCCGAGGCCAGCCTGCCGGGCACCTCCACCGAGAAATCTCCCTCCGGACCGCCGAAGATCTGGAGCGACGCGGAACGCACGACGGCCAGACCGTGCGCGGTGAAGCCCAGAGCCTGGGCGTCCGGAACAGGGCGGGAGGTGATCTCGCGGCCTTCCCGCAGCTCGAACAGCCGAACCACCCCGGCCCGGTCCAGCGTCGCCAGCCGCTCGCCGTCGCGGGAGATGGCGCACAGGTGCACGGACGGTCCGAGGCGAACACCCCCGACGACGAGGTCTCCGGGGCGGACGGCCGTACCTTGCGTCGTGGAGTTGCCGCCGCAGAGAGCTTCACGCATTCCGTCCGCAGGGAATCGCTCACTGCCGGTCAGTTCGTCGAAAACTTTCGGATGCTCTCGGACGATGGCCCGCACCGTCCGGTTGCGGATCTCGGCAGACTTGATCGATCCATCCAGGTCGATCTTCCAGAGGGTGCGCCCCGTCGTCGGCTCGTAGAGTCGTGCCGAATTTCCGCGCGCTTCGAGGGCCACCACGGTGCCATCGTCGAGGACGTCCACATCGGTGAATGCGCCGGGTGGTCCCTCGAGCACGCTCTTTCGCTGGGGGAGTCGTTCTCTCGCCAGGGCAACGCCCCAGCGCGCCGCGGTGGTGTCGTGCTCGAGCCGGCTCGCCGCGTAGTACGCCGCCGCTCGGGCCCAGTCGCTGACATCCTCTGCCCGGTGCGCGCGCTCCACCAGCGCCGCCGCCAGATTCAATTTGGCCTGCCGGAGCTGCACCACCACGACGATCGCCGAGGCGACGAGGATCAGCAGAGCGGCTCCTGTCGCCGCGCTCAGCGCCGGGTTCCGGACGATGAACTTCCGGAGCAGCTCCAGGGCTCCGTAGGTGTAGGCACCCACCCGGCGCCCGGCGCGATAGGCGAGGAGATCGCCGGCCATCGCTGCCGCATCGGGGTAGCGCTGCGCCGGCGCGCTCTGGAGCGCTCGCTCGGCGATGGCTGCGAGCTCGGGAGGTGCCGCCGGGGAGCGGACACGCACGGGGACGAAGCGACCCGCGAGCACCGCCTCGATCAGTTGCTGGTTGTCGGCCCCCTCGAAGGGCGGCGCGCCGGTGAGCACCTCGTACAGCATCGCTCCGAGGCCGAAGACGTCAGTTCGCTCGTCGATGGCGTCGAGGTCGCCGCGTGCCTGCTCGGGGCTCATGTACGCCGGTGTCCCCAGCGCAACCCCCGCCTGGGTGAGGTCGGAGCGAAGAGCGAGCGTGGGAATTCCCGGCGTGAGGTCCGGCTCGCTCCGGTGCTTGGCGAGGCCCCAGTCCACGACGACCGTCTCGCCGTACTCGCCCACCATCACGTTGGAGGGCTTGAGGTCCCGGTGCACCACGCCGTGCGCGTGCGCGTACGCCACGGCCTGCGCGGCGTCGACGACATGCGGCAGGAGATCCAGTCTCTCGCGGAGCGTGCGGCACCGGGCGAGCGCAACCTTCAGCGTCCGGCCCCGGATCAGCTTCTGTGCGCAGAAGAGCGTGCCGTCCGGACGTTCGACGAGGTCGTGGACGGCGACGATCCCCGGATGGTCGAGCTGCGCGGTGAGGCGTGCCTCCCGGACGAAGCGGCTGCGGGCCGCGCTGGCGGTCGCGGGCGACTCCCCCTCCCGTGGTGGGGTGAGCTCCTTGAGCGCCACCTCGCGTCGCATGAAACGGTCGCGCGCGCGCCAGACGATGGACTGGCCACCGCGGCCCAGCTCGTCGAGGCGGACGTACTGTCCCTCGCGTTCGACGGCGACGTCCTCGGTCTCGGCATCCTCGCCCACCCGCGTTCCCTTTTGCGGGTCGCTGGAGAGGGTGGCTGCCAGGGTGCGCGAGAGGTCGCGAGCGCCGTCGATGGTGGCGAGCACGCGGTCGGAGTCACCGCCGCTGGCCTTCAGGGCGGCCTCGGCGAGGGCGAGGACCATGTCCCGCTGCTCTACCTTGAGCGCTCCGGAGCTCATCAGGTGGTCGAGGACGGTTCTTTCATCCCGGGCGACCATTCGCGCGGCAGCGGCGGCCATCACCTGGGAAGGAGTCACGAACCCAGCCTGCGCAGCCAGCACTCCCAGGATGAGGTCGCGGTCGGCCATCGACTCCGAGGTTGTAACGCGTCCGTGCGCGGAACGTCAGGGCGGTCCGCGCACGGAATACCAGCGGAAGCGTCCGGCCCCTACTTCTTCTGCTTCGCCATCTCGGCCACGAACGCGTCCTGCGCCTTCTTCATCTCCTCGGGGGTGGGATCCTTGATGTGCGTGGCGAGGTTCCAGGTGATGCCCCATCTGTCGGTCACGGTGCCCATGCGGTCTCCCCAGAACATGTCCTGGGGAGGCATCATCGGCTTGGCCCCGGCCTTGGTGGCACGCTCGAAGGCCGCATCGACGTTCGGCGCGTAGATCCAGAGCGAGCACACGCTCGGCTTGTTCCCCATCTCCGGCGAGACGTCGTTCACGAAGAAGCAGGAGTCGCCGATCTTCATGTTGGCGTGCCAGACCTTCTTCCCGGTCGGGTCGGGGGCGCGCATCACTTCCTCCGCGCCGAACGCGCGCTTGTAGAACTCGATTGCCTCCGCCGCACCGTCAACCGCCAGGTTCGGGGTGATGGAATGAAGACCTTCGGGGATGGGCTTGACCATGACGTCCTCCTGGGCTCGACGAGCCGGACTGCCGGTCGGGTACCACGGCGCGCGCGACGACGGCGGTCCGGAATTGCGAAGTTCCGTGAGGCGTCGGCTGGACAGCAGCCCGCGGGGAAAAGCTGACAGGCATCGATCACACGCAGGGCCCCGGAGACGGACGCGGGGCGCGGGTGGAAGCCGCGCCAGCGGCTCCATGCACTGGCCCGGGCGTACCACTGGCCGGCGCTCGATCTGCGCTGAGCTCAGGAGAGACCGGCGATCGCGAAGGCGAGGAGACCGACTCCGCTTCCCAGGGTCAGGATCGACCGTCTCCGCCGACTTCTCATGAGGCCCGCACCGAGACCCGCTCCGAGAGTGGCAAGTCCGGCCTGGATGACCAGGGTGCCGCAGAAAACGGCGAGGGCGTGCGACACCAGGCCGGCGCCCGATCTCGAGAGCGAGAGCTGTCCCGCCAATCCCAGGAAGGCGATCACGGTCAGAGGATTGACCAGGGTCAGTCCGAAGGTGCTCAGGAACGGGTGGGCCGACGACTCCGGATCGGACTCAGTGCCCGGCGGAAGGCTCAGGTGGCGCCATCCTTCCCAGCCCATCTGAACTCCGATGCCGCCGAGGGCCAGTGCCCCGCCGAAGCGCAGCGCGCTCTCGTGGCCGGCCAGGACGGGTGCAACCGCTCCTCCCGCCAGGAAGGCGATCAGCGCGAAGCAGAAGTCCGCTGTCGAGGCTCCGAGAGCGGCGCTCAGGCCCTGTCTGACTCCCGACCTCGCCGAGCGGTTGACGATCAGGAGCGCGATGGGCCCGACTGCCAACGCCAGGGTCATCCCGAACGCGAACGCCTTGAACAACGAACCCGTCGTCTCCGCCGCTCGCACCGGTCCGGTGTTCTGCAGGCGGAGTACCAACGCGCTCGGCAAGGGCGTCGCGGCTTTCGTCCTGACTCTGTTGCGACGTGGGCTACGAACGCGCGCGAAGCGTGGTCGGCGCGGCAACAGCACGAGCGTCGATGCCCTGACCTCGACGGATGCACCGGATGGAAGCAATCCCTGCGCCGCTTACAGGAGTCATCAGTCGAGACACTGCGGCCGCGCTCGCTGTTGATGCTGCGGCAGCGGGCGACGCGGCGCTGTCGTGCGCATCGCTCGCGCAGGGCTGGGTCAGGGCGCCGGCGGAATGCGCCGCGCGGTGGCCCCGGCGTACCACTGGCCGTTCTCGACTTGCGCTAGCCGGAGGACTCGGGCTCGAGGCCGGTCGCGACCACGAACCGCGAGACCATGTTGTAGCCGGCGATGGTGCCGATGAGCTCGACGACCTGCTGGTCGTTGAGGACGGCCCGGATGCGCTTCATCGTCGCGGGCTTCACCTCGATGTTCCGGGTCATCTCGTAGGTGAGCGCGAGCGCGGCGAGCTCTGCCTCGTCGAAGTGCTTGCTGTCCTTGAGCGCGGCCGTGGGGTTCCTGAGCGCGGCGAGCTGCTCCTTGGTCCCGCCCGCCTTGAGGAACTCGCCCTCGTGCTGGAACCACTCGTACTCGGCCTTGTTGAGGACGCCGATGGACATGATCGCGATCTCGCGGAGCTTCGGCGGGACGGTGAGCTTGTTGCGGATCGTCCCGAACACGGAGTTCCAGCCCTGGGCGAAGGCCGGGCTGTTGAGGAGCATCCGATCGAGATTGAGGAGCTTGCCCCCGGGGCGGCGCTCACGGATCGCCTTGACGACCTCCGGCGGGCCCGCCTCGTCGCTGTCGGGTCGATACGGCAGCCCGGTCTTGGACACGCTCGGAGCCTCCGCAGCACGCGTCGTGCTCAGGGGGATGAATGCCGTCAGTACCAGCACCAGGACGGCGTTGCGAATCGGCGTCATGGGACGTTCCTTTCCGTGGGGCTGCGGACCGACATCCTGCCCCCGCCACGGGCGGCGCGGCGTCCGATCGGCGTGGGATGCCCGGTGCCGTGCAAAGCGCCCTCCGGGCCGGGCGCTGACTCAGGTCGCCGGAGGAAGTCGGGCCAGAAGCTCGTCGCGGGTGGGGCCGGCGGGAGGTGGCCGCGAGGCGCGGAGCTCGGCAAAGCGGGTCTCCATACGCTGCTGGAGGGCGGCGTCGTCGTCCAGGACGGCCGTGCGGTCGAGGAACCCGAGCCGGCGGATGTGGGCGCGGAAGATGTCGGGGTCCCCGATGGCAGTCGCGCCGCCCGCGGCGAGGAGGAAGAGCTGCCGGGCGCCGGTGCGATGGAAGAAGTCGACGGGCTCCCCTCGCCACCAGCGGCCACGGGCCTGATCACATTCCGTGGCGAGCGCGAACCGTTCGACGGCCTCGGGCTCCACGGCAGCATGATAGGCCTCGGCCAGGTCCTCGAGGTGGCTGGTATCGGCCAGCGCAGTGGCGAGCGCAAAGGCGTGGATGAGTGACTGCGGGAGCCCGAGCGCGAACATGGGATTGGTGTGGCAGAGCGCATCGCCCACCGCGACGAAGCCGGGCACTCCACGTCGCGGGCCGGACCGGTAGCGGCGAAAGCTGTTCTGGAGACTTCCCATGCCGAGGACGTCGGTGATCGGCTCGGAGCGCGAGGTCCAGGAATGCAGCGTGGGCATCGATGCGACCGCCGCCTCGAACGCGTCCACGCGACGGAGGATCTTGAGCTCGTGGTCCTGAGGGAGGATGGCCAGCAGCGCACCGAAAGTCCGGTTGTCGCCGGGGAAGCTGGAGAAGAGGCAGTAAGGGAGAATCCCGCGTGGCGTCGGGACCCATGGGCCTTCGGGAAGCGTCTCTCCCTGCCGGACCCGGTAGTAGCGCGAGTAGTACAGCACGTCGCAGTCGCTGGTCTCGAGAGTCGGAGGAGAGGCTCCGATCTCCGCGAGCCACGCCGGCGCGGGGCTGGTGCGCCCCAGCGCGTCGACGACCAGGTCGGCACGGATCTCTCTCTGCTCGGTGCGTGCCCCCTCGACCCTCCGGGAATCGCCGAGAAGCCCGACGACGCGCGTGTTCGTCAGGACCGCGATCTCCGGCTGCGCGAGCACGGCCTTGCGGAGGGCCCACTCGATCAGCGGCCGTCTGGCGCCCAGGTAGATGAGCTCGTCGTCGCCGGGGCGAGCAGGGCCAGAGAGCCTGGGGCGGAGGTCGAGCTCCTCCGCGCCGGCATCGAGGAGGGCTGCATAGACGTCCGGGAGACGGGTCCGCATCTCGAGGCGCCCACGCGGATTGAAAGCGTGCGGCTGGAGGAAGTGGCCGACGCCCTTGCGGGGCCAGCGGAAGGCGTCGTCGCTGGACGTCACCTCGATCGGATCTCTCTCCACGAGGAGGACACGATGCCCGGCGCGGGCAAGGGCGAGGGACGTCGAGAGGCCCGCCGCCCCACCACCCAGCACCGAGACCGTGAGGCACTTCACGGGGCCGACCATACCTCTCGGGCTCGTCTAGAGTCGGGTGGGTGGGGAGACCTCGAAGCCGAGTTGTCGTGACCTGCGCCCTCGTCGCCGCTCTGGATAGCGGCGTGGCCCGCGCCGAGCAGTGCACCTTCATCGCGCGCACCGGAGCGAAGGTGTCCCCGCGCTCGGGCGATTGCTCCCTGGACAAGGCCCAGGTGAAGAACGGGCGCGAGGTCTGCACCCACGAGGGGAAGACCATCTCCGAGACGACCTGGCGCAACGGCGAGCAGCAGGGCCCGGGCTACTACACCGACTACAACAACCAGAAGCTCGAGGTGCGCTGGAAGGGCGAGACGGTCGACGGGCCGGTGAAGGTCTTCGACAAGACCGGCGCGCTCGAGTGCACGATGACCGTCGTCAACGGGAAGACCGAGGGCGTGGTCCGCGAGCTCTGGCCGAGCGGAAAGGTGAAGCGGGCGACGCTGTTCAAGGCCGGGGAGGCGGCGGGACCGAAGCTCGGGCTGCTCGAGGACGGAAGGATCTTCGAGCTGACCTGCAGCGACGCCTCGTTCACCCCCGAGGACAGGAAGCCCTGCGGCTTCGACGGCGGTGTCTCGACCGTGCAGTTCGTCCAGCCGGATGGCCGGGAGCGGAAGTACGTCGCGAAGTACCAGAGGGGCCAGCTCCTCGAGGAGGAGACGGTGGACGACCGGGGCTGGCCGCTGGTGCGAAAGCACTCCGGCGACCGGGTGGACGTCACGCGGCGCTACGAGAACGGGCAGAGCTACCGGACCTACGGGACGCTGAAGGGCGACGTGGACGGCGACTTCAAGGAGTGGACCCGGGACGGCAAGCTTGTGGAGCAGAGCAAGTACGCGAAGGGCCGGATCACCAGCCGGACGCGCTACTACCTGAACGGGAAGCCGAAGCAGGAGCTGACGGTCGACGCGAAGACCGGGGCGATCACCGCGCGCGAGTTCTACGACACCGGGACGCAGAAGCAGACCGGGACCTATCAGCCGTGCCGGAGCGACCGGTGCCTCGACTACCCCACCCCCGACGGCGCGGTGCGAGAGTTCGCAGAGGACGGGCGGCTGGAGCGCGAGAGCCAGTACGCGGGCGGCCAGCTGGACGGCGTGCGGCGCGTGTTCCACCGGAACGGAAAGCCCGCGAGCGAGGAGACCTACGCCAGGGGCCAGGTGCGGAAGCTCCGGTGCTGGGCGAGCGACGGGCGCGTCGTGTTCGAGGAGGAGTACTTCGAGGACGGCTCACGGAAGTCAGGCTCGGCCCCGATGTCGAGCGAGGAACGCGCGAAGCTCTGTCGTCCGGAGAGTTGATCGAGTTGCAGATCGCTGCGTTCGCTGGACAGCGGGCCGCGGTCGCGTGACGTTCCGCCCCTGCCGGGAAGGAGCGCCCATGCTGACCTGGAAGGTGCTGACGGCGAAGCGGCCGGGCCTGACGCGGGACCTGCCGCCGGGGACGGAAGAGCTTCAATGGGTGGCGAACTCGTCGACGCTCATCACCGGTGAGCGGGACGCGGTTCTGGTCGACACGTTCCTGACCATCGACCAGTCACGAACGCTGGTCGACTGGGTCGTCGCCAGCGGGAAGAACCTCGTCGCGATCTACGTCACCCACGCACACGGCGATCACTTCTTCGGCCTGGCCCCGCTGCTCGAGCGATTTCCCCGGGCGAGGGCCGTGGCGCTTCCCGAGGTCGTCGAGGCGATGCGCGTGCACCTGGCACCGGCGACGGTCGACGGCTTCTTCAAGAAGCTCTTCCCCGGTCAGATTCCCGAGCGGCTGATCGTGGCCGAGCCCGTTGACCGACTGGCGCTCGAGGGGGAGCCGCTCGTCCCCGTGCGAATGGCACGGACCGACACCGCGTCCTCGACGAGCCTGCATGTGCCCTCCACCGGGCTCGTCGTCGCAGGTGACGTGGTCTACGGCGGGATCCATCCGTACCTCGGGGAAACGGATCCCGGGAGCCGACTCGAGTGGATCGCTGCGCTGGACGAGCTCGAGGCGCTGAAGCCGAAGGCGGTCGTCGCCGGGCACAAGGTACCGGACAGCGCGGACGACCCCACGAACATCGAGCGGACGCGCCAGTATCTACGAGACTTCGACCGGTTGAACGAGACGACGACGACCGCACGCGAGCTCTACGACGCGATGCTGAAGCTCCATCCGGGCCGGGCGAATCCCGGCTCGTTGTGGGGCGGAGCGCAGAGGGCCAAGAGCCTGCGCAGCGGCGCCGTCTGAGGTCACCGAGGGAGGCGAGATTCAATCGGCGTCGAAGACGTCGATCGTGGGGAAGGCGCCCCGACCCCGGATGCAGTCCCGGAGGTACACCGCAAGTCCGAGGTCACCGGTCCACAGCGAATACCGCAGGTCGCCGAAGTGCGCCGCGTCGGCTTCGAACTGGGTGATGGCGTGCATGGCGAAGGAGCGCGCACGCCGCAGCCACATCGAATCCGCGGTCCGCCCGAACAGCGAGAGGAATGCGTAACCATTCCCCGCCGTTCCGTGACAGAGATTGCTTCCCTTGCGCAGCGGCCCGGCCGCCCAAATCGCCTCGCCACCTGCCAGGAGCAACGGAGCGATCTCGCCACCAGGAAATCGGCCGAGACAGACGACGATGCCCGGCGCGCCGTGGCAGTACTGCATGAGCGTGGGTGTTCCCGACGCGAGCTGCGGGCGCCAGTTCGCGAGATTGCCCTCGCGGGTGGCGGTCCGGGTCACGGTCTGCGCGATGCACGTGCGCCAGCCGTCCCAGTCCTGACCGGAAATGAGATCGCGGCCGGCGATGAGCGCTGATGCGGTTCCCGCGAACCCGTGCACAGCGCCGAGATAGCTGCTCCTGCGTCCGTACAGATCCTGTACCCAGTACCGGCAACCGAGCTCCTCGGACCAGGAGAGCTGCGACCACAGCTTCCGGGCCGAAGCGAGAAACAGGTCGGCCCACCGAGCATCGCCGGTTCGCCTGAAGAGGAAGAGCGCCGCGAGCATCGTTCCGGGCGCTCCCCACATCAGCTCACGCGCGGGATGGTCGACGTTGGCCGCGACGTGAGCCTTCAGTCGATCCGCATCCGCCGGGTCTGCTGTGCGCCCGTGGCGGAGCATGAGCACGGGGGTCTCTCCCATCAGGTACGACGCGACTCCGTCGACGAGCCGTTCCGAGCTCAGCCACCGACCCAAGTCGATCGGGAGCGCTTCGAGGTGCGGTGTGAAGTCGAGGCGCGTCCGGGCGGCCCCGGTCGCGCCGAGATGACCGAGCGCCCAGATGACGCCGGCCGCGCCGTGATACAGCGGGAAGGCGGGTTGCGTGTCCGCGCCCTCGACGTCCTTGGGGTGGAGCGGCCACCACGCGCCCGGGCGGAACCGAGCCTCGGTCTCATCGACGATCCGGGCGATGGTCGCTCGAGCGCGTTGCGCGCTCCAGGGAAGGTCGAGGAGAGGCTCGTGACGTGTCTCGTCGAACAGCATGTCCGCCCCTCGTCCCCGGGATGGGTTCGCAACCGTTCCAGCCCCGCTGACATACCTTTGCTCAGGAGCGTACGCAGCGGCGCCGGCCGGGGGGGCGATCTGGGGCGAACCTCTGTCGGCCGCCATGGATCCCGGGGGTAGAGTCCGGCCGTGGCGGAGACAGGCGACACCCTCACCTTCCGGCAACCCGGGCCCGCGGGGGGCGGTGTCTCCGTCTCGCCGGGAGACGTTCTCGAGCAGCGCTTCGAGATCATCCGGATCATCGCGCGCGGCGGGATGGGGCTCGTTGCCGAGGCCGAGGACCGGGGTCTCGGAACGCGGGTGGCCCTCAAGTTCATCCTCCCCTCTCTGGCGGGCGACCCGACGGTGCGCGAGCGCTTCCGTCGCGAGATCCTCCTCGCCCGGCGCATCACCCACCGGAACGTCTGCCGGATCTTCGAGCTGTTCTCCACCCAGTCGGGCGTCCAACCTGTGCTTTTCCTCACCATGGAGCTGCTGGAGGGAGAGACCCTCGCCGACCGGCTGCGGCACGGACCGTTCCCTCCCGAGGTCGCGCTCCCGCTCGTCCAGCAGATGGTGGACGCCCTGGAGGCGGCGCATGCCCAGGGAATCGTCCACCGCGACTTCAAGAGCTCGAACGTGCTGATTGTCCCCGATGGGTCGACGGAACGGGTGGTGGTGACGGACTTCGGGATCGCCCGGGCGCTGGAGCGGGAGCGAGGCCGGGAGCCGGAGATGACCGTCGAGGGATTCCTCGGGACGCCGGGCTACATGGCTCCCGAGCAGGTCCTGGGCGCCCACGTCACGCCGGCCACCGACATCTACGCGCTCGGGGTGGTCCTCTTCGAGATGCTCTCCGGCGAGCTGCCCTTCCGGGGAGACACGCCGATGGCCACCGCGCTCGCCAGGGTCTCGGCGACCGCACCCCGCCTGTCCTCGCGTCGACCCGGAGTCGATTCCACCTGGGACACCGTGGTGGCCACGTGCATGGCCCGCGAGCCGGTGTTCCGCTACGCCTCCGTCCGAGACGTGCTCCGGGCCCTCCATGGCGGAGCGCCGGCAGCCACCCCTGCGCCAGGGGCGATGGAGACGTTGCCCGCGGAGGTCAGCTCTTTCCTCGGTCGGGCGACGGAGATCCCCGCGGCGGTGGCCTTGCTGCGGGGTCGCCGGGTCCGGCTCCTGACCCTGACCGGCCCGGGAGGCACCGGGAAGACGCGCCTCTCGATCGAGGTGGGCAGGGTCCTGGCGAACGACTTCGCCGACGGCGTGACCTTCGTCGCCCTGTCCAACGTGACCGATCCGATCCGCGTGCCACACGCCATCGCGGCGGCGCTGGGACTGAAGGAAGCGGCGGGTGTGCCCATCGAGGAGGTGGCGTCCGCCTTTCTCCGGCCCAGGAACCAGCTCCTGGTCCTGGACAACTTCGAGCACGTCCTGCCGGCAGCCCCGGTGATCGGCAGATTGCTTCGCGCGGCACCGGGTCTCGCGGTCCTGGTGACGAGTCGCTCGCTGCTCCATCTCTCGGGGGAGCACGACATGCCCGTTCCCGGGATGAGCGCCTCGATCTCGAACGAGCGAACCGCCCAGGCAGCGCTGGGGAACGACGCCGTGAGACTCTTCGTCGAGCGCGCGCAGGCGCTCTCACCCACTTTCGAGCTCACGGACGAGAATGCCGGCGACGTCCTCGCGCTCTGTCAGCGGCTCGATGGCCTCCCTCTGGCAATCGAGCTGGCGGCGGCCCGGATCCGAAGAGACACCCCGAGATCGATGCTCGACCGACTGTCGCAGTCGGGTGCGCTCCAGGTGCTCGGGAAGGGCTTCCACGACGCCGAGCGCCGGCAGCAGACCCTGCGAGAGACGATCGCCTGGAGCGACAAGCTCCTCTCGGACGAGGAGCGCGATCTCTTCCATTCGCTGGGCATCTTCGTCTCCGGGGCCACGCTGGAAGGTGCTGCGGCCGTGGCCGGGCTGACCCCGGACGGAGCGCTCGACCTCCTCGGCTCGCTCGAGGACAAGAGCCTCGTCCAGCGGAGGCAGACTCCTCGGGCCGATGATCGCTACGTGATGCTCCAGACTCTCCGTGAGTACGCGCTGGGGGAGCTGAAGGCCGAACGTCTCGCCGCTGCCCGAGGTCGTCACGCGTCCCACTGTCTGGCGGTTGTCGAGCGCACCTCGGCGAGCCTGCGTGGCCCGGACCAGGGGCGCCTTCTGGCGGAGCTGGAAGCGGACCACGAGGAGATGCGGATCGGTCTCCACTGGCTGGGCGACCAGGGACGCGCCGAGGAAGCCCTCCGGCTCTGCGTGGCGCTCGCGCCCTTCTGGGACATCCACGGCCACTGGGTGGAGGGGCAGCGCCGGTTGTCTGCTGCGTTCCAGCGCGCGCCCGACGCCCCGCCTTCTCTGCGCGCACGGGCGCTCCACTGGCTCGGCGTCCTGGGATGGTGCCTGGGGACGCTGGAGGAATCGCGGCGCAATCACGACGAGTCGATGGCGCTGTGTCGCGCGATCGGAGACGAGCTGCTCCTCGGCGAGGGCCTGTACCGGGTGGGCCTCACCGCCCTGTTCCAGGGCGACTCCCAGACTCTGGAACGGCTCGCGGACGAGCTGGAAGAGATGAGCAAGCGCCTGAAGATGCCGCGGCTTCGTGCGCAGGGGCTCTCGCATCGTGCGGTGGTGGAGGCCGAGCGTGGCAACGTTGGCGGCGGGGTCGCACTGGCCGAGGAAGCACTCGAGCTCATGCGCCAGGTCGGCGACGCCTACTCTTACGGCTTCTTCCAGAACGTCCTCGGTGAGCTGACGCGCCTGGCCGGTGAACACCCGCGGGCCAAGGCCGCCTACGAGGCCGAGCTGCGCATCGCCGAGCAGATCGGATGCAAGCGGTTCCTCGCCGTTTCCCGCGCCAACCTCGGCCAGCTGGCGGCGGCCGAGGGGGACTGGACCACGGCCCTGCAGCTCACGAAGGCGTCCATCCAGATCAACCACGCGCTTGGCGAGCGACGAAACATGCCCCTTGCGATGCTCACCGCCGCCGAGGTGGTGCTGAATCTCGGCGCCCCGGACCTCGCCGGGCGCCTCATGGGGGCAGCCGATGGCCTGCTGGCCAAGCTTCCGATCTACTACTACTCCGCGGACCGGGGGCCGGTGGTGCGCTTCCGAAAGGCGATCGCGGAGCGGGTTCCCGCTGACCGGCTGACGAGTCTGGCCCAGGAGGGCGCGGCGCTCAGCCTCGAGGAGGCCCTCCTCCAGTTGTTCAACTTCAATCCGTCGAGCGAACGCCCCTGAGCATCAGCCAGAACCCGAGGGGGATCTCGAAGGCGGCCATCGGCAGCCAGAGGAGCTGGGTGACGGAGCCGCTGACGACGTCCACCAGCCGCAGCGGGAGGCCGACGGCCAGGAGGACCGAGGCGACGACGCCGAGCCAGGCGAGCCCGACCGGGATCATCCGGCCGCGCAGGAGGAGCCAGCTGAAGACGGTGCTCCCCAGCGCGAAGAGGGTTGCGGTCAGCGTCACGTTCCATCCCTGGATCTGCATGAGCAGCTCGGCCAGCGTGGTCGCCTGGACCGCGTCCTGGTCGGTGGCGAGCCACAGCAGACCGAGCGAGGTCAGCATGCCGAAGGCGATGAGCAGGCCCTCGCCGAGGCGGAAGGCGAGCGCGAGCACGGCGAGATCGCGATCCTCGTCGCGGGTGATGGCGTAGAGGGCGGTGGCAAGGACGACGGCCGTGACGCAGATGACCAGGGAGAGCACGATGTTGGTCCGGATCCGCCATGCGTGCTGGGCGATGAGCCCGAGCCTTGCGGCGGTCCCCTCAGCGCGGGTGGGGCTGGACAGGACGAGCTGCGTGATGCCGACCGCGATGTAGAAGAGGAAGGCGAACCCGGCGACCCCGGCGTTGGTCCGACGCGTCATGACGTACCCCCGCGTGACCCTCGGGGTACGATCTCACGGTCGGACGATTGTGAGGTTCGCCAAAGGCCCCGCACCGTCGTAAGAGTCTGTCTGGATGCGCCAGCTCAAGACCCTGAAACGCCTCTATGACGAGGAGCGGCACGTCGTCGTGACCGAGAAGGGCAGCCCGCCCCGGGTGCTCTTCTTCGGCGAGGACTTCCTGCTCGAGGACCTGCCGCTGGACACGCGGGGGGTCTTCCCTCGCCCGCCGCTCCAGGGCGTGCCGAACGTGAA